>Ga0080004_1125009_pt1 | contig 166590 bp, 160 predicted proteins | sample WasSprMetagenome_FD_69207 | JGI IMG/M metagenome (GOLD analysis project Ga0080004, IMG submission 69207) | Sulfidic aquatic microbial communities from Washburn Spring, Yellowstone National Park, USA - WS (SPADES assembly) (version 2) | ecosystem: Environmental > Aquatic > Thermal springs > Hot...
AAACAAGGAAGTAATTCTGTTGTCACTTGTGATATACAAAACAAAACTGATCTGCCAATTGACACTCTTGAAGTAGAACTAACTTTACCACAAGAAATAATTAATGTCCAGCCTGAAAAAGAACCGTTGAAAAAAAGTGTAAAAAATCTTTCATCTAAAGAAATAGCAAAATTTTATTGGACATTACAAGGTGGACAGAAAAAAGAAGATATGTTTAAAAAATCTAAAATAATATTTTCTGTAAATGCTAAAACTTTTGTCCCACCTAATAACAAACTTCAACAATCATCAGTCTCTGTAGAAAAAGAAATAGTAATAATCCCTTTATTAGATATGAGCGAAAGAAACAAAAATATTCAATTGATAACAGAACAAATTCAACAAGTAAATACACAGATTGATACAATCAATTTAAATTTGTCAAAAAGAACTACTAAAAAATCTAAATAATTTTCCTTTTCTTAAACTACTTTTCATTTTGGCGAAAACAAAAAATTTTTGTTAAAAACATATATCTTGAATTATGACTAGTTTTTATATAATATAATTAAAAAATTTTAATTATGTTGTTCTGAAAGGAGATATTAGCAATGGTTGAGATAGATTATTCAACTACTGTGAACCTCCCTAAAACAAATTTTTCAATGAAAGCGAACCTTGCTCAAAAAGAACCACAGATTATTAAATTTTGGCAAGAAAATAAAATTTATCAAAAAATTTTAGAGAAAAATATAAATAAACCGAAATTTATCTTGCATGACGGTCCACCATATGCTAATGGTAGAATACATATTGGCCATGCACTGAATAAGATATTAAAAGATATTGTTGTTAAATACAAAAATATGTGTGGTTTTTATTCACCATTTATTCCTGGTTGGGACTGTCACGGGTTGCCTATTGAATACCAACTGTTTAAAGAACTTAAAATTACTAAAGAACAAATTTCTCAAGTTGAGTTTAGAAAAAAAGCGAAAGATTATGCACAAAAATATGTTGAAATACAAAAAGAAGAGTTTATACGGTTAGGCGTGTTTGGGGATTGGGATAAACCATATCTGACAATGTCACCTCAGTACGAAAAAAATATAATTTCTACATTTACAAAACTTGTTGAAGAAGGATATATTGTAAAACGTAAAAAACCAGTATTTTGGTGTGTAAACTGTGAAACATCTTTAGCTGAAGCTGAGGTTGAATACGAAGATAAAACTTCTGACTCAATTTATGTAAAATTTCCAGTAATACAGTTAGCAAAAAGTTTTGAATTTAGGATTGACCTTACTTCTGGTAAAGATGTAAATTTGGATAAATTATTTATACTTATCTGGACAACAACACCATGGACACTTCCTGCAAATTTAGCTTTAGCTATAAAACCTGATGCAAAATATGTTTTAGTAAAAAATGATAATGAATATTATATTCTTATTTCAACAAGATTGGAACATTTAGAAAGTATAATTGGTAAAAAACTTCCTGTAATCAAAGAATTTTATGGTTCAGAAATTGTAAGTGACAAAAAAGAAGAAACTACAATATGTAAACATCCGTTTATTGAACGTGTATCATATTGTATTCCATACGAAAATGTTGCTACTGACGAAGGAACTGGTGTTATACATATTGCTCCTGGCCATGGTGAAGAAGATTATCTGTTAGGAATAAAATATGGTTTATCAATATATTCTCCAGTTGATAATAAAGGAAGATTTAACGATGAAACATTGAAAAATTTAGATTTAAAAATTTATGGAGAACAAGTGTTTAAAGCAAACGAAATAATTATTGAATATTTAAAAGAGAAAAACAAACTTCTACATGCAGACAAAATTGTTCATTCATATCCACATTGTTGGCGTTGTAAAAAACCGGTTATCTTTCGTGCTACTGAACAATGGTTTTTGTTAGTAGATAATAAAAATTTAAGACAAAGGTTGTTAGAAGAAATAAAAAAAATAAACTGGATACCGAAAGTTGGACAAAATCGTATTTCGTCAATGGTGGAACTACGGCCTGATTGGTGTTTATCACGACAACGATATTGGGGTGTGCCGATACCTGCTGTCTATTGTAAAAAATGTGGAACAGTTTATTTAAAAAAGGAAATTTTGCAAAAAGTAGAACAAATTTTTGCAAAAGAAGGGTCTGATAGTTGGTTTGTATATGAAATAGAAAAATTTTTACCAGAAGGTTTTAAATGTGAAGTTTGTGGAACCATGGAATTTGAAAAAGAAAAAGATATTTTAGATGTATGGTATGATTCTTCTGTTTCTTACAAATTTTTAGAATCATTGTCATTAGATATTAATTACAAAGATGTAATGTATCTTGAAGGTTCTGACCAACATCGTGGGTGGTTCCAAGTATCATTGATAGTTTCAACTGCTGTTGATGGTCATGCTCCATATGGGACAGTTTTAACACACGGGTTTGTAGTTGATGGTGAAGGAAGAAAAATGTCGAAATCGTTAGGCAATGTTGTTGCCCCACAGGATATAATAAAACATCACGGTGCAGAAATATTGCGATTGTGGACAGCGTCAAGCGATTATACTTTAGATGTAAGAATTTCAAAAGAGATAGTAGATAGGTTGATAGAAACCTACAGAAAAATTAGAAACACTATAAGATATATTCTTGGCAATTTATACGATTTTGTTGTTGAGGAAAAAGATTATGAGTTTGATTTGTTGGATAAATATATTTTATCTAAACTTGTTGGAATAATAAAAGAAATAATCGAAGCATACGAAAATTATGAGTTCCATAAAGTTGTTAATACTATATCTAACTTTTTTATAAAAGATTTATCTAACTTCTATTTTGATGTTTTAAAAGATAAATTGTATACCTATCCAAAAAGTTCACCACAGCGTGTTGCTTCACAAAAAGTTTTACATACGATTTTTACAACAATTGTACCTTTTATTTCCCCAATTTTATCTTTTACTGCTGAAGAAGCATGGCAGGAAGCAAAAAGTTTAAATTTTGTAAAAGAAGAAAGTGTGTTTTTAGTTGATCTTACAAAAATTATACAACAAGTTGAGAAATATAAGGATGAAAAATTAGAAGAAGAAATGAAAGTGTTGTTAGAAATAAAAGATGAGGTAAATGTTCAACTTGAAAAATTAAGAAAAGAAAGTATAATTGGCAGCTCTCTTGAGGCAGAAGTTGAACTTAAAGTTTATAATGAAGAATATAAAAGTATTATAAAAAAATTTGAAAGTATGTTGTCATCGATCTTTATAGTGTCTTCAGTTAAAGTTTATTATTCTGAAGAAAAAGGAAAAAAATTTATAGTAGAAACGCATAAGTTTGATGGTGTTAAATGTCCAAGATGTTGGGTGTATTATAAGAATCTTACTGACAAAGGTATATGTGAGAAATGTGTTCATGCGTTAAAAGAATTAGGGATGATATGATAAAACAAAGTTTAACAAAAATTAAATGGTTGGTATATATTATTGGGTTAGTTTATATTGACCAACTTACAAAATATCTTGTCAGAACAAATTTTAAATTATACGAAACAAAACAAATCTTTCCTTTTCTTGCATTGACATATACTACAAACACTGGTATTGTTTTTGGTTTGTTTCAAACAAAATATGCGAATGTTTTGTTTAGTATTGTTATTATTGTAGTTTTATTAGCGCTGTTTATTTCATCAAAAAATATTGTTGAAGAGTTTGGAGTTATTGGCAAAATTAGTTTGTGTTTAATAACAAGTGGTGGGTTAGGAAATCTTGTTGACAGAATTTTTTTTGGTAAAGTTATAGATTTTATAGACCTTCAATGGAATTATAAAAACATATGGCCTATTTTTAACCTTGCTGATTCTTATGTTTTTGTAGGTGTATGGTTGTTAGTGATTAAGTATTTGTTAAGAAAGGAGAAATAATTTTATGTGGCCAATTTTATTACGAATAGGTGAGTTTACATTAAGAACATATGGATTGTTTGTAGCGATAGGTGTTCTTTTAGCATACAATTATGTTCGTTATCAAGGGTATAAACTAAGAAATATAGACACTCTATTTTTAAGCAATCTTTTATTTTATACAATACTTGTTGGATTTTTAGGAGGAAGGTTGTTATATGTATTATTAAATTTTGACTATTATAAAACAGAACCGTTGTCGATAATAAAATTTTGGGAAGGTGGGTTGGTTTTTTATGGTGGGTTTATAACAGGATTGTTGTTTGGGATAATTTATACTTTGATTCATAAGAAAAATTTGTTTGATATAACAGATATTTGTGCACCTGGATTGTTTTTAGGGTTGAGTATAGGACGGCTTGGCTGTTTTTCTGCTGGTTGTTGTTATGGCAAACCAACTGAAAGTTTTTTAGGAGTTGTTTTTAGCCATCCAGAAAGTTTAGCACCTATTGGGATAAAAATTTATCCAACACAGTTGTTTGAATCAGTATATGCGTTTGTAATATTTTTAATCTCGCATTATCTTTTAGTTAAAGACAAGTTTAGATACAAAATTTTTTTTATAAGCGGGATTTTGTATTCTGTGTTCAGATTTATAAATGAATTTTTCCGTGGTGATGATCGAGGGCCGTTTTTGTTTGGTATTTTATCACCATCTCAGGTTATTTCCATAATTATATTTATCTTGTTTTTTTGTTTGATATTTTGTATTTCAAAATGGAAAAAAGAATCTTTAGAGTAGAAAAAATAGAACAGAATAAACGTATAGATAAATACTTAGTTGAAAAACTAAAAGTTTATTCACGCGAGTTTGTCAAAGTTCTTTGTAAAAACAAGTTTGTCAAAGTTAATAACAAGTTTGTTGAACCTTCATACAAAATTTGTGTTGGCGAAGTGGTAGAGGTTGAGATACCACAAAGAGAAGATTATGTTGTTGGTAAAATTGAGAATATAGATACAATTTATGAAGATGGAGAACTGTTAGTTGTTAATAAACCACCGTTTCTTAAAGTACACCCTGCAAAAAAGTTTGATAAGGATGTTACACTTATAGATTTGTTGTATAAAAAAATACCAAATGTCACGAATGTTTCATGGCCATTACAAAGACCATTTTTGGTACATAGGTTGGATAAAGAAACATCTGGGGTTTTAATAATAGCAAAGACACCACAGGTTCAACTTGAGTTAGCAAAACAGTTTCAACAACGTAAAATAAAAAAAGTTTATCGTGCGATAGTGTCAAATGTACCTAAAGTAAAGACAGGCGAAATAATTGCTCCTATTAAAAAACAAAGGAATGTTTCTTTTGTAGGTCCGGGTGGTAAAGAAGCAAAAACATTGTTTAAAATTATATCTAATACTGAAAGGTTTGCATATTTAGAACTTCATCCAATAACTGGGAGAACACATCAAATTAGAACACATTTGAAATTTATTGGTTGTCCTATAATTGGTGATGTAAAATATGGTGGTGTAGATAAAATTGAAGGTAAGAGAATACCAAGACCAATGTTGCATGCATATAGTATAGAATTTTATCATCCTAGGAGGGAACAATGGCTAAAATTTTCTGTAGAACCGCCAGAAGATTTCAAGTTTTTTTTGTCATATTTATCATTGGGATAAACATTTTTGCACAAAGTCAACAGAAATCACATCTTGTTGTAAAATCCTCTACAACACAAAGAACTGAGGAAAATATAAAAATTTTGTCACAAAAAGTAGATGAACTTCAAAACGAAGTTGAACAAATAAAACAACAAATACAACAGGCTTCTCAAGATGTTAACGAAACATCGTCGTCAATAATAGAACTTAATAAAAAAGTGGAGAAAATTAATAATGATATAATAGACATTTTAAAAAAAATTGAGTCTTTGACACAGGAAATATCTTATCTTAAAAATGAAAATTTAAAATTACAACAAAATATGGGAGAAATTAGTAAAACAGTACAACAAAATACTCAGAAAAACGAAGCCATTATACCAAAAACTGAAGAAGTATCGTCTACTGGGAAATTAGAAATAAACGATTTTGAGGTTTTGAATAAAAAAATAGAACAAATTAAAAAGGAAGTTGAAGAAATAAAAGAAACACAAAAATTGGCCACAATGACTGAAATAAAAGATCCAAATTTACGTCGGATTGTTTCATCACCATATCTTGTTTTGACAACATTGTTGATCTCAATTTTTGCGTTAATTGCTTCGTTTTAAAAACAAGATTAAAAAATGATTAGAAAGGAGTAAAAATAAATTATGAAGGTATACATAAACGGAAAATTTTATGAAAAAGAAGAAGCAAAAATTTCTGTATTTGACCATGGGCTATTATACGGAGACGGAGTTTTTGAAGGCATTAGAAGTTATAACCGTCGTGTGTTTAAATTAAAAGAACATATTGACCGTCTTTATAATTCAGCAAAAGCTATTATGTTAGAGATACCAATAAGTAAAGAAGAGATGGAAAAAGCTATTATTGAAACATTAAAAATTAATAACCTTTCAGATGCATATATAAGAGTAGTTGTAACACGTGGTGTTGGTGATTTAGGCCTTGATCCAAGAAAATGTTCTTCACCGTCAATTATTATTATAACAGATAAAATAGTTCTTTATCCACAAGAATTGTATGAAAAAGGTTTAGAGATAGTAACTGTATCTACACGAAGAAACATCCCTACATCTGTGAATCCTGCAATAAAATCTTTAAATTATCTTAACAATATTTTTGCAAAAATAGAGGCAATACGTGCTGGTTGCGAAGAAGCAATAATGTTGAATCATGAAGGATATGTTGCTGAGTGTACTGGAGATAATGTTTTTATTGTTAAGGATAATGTTCTTATTACACCGCCTGTATATGTTGGTGTGTTACCAGGTATTACTCGTGAAACAGTGATGGAAATCGCAAAAACAAAACTTAAACTTTTAGTTAAAGAAGAACCGTTCACAATATATCATGTTTATACAGCAGACGAATGTTTTCTTACAGGTACTGCTGCTGAAGTTATCCCTGTAGTTAAAGTAGACAATAGAATCATAAATGATGGTAAACCTGGCGAAATCACAAAACAAATTATTAAAGAATTCCACGAACTCACACGAACAACAGGTGTGCAATACTAAATAACATACATTTATACTTTTTTATATTAATACATTTGTTACATTAAGTTACCTTTACTTCACAATGTGTGAAAAAGTTCTGATTTTTTGGTGTTAAGAACTTAAATTTTTTTGTTTTTATTTGGCAAAAAATGATTCAATTTCACTACCAACACAAATGGGAAAATACAGGCAGATTTCAATAAAATATCAATGGTTATAAAGATGTAACTACTTATTGCTTTATTACTTTTTAAGAAATTCCTTTCTTTTTAGAGTATTTGTCTGATCAGTTTTTTGTATAATTAAGACTTAATTGTTGAAATTAAATTTAGTATTTTGTAAATATTTTCAGCTAAGACTTTTGTAATCTTTCCTTTTATGTACGTTAAAGAAATAAAAATAACAAAAATTTTGCCATGTTTAGCTGATATAAACAAAATCAGGTTTCATGCAGAACTTGATAATGATATTTCTGACCTTATGCCTTATCTGAACAGAATTATTGACGGAGCTGTATATAACCATCAAGGCCATACTTTGACAATTAAAAAAGATGGTCTTATAACTTTGCGTCCGCGAGAAATTGCTGCGGGACAGGTTAAAGATGTTCAAACAGCACATGAGATTTGTGATTGGATAAAACAACAGATAAATTTTGTGTATGAAAATAAAGATAAAATTGAACCGTTGTATGAACGAAGAGGGCAACTTACAGCGTTAGAAATATATAAATTACTTCCACAAACAAATTGTAAACAATGTAGTGAACTTACCTGTATAGCGTTTGCATGTAAAATTTTGTCAGAAGAAAAAAGTGTGGTGTTATGTAAACAAATTTTTGAACCACAATATGAGGAAAAAAGAAAAATGTTGTTTAAACTTTTAAAAGATTGTGAGTATAAAGTACCAGGAGTTTTTATATGAACGAATTTGTACATTTACATTTACATACAGAATATTCATTATTAGACGGTGCTTGTAGAATTTTTGATAACAATGATCAACCTGCAGAGATGTTCCATCTTGCACAGAAGTATGGTATGTCTTCTTTAGCGATAACTGATCATGGTAACATGTTCGGTGTAATAGAATTTTATAACGCAGCAACTTCTTCAGGTATAAAACCTATCATAGGTTGTGAGGTGTATATAGATCCTCAAGATGTTGTTCCTGATCAAAGGAAAAGCTTTCATTTAACTGTTCTTGCAAAAAATAACGAAGGATATAAAAATTTGATGAAGTTGTTAAGCAAAGGGTATGTTGAAAACTTGATCGCTTCCAAAGGTAAAATTAAAAAAGAATGGTTTGAGGAATATAAAGAGGGATTAATTGTTCTTTCAGGATGTTTAGAAGGTGAAATACCGTATCTTTTGTTAACTGAAAGAACAGAAGAAGAAATTGAAAAAGCTGTCGGTTTTTATATTGATGTTTTTGGAAGGGAAAATTTTTATATAGAACTTATGGACAACGGATTAGAAGAACAAAGAAAAATTTTGCCAAAATTGTACGAGATAGCAAAAAAGTTTGGTTTAAAAGTTGTCGCTACAAATGATGTACATTATGTGAATAAAAGAGATGCAAAATTACAAGAAGTGTTATTATGTATAGGTACAAGAACAACCTTAGATGATCCAACACGGCTTAGATTTGAGACAGAAGAGTTTTATTTCAAATCACCTCAAGAGATGATACAAATTTTTAAAGATTGCCCTGAAGCTATAAAAAATACTGTAGAAATTGCTTACCAATGTAATGTGTTGTTAGAATTTGGTAAGGTTTATCTGCCAGAATTTTCTTTACCAGAAGGAGAAACCGCTGATAGTATGTTAGAAAAACTTTGTTATGAAGGATTAAAGAAAAGGTTTGAACATATTAGTATAGAATATACTCAACGTTTACAACACGAACTTGAAGTTATTAAACAAAAAGGTTTTTCAGCATATTTTTTGATAGTACAAGATTTTGTTAACTATGCACGAAAGAACAATATTCCAGTAGGTCCTGGACGAGGTTCTGGGGTAGGTTCTCTTGTGAGTTATTGTTTAGAAATTACAGATGTAGATCCGGTGAAATATAGTTTGTTATTTGAACGTTTCTTGAATCCAGCTAGAAAGGAATTGCCTGATTTAGATATAGATTTTGCTGATTATGGTAGAGATAAAATAATAGAATATGCAAAAAGTAAATATGGAGAAAAAAATGTTGTGCAAATCATTACTTTTAGCACAATGAAAATAAAAAATACTATTCGTGATGTTGCACGTGTGTTAGGTTTGCCAGTGAGTTTAGCTGATAAAATCTCAAAGTTGATCCCTTCGCCTGATATGAGTGTTGAAGAAGCCATATCACAAGTTCCAGAAATTAAAGAATTGTATGAAAAAGATGAGAATGTGAAAAAAGTTTTAGATTATGCAAAAGATATTGTTGGTAGACCAAGACATAGTGGTATTCACGCCTCAGGAGTTATTATTTCAAGTGGTGATATCACAGACCACACACCATTGTTTAGAAGGTCAAAAGAAGATCCGGTTACAACTCAATATTATGATGAGATATTATTGAAGTTAGGTTTGCTAAAAGTTGATTTTTTAGGATTGAAAACTTTATCTGTGATAGAAGAAACATTGAAGTTAATTGAACAATATCACGGTATAAAACTTAATGTAAACGATATTCCTTTTGATGATAAAAAAACATTTAAGTTGTTACAAGAAGGAGAAACTACTGGCGTGTTTCAGTTAGAATCTGTGGGTATGCAAGATTTGTTGAGAAAGTTAAAGCCGACAACTTTGGATGATATCATAGCGTGTATAGCATTATATAGACCAGGGCCTATTCGCAGTGGTATGGTGAACGAGTTTGTTGAACGTAAACATAAGAAAAAAGAAATTGTATACGATCATCCATGGTTGGAAGATATTTTGAAAGATACATACGGAGTGATAGTGTATCAAGAACAAGTTATGAAAATAGCACAAGTTCTTGCTGGATTTTCGCCTGAAGAAGCTGACGAGTTACGTTCTGCTGTTGCGAAAAAAGTTGTTGAAAAAATTGAAAAAATGGAAGAAAAGTTTATGTCAGGAGCTAAGAAGAATGGTGTTAGTTTAGCTATTGCAAAAAAGATTTTCCAACAAATACTTAATTTTGGTGAATACGGATTTAACAAATCACATGCTGCTGCGTATGCTGTGACTTCTTATCGTTGTGCTTATCTTAAAGCACATTACCCATGTGAATATATGATTTCGTTAATAAACGCAGAGATCCGTTCCGGGGCAAGAATGAAGTCTCCTGGGAAAGAAGAAACAGATTTTAGAAAATTTTTGTTAGAAATAGAAAAAATGAATTTCAAACTTTTACCACCAGATATTAATCGTTCTGATGTGTTTTTTACAAAAGAAGGAGAGAAAGGCATTCGCTATGGATTATTAGGGATAAAAAATGTTGGTGAAGCTGCTGCTGAGTTTATTGTGGGATTAAGAAAAAAAATTGGGGCAATAAAATCGTTTAAAGATTTTCTTTTTCTTGTTGATAATAAAGAAGTTAATAAACGTGTTATAGAAGCACTTGTTTTATCTAGTGCAATGGATTCGTTGTATAAAGAAGAACTTACTTTAGAAGAGAAATGTAAAGTAAGAAAAATGTTTTTAAATATGATTGAACAAAAAAAATCTAAAAGTACGCAACAACAAATGTTGTTTTCAACATCATCCGAGGAGGGTGTATGTGATAAGTTTACTGAACAAGAAATACTTTCTTATGAACATCAACTTACTGAAATTTATTGGTCTGGCCATCCATTGGAGAAATATTTAAACGAAATAAAAACTATAGCTTCTACATCAATAATTGAATTATCAAATCAATCAGAAACTGTGAAATTAGTTGGTATGATATCGTCTGTTAAAAAATTTTTAACCCGAGATAAACAACCATTTGTAAGGTTTGTTTTAGAAGATATGACTGGTGAAATAGAAGTTGTTGTTTTTAATAAGTTATATGAAGAAACAAAATCTTTAATTCACAAAGGTAGCATTGTATATGTTGAAGGAAGACTTGATATAAGAGAAGAGGAAGAAAAATATATTATAGCTGAGAAAATAGATTTGTTTGAAAGAGTTAAAGAAGAGATTTATAGAAACAAATCAAAAATTTATATAACTATTTCAAACATAGGAGTAGATGATGAGTATATTAATAAGTTGAAAAAAATTATAGAAAAATATCCAGGTAATACTCAAGTTTATTTTAGAGTTATCACACAAAATTTTGATGAAGTATTAATTGAGACTGAATATAAAATACTTCCATCAAACAAAGTTTTAACTGAATTGAAACATTTAATTGGTGAAAACAATTATCAATTTGAATAAAATTTTCAAACCTCCATTATATTATCTTTTATATTTTGTGTTCTTCATTTACCTTAGTTTTATAATAATTCAACATTCTGTATTTTCTTCCTTAGTTAAATATTCTTCCCATAAGAAAAAAGAAAAAATCTTATATGGTAGAATTATATGGAAACAACGAAGTGAATCTAATGGATATATTTTACTTGTAAAAGGTCAACAAAAGACTTTTTTGATAGTTCCTAATGATTTTTATGATGATATAGAAATTGGGGATCAAGTCCTTTTAAAAGCTTTGTTTAAAAATATTTCTTTTGAGAACAATTACGAGTTTTATTTATATAGTTCATTTGGGGTGGATAGTTGTGGACATGTAAATGAAATTTTGAAAATAGATAAAAGTAAAAGTGTGGGGTATAGATTTATAAACCAGCTGTTTCTTATAATAAATAATTTAAAAGAAAAAATTGTAGAGTTAGTCAAAGTAGATATTGAAGAACCTTATAATAGTGTTATTTTAAGGTTAACAATTGGATATAAAGATACGGAATCAGAAAATATTTATAAATATTTCCAAGATGCTGGAGTTGCCCATGTTTTAGTAGTAAGTGGGTTGCATGTAGTCTTTGTTTACTCTTTTTTGTATTTTGTTTTAAAATTTTTTATTTTTGACAGAAAGGTAAGAATTGTTTTTGTAAGTTTTTTGACAATAATTTTTATGTTGATCACTGGTTGTTCACCACCAGTAGTTAGGTCGACCATAATTGTTTTATTGTTTAGTATTTCAGAATTGTTGTCAAGAAAACAAAATTCTGTTAGATTATTGATTTTTTCTGCGTTTGTAATTTTGTTAATAAATCCGACAAACCTGTTTAGTGCATCATTCCAGTTGTCATTTATAGCATGTTTTGGAATTATCTATTTTTATCCATTGTTATTTTCTTGTTTAAAAAATTTTATAGAAAGAACTTACCATATTATAGGGTACATAATTAAACTTTTTTTAGTTACAACGTCTGCTCAGGTTGTTACAATACCAATTTTAATGTATTATTTTAACAAGTTTTCATTAATTAGTTTTGTTAGCAATGTTATTGTTGTTCCTTTGACATCTGTTTTATTATGGCTAAGTATATTTGCATACATAACCTGTTTTCTAACAAAGTTAAATATTGTTTTATGGAAAATAATAAAATTGTTGACTTTTGTTTACATAAGTATAGTAAAATTTTTTTCACAGATACCATATTGTGTTATAAATACAAAAAGGCCAGAGATTTTAAATATGTTTGTTTACTATTTTATAGTTATTTTTCTTGTACCAATTTTGTTGAAGTCAAAGAAATACAAAACTTTAACAATTTCTGTAATATTTGCGCTAACTTTTCTTTTTTTAAACTTTGACTTTAATAAAAATTTAAAAATAACATTTTTAAATGTAGGATTAGGGGATTGTGTATTACTACAACAAAAAAATAACAACATTTTGATTGATACTGGGGATTCTATACAAACTGCAATGTATAGAATATCTTCGTATCTTAAAAAGCAAGGTGTTTATACAATACATCATTTGGTTATATCTCATCCACATTATCCTCATTATGGTGGGACAGAGTTTTTGATTGATAATTTTAAAATTGAGAATGTTTATTTAAATGAGCTTATTCCACCAGATAATCATGAATATCAAGACTTAATTAATAAAATAAGACAAAAGAATATAAATTTGTTTTTTGTGAACAAAATTAAAAAGTTAAAATTACAAAATACAGAAGTTTTGTTCATACCTAATTACACAAGTTATTTTTATAACGAAGAAAGCTTTTATGATGATAACTCAATTTTTGTAAAAATAAGACAAAATAATTTTAGTATAATGTTAACTAACGATATTCCTGTGAGATATTTGAAGGATAAAAATAATCTTCTGTTTTTACAATTTCCACGACATGGGAAATATAAAGAAGATATAATTGAGTTAGAAAATTTAACTATTAAACCTAAATTTTTAGTAGTTTCAACAGATAAGTATATCCCTGAGTTAAAAAAGATTAAAATTCCTGTTTATACAACCGTGGATGATGGTGACATAACAATAAATGTTGAAAAATTGAAATTAAGAAAGATTAAAAGAACAACACAGGGTGTGAAGATATATATGTAAGTTGTTTTTATGATTACTACTATAGATTTTTAGTTCAATTTTTTGTAATTTACAACATATGAAATTGTTAATAAAACTTAGTGGGAAAGTTATTGATGATGAAAAACAGCTTAATAGTTTTCTTGGGTTCATAAAAAAAAGATATGGGAAAGATAAAATTTTAATTGTTCATGGTGGTGGAAAACAAGTTTCCTTGTGGATGCAAAAGTTTTCAATAGAACCTAAATTTGTAAATGGGCTAAGATATACAGACGAACAAACTTTAGAAATTGTTACCGGTGTCCTTTGTGGTTTAATAAACAAGTTTTTAATACAAAAGTTTATTAATAATGGTATTACTAAAGTAGTAGGATTGTCTTGTGTTGATAACAAAATTCTTGTGACACAACTTGATAAAAAATTAGGGTTTGTTGGAAGAGAAGTTGAGGAAGTAAATTTTGAGTTATTAGATTTGTTGCTTAAAAAAAGATATGTTGTGTTACTTTCTTCAGTTGGATTGGCAAAACAGAAGAAAAATTTTGTTGTAGTAAATATTAATGCCGACGATGTCGTTTCAGCAGTTGCAGTTAAGTTTAATCCAGAAAAAGTTATATTTTTGTCAGATGTAGAAGGTATTTTTGATAACAATAATAATTTAATAAAAAGTTTAAAAATTAAGGATATAGATAGATTAATAACACAAAAAATTGTTTCTGGTGGTATGGTACCTAAATTGAGGTCAATTGAAAGGCTCTTTTTATTGTGTAATATAAAAGAAGTTTTTATCACGAATAATATCTGGAAAGAAGGGACAAAAATAATTAAATAATTTATGAAGTCTTCTATAGAAAAAAAACTTTTATTGATTTTAGGAAAGAAAAATTTTTTAAAGATTAAAAATTATCCTGAATTTTATAAAAAAGTGTGGTTAACAACTTTAACAATACCAAAAGGTGAAATAAAAACATATAAATGGGTTGCAAAGAAAATTGGTCATCCAAAAGCATACCGTGCTGTAGGGAAAGCGTTGAAAGAAAATCCGTTACCTGGTGTAATACCATGCCATAGAGTTATAAAATCTTCAGGTGAACTTGGTGGATATTCACAAGGGATAAATAAAAAAATACAACTTCTTGAAAAAGAGGGAGTTAAGTTAATGAATTCATAGTTGCGAGTGATTAGCGTGATATATCTGTCTGCATAAGTTAATTGTTGTTTGTAGCTGCGGGCTTTAGCCTGCGTAGAATGATAATATAAAATAGAAAGGTGTTAGGTAGTTTAAGAAGATAGTGAATTATTGTGTTTTTGATTTGTTAAAGTATTGATTTTTTAACAACATATTCACTAATAACTATTAACTATTGATTATTAACTAATTAACTCATCAACTTTAGTTCATTGCGCCCGTAGCTCAATTGGATAGAGCGTCTGGCTACGAACCAGCAGGTTGCGCGTTCGAGTCGCGCCGGGCGCAAAAGAAGTTACAATTATTAATCCCTCGCTTATCATAAAAAATGTTAAAAACATACTAAAAGTCAAAAAATAGATTACAGAAGAAAAATTTGTGTGAGATTTTATTATTTTTTATGAAGGCAAGATAAGTTGAAAAGCCATAAGATCAACCTGCCGAAGGAGGGAGTCGAACCCTCACGGCCGTTAAAGGCCACTGGTTTTTGAGACCAGCGTGTCTGCCAATTCCACCACTTCGGCATTCTTTATATAATATAAAAATTCTTCTTTTATGTCAAGATTGTTTATTGAATTCAGTTTCAAAAATTTATATTCATAAAAATATGAGTTTGGATATCAGTCAGATACAAAAAAATTTTGAGAAATTAAAACAAGAAGTTGAAAAGTTTTCTAAAGATATTAGAATTGTTGTTGTTACGAAATATGTAGACAATGTTGAAATTGTAAAAAAATTAGCTGATATAGGAGTCACAGAGATAGGCGAAAATTATGCTCAAAACTTAGTATATAAATATGAGTATCTAAAAAGCGATGGTTCACATAAAAATTTTGTTTGGCATTTTATAGGTCATCTTCAAAAAAATAAGGTTAAAAAAGTTGTCCCTATTGTTGATTTAATCCAATCTTTGGATTCTATAGAACTTGCCCAAAAAATTGATGCTGAAGCTAAAAAATATAATAAAGTTCAAAAATGTCTTATAGAACTTAAAGTTTCAGAAGAAAAGACAAAATACGGTGTCACTAAGGATGAAATGTTTAAGTTTGTAGATAATATACTTTCGTTAAACTTGACAAATATTAAACTTGTTGGACTGATGACAATGGCACCGTTTTTTGAAAATTCTCAACAAACTAGACCATTTTTTAAACAAGCATACGAAATTTTTAAATTTTTACAACAAAAAATTGTAGGGTTTGATATTTTGTCAATGGGTATGAGTAACGATTATAAAATAGCATTAGAAGAAGGAGCTAATATGTTAAGAATAGGGAGTTTATTATTCAGGGGATAAAAAATGAAATATAAAGTAGGGATAATAGGTTGTGGTAATATGGGGAAAATTTTAGTTGATGCCCTTTGTTCGTTAGTGAACAAAAAAAACATTTTTTGTTTCGATGTGGATGCAGAAAAGTTAAAAGAAATCAAAAAATCTTACAAAGTTAATATTTGTTCATCAAATAAAGAGGTTGTGTTAAATTCAGATATAATAATTTTTGCAGTGAAACCACAACAAATGAACGAAGTTGTTGAAGAAATAAAAGAATATGTTGATGAAACAAAAGTTATAGTATCAATTGCAGCAGGGATAAAAATAGCGTTTTTTAATAAAAATTTTAAAAATAATCCTGTAATAAGAATAATGCCAAATTTACCGATAAAAAATTCTTGTGGTGTTTCCGCAATATGTAAAAACAATCTTTGTAGAAAAAAAGAATACGAGTTTGTTAAGAAAATTTTTGAGAGAAAAGGTGTTGTTGTTGAAGTTAAAGAAAAACTTATGGATTTAATCACGGCAGTTTCTGGTTCAGGACCAGCATATATTTTTTATGTTTCAGAAATAATACAGAAAGTAGCTTCTAAATTAGGGTTGGATAAAAAAATTGTCCCAAAAATTGTTAACTATACAATTTTAGGTGCAGCAAAGATGTTAACTGAAGAAGAACTTTCTGCTGAAGAATTGAGAAAAGCTGTGACTTCAAAAAAAGGTACTACTGAACAAGCAATAAAAGTTTTTAAATCTTGGGGTTTAGAAAAAATTTTTTATACCGCTATAAAAAAAGCTATGTATCGAGCGAAAGAGTTGTCTGAAGAAGTTAGTAAATAATTTTTGTAGAAATTTTAAAGAAGGCGATAATATACTATGATAAAAGCAATAATTTTTGATTTAGATAACACACTTATGGATTTTATGAAAATGAAACGTGCTGCAGTTGATGCAGCAGCTGATGCAATGATTGATGCAGGTCTACAAATACCAAAACAAGAATTGATTGATAAGATTTATAGTATTTATTGGGAGGAAGGAATTGAAGATCAACAAATTTTTGATAAAGTTTTGTTACAAGAGTTTGGATATATTGACTATCGTATACTTGCGGCAGGAATAATTGGATATCGTAGAGCAAAAGAAGCAAATTTGTGTACTTATCCTCATGTACATCTTACATTGACCGAACTTTTAAAACGTGGGATAAAAATGTGTATTGTCTCTGACGCACCAAAACTTCCTGTATGGATGAGGATCGTTTCTTTAAATTTACAACATTATTTTGAGTTTGTACTCACTTTCGATGATACAGGCGAACGAAAACCGTCACCAAAACCGTTTATAATGGCGCTTGAACGGTTAGGTTCACAACCAAGAGAAACTCTTATGATTGGTGATTGGGCAGAACGTGATATTGTTGGAGCGAAACAACTTGGTATTTGGACAGTTTTTGCACGGTATGGCGACGAGTTTAATACACAAAATTCAGGTGCTGATTTTGAGATTACTGATATTATTCAATTGTTAGATGTGATCGATAGAATAAAAGAAAAGGATCAACTGTTGTTGTTTGAACAAGAGAACGAGAAAAAATGAAACTTTATGGTGTAATTAATAGAATTGAAGATGGGGAAATTGTGGTAACTTGATAGATAGAAAAGATAGTATGTACTTACCTAAAGAATTGTTTGATTTTAAAATATATGAAGGTTTGTGGTTAGTGGTAGAATTCACACTTGACGAAAAGAAAACAAAAGTGAAGTTGAAAATAAAACAGAAAAACTTTTGAAAAGAGAAAAATAAAATGTTACGAAATATAAATTTTTTGTTTTCAATCATTTTTTTTCTTTCCCTTACATTCTCGTCTTTACTTAAAATATATTTTATTGATGTAGAACAAAGTGATTCATCGTTTATAGTTACACCAAATAATTATACAATGTTAATTAACGCAGGAGACCTTGATGAATTCCATGATTATGGTAATGATATGTATTCGTTTATTAAAAAAACCTGGGTTCAATAAAATAGATATTGTGTTAATCTCTCATCCGCATGGAGTTTATATTGATGAAATGATTTATGTTTTGGCTAACATGAAGGTAGAAAAATTTTATGGTTCAGGTTTTCCATACCCATCCTCAACATTATTTTGAATTACTGAAAGTTGTGAATAAGAAAAAATAGAATATTGTTTAGCACGAGAAGGAAAAAATATTGAACTTAGCCCATTGTTAGAAATAAAAATTCTTTTATAGCAATTAAAAAATTTTGATAAAGGAGAATAATTGTATGGATGGGTTTACAATGATTAAAACACGAAGAAGTATAAGAAAATATATAAAAAAGAAAATACCAGAAAATATTATTACAGAGATAATTGATTGTGGTAGGTTAGCACCATCAGCAAATAATAAACAACCATGGTTGTTTGTTGTTATAAAAAACGATGAATTAAAAAAACAAATTGCTGAGATAACAGATTATGGGAAATTTATAAAAGAAGCAGATTGTTGTATTGCAGTATTTTGTGAGGATACAAAATATTATCTTGAAGACGGTTCTGCTGCAACAGAAAATATTTTACTTGCCGCATGGTATTTTGGTATAGGTAGTTGTTGGATTGCTGGAGATAAAAAATTTTATGCTGAAAAAATTAGAGATCTTTTAGAAATTGAGAAAAAGTATAAATTAGTAAGTTTAATTTCTTTAGGTTATCCAGATGAAACAGAACTTAAAAATGCACAAAAAGTTAAAAAGAAAACTTTAAAAGAAGTTTTAGTTGTGAAAGGATAAGTTTATGAAAGATAATATAAAATTTGAATATTCAGCAGGTGGTGTGGTTGTTAATGACAATAAAGAGGTTTTGTTGATTAAAACAAAAAATTTGAAAAACGAAACTGTGATAACTTTTCCAAAAGGACATATAGAAAAAAATGAAACTTCGCAAGAAGCTGCAGTTCGTGAAGTTAAAGAAGAAACTGGTGTTGAAGCTTATATAGTTAAAAAGATTAAAGATGTTGAATATTGGTTTGTCCACCAAGGACAAAAAATACATAAAAAAGTTACATGGTATTTAATGAAACCTATTAAGGTTGATAAAGTAAAAAATATTGAAGTTGAAGAAGTTTTTTGGTATGATATAAACAAAGTAGAAGAAATGCTTTCCTATAAATCAGATAAAGAATTAATCGCAGAAGTTAAAAAAATGATTTAAGAGGTGAAAGGATATGCAAAAAGAAAAACAAAAATATACTTTTGAACAAGCAATGCAACGTCTCGAAGAAATTGTTAATAAACTTGAGTTAGGTAATGTACCACTTGAAGAAACTATAAGTTTGTTTCAGGAAGGAATGGAGTTGATAAACTTTTGTAACCGAAAACTTGAAGAAGTGAAACATAAAGTGGAAATTGTTATAAGAAACAAAAATGGGTTTACTATACAACCCTTTGATGTAAAAACTGAATATCAAGCTCAACAAGAGGAAGAAGAGATTGAAGAGTTTGAAGAAGACGAAGAAGATAATGAACTATTCTGATATTCTTAAAAAAGATGTGGTTTGGTTTTCAAATAAATTTAAAATTTTAATAAGCAAGTATTTACAAAATTTACAACAGAAGTATAAAAAAATTGTTTTTTATTCTTTATTTCCGGGTGGGAAACGGATACGTCCCTTGTTAATGTTTGCTTGTGGTGAAATGTTAGAACTTGAAAAAACATCTCTTTTTTACCCAGCAGCTGCAGTAGAACTTGTACACAACTATTCTCTTATTCATGACGACTTACCATGTATGGACAATGCTGAATATCGGAGAAACAAATTAACTGTTCACAAAAAGTTTGGTGAGGCAAACGCTGTACTTATAGGTGACGCGTTGTTAACTTTAGCGTTTGAAGTGTTAACTGATTGGAAAGAAAATCCAGAGATAAAACTTAAAGTAATAAAATTATTATCAAAAGTTGCCGGAGTTAACGGATTAGTTAAAGGACAACTTATGGATATTGAAAGTTGTGATATAAAAATTTTTTCTTCGTCGTATTTAAAAAAGTTTTTAGAACAGATGGTGATAAATAAAACTTCAAAATTGATTCAGATATGTTTTATTATTCCAGCAATTGTTGAAAACATAGATAAAAATAAAACTAAAATTTTGTCAGAAATAGGGTTGAATTTTGGTATTTTGTTTCAGATTACTGATGATATAATTGATTATTATTCTGGTGAAGATAAACAAAATCTTACATATCCGAAATTATATGATATCGATAATTTGAAAAAAATTGTTAGTATACTTAAAACAAAAACAGTTGTGTTGTTAGAGAAAAATTTTGGCCCTCAGTCAGCGTATTTAAAGTTTTTGTTAGAAAAAATTGTAAATAGAACATATTAAACTATGAACATTTTAGATAAAATAAATTCACCACAAGATTTAAAAAAACTTAATTTAGAAGAATTAAAAGGGTTATCTCAGGAAATAAGAAATTTTATAATTGAAACTGTTTCAAAAACAGGTGGGCATTTAGCTCCAAGTTTGGGTACAGTAGAGCTCACTATTGCACTACATTATGTGTTTAACACTCCCAAAGACAAAATTGTTTGGGATGTTGGCCATCAAACTTATACACATAAAATTCTAACTGGAAGAAAAAATCTTTTTCATACACTAAGACAATATGGTGGGATAAGCGGTTTCCCACGAAGGGAAGAATCAGAATATGATGTGTTTAATGTAGGTCATGCGTCTACTGCTGTATCTGCAGCTTTAGGTATAACAGCTGCACGTGAGTTAAATAATGAAGATTATAAAGTTATAGCAGTAATAGGAGATGGTTCTTTAAGTGGTGGGCTTACATACGAAGGACTTAACCATGCAGGTCATCTTGGGTATGATTTTATTGTTGTTTTAAATGATAATGCGATGTTTATATCAAAGAGTGTTGGTGCTGTTGCAAAAATGTTAGTAAAAATTTTAACCTTAGGACTGGTAAAAAAAATTGAACAAAAAATTGATAAATTTTTACGGAGATTAAAATATATAGGAAGTGTATTACTTCGTGTTGCAAAAAGGTTTAAACTTTTGCTTTTCCCAGGTATGTTATTTGAAGAAATGGGGTTTGCTTATATAGGTCCTGTAGATGGACATGATATAAAATCTTTATGTGAAGTGTTTAAAAGTGTGAAACATTTTAAAGGACCGGTTGTAGTGCATGTTTTAACAAAAAAGGGGAAAGGATATAAACCTGCTGAAGAAAAACCTGAAAAGTTTCACGGAGTACCAAAGTTTGATATTTTTACTGGCGGAATAGAGAAGAAAAATGATAGGTTAACATTTACTGAAGTGTTTAGTAAAACGGTTACTGCTTTAGCAGAAAAAGATGAACGTATTGTTGGTATAACTGCAGCAATGACTGATGGTTGTGGTCTTGAAGAGTTTGCTAAAAAATTTCCTAAAAGATTTTTTGATGTAGGTATAGCAGAAGAACATGCTGTAACATTTGCTGCTGGGTTAGCAACACAAAATTATATTCCTATATGTGCGATATATTCAACTTTTTTACAACGTGCGTTTGATCAGATAATACACGATGTTGCATTACAAAACTTGCATGTTGTTTTTGTTTTAGACCGTGCTGGTATCGTAGGAGAAGACGGACCTACTCATCATGGTAGTTTTGATTTGTCATATCTAAGATTAATCCCTAATATGACAATAATGGTACCAAAAGATGCTGATGAACTAAAAAATATGTTGTATACAGCTATATACCATATCACGGGACCCGTTGCTATAAGATACCCTAAAGATTTTGTTTTTGAAAAAGATATAGATATAAGTGAGTTTAAAAAAATAGAAATACCAAAGGCTCAAATGGTTTATGAAGATAAAGAAAGTAAGATATACTTTCTTGTACTTGGGCCAAAGGTTTATATTCTTGAAGAAATACTTAAAGAAAAAAATTTTAAATTTTCTATTATTAACATGAGATTTTTAAAACCTATAGATGAAGAAGTGTTAAAAAAAATTTGTCATTCCAATAATATTATAATTACAGTAGAGGAAAACGCAGTTATTGGTGGGTTGTTTTCAGCTGTGAGTGAATATGTAGTTAAAAATTGTTGTTCTGTTAAAGTTTATCATTTTGCTTTCCCTGATAAATTTATTACTTTTGGTAAAAAAGAAATTTTGGAACAACAAATTGGTCTGTCAAAAGAAAGTTTTTGCGAATTTTTGAAAAGTGTGTCAGAAAAATAACTTTTCATTCTAAAATAAGTGAGATTTAATAAAATATGAAGTTTTTAATGTTAGGTAAATATTCATTTAAAGCAATTAAAAATATATCAAAAGAAAGAACAAAAAAAGTTGTAGAGTTAATAAAAAAATGTGGCGGGAAAATTGATGGTAGGTATGTTTTGGTAGGTTGATATGATCTAGCGTTCTTGCTTGAATTACCGTCTGTAGAAGATGTTATAAAACTTTCAGTAGAATTTGTTAAATTAACTGGTATATCGTTTACATCGTTCCCAGCAGTTGATGTTGAGAAGTTTGACAAACTTGTTGGATAAAAAATGAATCTGAAATTAGATTAAGATTTTAATCATAATGGAGAATATTAAAAATTGACTAAATGGGGTGATAAAGTTTGTATTATGAAAAATATGTTTCTTGTAGAAATCTCGCCAAAAATTCTGGCTGATAATACTTCAGTTTTGCAAGAAATACATTCGTTAGGAATAAAGAAAATTAATAATATTGAGATAAAAAAAATTTATTCTTTGGTAGGTAATATGGATAAAAATCAAATTGTTTTTATTACAGAAGCTTTACTAGCGGACATTGTCGCAGAGAGTTATAGAGTTATGACATCAAAAGATTTTAAAAACTTAAATTTGTCTAACAATACTATTGTCAATATTTGGTATAAACCACAAGTTTTAGATGTTGAATCAGTATATGTTGTGAAAGGTATAAAATATCTTGGGTTTAAAGAAGAACTTGAAGTACATTCTGGGAAACAAATTGTTTTTAGCCCAAAAGTTGATAAAAAAACTGTGGATTTTGCAGTTGAAAAAATTTTTATGAATCCGTTAATTCAATACTATGAAATTATATAATATTGTCAATATTTTAAATGCAAATGATAAACAATTGGTGAAGATAAGTAAGGAGGGGTTGCTTTCTCTCTCCTTAGAAGAAATACGTGCGATAAAGGAATATTTTTCTTCTAAAAAAAGAAATCCTACTGATTGCGAACTTGAAACTATTGCTCAGACATGGTCTGAACATTGTAAACATAAAACATTAACTGCTGAGGTTATACTTAGAATTAAAAAAAATGGGAAAATTCTAAAGATTAGAAAATATAAAAATGTTTTGAAAGAAACTATATTTGAATCAACAAAAAAATTAAATCATCCAGATTGTCTATCTGTGTTTATTGATAATGCTGGGATAGTAAGATTTAATGAAGAATATGGTATAGCGTTTAAGGTTGAAACACATAATCATCCTTCAGCGTTAGAACCATATGGTGGTGCAGCAACTGGTATTGGTGGTGTTATACGAGATATTATAGGTTGTGGACTTTCAGCAAAACCTGTTGCTAACACTGATGTGTTTTGTTTTGGTAATCTTGATTATAATAAAGAATTACCGCAAGGTGTTTTTCATCCAAGAAGAATTTTTAAAGGTGTAGTTTCAGGTGTACGAGATTATGGCAACCGTATGGGGATACCAACGGTAAACGGAGCGATTGTATTTGATGACGGATTTGTTTTTAATCCATTAGTATATTGTGGTTGTGTTGGTATAATACCGATTAAAAAAATTCATAAAAAAGTTTTACCTGGTCAGGTAATAATTCTTGTAGGTGGGAGGACAGGTCGTGATGGTATTCACGGAGCAACTTTTTCATCTGATGCGTTACATAATAAATTACCAACATCAGTTGTCCAAATAGGTGATCCTATCACAGAAAAAATGATGTTAGATGTAATCTTGAAAGCAAGAGATTTAGATTTGTTTACTGCAATAACAGATTGTGGTGCTGGAGGGTTATCATCTGCATGTGGTGAACTTACGAAAGAATGTGGATGTAGAATTTATCTTGAAAAAGTGCCTTTGAAATACAAAGGGTTATTGCCTTGGGAAATATGGCTTTCTGAATCACAGGAAAGAATGGTGCTTATAGCAGATAAAGATAAAGCAGAGAAATTTTTAGAATTATGTCAAAAAGAAGATGTTGAAGCAACAATTATTGGAGAAGTAACTGATACAAAAAGGTTAGAAGTGTTTTATAATGGTCAGAAAGTTTGTGATTTAGATATGGAATTTTTGCATAATGGTTTGCCAAAAAGGAAATTTAATTTAACTTATGAAATAAAGAATATAAAAAAGCCAAAAGATATAAAAATAAACCAGCCGTTAGAAGAAATTTTTTATAAAGTCATATCTCACCCAAATGTTGCGTCAAAAGAGTGGGTGATAAGACAATACGACCATGAAGTTCAAGGAAACACAATAGTAAAACCACTCTGTGGAGAACAACAACTAAATTTTTATTCACCACAAGATGCTGCCGTAATTTATCCTTTTAATATTAAAGATTTACAAGATACTAAAAAAGCATTTGCTATAAGTTGTGGGATAAAACCTTCCTTAAGTAAAATAAGTATAGAAAGAATGACTGAATATGTAATTGATGAAGCAATAAGAAACTTAATCTGTGTAGGCGCAAAATTAAACAAAATATTTTTGTTAGATAATTTTTGTTGGGGTGAACTTAACAAAAAAAGTTTAGCTGAACTTTTTATAACCTGTGAAGTAGCGAGAAATGTTGCATATAAGTTTGGTACACCATTTATTTCTGGTAAAGATAGTTTAAACAACTATTATTTACTTGGTAAAAAAAAGGTTTCAATACCATCAACATTGCTTATTTCAGGATTAGGAATTATAGAAGATATAGCCCATATTAAAACTTCCTATTTTAAATCTATAGAAGGCTATATATTTCTTATAGGTAAATTTAAACTATCGTTAGGCGGTAGTGTGTTTAGTGAATGTTTTAAAAAAGTTTATTCTTATCCTGCATTAGATATAAATACAGCAAAAAAAGTTTATAATTTTATTAATGAACATAACGATTATTTTTTAACATTACACGATGTTTCTGACGGCGGAGTGATTACTTCTGTTGTTGAAAGTTGCTTTGCTAATAATTATGGTGCTGTGTTAGATTTAAATTTGAAGAACATAATAGAATTTTTGTTTTCAGAACCTACTTCGTGTATTATTGCAGAAGTTAAAAAAGAAAATTTTGATAAAATAAAATCTTTGATGCAAAAGAAAAATATTCCATATATTTGTTTAGGTAAAACAAATCAAGAACCTTATGTTATAGTAAGAAACAATGATAAAGAAGTGTTGAAAATTTCTGTTGAACAAGCATATAAACTTTGGTCAACTAAAATAAATTTATGAAACCAAAAGCTATAGTAATACGTGTAGGTGGGACAAATTGTGATTTAGAAACAGTCAATGCATTAAATTTAGTTGGGTTTGATACAGATTTAGTACATATTAACGAACTTATAAGAAACGAAAAAAAACTAACTGATTATAACTTACTTATTATCCCAGGCGGTTTTTCTTTCGGCGATTATATTTCAGCAGGAAAAATTTTTGCTATTGAGTTATATTATAGACTCCGTGCCCAAATTGAAGAGTTTATAAATAACAAAAATAATTATATCATAGGAATTTGTAACGGATTTCAAGTGTTAGTAAAACTTGGTCTTTTACCATATCCTAATTTTTCACAAAAAGCAACTCTGACTTATAACGATTCTGGCAAGTTTGAATGTAGATGGGTTTATTTAAAAGTAAATAAAAAAAATCCATCTCCACTAAGAGAACTTCCGGAAGTTATACAATTACCAGTAGCACATGCTGAAGGAAAATTTTTTGCTGAGAAAGATGTTGTTGAAGATTTAAAAAATAATGAACAAATTTTGTTCAAATACTGTGATAAATCTGGTGATACAACAGTGGGTTACCCATTAAATCCTAACGGGTCTGTTTTAAACATTGCTGGTATAACTGATAAAACTGGCCATATCATAGGACTTATGCCACATCCGGAACGGTTCATCATAGATTTACAACATCCTCTAAGTTATATAAAAAATATTTTGCCATACGGTAAGTTGTTTTTTGAATTGATAAAATCATCTATTGTCTGAGTTCTTTTTTTAAAAAATTGTAGGAGGGATTTTCTAGTCCCAATGAATCCTGCATTCTGCGAGGTCGAGGTTGAAAAATCTTTCCTACAGCATAGTTGAAAGAATTTAATGAAGGAAAGAATTGACAAAATTTTAGTTGAGAAAGGGCTTGTTGAGTCAAGAGCTAAAGCTCAAAAAATCATATCAGAGTTTGGTGTAAAAGTTAATGATCAAATAATAAAAGAGCCATCAGAAATGGTAAATAAAGATAGTATCATAGAACTTATCCAAACTTATGAATATGTAAGTGCTGGTGGATATAAACTTGAAGGATTATTAAAATCAGAAATAATTAATGTAAAAGATAAAGTTTGTTTTGATATTGGCTCATCAACTGGTGGTTTTGTAGATTGTCTTTTAAAATTTGGTGCGAAAAAAGTTTATTGTTGTGATGTAGGTAAAGGACTTTTACATCCAAAACTTCGTTCTGATGAAAGAGTAGTTTTGTTTGAAGAAGTAAACTTTAGATATTTTGTTGAGTTAGGATACAAAGATAAAATAAAAGATAAAATAGATGTTTTCACAATAGATGTTTCATTTATATCATTGACAAAAATTTTGCCTGTAGTGAAAAAAATTGCTGAGTATCCACACAATGTTGTAGCACTTGTTAAACCACAGTTTGAGTGTGAACCAAAATATGTTAAAAAAGGTATTGTAAAAGAAGAAAAATATAGACAACAAGCAGTAGAAAAAATTGTTTCTTTTGCGGAAAGTTTAGGATATAAAAAAATTACAGTTGAAGAATCAAAAGTAAAAGGTAAAGAAGGAAATATTGAATATTTTGCTGTGTTTTCTTTTTCATCAAATCATCAAATGTAGGGCGAACATTTAGGTTTGCTTAATAAAATGCAAAACTTATACAGAAAAATTCTTTTTACAACTACAAAATATATCATCCTAAAAAATTTTTTCATGTGCATTACCGGACTTCTTAGTATTCTTATTGTCCGTCTACTTGGTCCTTCTGAATATGGGAAATACTCATTAGTATGGCAACTTATCGGCACAATAGGACCTATAGTTTCTTTAGGATGGTTGTCAACTTTAGCAAAGTTTGTACCTGAAAAAACTGATGAAGAAAAAAAATCTTTGTTCACACAAAGTTTTCTAAGTGTTTTAGTAGCATCTATTATATTTTTTATAATTGGGTTTTTTATAATACAACTTTTTCCAAAAATTATTCCTTTAGAGATTAAAGATTTAAAATTTGTCTTTCTGATATTTATAATTTTAGTAGCATTTTTTAATGTTTTTGAAGGTTTTTATCGCGGGTTAGGAAAGTTTAACGAATGGACTGTTATCGATGGTCTTCGTTCAAACTTGTCTTATGTCTTAGCGATAATTTTTTTAATTTTAGATTTTAGATTTTACAAAACAATAATATTTAGTAGTTTTTTCTTTGCTTTATTGTTCACCCTTTTAGTTGTTCTTTGGTTAAAAAATTATTTTGACTTTAATGCTAAAATTTTTTCAATAGAAAAAGAAATTATAAAATTTGCTTTTGTAATGTTTGTTGGACAGATAAGTTATCTTTTTATTTCTAGCATAGATTTGGTCTTACTTCGTGCTATGTTGAAAGACCCAATACAAGTTGGAATATATAACGCTGGGATAAGAATACCAAAAATAATTGAGACAATGTTTATAGGTATCTTACCAACACCTTTTCTTTATTATTTCACATCTCAAGAAACTAAAGAGTTAAAAGAAAAAATTTTAGAATTTGGTAGCAGATTCCTTGCTGTAGTTTTTGGTTTTGTTTCAGTAGTTTTATTTTCTTTCTCAAAAGAAATAATTTTAATACTTTTTGGGCAAAAATATGCTGAAAGTATCCCTGTTCTTCAGATATTTTCTTTTTCTTTGTTTATTTTAGCATTTCTTATTTTGTTTTCTTCTTATTTTTATTCAATCAATAAACCACAAATAGTTGTTATTTTGGGCATATTACAGTTTATTTTAATTGGTCTGTTTAGTTTTTTATTAATCCCAAAGTTAAAATCACAAGGGCCTGCTATAGGTTATGTTCTTAACCTTTTGATTTATACTTTCATATTTTTGTTAATTGTTAAAAATTATAAGTTTTTTAGTAATTTTGTTTTACTTGTTTTAACAATTTTAATTTCGTATTTTTCAAGTAAAAGTTTTTTGATTTACCTAATGCCAATTTTTTATTTAGTTTTAGTTTTTTTGTTTAAAATCATAAAATTTTCTGAAATATATAAGTTCTCAAAAATAATCAAAAATGAACCAATTTAAGTTACATAAAGTTATCTGGACAAGAGAAAAAATAAGAACTTTATGGCAATACTATGAAAATATTTCAGATTTTCATAAAATAAAATTTTTAGGAGAAGATTTTTATATCAACCTTTTAAATTATGTAAAAAAGTTTATCAAAACAAAAGGCAAATTGTTAGATATTAGTTGTGGAGTAGGAACTTTAATTAATATTCTTTATAAAAGAGGATATGAATGTTATGCAACAACCTTGGTTGACGAGAGTTTAAAAATGTTAAAAGAGAAATTTGCATCAACAAATATAAGTTTTTATAAAGCAGAAATAACAAATCTACCTTTTGAGGATAACTTTTTTGATTATGTTTTTGCAACAGAAATTTTGGAACATTTGTTAACAGACGATTTAATTTTGGGATTAAAAGAAGTAAAAAGGATATTAAAACCATTTGGTAAATTTATAATAACTACTCCTTATAAAGAAGATTTACAAGAGGTAATTTGTCCTGACTGTGGAGCAGTTTTTAATCCTGGGCAACATTTACAAAGTTTTAATGAAAAAAATATGAAAGAGATTTTAGAAAATATAGGGCTGTATGTTGAATATTGTAAATTAGTGCCTAAAATACCATTGTCTAATAATTTTTTGAAAGATAGTTTCAAAAAGTTATTAGCATTCATTGATAAAAGAATAATATCTTTTATGTATGGCAGCATTTTTATAACTGTTGCAACAAAGAAATGACAATGAATATTTTGTTAGTTTATCTCAGACGTAAATGGTCTACTGCTGAATATTTTGAAAAAGCATTTAAGAAATTTGTACAGGTTTATACTTTTGATTTTGCGAAAACACCGTATTGGGGAGATTTTAGGTTTAAACTACCTTTTTATATTCCAAAAGGTTTCCCTATTTTTATACAAAAAGTTATAAAAGATTTTAATAAAAATTTTAATTTAATAATTGAGATAACAACTGCTGGGCAGTATCATCTTGTTGGATATAGGAAACTAAAAATTCCAAAAGTGTTAATTGCTTGTGATGTTTACAGGTTTGACCAAAGAAAATTTATGCTATGGATAAAAAACGATTTTGATTATATTTTTTCTTCACAAAAAAATTTTGTGGAAATTTTTAGACCAAAAAAATCTTTTTGGTTACCATACGCAGCAGACCCTGAAGTTCATAAGAAATTTGACTTACCAAAAATTTATGATGTTGTTTTTGTTGGTAATGTTAATCCTTATATTTATACTGAAAGAGTAAAGTTATTAAAGCTTATTGGTGAAAAATTTAATTTTAAAGTTTTCACAAATGTTTATGGGGAAGATATGGCAAAAATTTATTCTCAAGCAAAAATTGTGTTTAATAAATCAGCTGCTGGAGAAATAAATATGCGTGTTTTTGAAACACTTGCTTGTGGCAGTTTGCTTTTGACTGATAGATTAAAACCAGAAGTTGGCCTTGAAGAAATTTTTGAGGATAAAAAACATCTTGTTCTATATGATAATGAAAAAGATTTGTTAGAAAAAATTGATTATTATTTAACGCATGAAACAGAACGTGAGGAAATTGCTTATAATGGGCATAAAGAAGTATTGTCAAAACATACTTACGAGCATAGGGCAAAAGAAATATTAAATGTTGTAAAAAATGAAATACCATCGTGAAAATTATGATATAGACAAAATCTGTCCACTTTGGACTGACTACCAAGTTGTTCAGTTGATTAAACCTAATTCTGTCATTTTAGAAATTGGTTGTGCTACAGGATATATTGGAAAGTTTTTAAAAGAGAAAAGAAATTGTATAATGTATGCTGTAGAGATTGATAAAGAAGCAGCGGAAATTGCAAAACCATATTATGAAAAAATTATTATAGGTGATGTTGAAGATGAAAAAATTTTAGAAGAATTGCCTTTAGAGTTTTTTGGTTATATCTTATGTATGAATGTTTTAGAACATTTAAGATGGCCACAAAAAGTTTTAGTTAACCTAAAAAAATTTTTAAAACCAGAAGGTAGCGTTATTATTGCAATACCCAATGTTGCACATTGGTCTATACGGCTAAAACTTTTATTTGGCGATTTTGAATATGGCAAAGGACTTTTTGGAACAGACCATGGGATTGCTTTATTAGATGAAACTCATTTAAGATTTTTTACCAAAAAAACTATGCTAAAAATGTTTTATGATGCAGGATATAAAGTTGTTTTTTGTAGTTTTGACCCTGATAAAGGTATTCCCAAATTCCATGGTTTATTATTACGGTTACCGTATGGTTGGAAATTATTAAGATTTATTTATTCTTTGTGGCCAACTTTATTTGCTGGCCAGTTTATTTTTGAATTGAAGATAAGATATTAATATGAAAATAGATATTGTTGTACCATTTTTTTATCCAATAGTAGGTGGAGTGGAAGTTTATGCATTTGAATTAGCAACACGGTTAGCTAAGAGAAGTTATCAGATTAGAGTTCATACTTCTATTTTTAGTTTATCTAATAAACGATTTAGTGAATACGAAGAAATTGAAGGTATAAAAGTTTTTAGATATAAACCTTATTTTAGGAAATATTATTACTATTGGTTTTGGTTGCCTAAAATAGTTGATACAGATTTAATTCATGTAATGAGTTATGGACATATGTGTTTTAGTTTAACTATACATAAATATCACAAAAAATTCCCTATAATTACTACTCCAATAGGAGTTTCTGCCCCTATAGAAGGACCAAAATCTAAATGGTTAAGATTGCAATATGATAAGTTTATTGGCATTAAAAATCTTAACATGTGCAAAAAAATAATTGTTTTAGCAAATGAAGAAAAGAGATGGTGTTTGGAGAAAAACATACCTGAACAAAAAATTGAAAAAATTCCTGTTGGAGTTTCAGAAAAGAGTTTTTTAAAATATGATTTTGAAGATATAAAAATAAAGTACGATTTAAGAGACTACATTCTTTATTTAGGAAGAATCCATATTTATAAAGGGATTTTAGAACTTTTAAAAGCTTATTATATGTTGCTAAAAAGATGTACTGACGTAGATTTAGTGTTAGTTGGCCCGGATGATGGGTATTTAAAAGAAATTATGAATTTTATCAACGATTTTAAGTTAAATAGAGTAAAGTGGTTATCAGTATTATCCGAAGAAGAAAAGTATAAAATAATTAGTTGTTGTAAATTTTTAGTATTACCTAGTAAATATGAACTACAAGGAATAGTGTTAGTTGAAGCGATGGCACAAGGTAAACCTGTTATTGCTACAAATGTTGGAGGTATACCTGATTTTGTTAAAGATGGTGTTAATGGGTTTTTAGTAAATTATGGAGATGTGGAAACTTTAGCTAACCGTATGTTGATTTTGTTAACAGACGACAACTTAAGAGAAAAAATGGGAGAAAATGCAAGAATTACTGCAGAGGAATATCAATGGGATAAAATTATAGACAAGTATGAGAAGGTATATAAAGAAGTACTCAATAAGTACTAAATGATATGAAAATCGCTTTTAATGCAATACGTGTTAGCAACAAAGCAGGTTCTGGGTTTGATACTTTTATTATAAATTTTGTTAACGAATTTGCACGATATGTTTATTCAAATAAGCTAAACATTGATTTTGATGTATATACCTTATATCCGCAACACTTTTCTGAAGTAAAAAAAGAAAATATAAAACAAGTAAAAATTCCTTTTATAAGACAAAAGTCAAACACTGATACATCAAACTCAATTATAACTTATAAAACTTCTAAAAAATTATTTACTCATTTACCCATCCACCCATTCACACATCCACTCATCCACACTTTCGCTGACTATTTCCGTATGTTTTGGACACAGTTTATTTTCCCTTTTTATGCTAAAAAATATGATTTGATAATCGCTTTGACAGAATACGATGCTTGTATGTTTTTAAGAAATCAATTATTAATTATTCATAATACAGTACCATTTTTATTCCCTAATTTACCTACAAAGTGTAAATTTTATACATATAAGTTGTTGCCGAAGATTTTAAAAAAATGTCAAAAAATAATAACTGTATCTAATGCGTTAAAAAAAGAATTGGTTGAACTTTTTAATGTCGCTTCCGGAAAAATTTCTGTTATTAAAATTTCTGTTATTTATGAAGGTGTTGATTTTAAAAAATTTTTTAAAGCAGATAAAAATGAAGTTTTGAATTTTAAAGAAAAATATCAGATAAATGAAGATTTCATTTTAGCTGTTGGGCATAGTCATCCAATAAAAAATTTTTCAGGTGTAATTGAAGCGTTTAAAATTGTAAGAAAAAAATATAAAATAAAATTAGTAATTGCAGGATTGACAGGGAAAAAAGTTGTCCAAGATAGAGATATAATATATGTTGGTCATATACCTAATGACAAACTTTATATACTTTATTCAGCAGCAAAATGTTTTGTTTTCCCAACCCTTCATGAAGGTTTTGGTTTGCCACCACTTGAAGCGATGGCTTGTGGTTGTCCTGTAGTTGTTTCAGATAAGGGTTCTTTGCCGGAAGTATGTGGTGATGCAGCAGTTTATGTTAACCCGTATGATCCTACAAGTATTGCTGAAGGGATACTAAAAGTTTTAACTGATGAAAATCTAAGGCGAAATTTAATCCAAAAAGGGTACCAACAAGTTAAAAAATTTTCTTGGGGACAAACTGTTAAAAAATTTTTAGAAGTGTTGAATTATAAGTAAGATTATTATATTTTATTCAAACAAACAGTTCAAAATCAGTTTAAAATATGGAGGATTAAGTTTATGCCACAAACTTTAGAAGAAAGAGTTTCATATTTAGAAGGAAAAGTTGAAGGTGTAGAAGAGGCTATTAGAAAAATTAGTGCTGACATTTTAATGCTTTCCGAACGGATAGACCATCTTGAAGTTACAATTGATAACAGGTTAAATGCTTTAGAAGAAAGGATTGATAGACGGTTTGAATCGATAGACAAGCGGTTTGAATCGATAGACAAGCGGTTTGAATCGATAGACAAGCGGTTTGAATCGATAGACAAGCGGTTTGAATCGATAGACAAGCGGTTTGAATCAATAGACAAGCGGTTTGAATCAATAGATAGACGTTTTGAAGCTATTGATAAAAAATTTAACTGGTTAATAGGGATTATTTTTTCTTCTTGGATAACTTTATTCGTTGCTATTTTGTTGAGGAAGTAAAATAAAATTTATGCTATGTAAGGGGGATAACTTTATGTCTAAAGAAGAAAAACTTAAAGCGTTAAATCTTGCAATATCACAAATTGAGAAAGAATTTGGTAAAGAAGCAATTGTGAAATTAGGTGAGAAAAAAACGCTCACTGTAGAAGTTATCCCAACAGGAATATTAACTTTAGATTTAGCACTAGGTGTTGGTGGTGTACCACGAGGCAGAGTTATAGAAATTTTTGGTCCTGAAGCGTCAGGGAAGACAACTTTAGCATTAACAATAGCTGCTGAAGCACAAAAACAAGGTGGTATCGCAGCGATAATTGATGCGGAACATGCCTTTGATCCAAAGTTTGCAAAAATTCTTGGAGTTGATGTTGAGAACATGTATGTTTCACAACCTGACTATGGTGAACAAGCGTTAGAAATTGCAGAAACACTTGTCCGTAGTGGTGCAGTAGATGTTGTTATAATAGATTCTGTTGCAGCATTGGTACCAAAAGCGGAGATTGAAGGTGAAATGGGAGAAGCACAGATTGGTCTTCAAGCACGACTTATGTCACAAGCGTTAAGAAAACTTACTGCTGCTGTTAATAAATCTAAATCCATAATTATTTTTATTAACCAGATAAGACATAAAATTGGTGTTATGTACGGTTCACCTGAAACAACTACTGGTGGGTTAGCGTTAAAATTTTATGCCTCATTACGACTTGAAGTAAGAAAAGCAGATTCTATAAGAATAGGTGATGAAACAGTTGGTTCATGGGTAAAAGTGAAAGTTGCAAAAAACAAAGTTGCACCACCGTTTAAAGAAGCAACATACGAGTTCTATTTTGAAAAAGGGATTGACAGGATTGGTTCTGTTTTAGATGCAGCAGTTGATGAAGGAATAATTGAAAAAGCTGGTTCTTGGTATACATATAAAAATGAGAAGTTAGGTCAGGGAAGAGAACAGGTTAAAAATTATTTAGTTTCAAACCCGCAAATTGTTCAAGAGATAGAGACAACTATAAGGAAGAAATATTTTGAAAGTTCTCAGGAAGAAAAACAAACAAAGAAATAATTTTTATCTTCTCGTTTTTTAATAAATAAACACAAAGCTTCTTGTCTTTTTATTACATTGGATTTTTTTTATTTTTATTAAAAATGAGAAAAAACAAAATTAGTTCATTCTTAATTTTTCTCACAGGTTTACTTAATAAAATCTAAAAGCATGAAACTATTATTTATTTCGCATACTTTTCCTTATCCGTTAAACGAAGGGATAAAAGTTCCTGTATATAATCTTATAAAAGAATTTTCAAAATTTTATGAAGTACATCTTTTAAGTTTTGTCTTACCTCAAGAAAAAAAGTATATAGAAGAAATAAAAAAGTTTTGTGTCAAAGTTGATACCATAGAGTTTATCCCATCAAAAAATTTTGTTAAAAGGGTTCTTAATACATTTTTTTCTAAAACACCATATAATGTGAAACAATTTTTTTCTGTTGAAATGAAGAACAAAATTTTGGAACTTGTTAATCAACAAAATTTTGATATTTTATTTTTTGATTTTTTTACAACTGCAATATATGGTAGTTTTGTTAAACTTCCAATACCAAAGTTGTTTCATTATCACGATGCTGTAAGTATGTATTTTTATAGAAATTCTTTGGTTAATACAAATTTTTTTGAACGATTTTATTGGGATAAACAATATAAAAAAGTTTTAAATTTTGAAAAGAAACTAATAGTTTGGTTTGACAAAATAACTGTTGTAGCAAAAAAAGATAAAGATTGGCTTGTTGAAAATTTAAATATTGAGCCAAAAAATATTGAAGTTATACCAAACGGTGTAGACATTGAATATTTTAAATTTTGTACTGAAGAGTTAAGAATAAAAAACAAAGAAAAACTTGGGATTAAATCACCATCAATAATTTTTAGAGGAATAATGAATTTTCAACCAAATGTAGACGCATGTGTTTGGTTTTTAGAAAATGTTTTCCCGATACTCAAAAATAAAATTAAAAACATAAAGTTTTATATTGTTGGTCCTGAACCAACAAAAAATATTTTAAAGTATAAAAGTGATGATGTAATAATTACAGGTTATATTGAAGATTTAAAAGAATTTATGTCAGCTTGTGATATCAATATATGTCCTATGATTTCAGGTTCTGGAATTAAAAACAAAATTTTAGAATCATTGGCAGTTGGTACACCAACAATAGCAACATCCATTGCAGCAGAAGGTATACCGGAACTTAAAGACGGAGAAAATATTTTAATAGCAGACACACCTGCAGAGTTTGTAGAAAAAATAGAATTGTTATTGACAAACAAAGAATTATACAAAAAAATTGTGAATAACGGAAGAAAACTTATTGAAGAAAATTATACTTGGGAAAAACAAGCAAAAAAGTTTTTAGATATTTTTGAAGAGTTAAAAGAAAACTATAAAACAAAAAAAATTTCTATCATTGTTCCTTCCTATAACGAAGAAAAAACAATTGGTAATGTTTTGAATCCAATAAACACAATAGATTTTGGTTTAGAAAAAGAAATAATAGTTGTAGATGATGGTTCAACAGATAATACACGACTTATTATAGAAAAATTTAAAAATGATAACTTAAAAATTGTTTCTCATAAAACAAACCAAGGTAAAGGTGCTGCTATAAAAACCGGTATACAAAACTCAACCGGTGACATAATAGCAATACAAGATGCTGATTTGGAATATAAGCCGGAGGAGTTAAAGAATCTTATTCAACCAATAATTGATAAAAAAGCTTCGGTTGTATATGGCTCTCGGTTTTTGAAAGAAAATCCTTGTATTTACAAAAGTTATTATTTAGGTAATAGATTAATAAGTTTTTCAATCTCGTTTTTGTTCAAACAAAAAGTTACAGATTCTTACACTTGTTATAAAGTATTTCATAAAACAGTCTTTAAAGATATAGATATAAAAAGTAAACGATTTGAGTTTGAAGCAGAGATCACTTGTAAACTATTGAAAAACAAATATAAAATTTTAGAACTGCCGATTTCTTATAACCCGCGTTCAATACAACAAGGCAAAAAAATTAAGTTTAAAGATGCTATAATTGGGTTTTTAACAATTTTAAAAATTAAATTTTTTAATTAACTATGTGTGGAATAGTTGGAATTTATAACTTTGGTAATAAAAAAGAAGTTAGTAAAGATATACTTAAAAAAATGTGCGATGTTATTGCTCATCGTGGACCTGATGAAGAAGGATATTATATTGGTTCAGAGTTCGGAGTTCAGAGTTCAGAGTTTGGCAATATCGGGTTAGGTATAAGAAGGTTAGCTATTATTGATCTGCAAACTGGTAGTCAACCTATACATAATGAAGATAGTACATTATGGATTGTTTGTAATGGCGAGATTTATAATTTTTTGGAACTAAAAGAAGATTTGGTTAAAAAAGGGCATAGGTTTTATACAAAAAGTGATGTTGAGACAATAATTCATTTGTATGAAGATTTTGGTATTAATTGTCTTCAATATCTTCGTGGAATGTTTGCGTTTGCTTTATGGGATGAAAAAAAACAAAGATTGTTTTTAGCAAGAGATAGAGTTGGTAAAAAACCTTTGTATTATACTATACATAACGGAAGTTTAGTTTTTGCTTCAGAGATAAAATCTATCCTACAATATCTTGAAACCATACCTGAAATAAATTTTGAAGCAATTGATTATTTTTTAACTTATCAGTATATCCCACAACCAATAACTATATTTAAAAACATATTTAAACTACCACCTGCGTCATATATGGTATGTGATAAAAATGGGAATGTAAAAATAGAGAAATACTGGGAGTTAGATTTTAGAAAAAAACAGAAAATTTCTTTCAATGATGCGAAACAACAAATTAAAGAAATTTTATCTGAAGCGACAAAGTTGCGTCTTATAAGTGATGTTCCGTTAGGCGCGTTTTTGTCAGGAGGGCATGATTCAAGTATTGTCGTTGGACTTATGGCTTTAAATTCTAAAGATAAAGTAAAAACATTTTCTGTTGGATTTAAAGAACAGGATTTTTCAGAATTAAAATACGCAAGAATTGTTGCAAAACATTTTGATACTGATCATACTGAGATTATAGTTGAACCCAAAATGGCTGAGATTTTACCAAAACTTGTATGGTACTATGACCAACCTTTTGCTGATACATCTATTGTACCATCATATTATGTATCAAATGTTACAAGAAAATATGTAAAAGTTGCACTAAATGGTGATGGTGGTGATGAAAATTTCTGTGGATATTTAAGATATCCAGCAATAAAACTTTCTTCATTGTTCCCATTTGAAATTTTAGGTAGCGAATTTTACACCGAACTTGGCAAACTTATACCTTTGATTGAAACAACTTCTGCAAAAAATAAATTGAGATATTTTAGACGATTTTTTACTGCTTTAGGCAACCCCACTCCTGTAAGACATGTCCTTTGGCATTGTTTTTTTACAAATGAACTAAAAAATTTTATATACTCTGATTTTATGAAATCAATTGTTAAACAGAATGTTTATGACTATTTGGTAAACACTTATTATTTAGCGAAAGCATATGATATAATTGACAGAATTTCATATACAGATATAAATACATATCTTCCTGAAGATTTACTTGTTAAGATGGACATAGCATCAATGGCAAACTCGCTTGAAGCACGGTCACCATTTTTAGATCATAAACTTTTGGAGTTCACTTCTTCTATACTATCATCGTGGAAGTTAGGATACGGATTTAAAACAAAATATATTTTGAAAGAAACATTTAAAGATTTTTTACCAAAAGATATAATAAAAAGGCATAAACAAGGATTCGGTCTACCAATTGGGAAATGGTTAAGATATGATCTTAAAGATTTTGTTAAAGAAATACTATATTCTAAAAAATTTATTTCTCGCAATTTGTTTAATCACAAAAATGTAAAAATTTTGCTTGAGAAACATTTTTCGGGTAAAGAAGATCATGGATACAGAATTTTTGCTCTTATAATCTTAGAACTGTGGTTTAGAATTTTTGTTGATAAAGAAAAATTTTTTTTGTTTATGTAACTTATTTAAGAGGAGTTAGCGAACTTATGAAAAAATTTGACAAAGAACTTAAAAAATGTGGTGTTAAAACAGCAAAAAATGTTTTAGAATTATTTTTCAACACGCCTATTGTTAAACTGAACAAAGTTGTGAAACCAAACATGGCTGAAGTATATGCAAAACTTGAGATGTTTACACCTGGTGGGAGTGTAAAAGATAGGATTGCGCTTGCTATGATTGAAGAAGCAGAGAAAGAAGGTAAGTTAAAACCAGGTGGTATAGTTGTTGAACCAACAAGTGGGAATACAGGGATTGGTATTGCGCTTGTATGTGCTGTTAAAGGTTACAGGTGTATTTTAACAATGCCTGAATCAATGAGTTTAGAAAGAATCTATATTTTAAAAAGTTTTGGTGCAGAGGTTGTTTTAACACCAGCAGTTGAAGGTATGCAAGGTGCTGTTAAAAAAGCAGAGAAGATTGTTAAAAAGACGAAGAACGCTATTATGTTACAACAGTTTAAAAACAAAGCAAATCCTAAGATACATTCACAAACTACTGCAAAAGAAATTTTAAATTGTTTCAAAGACGGGTTTGATGCTTTTGTAGCAGGAGTTGGTACTGGTGGGACAATTACTGGCTGTGGTGAGGTTTTTAAAAAAGAATTTAAAAATGTTTTAATAGTAGCAGTAGAACCAAAGAATTCAGCAGTTTTGTCTGGTGGGACACCAGGTCCTCATAAAATACAAGGTATTGGTGCAGGGTTTATACCTGATGTGCTTAATACTAAAATTATAGATAGAATTATACAAGTAGAAGACGAAGAAGCATTTGAAATGTCAAAAAGGTTAGCAAAAGAAGAAGGTATTTTTTGTGGTATATCTTCAGGAGCAGCATGTTATGCTGCATTAAAAATTGCTGAAGAGTTAGGTAAAGGCAAAAAAGTTGTAACAATTTTCCCTGACACTGGTGAAAGATATTTTAGTGTCCATATGTAGGAGAGATTTTTAGCCCCGATAATAAAAATGAATTTTTTTCTAAATTTTGTTATACATTTAAAACATTACATTTCAGAGATAATAATTGTTTTACCTATAGGATTTTTGTTGAGTGGTATATTTTACGAATTTATACCACAAAGTGTTGTTAAAAAATATCTTGTTAAAAAAAATTTTTTTACATTGTTAAGTATAATTTTGATTGGTATGATATTGCCTATATGTTGTATAGGAAGTTTACCTATGGCAATTGGGTTTAGGCAAAAAGGTGTGAAACTTGGTAATGTTTTAGCATTTTTAGTTGCAACACCTGTTACTTCTATAACAGCTGTTCTTTTGACATTAAAATTTTTTGGTGTTTATTTTACAATATATCTTTGTGTAAGTGTATTGATTTTAGGTTTTATAATTGGTATTTTGGGAAACATTTTTGATAAAAAAGAAGAAGGCTTAAATAATGCAAGCAACCAAACTGGGATAGATTTTTTGACACAGTTTTTGCCTAAAAAAACATTTTTTGAAAAAGTAAAGTCAGTATTGTATTATTCGTTTGTTTATTTACCAAAAGAGATTGGATTAGAGATTTTAATTGGTTTACTTTTAGCAAGTTTTATAAGTAGTTTAAATATATTCAAAATTTTTGTAGAAAATTTCTTATCAGGTGTATACGGATATTTGTTTTCAGTAATTTTTGGTGTTTTAATGTATATATGTTCAACTGCATCTGTTCCATTGGTTTATGCTTTGAACCGACAAGGGTTATCTATAGGAGCATCTTTAGTTTTATTGATTTTAGGACCGCTTACAAGTTATGCAACCTTGCTTGTTGTTAGAAAAGAATTTGGAAGTAAAATTTTGATTTTTTATTTAACAACAATTATTATTTTTTCTGTAATAAGTGGATATGTATTAGAATTAATTTGGTAGCCGCGCCTTTTAATGTGCGACGTTTGTTTTACGCAGGTTGAAGTCTGCGGCGACCAATATTTTATTTTTAATTATGAACGAAATAATAGAAAAAATAAGACAACTTAAAAAACAAAAAAATGCCGTAATTCTTGTTCACAACTATCAACTCCCTGAAGTGCAAGATATTGCTGATTATTTAGGAGATTCATTAGATTTGTCAATTAAAGCAAAAGATACAGATGCTGAAGTTATAGTTTTTTGTGGTGTTCATTTTATGGCTGAGACAGCTTATATTTTATCTAACAAAACAGTACTTTTGCCTGATATTACATCCGGTTGTCCTTTAGCAGATAAGATTACAAAAAAAGATGTTTTAGAATTAAGAAAAAAATATCTAGAAGTACCAATTGTTGGTTATATAAACACATCAGCAGAGGTAAAATCAGAGATAGATTATTGTTGTACATCAGCAAATGCTGTAGAAATTGTTTCAAAAATACCTTCAGAAAAAGTTATATTTGTTCCAGATAAATACTTAGGAAGTTTTGTGAAAAAGAAAGTCAAAGATAAAGAGATAATCTTGTGGGATGGGTATTGCCCCACGCATTTAAAAATTTTAGATGATGATATAAAAAAACTAAAGAAAAAGTATCCTGATGCAAAAGTTGTTGTCCATCCAGAATGTAGTTTAGCAGTGCAAGAACTTGCTGATGAAGTTTGTGGTACATCTGGTATGATAAAGTATGTTAAAAACCATCCAGAGGTTAAGACATTTATAATTGGTACAGAAGTTGGTATGTGTTATAGGTTAAAAAAGTTATTCCCTAAACAAGAATTTATACCTGCATCACAACTTGCTGTGTGTCCAAATATGAAAAAAAATACTTTAGAAAAAATTTTGTATAGTTTAGAAGAATTAGAACCAAAAATTGTATTAGATAAAGAAATAGCATTAAAAGCAAAAAAATGTATAGATAATATGTTTGAATTGATGAAGAAACCAAAATGAAGAAAAAAGCAGTAGCATTATTTTCAGGCGGGTTAGATTCAACCTTAGCGATAAAACTTGTATTAGAGCAAGGAGTTGAAATTATTGGATTACATTTTGTGACACCGTTTTGTACTTGTGATAAAAAAGGTTGTAGTTCTTCAACAATAAAAATTGCACAACAGCTTGATATAAAAGTAAAAACGATAAGTTTGACTGACGAGTATTTTGAGATAGTAAAAAATCCAAAGTTTGGCTATGGCTCTAATTTAAATCCATGTATTGATTGTAGAATTTTGATTTTAAAAAAAGCAAAGGTTTTTATGGAAGAAATTGGTGCGTCTTTTTTAGTTACAGGCGAGGTTTTAAACCAAAGACCGATGTCACAAAGAAGAAATACATTAAAACTTATTGAAAAAGAAGCAGGTGTTGAAGGATTGGTTCTAAGACCCTTATCTGCTAAAGTTTTAGAACCAACAATCCCTGAACTTGAAGGTGTTGTAGATAGAAACAAATTTTTAGATATTGTAGGAAGGTCAAGGAAAGTTCAGCTAAGTTTAGCAAGAGAATACAAAATAGAAGAATATGGTTGTCCTTCTGGAGGATGTTTACTTACAGACCCAATTTTTTCAAAAAAGATGAAAGATTTAATAGAACACAAACCTAATTTTTCTTTAACAGATGTTAATCTTTTAAAAGTTGGTAGACATTTTAGAATAAACGACAATGCAAAACTTGTTGTTGGAAGAAATGAAAAAGAAAACAATTTTTTACTTAATATAGCACAGCCAACAGATCCTATATTTTTAGTTGTTAACACAAATGGTCCTGTGGGGTTAGGTAAAGGCGAGTTTAGTGAAGAAGATTTATATTTATGTTCTAAAATAGTAGCAAGATATTCAGATAAAATTTCAGATAGCATAAAAATAAAAGTTTCCAAAAATGGATATAATAAAGAATATATTTGCGATGAAATAATCTCGCAACAAGAATTAGAGAGGTTAAGGATATAACATGAAAGTATATTTAGACAATCATTCAGGAACAAAACCAGATAAACGAGTAATTCAAGCAATGTTGCCATATTTAAATGAGTATTATGGCAACCCACAAAGTATGCATGAGCTAGGCGCACAAGCTAAACAAGCAATTGAAACAGCAAGAAAACAAGTTGCAGATTTAATAAATGCTAATGTAAATGAGATTTATTTTACATCCTGTGGTTCAGAATCAAACAATCTTGCAATAAAAGGAGTTGCTTTAGCGTATAAAGATAAGAAAAAACATATAGTTGTATCACAGATTGAACATTTCTCAGTTTTATATTCAGCAAGAAGGTTGCAACAATTAGGTTTTGAAGTTACATATATTCCTGTTGATAAACAAGGTTTTGTTTTGTTAGACGAACTTGAGAAAGCAATAAGAGATGATACTGTTTTAGTATCAATACAACATTCAAACCCTGAGATAGGGACTATACAAAATATAAAACAAGTTGTTGAAATATGTCATAAGAAAGGTGTTTTAGTACACACAGATGCAGTAAGCAGTTGTGGTGTTGTACCAATAGATGTTAAAGAACTTGATGTTGACTTGCTTTCTTTATCAGCAAGCCAGTTTTATGGACCTAAAGGTGCTGCTGCGTTATATGTTAAAAAAGGAGTAAGAGTTATCCCATTAATAGATGGTGGAGTACAAGAGAATGGTATTCGTGCTGGGACAGAAAATGTTGCAGCGATCGTAGGTATAGGCGTTGCAGCAGAAATTGTTAAAAAAGAATTAAAAGAAAATTATGAGAAAATGATAAAATTAAGAAACAAACTCATCAAAGGGATACAGGAAAAAATAAAATATGTTTACTTAAATGGTTCTATTGAAAACCGTCTACCAAATAATGTAAATTTTTCTTTTGAATTTATAGAAGGGGAAGGATTAAGTTTATTGCTTAACAGTAAAGGTATATATGTTACAAGCGGTTCTGCGTGTGCATCAAAAGCGTTAAAGATGTTGCATGTTTTAACAGCAATAGGTGTTGACCCAGCAGTTGGTCAAGGAACAATCACAATGACTTTGTCAAAATACAATACTGAAGAAGAGATTGACTATGTGTTAAAAATTTTACCTGAGGTAGTTGAAAAACTGAGAGGGATATCACCATTGTATAGTTATTTTTTACAAACACGGCAAAGAAAACCAGCAGGTCCTGGTACAGATTACGATGTGCATCATCATGAATAAAATAATTTGGTAGCCGCACCTTTTAAGGTGCGAGATTATTTCTACGCAGGCTGAAATCCGCGGCTACCATCTATCCTGCAATTTGCGGGATGAACTATTAACTAATTCGGAGGAAACTATGCCTTTTTATTCAGAAAAAGTAATGGAACATTTTATGAATCCAAGGAATGTTGGTGAGATAAAAGATGCTGATGGTATAGGTGAAGTTGGCAATCCTGTGTGTGGAGATATGATGACATTTTATATAAAGGTTGAAAATGATGTTATAGTAGATGTAAAATTTAAGACATTTGGTTGTGGTGCAGCAATTGCTGTTTCATCAATTGTTTCAGAGATGGCAAAAGGAAAAACAATAGAAGAAGCGTTAAAAATTACTCGTGAACAGGTAGCAGAAGAACTCGGTAGTCTTCCACCAAACAAAATGCATTGTTCAAACTTAGGTACTGACGCACTTCATAAGGCAATACAGGATTATTTGGAGAAGAAAAAGAAGAAAGAAGATAAAAAATGAAAAAAGAAATAAAAGAAAAATGTATATGCCCATTTTGTGAAGAAGAATTAAAACTTGCTTGTTTTGAACCTATATTTTGTGAACATTGTAAAATTATGTTAATTAAATGTCAAAACTGTGACCAGCTATTTAACGAAAAACTTGGAAAATGCCCAACTTGTGGTAAGGAAAAACAAAAATGAGAAAAGTATATCTTGATTATGCAGCGACAACACCTGTTGACCCAAGAGTAAAAAAGTATATACAAAAATATTTTACCAACATTTTTGGTAATACACATAGTATACATACTGTGGGGCAACTTGCTTATCAAGAAGTAGAAAAATCAAGGAATTTCATTGCAAAGATGTTAAATTGTGAACCTGAAGAAATAATTTTTACCTCAGGTGGGACAGAGTCAAACAATACTGCAATAAAAGGAATATTTTTTGCACAAAGAAAGTATTACAAAAAAATACATTTTATAACTTCAACAATAGAACATCATGCTGTACTTGAACCATTAAAATTTTTAGAACAAAATTTCAGAGATGAAGTTGAGATAAGTTATGCTCCTGTAGAAGAAAATGGGATAATAAATGTTGATAAGTTGTTTTCATACATCAAAGATAACACAATTTTTATAAGTATAATGCATGCAAATAACGAAATTGGTACAATTCAGCCAATAGAAGAAATTGGTAAAAGATTGTATGTCCTAAATGAACAAAGAAAAAAGGAAAACAAACCAAAAATATACTTTCACACAGATGCAGTACAAACTTTTGGTCATATTGAAGTAGATGTTAAAAAACTTAATGTTGATCTGTTATCAATAAGCGGACACAAATTTTATGCACCAAAAGGTGTTGGGGTACTTTTTGTTAAAAAAGGGACAAAAATAGAACCGTTGCTACATGGTGGTGGACACGAGTTTGGCCTTCGTTCATCAACTGTTAATGTGACAGGGATAGTAGGACTTTATAAAGCAGCAGAGATTGCTAAAAATGAGATGGAAGAAGAAAATAAAAGAATAAAAGTTTTAAGAGATAAATTGTTAGATGGGATATTAAAAACAATTCCTGATGTTGTAGTGAACGGCGATTTAGAAAAACGATTAGTAAACAATTTAAACATAAGTGTAGCAGGTATTGAAAGCGAGTCAGTTTTGATTGCTTTGGATAGAAAAGGGATTTATATTTCCTCAGGCAGTGCGTGTTCATCAGGTAGTTTAGAACCATCACATGTATTACTTGCTATTGGGAGAGATGCTGTTTTATCTCGTGGTTCGTTAAGGTTCATCTTAGGAAGATTCACAAAAGAAGAAGATATTGATTATGTTTTAAAAATCCTACCAAAAGTTATAGAAAAAATTAGAAAAATCTCGCCATTGTATAAAAAATAAAAATGAGTGTATATATTTATCTGCACAGGTAAAAAAGAAGTTGTAGAATATATGATGAATATCAAAAATGACTGTGAGATACTGAACCTTTCTTAAGAAAAGATCTTGTTTTTTTATTACATCAACTTAGTGGTTTTTCTTACTTAGAAGATCTCTCATTGGCTACAAACGAGAAATAATAAGAAATTTTGTTTTTAAAGAAAAACCAAGGATACATTGTTTCTCAAATAAGAAAATTCGTTTTTCTATGTGTAAAATAGGTGGATGAAAAAATAAGTTTTTTGTTGAAAATTATTTTTGTTGACACAAGTTTTTGTATTTTTAAAACACTTGAAAGTTTTTATAAAAATGTAGTATAAAGTCAACATTAGTGTTATTTTGTAGTTTTGTTTTTTAAAATAATTTAAAATATAGGAGAAAAAATACATGATAAAAGTAAAATTAGTAGATTTGTTGTTTGACGAAATTTCGCAAATGGGAATAATTTTGCTTGGTGAAGAAAATCCGCAGCCTGGGACAAAAATTAAGGTGGTACCTATCTGGATTGGTTTGTTCGAAGCACAAGCTATAATGTTTAAATTACAAAATTTGTCTTTCCCAAGGCCACTCACACATGATCTTTTAAAAAATTGTATAGAACAACTTGGAGCTAAAATTGAATATGTTGCAATTACTAAAATTGAAAATAATACTTATTATGCAGAAATACATTTAATACAAAATGATAACAAAATTGTTGTTGATAGCAGACCATCTGATGCTGTTGCTTTAGCTATTCGTGCAGATGTACCTATTTATATGGCTGAAGAATTGATGTTAAACGCAAGTGTTGATAAAGAAGAATTTATAAAAGAACATAAGGAAAAATTATTATTGAAACTTTTAGAACTTGCAGAAACTGAAGAAGAAAAAAAGACAAAACATTAAGTTGAGGGAAAAATTTTTTCTGGAAAGGGGTGTTCTTATGATAACATTGGATTTAATAAAAACATTGTCAATAAAAAATGATAAAAAAATTGTATTTATAGTAATAGATGGTTTAGGCGGTGCAGTACATCCTTCTTATGGGACAACAGAACTTGAAGTTGCAAAACATCCTAATTTGGATAGTTTAGCAAAAGAATCGTTATGTGGTCTTGCAATACCAGTAGATTATGGTATAACACCAGGCAGTGGTCCAGGACATCTTGCTTTGTTTGGCTATGATCCTGTGAAATACTTAATAGGTCGTGGTATACTTGAAGTTTTAGGACTTGGCATGGAATTACAACAAAACGATTTAGCATTCCGCGGCAATTTCGCTACTATAAATAAAGATGAGATTATAACTGATCGTCGTGCTGGACGTATTCCTACAGAAGAAACTGTTAGGTTAATAGAAAAAATACAAAAAAACATTAAAAAAATTGATGATGTTGAAGTTATTCTTAAAGCTGGGAAAGAACACAGGTTCGGTGGTATATTTAGACATAACAAACTTGTTGAAAATATAACTGAAAATGATCCACATAAAGAAGGAAATAAACCTCATAAGATTGAACCAACTGTTAATTCTGAAGAAGCTATTTTTACAGCTCAAGTTGTAAACAAATTTATCTTGGGGGTTAAAGAATTGCTTAAAGATGAACCAAAAGCAAACTATGTGTTGTTACGTGGCTTTGCAAAATATCCTAATATACCAAAAATGCAAGAAGTATATAAACTTATTCCAGTAGCTATTGCAGTATACCCAATGTATAAAGGTATAGCAAAAGTTGTTGGTATGGAAGTTGTTGATGGTTGTGAAACTATTGAAGATGAAATTAAAAAGTTAGAAGAACTTTTTTCAAAACCATACGATTTTTATTATGTTCATATAAAAGATACTGACAAACTTGGAGAAGATGGTAATTTTGAAGGTAAGGTTAAAAAAATTGAAGAAATAGATAAATTGATACCACGAGTTTTAAATTTACAACCAGATGTTCTAGTTATCACAGGTGACCATTCAACACCTGCAGTTACAAAAGGTCATTCTTGGCATCCAGTACCTGTTTTATTATGGTCAAAAACAATACCTGCTTGTATGAAAAACAATGTGCGAAAGTTTACTGAACAAGAATTCTCCTGTGGTATGTTAGGCCAGGTTTATATGACGAAAATAATTTTGTTATCAATGGCTTACGCGTTTAAACTTGATAAATACGGAGCATAAATATTGAACGGAGTTATTTTTAATTTTAGCCCATCGGCAAAAGGAGCTTCAGCTTTTATTGCTGATAAAATTTACAAGTATTTGTTAATAAAAAATTTAAATGTTGAAATAATTAATATACACTCTTTTAGAATTTTTCCATGTGGGGACTGTACTGAATATTGTTATAAACATGGTGAGTGTCAAATCAAAAATGACGATATGTGGAAAGTTTACGAGATTTTAACTACAAGAAATTTTTTTATTTTTATAACCCCAGTTTATTTTTATCATCTCCCAGGTTATGCAAAAGTTATGATAGACCGTTGTCAGCCATATTGGGTAAGGAAATATGTGTTAAACAATTTTGAACTTTCAGAAAAATTTGGAGCATTAGTTTGTATAGGAGCAACAAAAGGGAAAAAATTATTTTCAGGTATTAACTTGACAATAAAGTATTTTTTTGATATCTTTAATATCAAATTTAATAAAAAATATAATTTATATTTACGTAATGTAGAAACTGTAAAAGATGTAAAAAACTGTTTTAAGCAAATATCACAGTACGTTCATAGTTTGTTTATAAAGATTAATAAAGATATTGGTGATTTAGCAAGTTAAAAGGGGGATTGTAAGGTATGGTAAAAAAACAAACAAAAATTACTGCCAAAAGAAAAAAATATGAAATTACTATTGACCATCCTAAAAATGGTGAAGCTATAACATACAAAGAACACTATGCTATACGCATTGGTACCCCAAACCAAGGAATAGTAGAACTTTCTATAGATGGTTCAGAATTCAAAAGATGTCGTCATTCTGTAGGATATTGGTGGTATGACTGGTGTAATATACCTTCAGGAGAACATGTTTTAGTGGCAAGATTAGTTGATCCTCAAAAAGGTCGTACTCTTAAAAAATCACAGCCTGTGAAATGTGTTGTAGAATGAATTTTTCATGAAGATTTTAGAATGTAAAATCCATTTTTTAGATGGTAAAAATGTTGAATGTGCTTCGTTGGAACATATGCTTAAAACTGTGTATAAAGAAAAGAAACAAAATAAAGTTCCTGTTTCTCTTGAACTTTCTGCTATTGATGAGAATGGAGTTGTTTATCATACAAGGTTAAACTTTGTTGAATTTTCAGTACAACAACGGGTGGTTGATAAAAAAACACTTTCACAACTTACACAACAAAAACTTCTTGGTCAAATTTTAGTTGAAGAAAAAATTATTACAGAAGAACAACTTAAAGAAGCAATTGAAATTCAAACAAAGTATAAAGATAAACTTGGAGAGATATTAGTAAAATTTGGGTATTGTACACCACAACAAATTTTGTATGCTTTAGCAAAACAGATTGGTGTCGAAATAAAACCAGATTTTTTTGAGAAAGAGGAAAAATAGAAGTCAAGGGAGTGTCGGTTAATTGGCAAACCACCGGTCTCCAAAACCGGGACTGCAGGTTCGAGTCCTGCCACTCCCGTTTGGAAAGATTAAAATTCTAAATAATAAGGAGACAACAATGGCTGACAGAGTAATTTATGTTTTACAATGTACTCAATGTAAAAACAAAAACTATTATTTTGCATCAAATAAAAAGAAAGAGTTAAAAAAAGAACTAAATAAGTTTTGTAAAAAATGTAAAAGACATACTTTACACAAGTTTGTGAAAGGATAAAAATAAGAAATTTTGATAGAAAGGAGTAAAAACATATGAACCTAATACTACAACAAATGCCTGTCTTAGGTATAACAATCATAGGAGGTATAATTGGTCTTATCTTTGTATGGTACTTCAGCAGAAAAGTGTTATCAGCAAATCCTGGGAATGAACAAATGCAAACCATCGCTTCGTTAATCCGCAAAGGTGCGATAGCGTTTCTCACAAGAGAATATAAGACCATTCTTTATTTTATGATAGTAATGTTTATTGTAATCTTTTTTGGTATTGCAAAAAAGACAGCGATAGCGTTTCTTGTAGGAGCTGGTTGTTCAATGTTAGCAGGTATCATCGGGATGAATATCTCAACACTTTCTTCATCACGTACTGCTGAAAAATGTAAACTTTCTTTTAACGAAGCGTTAAGTATTGCATTCCCAGGCGGTGCTGTGATGGGACTCTCTGTTGTGAGTTTAGGCCTTTTAGGTTTGGGAGTAGTATATTTAGCATTTATTTGGTATTTAGTTTCTACTGGTTCAGATTTAACAAAAGCGATCTATGAAGCTACAAATATGATCGTAGGGTTTTCAATGGGAGCAAGTTCTATAGCATTGTTTGCACGTGTTGGCGGTGGTATCTATACAAAAGCCGCGGATGTTGGCGCTGACCTCGTAGGTAAAGTTGAAAAAGGTATACCAGAAGATGATCCAAGAAATCCTGCAGTTATAGCAGACAATGTTGGTGATATGGTAGGCGATTGTGCAGGCATGGGTGCTGACTTGTACGAATCCTATGTAGGAGCAATTGTTTCAGGTTTAGTTATAGCTATATTTAATCTCAATGATCCAAAATCTGCTATGTTATGCTTACTACTTTCTGTAGCTGGAATCATAGCCTCTATAATTGGTGTGTTCTTTGTTAGAACAAAGTCAGAACAGGACCCACAAGTTGTCCTTAACAAAGGGTTGATCGCTTCTGTAGTGTTTTATATTTTGTTTTCACTGATAGTAATCCTTGGTTGGTATAAAAACATTAATGCATTTTGGTCTGTTATGAGCGGGTTAATAGCAGGTATGTTAGTAGGGTTTGTAGCACAGTATTATACTTCAGGAAACGCAGTAAAAAATATTGCTGAACAAGCAAAAACAGGACCTGCTACTGTCATTATTGAAGGGACAGCAACCGGGATGTTATCAACTGTTTTACCATTAGTTGCTATCGCTGTTGCTACAATTATTGCTTATAAACTTCAAGGTGTGTTTGGTATAGCATTGTCAGCAATAGGTATGCTTGCTCTCACAGGGACAACTGTTGCTATAGACGCATACGGACCTATAGCAGACAATGCTGCAGGTATCTCAGAAATGGCACATATGGGAGAAGAAGTTCGTCGTAGGGCTGAACGACTTGATGCTGTAGGTAACACAACAGCTGCTGTAGGTAAAGGGTTTGCAATAGGTTCTGCTGCGCTTACTGCGTTAGCATTGTTTTCTGCATATGCAGAAACTGTAGGGTTAGGTTCAATAGGACTTAATATCTTAGATGCAAAAGTTGTAGCAGGGATGTTTATCGGTTGTATAATGCCATTCTTCTTAATATCAAAAACATTACAAGCAGTAGGTCGTGCTGCATATTCTATTGTAGAAGAAGTAAGAAGACAGTTCAGAGAAATACCAGGTCTTCTTGAAGGAAAAGCATTGCCCGATTCTGCAAAATGTGTGGATATAACAACACAAGCTGCACTTAAGAAAATGATACTTCCAGGACTGTCTGCAGTTATAGTTCCTTTAATAATAGGAATATTGTTAGGTAAAGAAGCATTAGGTGGATTTCTTGCTGGTTCTTTGGTCACAGGTGTACCTTTAGCAATATATCTTGCGAATGCTGGTGGTGCATGGGATAATGCTAAAAAATATATTGAAGAAGGTAATCTTGGTGGGAAAGGTTCTGATGCACATAAAGCTTCTGTCGTAGGTGATACCGTAGGTGATCCGTTTAAAGATACATCAGGCCCATCATTGAACATTTTGTTAAAACTTATGTCAGTTGTCTCACTTGTATTTGGTAGTGCTTTAATATATCTACATGAACAAATTGCTAATTTGTTACCATTTTTGAAATAAAAAAGATATAGTCAAGTTAAATAATTCTAAAGTTATTAACATTAGAGGAGAGATTTTGAAAACATTATGAACCTTGTAATTTTTTCAGGTAATTTAGCCAAAGATGCAAAAATAGTTACTACTTCTACTGGTAAACAGTTTTGTGTGACAACTTTAGCGTTAAGAGAAGATTTGCGTCCCGAAGGGAAACCTGCAGTTTTTGTAGACATCATCATCTGGGGTGAACGAGCAGTTAAACTTGCAAAATATTTAACAAAAGGAAAAGCTATATCTGTTACTGGGAGGTTAGAATTAATAAGAACACAAAGTAACAACACTGTATATGTCACTCCTCGAGTTGTTGTAAACAGACTAGAATTCTTAGGTAAGAAAAATATAGAATCTGTCTCTGCTGAAACAGAAGAATCAAAAGAATTACAACCTGTTGAAGGATTCCCTACAGAACCTATAGATTCTGACGAAGAAGAAGTTCCTTTTTAATTTTTCGTTATTTTGTATTTCCTCCAAAAAATAACTTAAAGATTTATTTTTTAATTTTATAATTCCTTTAGGAGGTATATAGTATGAGAGAAATACTAAAAATAACAATATGTATGTTATGTATAATATTTGTGTTTACCTCTTGTGGTCCAAAACAACCGCCATCAGTAAGAAAAGAGGTTGAGAAAGAATATGAAGAAGCAACACCTTTTGTTCAGCTACCAGAAGAAGTTACTGGTGAGATAGTTACAGGTATAGGATTTTCTGAAAAAAGAGCGAATTTAGCATTAGCAAGAGAAGCAGCAATAACCTCAGCAGTAGCAGATCTTGCAAGAAAAGTTGAGGCAAAAGTTGAAGCAGTATGGAAACGTACAATGGCTGACTGGTCTGAATACAAAAAAGAAGGTGTTGATGAAGCAATGTCTGTTGAAGAAATGAAAAATTTAACAAAAGTTATAATTGACACAGAACTACATGGACCTTGGCTTTTACAAGAAAAAATTCATAAACCTACTGGTAGATACTGGGTTCGTATACTTTTGTCAGGTTCAACAATAGAAAAATGGTTAAAACAAAGATTGAACAACGAAGCTTTACTTAAAAAATATATAATTGAATCACAAATCAAAAAAGTGCAAGAAGATTTACAGAAAGATCTTGATGCGTTAAGAGAAAAAGAAAAACAGGAAACTGAAAAGATTAAATCTATTATATCAAAGTAAAGAGGGAAGAATATGAAAATAATAATTATTGACGATGACAGTGAAGTTTTAGATTTGTTAAACACATTTTTTTCATCTTTAGGTCATCAAGTAACAACTACAACAAATTCTATTGATGGACTTAAATTTATAACTACCGAAATTTTTGATTTGGTATTGTTAGATATAAAACTTCCAGAACGGGATGGTATTGAAGTCCTTAAAGAAATAAAGCAAATGGATAGAAACCTTCCCGTAGTAATGATTACAGGATACAAAGAAGCAGAAAAAGTTATTGAAGCATTCCGTAACGGTGCGATGGATTGTCTTCTGAAACCGTTTAATTTTGATTATATAAAAAACAATGTTCTGCCACAAGTAGTTGAACGAAAAAAATAATATAGCCGTGGTGCTGGAATTGGCAGACAGGTACCGCTCAGGACGGTATGGGTAAAACCCGTGTGGGTTCAACTCCCACCCACGGCAAAATATGTACTAAAGTTTTAAAGTAACTTTTCTTATCTTTTTTCTCTTCTATTATTGAAACTTAATACATAAATTTGTATTTATTACTTATTAAGTTTTTTACTGAGTTTTATTTTTATGAAAAAATTAGTAGCAGTAATTGGTGGTTCAGTTATAAAAGATGAAGAAATAAGACAAATTGCTTTTGAAACAGGTAAAGAAATAGCGTCTCGTGGGTACGTATTAGTTTGTGGTGGTATGGGTGGTGTGATGGAAGAAGCTTCAAAAGGTGCAAAAAGTGTTGGAGGGATAGTTGTAGGTATTCTTCCTGGGAAAGATAAAACTGAGGCAAACCCATATATAGACATACCTATTATAACTGCAATGTCGCACGCAAGAAATGCTATTATTGTTAGAACTGCAGATTGTGTTATTGCAATTGATGGAGAATATGGTACGCTTTCAGAAATAGCATTAGCAAAAGTTATTGATAAACCTATCTTTGGTATTAAAAGTTGGGATATTGAAGGTGTTATAAAAGTTCCTGATGCTAAAACAGCATTAGATATTTTTGAAGGGAAGTTATGAAAAAATATATAGATATAGAAAAAAAATGGGAAGAAGCTTTACAAAAAACAAAAATTGTTCGTAGTAAATATGGTAAGTTAGAAACTTTTAAAAAAACTGTAGTACCATATGTTTTAGTTAACGAGTCATTAGTGAATAAAGGATGTACTGTTGTAAGAGAAGGAAATGTTGAAGTATCACCTGCATTTATACATTTGCCGTATAGTAAATATGAACTTTTAAATTTTAGGTTTAAAGAAACTACAAATTATAGTGATGAAATAGTAAAATCGTTTTTATTAATTCGTGGTGTACAGTTGCCATCAATGAAATATCGTAATAACGAAGTAAAACTTGAAGTGATAGAAAAACCGGTAGATGAGGTAATAAAAGAATATCTACAATATTTCCAACGTAGAGAAGATATCGATACAGGATTAATAGTTTCTATTCCTGATATTTGGCAATTTTCGTTAATAATATATATTGCAACACTTGCTATAAAATCTGTTGAGAACGATATAAAAAATTTTTTAGATAAATTCATTAATGAATAGAAAAATTTTGTTTATTTTTCTCTTGTTGTTCAATGTTGTATGTTTCACACAAACAGTAGAATTTGGTGTGGGTTTTACACCATATGATGTTTCTTCATCGACACAAGAGATAAAATTTGATAAAGACAATACTATTGAAAAAATTGTAAATTATTTTTTTGACAAAAAAATTTTTCAAGAAAATTATAGTATAACTTTTTCTTCAAATCCTGATGTTGAAATCTCAACATCTGTGGTTACTATAGAACAACTAACTATAGAACAACTAAAAAACCTGTTTTATGGTTTCGGTAGGACAGAAATAATACAAATTTTGTTAATCAAACAAAAATGTCAAGAAGTACCAATAAAAAGTTTGGTTGAAGAAAGAAAGAAAAATGTATCATTAAAGGAAATAGCAACAAAATATAAAATAGATTATATTAACGATGTATGGTTGCCAAGTAAAAAAATTTATAAGGAGATATTTTTAAAACAGTGAAAAAATATGTGGATTATTTAATTTTAGTTTTGTTTTTCATTAGTGTTGTAATGGGTTTGATTATTATATTTCGTTCTTCTATGGAAAAAGAATCAAGTTCACAAAAATACATAAAAGATAAAATAGCTGTTGTTGAACTTGTAGGAGAGATCTATTTTAGAGATTCTACTTCAAGTTTCATAAAAAAAGATGTAGAGTATTATGTAACAAAACTAACAAATTTGTTTAAACGGAAGGATGTTAAAGGTATAGTATTAAAGATAAACTCTCCTGGTGGGTCAGTTGCTGCAGTACAAAGGTTGTATCATCAAATAATAAAGTTAAAATCTCAATATAACAAACCTGTTGTATGTTATGTTAGCGAACTTTGTGCATCAGGCGGGTATTATGTTGCTTCTACTTGTGACAAAATTGTAAGTTGTGAAGGCGGAGTAATAGGTTCTGTAGGAGTGTTATTACAAGTTGGGAATATTAGCGGGTTGTTGAAAAAAATAGGTGTTAATATAGAAGTTATAAAATCGTCAAAATACAAAGATGTAGGTTCTATGTTTCGTGAAATGTTGCCTGAAGAACGACAAATGTTTGAAACTTTAGTTAATACAGCATATGAACAGTTTATCTCAGCGATTATAGAAGGTAGAAAACTTAGTAGAGAAGAAGTGATGAAATTTGCTGATGGTAGAGTTTTTATCGCACCACAAGCTGTTGAACTAAAAATGATTGATGGTATCGGTGATGAAGAAGATGCTATTGAAGAAGTAAAAAAACTGGCAAAAATTAAGGGATCCGTAGAAATTTTAAAAGAAAAACCTTCCTTATTGGATTTTTTCCAACAAGTTACTTCTGAGACAAAATTTAATTTTCAACAATATAATTTTGCTAATATTAAAAAATTTAGGTTTGAATATATATTTGAATAAATGAAAATTGTGGTCCAACGTGTTAAAAAAGCTTCAGTATTGTATGAAAATGTGAAAGAAGAAATTTCAAAAGGATTAGTAGTGTTTGTTGGTATAGGCCAAAATGATAAAGAACAAGATATTGAATATATGGTAAAAAAAATTGTGAATTTAAGAATCTTTGAAAATGAATTAGGTAAAATGAATAAATCTGTCTTAGATATAGATGGTGAATTACTTGTAGTTTCTGAATTTACTTTGTATGGAGATTGTAGAAAAGGTAACAGACCTGATTTCACATCTGCAGCAAAACCTCCCTTCGCATTACAAATGTATAACAATTTTGTTGATAAACTTAAAACTTTATTGCCACCTGAGAAAATAAAAACAGGTAAATTTGCTGCACATATGATAGTTGAGATTGTAAACGATGGTCCTGTAACAATTATTTTGGAAACATAATATAAAAATTAAACCTATGGAAAAAATTTTAGAAAATTATATTTTTCCGAATATAAAGAAAGAAGAAATAGAAACTATTAAACAAAACATTCTTGTAAGTATAATTATTTTTCTTTTATCTTTGTTTTCTCGTACTGAAGCATATGCTGTGGTTTATTCAATTGATATAGGTTCTGTTTTAAAACTTTTTTTTACAAATCTTGTAGGAATAATTTTTGTTTTATTTGTTTTTACCATATGGATAGGATTTGTATCTGTTTTGTTTAAAAAGAACATTTTTATTAACAAATATTTTTCAGGTTTGTTGAATATGTTTTCAATTTATATGTTGTTAGTCCCAATAAGTTTGTTGCTTTCATTTTTTAATCTTAAATTTTTATATTTTTTTATAGAAATGTTTTTTAGTTTAATAGTTTTATTTCGTATTCTTAAATATACAAAAGAATTTTGCGGATTTAGTGAAAAAGAAATGTTGTTTATTGTTGGTGTACCAATTGTTTTTATAAGTTTAATATTTTTATTGCCAGTGATATACGTTTTACTTTTCATATATGGCAAGATATAATAAAATTGAACAAAAAAAGTTTGAAGAAGTTGTTGATACTTTGTATGACATTCTTTCTAACTGTATATTATGTGGACATAAATGTAAGGTTAACAGGTTAAAAGGACAAGTTGGTGTGTGTAATGCGAAAAAGTTAAAAGTATCAAGTTATGGCCCACATTTTGGTGAAGAAGAACCTATCTCTGGGACCAACGGTTCAGGAACAATATTTTTTTCATATTGCAATTTACACTGCGTATTTTGTCAAAATTATGAGATAAGCCAGTTAGCAGAAGGAGAGGAAATTACTGAAGAAAAGCTTGCAGATATTATGCTTTCTCTACAAAACAGAGGTGTACACAACATAAATTTTGTCTCACCAACACATTTCTTGCCACAGATAATAAAGTCAGTTTATCTTGCATCTCAAAAAGGTTTAAGTATACCGTTAGTTTATAACACAGGTGGTTATGACAACCCTGAGGTAATAAAATTGTTATCTGGAATAATTGATATTTATATGCCTGATATGAAATATTCAGACAATTTTTTTGCACAAAAATATTCATCTGCAAAAAATTATTGGGAGATAAACAAAGAAGTTGTAAAAGAGATGTATCGTCAAGTGGGAGTGTTGAAAATAAAAGATAGGGTTGCATACGAAGGTTTGTTAATACGACATCTTGTTTTACCAAACAATATTGCTGGTAGCAAGAAAATAATTGATTTTATTGCTGAAGAATTAGATAAAGAGGTATATTTAAATATTATGGCTCAATACAGACCTTGTTATAGAGCAAGATTTATACCAGAACTATCTCGTAGGATAACTTATCAAGAATATATTGAAGTTGTTAAATATGCGCAATTTAGAGGATTAAAAAACTTAGATATCCAACAGATAAACGAATTTTTGTTAATTAATTTTTAAAAAATGACAAAAAAATATTTACCACAACCTGTTTTTCAAAGTAAAACTTCGGTAGAAGAATGTTTATTAAAAAGAAGGTCGGTACGGAATTTTAAATATAGGGAACTTTCGTTACAAGAAATATCGCAACTTTTATGGTCAGCGTATGGTGTACTGACCAAGAAAATATGTTCAAAACGACACCATCTGCTGGTGCTACTTATCCGTTGGAAATATTTTGTTTAATAGAAGATGGGATATATCATTATTTACCTGAAGAACATGCTGTGGAATGTATTAAGCAAGGAGATTTTAGAAAAGAGTTAGTATCTTCTGCTTTAGGACAAGATTTTATCTTTGATGCAAGTATAAACATTATAATTTGTGCTGTTTATGAAAGGACGACTTTATATTATGGCAACCGCGGGGTTAGATATGTACATTTTGAAGTAGGTCATTGTGCACAAAATTTATGTTTACAAGCAATATCTTTAGGATTGAACAGTGTATGTATAGGCGCGTTTGATGATAAAAAATTGAAAAATTTGTTGTCAATCTCTGTTGATATTGAACCTTTATATATTGTATCAATAGGTGTAAAAAAATGATAATTTTTTTAGGTATTGTATTAGTAATCTTAGGCATAGCATTTTTTTATTGGCCAAATAAAATAGTAAAGTTTTTAGATTGGGTTGAGAAAAATTTGTTTAACAAACGTTCTTTTATACTTCAGAGCAAAAAAATAGGGTTGGTTTTGGTTTTGATTGGTGTTATTTTAGTTTTTACAAACGTAAGAGTATTGACTAAAAAAAATCTTTTATACAAAGCTCATACAAATTTTTATACACATGATTTTGCTTCAACAGAAAGAATATGTTTAGAAATTATAAATAAACAACCAAATAACATAGATGCTTGGTTATTATTAGGGAAAACATATTTTGTGACAGGTCGTTATTTGTTAGCAAAAAGCGTGTTTGTTAAAATAAAAAATATGGCTGATATAAATGAGAAAAAGAAAAAAGAGATAGAAAAATATATTATCCTAATAGATAAAAAGTTGGAGAAACAAAAATGAATATAAATTCTTCAACAAAACTTTTAGGCATTATTGGTTATCCAATAAAACATTCATTATCACCTACATTACATACTTTGTTAGCGAAAAAATACGAACTTAATTATGTATATTTAGCTTTTGAAATCCTACCAGAAAATTTTAAATTTATAAAAAATGTTGTATTAACTTTAAATATCTGTGGACTAAATATAACAATACCATATAAAGAAAAAATTATTCCATATCTTGATGAAATAGATAAAGAAGCACAGTATATAGGTGCTGTGAATACTGTAGTTAATAGAAACAACAAACTTGTTGGATATAACACAGATGTTTACGGTGTGATGAAATCATTAGAAAATGTTGATATTGAAAACGAGGAAGCTATAGTTATAGGATGTGGTGGTGTAAGTAAAGCAATAATATGTGCGTTTGAAGAACTTGGGATCAGAAAAGTTTATATCTATGATATTGATAAAAATAGAATGCAGATGCTTAAAGAAAAATTTGATGATTTTGTTGTTTTAATAAAACAAAATGATATAGATGAAATTGTTTCTAATGTGAGAATAGTTGTTAATGCGACACCTCTGGGGATGAAAGAAAATGATCCTCCGCCACTTAATTTACAAAAAATTAAAAAAGAACATATTGTATATGATGTTATATATAATCGTGAAACACAACTTGTAAAACATGCAAAAGATATTGGTTGTAAAGAAGTTATTGATGGGGTTAAAATGTTTGTTTATCAAGCAGAGCAATCATTTTTTTTATGGACTGGAGTAAAACCTGATACAAAGTTTATGTTTAAAATAGTTAATAAATTGTTGTCAAAAAAATAAAATATTGAAAAAGTTTTAAAATTATGGAACAGACATATCAAGTAAAACTAGAAATTTTTGAAGGGCCACTTGATTTGCTTTTATATCTTGTTAAAAAAAATAATTTTAATATCTATGATATTCCTATTTCAGAAATAACTCAACAATATCTTGAATATCTTGAGTTGATGAAAGAACTTAATTTAGATATAGCAGGCGAGTTTTTAGTAACAGCAGCAACTTTAATGGAGATAAAATCTAAAAGTTTGCTACCAAAACCACAAGAGGAACTTGAAGAAGAAGTTGAACAAATTAGAAGAGAACTTACTAACAGGTTAATAGAATATCAAAAATATAAAAATGCAGTGTTAAATTTTTTCCGTCCAAGAGAAGAAATTGAACGAAATGTGTATTATAGAAAACTACCTATCTTTACAGAAGACGATTATTATATAGAAGCAACAATTTTTGATTTACTTACAGCATTTAACGAAGTTATAAAAAAGGTTCCAAAGGAATATAAAGAAATAGTAATTGAAGAGATACATATTGAAGAAAAAATGAGACAAATTTTGGATTATTTAAAAGACAAAAAATATGTTTTGTTTGAAGAACTTTTAATGCAAGAGAAAACTCGTAAAGGTATGATAATTTTGTTTTTAGCATTACTTGAACTTATTCGTTTAGGACAGGTTATTGCTAGACAAAAAGAGTTTTTCGGAGAAATAAGAATCTATCCTGTTGTCAGAGAAGAAACTGTTTGATGAATTACTGGGTTTATCATTATTTAGACAGATACATTGGGATACCTATAGTTCTTCTTCTAAAGTTCTTTGAAAAAATTTTTTTTCATAAAAAGAAGATTTTCAAAATAAAAAAAATTTTAGTTATAAAACTTACAATGATGGGAGATACAATTTTACTTTATCCTGCTGTTAAAGCGTTAAAAGAAAAATATTCTGATTGTGAATTAACATTTTTATGTTCAAAGGTTAACTATGAGATTGTTAAGATGTGGGGTTTTATAGATAAAATAGTTGTTTTTAGATTTGATTTATTATTTAAAAAGCCATGGATAGTAATTACACAAATTTTTGAATTATTAAAAGAAAAATTTGATTTAGCAATAGATTTTGAACAATGGTTTAGAAACACAGCAATTGTTGCATTTTTAACATCAAAAGTTTCTGTTGGATTTAAAACACCAAAACAGTTTAAACATTATTTGTTTGATGTTTCTGTCCCACATATAAAAGGGCGACATGAAGTTTTGTGTTTTTGCGATTTAGTAAAGACAGTTGGTGTTGAAGTAGAAGATAAAAGTTCATTTTTAAAAATAGACAAAACTGCTGAAGAAAAAATAAAAAATTTATTAAAATCTTTTGATATAGAAGAAAAAAAATTTGTTATAATACATCCTGGTTGTGGTATACATGGGTATTATCGTCAGTGGGATGTAGAGAAATATGCTGAAGTAGCAGAATATATTTGTTCTAAAGGGTACCAAATTATAATCACAGGTAGTAAAGATGATGTCCAAATAGCTAACAAGCTACAAAAATTAATTTCTTTTAAAACTCTAAACCTTGCAGGAAAAACAAGCCTTCAAGAAATAATTAATTTAATTAATCTTTCAAAATTTATAATTTGTGGCAATACTGGTGTTTTACACATAGCAGCAGCACTTAACATACCTACAATAGCAATTCATGGACCAACAGACCCTAACAAATGGGGACCTTGGGGTAAAGGACATTTTGTAATAAAAAGCAATCTTAACTGTGCACCGTGTTCATATTTAGGTTTTGAATATGGTTGTAAAGAAAAAAAGTGTTTGAAAAACATTCAACCAGATGTAGTAAAAAAAATAATAGATGAAATAAGTAGATGAAAATACTATTTATTTTCCCACCAAAAGAAAACTGGGCGTTAAGAGAAATAAAATTACATAAAAAAATTGATGAAGAATCTGGTTATTACCCACCATTGGGTATTCTTTATGTGGCAACTTATCTTGTTAAAAATACAAATCACCAAGTTAAAATCATTGATTGTCCCACAGAAGGTATAAGTTATGACCAGTTATATTTAGAAATAAAAAATTATTCACCTGATATAGTTGGTATATATTTTTGTACAGAGTATTTATACGATTCATTAAAAACAGCAGAAATAGTAAAAAAATTTGACAAAAATATAATAACAGTTGCTGGTGGACCACATGTTTTTATTTATCCAAAACATACAATTGAAAATGTTAGTATTGACTTTTGTGTTTATGGCGAAGGAGAAGAAGTTTTTACAAAGTTAGTTAACACCCTAGATTCTACAAAAGACCCAAACAGTATTGATGGAGTTATAACAAAAAGTAATAAGGACAAACCATATATTCTACAAAAAGTTGCGAATTTAGATTCTCTACCTTTTCCTGAACGTAGGTTAATAGATATAAAAAAATATAAAAGTTTTATAACATACTCAAACCCTATCACTACTATGATGACATCTCGTGGTTGTGCTTATAATTGTTATTATTGTAATAGTATAGAAAGAGCACAGAAGGTGAGGTTTCATTCTGCTGAATATGTTGTTAGAGAAATTGAAGATATAGTTAGTTTAGGTATAAAAGATATTTTGTTCTTTGACGAAAATTTTACATTTAATATCCAAAGAGTAGAAGATATTTGTGATCTTTTGATAGAGAAAAAGATAAAAGTAAGATGGCATTGTAGAAGCCGTGCTGATATGAAGTTGGATAAAAGAATACTTAAAAAAATGAAAGATGCTGGCTGTAGGATGATACAATTTGGTATAGAAACAGCAACACCAAGATTACAAAAAGTAATAAACAAAAATCTTGATTTGGAAAGAGTAAAAGAAGTCATAAAACTTTGTAAAGAAGTTGGTATTTTAACTTATGGCAATTTTATGTTAGGATTACCAACACAGACAAAAGAAGAGATGTTAGAAACAATAGATTTTGCAATAAAACTTGGGTTAGATTACGCACCGTTTGGTGTTTTTAATCCTTTACCAGATAGTGTTTTTTATATTCAAGCGTTAAAAGATGGTATAATAAAAAAAGATTATTGGTTAAAGTATGTTGAAAATCCTGATAGACCAATTTTAGATTATTGGTGGCCTTTACATGATAAAAAAATGTTAGAAGAATTAAATTATTTAGCATTTAAAAAATTTTATTTTAGACCAAGTTATATCTTAAAAGCTTTGTTTAGAAAACAATCTTTAAAACAAAAACTTTGGCAAGTAAAGTCTGCAATAAAATTGTTTTTATGAATATATTCATAGATGTAAGATTATGTTCTTATGGTTATCAAGGCGTTAAAACATACATAGATAATATTTTGCCATATTTGTTAAAAAGTGAACACATTTTTTATCTTGCTGGATATAGAAATTATATTGAAAAATTTAAAAATTTTAGAAATGTTAAATTAATTGAGTTTGAAGCACCAATACATTCTTTGAAAGAACAAATTTTGGGTTGGAAAATAAAAGAACAAATTGAAAAATTAATTGATATATATTTTTTCCCATATCCTGCTGTACCGATTGCTTTTTACAATTGTAATTTTGTAGTAGAAATATACGATGTTACACCTTTTAAATTTTGGTACCATTATAATCCTTTGAAAGTTTTGTTTGGATTTTTGATAACAAAAATTATATCTGTAAAAGCAAAAAGAATAATAGCGGTATCTGAAACAACGAAAAATGATTTAATAAAATTTTTCAACATTTCTGATAAAAAGATAGAAGTTATTTATGGTGGTGTTTCTGAAATTTTTAAAGTCTTACCAAAAGAAGAAATAAACGAGTTTAAAACAAAAAACAATTTAAAAAACTTTATTTTATATGTTGGCAACAGGGAAAAAACCAAGAATTTGTTTAGATTAATAAAAGCTGTAGAAATTTTAAGAAAAGAAGGTTTTGATTTGGAATTAGTTATTGTTGGAAGGAAATTTAAAAAATATGATAAAATTGATAAAAAGGTTTTAAATTATGGCAGTTGGATAAAAATTTTTTATGATGTATCAGAAGAAGAACTTGTTAAATTTTACAATGCTTGCGAGTTGTATATACAACCTTCATTAAATGAAGGTTTTGGCCTACCTGTAGTTGAAGCAATGAGATGTGGCTGTTGCTGTGTTTTATCTGATATTCCAATTTTTAGAGAAATTACAGATAACAAAGGTATATATTTTAATCCATATGATGTTAATGATATGGTTGAGAAAATTAGAGAGGTTTTAAATGATGAAAGATTAAAAATAGAAATTACCCAACAATCTTTGAAACGAATTTTAGAATTTAATTGGTTAAAATCTTCAGAAAAAATTTTAAAAATTTTATTAAACTTTCAAAAATGAAAATATTAGATTTAGGTAGTGGGCCTTGGAAATATCCAGGTTCAATAAGTGTTGATTGGAATAAAGAAGTTAATCCAGACATAGTTTGGGATTTAAATGTATTACCCTATCCATTTAACGATGATGAGTTTGATTTAGTATATGCATCACATGTTTTAGAACATTTAGATAATCCTGTAAAGGTTATTGAAGAAATTTGGCGTATTCTAAAACCAAATGGTATGTTAATTGTGAAAGTTCCACATTTTAGTTGTAGAACTGCGTATGGTAATCCTGAACATAAACATTATTTTAGTAGTTTATTTTTTGATTATTTTGAAAGAGAAAAAGAATCTACTTCAAAGACAAAGGCAAAATTTAAAATTTTAAAGATAAGACTTTTATGGTCGCCACCAGAACCACATTGCTTAAGAAGTTCACAAAAAAAGTTTATGCCGATTATCAAATTTTTAAACTCAATTATTACACCTCTTGCGAATTTAAATGTAGATATAGCAGAAAGGTTTTGGGGATATTTTGTAGGAGGTTTTGCTGAAATACAATTCTATGTCAAAGCAATTAAAGAAAAAAAATAAAATTATAGAACAAAATTTGTTATCAGTAAGAATAAAATTTCAGGCGGTAGTTTTTTTATTTTTTATTTTTTGGTTATATTTAACCTTGATTAAGACAAATTATTTCCAACACTTTCCTTTGCCTTTTACTTCTACAGGTTTGTTTGAAAATTTAAGTTTCAATTTTAACAAAACAATTTTTTTGTTAAAAAGTTTTATTTTTGCTTTTCTTTCTATTTTTTGTTGTTTTGGCTATGGGAGTGTGTTAGTTGAAAAATATTTTTCTGAATTTACTTATTCTAAGAAGATAGTTTTAAGTTTAGTATTAGGTTTTGGATTTGTTTCTTTATTAATTTTCTTTTTAGGTATACTTAGTTTAATATACTTTGGTGTATTTTTAGTACTCATTATTTTAGGTGTGTTTTTTGGAGTTTTAAATTGTTTGAAAAACATAAAAAATTTTGTTCTACCAAAATTTAATTTTATCCAGTTTTTGTTTCTTGTTGTTTTGTTATGTTCAATGTTTGTTAACCTTCTTGGTGCTTTAACTCCTGAGACATTTTTTGATTCCCAGTTTTATTTATTAGGCCTTCCAAATATTTGGAAGATTCAGCATAAAATTAGTTTTATTCCTTACATATTTGCTTCACTATATCCTTTTAATATTAACATGCTTTATTTGTTAAACTTAGTTCTTTCAAACGATATTTCAGCAAAGATTATACATTGGTTTTGCGGTATTATAAGTGTTGTGTTAATATACATTTTTGTTAAAGAATATTTTTCAAAAACAACAGCTCTTGTTGCTTGTTTAATTTTTTATACTGTACCAACAGTTATGGCTGTCTCTTGGAAGACAGCGATAGAACTCGGTATTTCTATGTTTGAGTTAGCAGGGATTTTTTGTCTTATTGAATATTTTTCAAAAGAAGATAAAAAGTATTTATTTTTATCATCCATTTTTTGGGGATTTGCTTTAGGTAGTAAATATCTTGTATTGTTGGAGTTTTTCAGTATCTCATTGACATTTTTTGTGTATAACTTAATAGTTAATAAAAAGAAGTTAAGTTTATTTTTAAAAGATTTTGTAGTATTTATATTTTTGTCAGGCCTTGTTGCTTCAGTATGGTATATAAGAAATGCTATTTTAACAGGGAATCCAGTTTTTCCTTTTTTTGCTCATAAGATTGGTTTTGTAAAACCTCGTGTTGTAGGAAATATCTTTTCTGATCCTCCACCACCAAAGTTTAGTTTTAAAAATTATTTTTTATTTTTATGGCCACTTACCTTAGCTCAACTACAACAAGAGAGTTTTCCAGGAGCAGTGTTTTTAGTTTTTTTACCATTTCTGTTTTTGTTTAAAAATATAGATAAAAAAATTAAGTTTTTAATTATGTATTCTGTTAGTTGTTTAGTTTTATGGGCTTTTATTGGAAGGTTTTATTTAAGGTATTTTATTCCTGTAATAGGTGTTGTTGCTACAATATATGCTTATTTTATTGTGGAGAGTAATCTTTCTAAAAATTTTAAAAACTTTTTGTATTTACTGTTTTTGTTTATTATAACTTCAAATATCAACTTTGCTGAAAGAATTTTGCATTTTACTCAAACACCTGCTGAGTTTGTTTTTTCAGATATGAGTGTTAAAGAATACTTGTTTACTCAAAGACCATCTTATCCTTGTCCTTATTATTCTGTTGTTGATTGGGCAAACAAAAATTTGTCAAAGGAAAACAATAAAATACTATTTTTAGGTGAAACAAGAGGATTGTTTTGTGAAATACCATATCTTACACATGGTGTGTTAGAATACTCGCCATTGATAAAAATGTTAGAAAAAGTAAAAAATGAAGATGAACTTTATGAAGAATTTAAAAAACAAGGAATTACTCATATTTTATTAAACCTTCCTGAAGCAAAACGGCTTGCTGGATATGACAACTTTTATTTTGAACCACAACAGTTTGAGATATGGTTAAAGTTTTGGGATAAATATGTTGAAGAAATTTATAAAGACATAGCAGATATTTCTTTGCCTGACAGAGGTATTTTTTCTATGAAAAAACAAAACCCACAATGGTGGCAAATTTATTCTTCAGATCATAAAAATTATGTGTATTTATATAAAATTCTTTCAGAAGAAGAAATAAAACTTATAAAAGAAGGTAAACGTGAACATAAAAAACCAATAAATTTTTTCTTAATGAAAGAACTTTATTCTGAACCACGATGGGAAAAAATTTTGAAAGATGTAGCTGGGAAGTATGTGGGTTATTAGTTGATAGTTTATAGTCAATAGTTCATAGTTAAGAGTTAATAAAATGGTAGGCGCAGGATTTATCCTGCGTGAAAATTTAAAACCCTATCTTGTTACATTTATATTACAAACAATTTTTCTTTTTTTAGAATTTTCCAGTTTAAATCTTCGCCTATTGGTTCTGAACAGATCAAAAAAGAGTTGTTTGTTTTTGTATAATATAAAGTATAATAATCTTTTAATTTTGTAAAACTTCTGTATGCATAAAGATTTTCACTATCTGAGAAAACGCATGTGAGAGAAGAATAATTGCATTTGTTTTTTATTTCTTCGACTGCTTTTTTAAATTTTTCTTTTAAATTTTCTTCGTTCATACTAACAATTAAATAAAAAAATGCTTCTGAATCAAGCATGTTAACTCGTCTTGGATGGTTTATTTGTGGAAGAATTTTTTCATAGTTATAAATTGTTCCATTATGTGCAAAAAGTATGTTTTTGTATTTAAATGGATGAGAATTTTTTGGACTATTTGTATTTTCCCATGCAGATTTTCTAAAATGTACAATTAGTATTTTCGTTTCTTTAATTTCTTCTAAGAGTGAAAAAAACTTCTCTTTTTCTTCTACTACAGAATTTCCACTTTTGTACAACTTAGCAGTTTTTCCTTCATACCAGCCGATACCCCAGCCGTCTAAATGTCCTTTTGGGTTCTTAGGTGGGACTTTACCATTTTCTGCAAGAACAAAAAAATTTTCTATTACTTGTTTATGTTCTGTATAACAAAAGTTTTTGATTGATAGTATCCTACACATATAAAAATCTTGCATGGCTAAAGCCATGCCCTACATAATTTATTTATCCTAATAATAATTTCACAACTATAATTGCTATAATAACACCAATTATATCTGACAATACACAAACAGGTACTAAATATTTTGTTTTTTTAATACTAACTGCACCGAGATATACTGCAAGAACATAAAAAGTTGTCTCAGCTGAACCCATAATCACAGCAGAAATTTTTGTTGCTAAAGAATCAACACCTGTTGTTTTAATTATATCAGTAAATACAGCAATTGAAGCACTACCTGATAATGGTTTTATTAACGCTATTGCAACAACTTCTTGTGGTATACCAAAGATTTTAAAAATACCTGAAAATAAATTTTTAACAAAATCAAATGCACCTGAGGATTGGAAAGATTTTATTGCAACAAATATCGCAAGAATGTATGGGAAAATTTTAAGTACAATCTCTATTGCTTCTTTTGCTCCTGAGATGAAAGAATCATAGATTCTTACTTTTTTAATAAATCCGTACACAACTACAAATAAGATAAAAACAGGAATTATAAGTTGTGAAATATAATTTATTACTTTCATTTTTTATAAATATTTTAACTCTACAAACTCAATAAACCCAAAAACTCCCTACTCCAATTTATTGTTTTTATCAAACAAGAATTTAAAAATATACAAATTTATCACAGCAATAACTGCTGATATAATAGTTGCTATAAGTGTTGGAAGAACAATACTATTTGGTGATTGGGAACCATATTGTGAAAGTAAACCTACTACAGTAAATGGTATAAATTGTATACTTGCAGTATTTATTACTAAGAATAACATCATTTCAAAACTTACAGATTCTTTATCTTCATTTAAAGTTTGTAAATCTTTCATTGCTTTTATACCGAGAGGTGTTGCAGCATTACCAAGGCCAAAAAAGTTTGCAAGCAGGTTTAATGTTATTGAAGTAATTGACGGATGTTCTTTTGGAATTTTTTTAAGAAGTTTGGATATTAATGGTCTAAAAAATTTTGATATATGATATATTAGTCCAGAATCTTCTATGATTTTTGTTATCCCAAGCCATAAAGCAATTATGCCTAATAAAAACAAAGAAACTTCTACTGCTTGTTTTGTTGCATCAAAAATAGATTTTGTAAAATCTTCAAGTTTGTTATTAACAATAGAAAAAATTACACTTGTTGTTATAAGTAAAAACCAAATTATGTTCATATAATTTCAAGTGTTTTTTTATAAGTATCTAATCTTACTTTTGCTCCGATTGGCAATGTAATTTTGTTTTTAAGATGTCCTATATATGGACAATAAACAACCGGGAATTTTATTTTTATCTGCTCCTGCAAGATTTTATAAACATCATTTATCTTTAATCCTCTAAAATTTCCAAGAACAAGTGCTTTTATACCATCAAACTTTTTTGTTAAAATCCATTGTGTTAATGCTCGGTCAACTTTGTAAAGTTGTTCATCAACTTCTTCAAGAAATAAAATTGTATCTTTAGTATTTATTTCCCATTGTGTTCCTATGATTGAAGTTAAAGTTACTAAATTACCACCTTTTAGTATTCCTTCGGCTCTACCATGGTTTAAAATTTCAACTGGCGCACCATTAAGTAGATTTTTGTTTGGGAAACCTTTTATTGCGTTTAAAAAAGACTTTATTGTAAACTCAGTTGTATCAGCAAAATTTATAAGCATTGGTGAATGATATGTTATTAACTTTGTTTTTTCAAAGATTACATTTAGTAAAGCACTTAAATCACTGAACCCACAAAATTTTTTCGTATTATTTCTAATTATTCCAAAATCAATATGCGGAAGAAGTTTTATACAACCATAACCACCTCGTTGTGCTAAAATTATATCTACATCTTTATTTAAAAACGCATTGTGGATTTGGTTTACTTTTTGTTGTATTGAAAGTTGTAAAGTGGGAAAGTTTTTGTTTAAGATTTTGAAACCTAATTTTTCAAGATTTTTTATTCCATTTATATGAGTTTTTTTATTTTTAATCAACCACGCAGGAGTTATTATGTATATTTTCATTTATATTTTATTTGTAAAACACTTGATAAAAATGCACTAAAAATTGTTTGTATTCCCATAGCTGCTAACATTGTAGAAAATATACCTAATCTAAGTTCTTCTAATGGACCAAAATTTGTTTTTGCCCAAATATAGACAATGTATAATAGACCGATTAGTCCTGTAAAAAATATTATTAAACCGAAGACTAAAGTTTTTTCTAATGTTAAAAAATTCATAAGTTTTTTTATAAAATTATTTTCTTCTAACCCTATTATATGTGTATAAACTTTTGCTGAAAACCATATGTTTAGTATTTGCCAGCCAACAAGTGTTATAACTGAACTAAAAAACAAAACATGTACACCCCACATCCTACCAAACAAAGAAATATGTCCTTTAGCTAATATTCCAAATGAAATAATAAATCCAGCAAGAAACAGAATTATGCCTGGAAATAAAAATAAATAATCCGGACTATAAAGAAGCATAAATCTTATATGACGCCATGCATCACGGAATGAAGAAAGTTTTGACTCGCCAATACGAGGATAATATGTTATTGGTATTTCTGCAATTTTTAATTTTTTCTTTAATGCATGAATTACCATTTCAGAAGCGAACTCCATACCAGTTGTTTTTAAATTCATTTTTTGATAAGCTTGTTTTGTAAACCCTCTTAGGCCACAATGTGCATCAGAAATATTACCACCAAAAAAAAATCTTAACATTCCTGTAAGAATTGGATTACCAATGTATCTATGAGAAAAACTCATTGCGCCCTTCAAAATTTTCCCTTTAAATCTTGAACCAATTACTAAATCATATCCTTCTTTAAGATTCTCTAAAAATTTTGGTATTTCATAAAAATCGTATGTGTTATCAGAATCGCCCATTATTATATATTCACCTTCTGCATTCTCTATCCCACATCTTAATGCAGAACCATAACCTTTTTGTGGTTCAAATAGTAACTTTACATCATTATATTTTTTGACTATCTCAACACTTCTGTCAGTAGAACCATTATCAACGACGATTATTTCACCATCAATTTTTTCTTTTTCAAAAACATCTTTTATTTTCTTTATACAAATTTCAATAGAATTTTCTTCATTTAGACAAGGAAGGACAACTGAAACTTGTGGTTTTGAAGAATTTTCTTGTTTCATAGTTGAAAAAAATTATAAAAATTTTATATTTTTATCAAGTGTTGATTTTGTGATAAAATTTGTAGTAGTTATAAAAATAAAACTTTGTGAAGGAGGAGAGTTTATGTTTGCAGTTATAGAAGTTGGAGGAAAACAATATATTGTTGGTAAAGGCGACACAATTATAACCGAAAAAATTGATGCTGAGAAAAATTCTGAATATGTGATAGATAAAGTTTTATTAGTAAAAACAGATGATGAACAAATTAAAATAGGAACACCATATGTTGAAAATGCAAAAGTTGTGTCAGAAATTGTGAACCAAGTGAAAAGTAAAAAAATAATAGTGTTAAGAAAAGGCAATCCTAAGAAAAACTGGCGTAGGAAATATGGACACAGACAACAACTTACTGTCCTTAAAATAAAAGATATAATAATAGAATAAACTATGACAAAAGATAAGTCTGATAAATATTTTGATGATTTAATCCCAGAAGAGGTTTATAAATATAGCGATAATGTTAAAGTTGGTGATATAGTTGAAGGTAGGATATTGTCTATTACAAACGATGGTATTTATGTAGATATAGGATCTAAAACAGATGGTGTTATACCTATTGAAGAATTTCGTAGTGTGAAAGAAGTAAATAAGTTGTTTAAACCACAACAAACAATAAAAGTTTTTGTTAAAAAACTTGATTATGACAATGTACATCTGTTATCCTACAAAAGAGCGAAAGAAATAGAACTTTTTGATAAAATAAAAGAATGGTGTGAACAACATACACATGTTGAAGCAAAAATAATCTCTGAGACAAAATCTGGTTATATAGTAGATATAGGAGTTGATGCATTTATGCCGTTTAAAGAAATTTCCACTGAACTTAAGGAAAAGTTAGGAAAAGAAACTACAAAGTTAGAGGAAATATGTTTTAAAGTTATAATTAAAGAGGTAGAATATTTGGAAAACAAAAAATTAAACATAATAGTTTCTAATAAGTTATATGAAGAACAACTTAAGGAAGAGCTAAAGAAAAAAGTTTTAGCACAAATCAAAGAAGGTGATGAAGTGATTGCTACTGTTAAAAGGTTAACTTCGTTTGGTGCGTTTGTTGATATTGCAGGTATTGAGACTTTGTTACATATAAGTAATATTGCATGGTATAAAATAAACCATCCACAGGAAGTTTTACATATTGGTGATAAAATAAAAGTGAAAGTGTTGTCTATAGACAAAGAGAAAGGTAAAATTGAAGTTGGGTTAAAACAACTGTTCCCACATCCATGGGAAGAAGTAGATAAGAAATATAAAATTGGTGAAGTTATAAAATGTAAAATTACAAACATAACAAATTTTGGCCTTTTTGTAGAAATAGAACCTGCTGTAGAAGGACTTATACATAAATCAGAGGTTTCGTGGGAAAACAAAGAACCTCGTCTTCGTCATATGTTCAAAATTGGTCAGGAAGTAGAAGCAAAAATTTTGAGTATTGATGTGGAGAACAGAAAAATGTCGTTGTCAATAAAAAAAGTTTCGTTTAACCCTTGGGAGGAAATTAAAAAAGAGTTCCCACCAAATAGTCTTCATAAAGGTAAGATAACAAAAATTTTACCTTCTGGTATGTATATTTCGCTTAAACCTGGTTTTGACGGGTTCGTTAGTATTAACGATGTTTCCTGGACACAAAGAATAAAGAATTTGTCTAAAAAATACAAAGTTGGGGATTATGTTCAATATAAAGTTTTAGATGTACTCCCTGAACAAGAAACAGCTGTGTTATCAATTAAACATCTTTCCGAAAATCCATTTGAGAAATATAGTGTTGACACTATTGTTAAATGTAAAGTTAAAAAAGTTTTGAAATCAATGTTAATCGTAGAACTTGAAAAAGATATAGAAGGAATAATTACAAAGAACGAAGCTATAGTAGAAAAAAGAGATTTGTCAAAAGAACTTAAAGAATTATACAAACCTGGACAAGTTTTAGAGGCAGTAGTTATTGATGTTAACGAAAAAAAACAGAAAATTGAACTTTCAATAAAGAAGTTAGAAAAGATCATCCAACAACAATTGATAAAAAAATATTCTGAAGTAAAACTTCCGACATTAAGAGATATCCTAACCGAAAAATGATAAAGAAATTAGTCTTGCTTATCCTAACAATAGCAATAATTATTTCAACAGTTCTATTGTTTTCTGTCAGAAGAAAAAAAGTTTTTTTTCCAAGAGAAAATGAGATTAAAGTTGTAAATGAGGATGATATCAAAGAAAAAATTGAACAATTGAGTAGACAATTAGAAACTTCGCCAGAAGATACAAATATTTTAGTAGAATTAGGTATTTATTATTTTCTTATGGGGCATCAGTATTATGATAAATCAATAAATTGTTTTTATACTGCATGGAAGATGGGTTCTATTGATACTCGTATTTTTTATTATTTAGGTTGTATGTATGAGTTTTTAAAACTTTATGATTTAGCAATTGGAGAATATAAGAAGTTTTTAAGAAATGTTCCAGATGATGAAGAAGTTCTTATTAGGTTAGGGAATTTGTATTACCAAACAAAAAAAATTGAAGATGCAATAAAGATATACGAAAAAGTGTTAAGTATTGATAAGAACAATATCATAGCATTAACAAATTTAGGCCTGGTGTATTATACTAACAAAGATGTTACTAATGCGATAGAATGTTTTAACAAAGTTTTGGATATCTCGAAAAAGAAGAATTTTGTTGTACCCAAAAACGTTTATTTTTATTTAGGCAAAATTTTTTTTGAGAATAAAAATTATCAAACTGCAAAAGAATATTTTGAGAAAGAACAAAAAAGTTATCCTGATAATTTAGAGAACACTTTTTTGTTGGTAAAAACATATTATATTCTTAAAGAATATGAAAATGCGTATCAGTTGATACAACAAATATCTGAATTTGTTTCCGAGAACAGAGAAATGGTTGTTATCCAACGAGAACTTGAAAAGATGTTTAAAAAAGGTTAAACTGTTATGTTAGCAAAAGTTTATTCAGGAACAATCTATGGAATTGAAGGATATATAGTAGAAGTTGAGATAGATATTTCAAGTGGCCTCCCATCGTTTAATATAGTAGGTCTTCCTGATACTGCTGTTAAAGAATCAAAAGAACGAGTTTCTTCAGCAATACGGAATTCTGGGTTTGACTTTCCTGCAAGAAAAATTACTGTAAACTTAGCTCCTGCAGATTTGAAAAAAGAAGGTGCTGGGTTTGACCTACCAATTTCGTTAGGAATATTAGCAGCGTTAGGACAAATAAATATTGAGAAATTGAAAGATTATTATATCATTGGTGAGCTTGCGTTAGATGGTAGCATACGTCCTGTAAAAGGTGTGTTACCACTTGTGTTAAAATTTGCTAAGGAAAACAATCGTTGTGGTATCATTTTGCCACAACAAAATGCAAAAGAAGCTGCTGTTTCTAAAATGAATATTTATCCTGTAGCAAGTTTACGACAAGTTGTAAAATTTTTAAATGGTGAAGAAGATATACCTGTGTTCAAAATTGATCTACATAAATTGTATGAAGAAAATTTTGTATATGATGTAGATTTTTCTGAAGTTAAAGGTCAACAATATGCAAAACGTGCAATAGAAGTTGCTGCTTCCGGTGGACATAATATATTGATGATAGGACCACCTGGTTCTGGGAAAACAATGTTAGCTACACGTATACCAACGATACTGCCTAAACTTACTTTTGAAGAAGCTATTGAAACAACAAAAATTTATTCTTCAGCTGGTATGTTGAATAACGGATTTATTTCTACAAGACCGTTTAGAGCGCCACATCATACAATATCTGATATAGCATTAGTCGGTGGTGGACAAATACCACGTCCTGGCGAGATTTCGTTAGCACATAATGGAGTTTTGTTTTTAGACGAACTACCTGAGTTTAACAAAAATGTTCTTGAAGTTTTACGTCAACCATTAGAGAAAGGTTGTATAACTATATCTCGTGCTGCGTTCAAAGTTGATTATCCAGCAAGGATAATGTTGGTTGCAGCATGTAATCCGTGTCCTTGTGGTTACTATGGTCATCCTAAAAAAGAATGTGTGTGTACTCCGTACCAAATACAAAAATATATCTCAAAAATTTCAGGACCGCTTCTTGACAGAATTGATATCCAAATCGAAGTACCACCAGTTGAAATTGAAGAAATAACTTCTGATATACCAGCAGAATCGTCTGAAGAAATTAGGAAACGTGTTGAAAAAGTTAGAATGTTACAATACGAAAGATATAAAGGTAAAAAAATTTATACAAATGCACAACTTTCAAGTAAGCTTATAAAAGAATTTTGTCCTATGACTGACGAAGCAAAAAGGTTATTAAAAATAAGTGTTGAGAAGATGAGTTTTTCAGCACGTGCTTATGATAGAATTATAAAAGTTGCAAGAACTATTGCAGATATGGATAACAAAGAAATTATTGATTCTGTCCATATAGCAGAAGCAGTACAATATAGAAGTATTGATAAATTAATGAAATGATGAAAAATATTGTAGTTTTTACTCCAACATATAACGAAGTAGAGAACATAGAAACTTTTATAAAACAAGTTTTTGAAGTATTACCTGATTGTAAACTTTTAGTTGTAGACGACAACTCGCCTGATGGTACTGCACAAAAGGTTGAACAGTTAAAAAAAATATATCCAAATTTGTATCTTGTAGTAAGAAAAGAAAAACGTGGTCGTGGCTATGCCGGTATTGAAGGATTTAAAAAATGTATAGAACTTGGTGCTGATATTATTGTAGAAATGGATGCAGATTTGTCTCATTCACCATATGAACTACCAAAACTTATTGAAGTTTTAGAAAAAAACCCTGAAGCAGATATCGTTGTTGGTTCAAGATATATTGAAGGAGGGAAAGATAATGAACGTAGCATTGTTCGTAAATTAATAAGTTTATTTTCAAGAATATATATAAAACTAATAACTGGTATACCTTTAGAAGATGTTACTTCTGGATATAAAGTATATAGAAGAAAAGTTATTGAAACAATTTTACAATACTTATCTGCATCAGATCCGTTTATTGTTACAGAAGTAAATTATTTATGTAAAATGTTTAAATTTAAGTTTTTTGAAGTACCAATTGAGTTCCATAAACGGCTTTATGGCAAAAGTAAACTTTCGTTAGGGAAACTTTTGAAATATTTATTTAAGGTAAAATTCTTGGTAGTAAAATGGTTTTTAAAGGATAAATACAATCTCCTTTTTATTAAGATATTGTTATTAACCACAATTTTGAGATTAGTTTTGTCAGGAATGTTTGGTTTAACAGATGATGAATCTCATTATTGGCAGTATGCTCAATACTTAGATTTTTCCTACTACGACCATCCACCAATGGTTGGGTATTTGATATATTTGTCAACAAAAATTTTTGGGAATAATTTGTATGCTGTTAGATTGCCTGCAATATTTTGTTTCACAATTGCGATAATATATTTTTACAGGTTAGTAAAAGAAATTTTTGGTTCTCAGCATGCTTTTTATTCAAGTTTGTTGCTTAATTTTATACCAGTTGCTTTTATAGGTTCTATTATAACGATACCAGAAACATTGTTAGGTATGTTTTGGATGATGTATGTGTTTTATTTTTACAAGTTCGTTTTAACACAGGATAGATGGTTATTATATTTTTGTGGTATATTATTAGGACTTGCATTATTGTCTAAATACACAGCAGTATTTTTGTTTATTGGTAGTATTTTTGTATTTTTAATAGATTCAAAATTGAGAAAATTTTTATTAAAAAAAGATTTTTATATTTATTGTTTGATTTCAATAACAATTTTTTCGCCAGTAATTTTATGGAATGTTGCACATAAATTTGTTTCATTTAAATACCAGTTTGGACACGCAGTTGGGACAAAAGTTTTGATTTCCATAAAAACATTTGTTGAAAATTTTGGTTTTCAATCAGCATATTTATCACCAATTGTTTTTGTTTTGATATGGTATAGCATTATTTATGCTTTTATAAACAAAAATGTTAATAAATTTTTATTATATTTTGCCTTACCTGGTTTGTTATTTTTTGTTGGTATAAGTTTTAAAAATAAGTTGTTACCACATTGGCCTGCAGTGTTGTATTTTATGCTCATTCCATACATTCAGTTTTTGGACAAGAAAAGAATATTGTATTACATTTCGTTAGTTTCTTCAGTTTTAATTACATTTTTTGTAATTTTAATTACTTTGTTTGGAATAATTAAAATACCAGAAAAATATAGTAATGCTGATACACCAGACAAACTTTATGGTTGGGATGTAGCTGCAGCAGAACTTAATACATTGTTGAAAAAATATCAGTCATGTTTTGTTTTTACACATAGATATTATGTAGCAGGACAAATAAGGTTTGCGTTAGCAAAATATTTTGAAAATGATAGTATTCCAGAAGTTTTTTGCATAGATGATTATCTTAACCAATATGATTTTTGGAACAAAAATTTAAACAAGTTTGATGGTAAAGATGCGATTTATATTACTGAAGGGAGATTCCCTGAAGAGGATATTTTAGGTAAACTACCATTTAAAGAAAAAAAGTTAGTTTCAATAGTTACTTTTAGAAAAAACAGGTTTTGGCCACAACGTGTATTTAAATTTTATTTATGTAAAAATTTTATGTATAAAAATCTTTCAAAAGAGTTTGTTCAACAGGAATATAACAACTCTCTGTCTGTTACAGAATATTTTAGAAATTATGACAAAATATTTTTTTTGAAAATTAATCAAAGCAAATTTTATCAAAAAAATTGGTTTAGAGTAATATGTTATGTAATAACAAACTTAGGCAATGGTGTTGTTTTGTTACCTTTAATGGCTTTAGTTTTATTTTTGATAGATAAAAAAAATTTTGTTCCAGAGTTGATATCGTTTCTTATAATAGTTTTATTAGGAGGTATAATTATTCAATTTTTGAAACATACATTTGATAAACCACGTCCATTAAAATTGTTTCAAGAGATTCTTCATCAGCCAATAAATGTTATTGGAGAACAATTACGAGAATTTGGTTTCCCCTCAGGACATACTTTTTTAGTTTTTTCGTCTGCTGTGTATATATCAGATAAAGTAAAGAAAAAATATATAACAATTTTAGTGTTTTTTTTAGCTTTATTAGTGAGCATAAGCAGAATATTAGTTGGAGCACATTTTTTAAGCGATGTTATTGGCGGAATCGTAATTGGTATACTTTTTAGCTGGATATGTTTAAAAATAAAACATAAACTTTTATAGTATAGATGGAGGGGAATTATGAAAAAATTGTTTTTCATTACTATTTTGTTAAATTCAGTTATTCTTTATTCGTTAGAATATACAGTAGTAGAAGGAGATTGTTTATGGAATATTGCAAAAAAGTATTACAATAACCCTTTTTTATGGGTAAAAATTTATCAACAAAATAAAGATAAAATTAGAAATCCTGATTTAATTTATCCAGGACAGGTTTTTATAATACCTGAATTGATGACGGAAGAAATATCTCAAACTACTATATCTGAACAAGAAAAAAATGAAATAGTTCAAGAAGAACAAGAGGTGTTAGTAACAACTCAAACATTTACACAGCATATAGAAGAAAAGAAGGCTGAAGAAAGCAAGAAAGTTGTTATCACAGAAATCAAAAGAACTATTAATATAAAAGATTTTAAAAGTTTAGGAAAAATTGTTTCAGCAAAAGAAAAAAAGTTTGTATATATTGATCATGACACAGTGTTTTGTGAGTTAGAAAAGTTCGATGTTAAAATTGGAGATATTTTTTATATTTACCATTTAGGACCATCTCAGTATGATGTTACTTTGTTAAACGTTCCTAAGGATCAATTAAATTTAGTTGGTAAAATGAGAGTGACAGAAATTGATAATGAGAAAATTGTGTGTAAAATTTTAAGAGCGTATTCGCCTATAGTTATAGGAGATATGATTACAAAATAAATCAATGAAAAAAGTTATTTTGTTTATAATATTTATTTCATTTTTTGTTTATATCTTTTATACACAGTTTTACACAACAGGAAAATTTAATAATTGGTTACAACAATATAGTGGATCAAAATATGCACAGTTTGTAGAATTCATATTAGGCAAGATTTGCTTTTTGTTAAGAAAATATGATAGCGCAATTTTTAGATTTACAAGAGTAGTTGAAATTTATACTTCTGAGAGATTAAAACCTGAGAGTTTGTATAACATTGCTGAATGTTATGAGGAAAAGAAGGAAATGAAGTTCGCACTAAAATTTTATAAAAGGACATTTGATTGTTACCCGGAAACATATTATGGTGAACTTGCAAGAAAACGGTTTGATTATCTGTTATTAATAGGTTATAGATATGAAGAATAAATTTTGGATCTTATGTTTTGTGATGTGTGTTTTCAATATAACAATTTTTTCACAATGTAGTTATTATGTAGAAATTTTGTGTGGTGAGAAAGAAATATTGTCAGTAAAAAATTTGTTAGAAAACCAACCATGGTGTGAAAAAAATAAAGTGTTGATTAATACTACAACAATTTTGTTAGGTCCTTATGATTTAGAGAAAGCTGAAGAAATAAAAAATTTAGTTGTTACTGAACTAAATTTGCCAGCAAATTTGTATACTCAACTATTGAACGATAAAATTATAGAGAACACAGTATTAAATTTTGATAACAACTCTTGTTTATATGGAGATAATACCGATTACGATATTGTTATTTCATCTTTGTCAAAAGAAGTTGATGAAAATATTCTAAATTTGTATAATGATGAAAAAGTAAAAAAAATCATACGTTCAGCATTAAAATTATATACCACTCCTTATAAATGGGGTGGGACAAATGTAGAAAAAGGGATTGATTGTTCATTTTTTGTAAAATTTGTGTTTTCAGAACTTGGGATAAATTTGCCACGTACCTCACGGGAACAGTTTAAAATTGGAATACCAGTTGAGAAAGACCAACTTAAATGTGGAGATTTGGTTTTTTTCAAAAAAATTAAATATAAAAAAGTTAAAGGTAAAGTTAAAAAATACGAGTATATAAACCATGTCGGTATATATTTAATAAACGATGAATTTATACATGCAACACTTGGTGCTAAAAAGGTTACTATATCATCGTTAAAAGAAGAATATTATAAACTTCATTATGCAGGAGCAAGAAGGGTGTTAAAGGAATGGTGATATGAACAATTTAGAAGAATTAAAATCATTAATTATTTTGAATAATATACCAACATTAGGTCCTGTTAGAATAAAACGGTTAATAGAATTTTTTGGTTCAGCTACAAAAGTTTTGTCTGCAACAGAAGAAGAGTTAAGTTGTGTTGAAAGTATAGGCACATCTATTGCTAAAAATATAATTATGTCAAAAAATAAAATTGATGTTCAAAAAGAATTAGATGTTATAAAAAAGGAAGGGATAAAAATAGTTTGTTATAATGATGAAGATTATCCTGTTATGTTAAAATATCTTCCTGACCCACCTATGTTGTTATATGTTAAAGGTGAGTTAAGAAAAGAAGATATGATATCAGTATCAATAGTTGGTACAAGAAAACCAACCTCTTATGGGAGGTTAGCTGTAGAATATTTAGTAAAACAACTATCAGAATATGGTTTAACAATAGTAAGTGGTTTAGCATACGGGATTGATACGCTTGCACACGAATTCGCTATAAAAAATGGGTTGAGAACAATAGCAGTTTTAGGTAACGGGTTGGGAGTATATTATCCTATAGCGAACAAAAAACTACAGGATAAAATTCCTTTCCACGGTGCAGTTGTGTCAGAATTTCACTATTTTTATAAACCTAACAGAAATTCGTTCCCACAAAGAAATAGAATTATAGCAGCGTTATCCTTAGGTACGATAGTTGTTGAAGCTGATATTCAAAGTGGAGCAATGATTACTGCAAAACTTGCTGCAGAGTTAGGTAAGGATGTGTTTGCAGTACCAGGCAGTATTTTTTCAAAACAAAGCAGGGGGACAAATTTTCTTATCAAAACAGGGGCAAAACTTGTCTCTTCTGCAGAAGATATTATAGAAGAAATACAGAAGTTAAAAGAGATTGTTAAACAACAGATTGGTATTAAAAAAAGTTTAAAAGAGGAAGATAAACTTAATGAAGAGTTTGACGAAGAAACAAGGAAAATTTTGGATTTAATTATAGCAGAACCTAACGGAATACATATTGATAAACTGCAAAATATTTCAAAATTAGAAATAACTAAACTTATGAACATTTTGTTTAACTTAGTTATGAATGGTAAAATTAAAGAACTAACAGGAAAAATTTATGTTCCTGTAGAGAATTAAATTTATGAAACTTGTGATAGTAGAATCACCAACTAAAGAAAGAACTATTGCAAAATTTTTAGCGAAAAGTGGTGAAAAATTTGTTGTTAAAAGTTCATATGGGCATGTACGGGATTTACCTAAGAACTCCTTAGGTGTTGATGAAAAAAATAATTTTAATCCACACTATGTAATTTTGCCAAAAGCAAAGAAAGTTATTTATGAATTAAAAAAGATAGTTAAACAATGTGAAAAAATATATCTTGCAACAGATTATGATCGTGAAGGTGAAGCTATTGCATGGCATCTTACAAAAGTCTTAGGGTTAGATTTAGAAAATGTGTTAAGAATTACATTCCATGAAATAACTCCTCAAGCTATATATGAAGCACTATCAAATCCAAGAAAAATAGATTTAAATCTCGTTAATTCTCAACAAGCAAGAAGAATAATAGATCGTTTAGTAGGTTATAAACTTTCTCCATTATTGTGGAAAAAAATAGCAAATGGTCTTTCTGCAGGAAGGGTACAATCTGTTGCGTTGAAATTTATATATGATAGAGAAAAAGAAATAGAAAATTTTGTCCCACAAGAATACTGGACTGTAGAGTGTGAGTTTTTTAAAGAAGACCAAGTGTTAAACACAAAATTAGTTTATATAGATGGTAAAAAATTAGAAAAGTTAGATATAAAATCAAAAGAAAAAGCAGAAAAAATTGTTGATGAAGTTAAAAAAGTTGGTTTTGGCAAAATAATTAATGTTAAAATAGAAGAAAAAACAAAATCTCCTTCCGAACCATATATAACATCTACATTGCAACAAGAAGCGTCATGGAAGTTAAAATTTTCGCCATCAAAAACTATGAGCATTGCACAAAGTTTGTACGAAGGGGTTGATCTTGGAAATAATGAACGTGTTGGTCTTATAACATATATGAGAACAGATTCTGTTTTTGTTTCAGAATATGCTATCGAAGAATTAAGAAAATATATAAAAGAAAAATTTTCTGAGGATTATCTATCAAAGAATATAAGAAAGTATAAAACTAAAATTAAAAATGCACAAGAAGCACACGAAGCAATACGGCCAACAAGTGTTTATCGTGAACCTGATAGAATTAAACAGTATCTTACTGAAGATCAATACAAACTTTATAAACTTATTTGGACAAGATTTGTAGCTACACAAATGGAAGATATGAAATACCAGAATATAGTTGTTGATATAGAAGTTGACAAAAAATATGTTTTTCAATATGAAACAAAGAAAATTTTGTTTGAAGGATACACAAAAGTTTTACCTGAAGAAAAAAAAGAAGGTAATCAATATGTTGAAATTATAGAACTTAACAAAGAAGATGAGTTAAAAATTAAAGATTGTGTTGCTAAACAACATTTTACTGAACCACCAGCAAGATATACAGAAGCGTCGCTTATTAAAGAACTGGAAAAAAATGGTATCGGTAGACCATCAACTTATGCTACTATTGTTGATACACTTAAACAACGTAGGTATGTAGAACTTAAAGAAAGGAAATTTTATATAACAGAACTTGGTAAGGAAGTTGTTGAGATTTTGTCAAAATATTTTACTGAAATTATAGATAAATCTTATACAGCAAAAATAGAAAAATTGTTAGACAAAATTGCTCAAGGTAAAGAAAATTGGGTTAAAATTGTTAATATTTTTTATGAGCCTTTAACAAAAGAAATTGAGAAAGCGAGTCAGGAAATTAAACCTAAGGAAAACGAAATTTTGGTATCAAAAAAATGTGAACTTTGTGGTGGTTCGTTAGTAGTTAGAAGAAGTAAATTCGGTAAGTTTTTATCTTGTGAAAATTTTCCAAAATGTAGATATAAAGCAAAATATGACGAAAAAGATATTACAAAAGATAACAGGACTTCCTGAATATTATGAGAATTTAATAACTAAGTTTAAAACATATTTAATTGCTGAACAAAATGTTTCTAATAACACTGTGATTTCTTATGTTATAGATTTGAAAGAATTTTTTAGTTACATATTTTTTGAAGTTAAAATTAAAAATGTTCAAGATGTTACAAAACCTGTTATAAGAGGATATATAACAAAATTACAAAGTTTGGGATATAAAAAATCGTCTATCTCAAGAAAAATTAATTCGTTACGAACATTTTTTAAGTTTTTATTAAGAAAAAAAATTCTACAAATCAACCCGTTAATTTATCTAAGTAGTATTAAAAAAGAAAAAAGTTTACCAAGTTTCCTTACAAAAGAAGAAGTTGAAAAATTATTTTCTTTGATACAACCTATAGATTTTATTTCTGCAAGAGATAGAGCTATATTAGAACTTTTTTATTCTTCAGGACTGAGAATTTCAGAACTTGCTCAACTTACTGAAGATAATATAGATTTGTATGAAGGTTTAGTTACTGTACAAGGTAAAGGAGGAAAAGAAAGGACCGTCCCTGTAGGCAGTGTTGCAATAAGTTGTATAAGAGAGTATTTAAAATATAAATATGAACTGGGGTTTAGGAAAAAGGAAATGTTTTTAAATAAATTTGGTGGTAAACTAAGTGTTCGTGGGATACGAAAAATTGTTGCAAAATGGATTAAAAAAGCTGCTATTCATAAAAAAGTTTCACCACATACGTTTAGACATACATTTGCAACTCATTTGTTAGACGCTGGTTGTGATTTAAGAAGTATTCAAGAAATGTTGGGCCATAAAAGTTTGTCTACTACTAACATATATACGCATTTAACCTTAGAACGGTTAAAGAATGTTTATGAAAAAGTCCATCCAAGAAAGTGATAATTTAACTGTATTGAAATACAAAATAGCGGTTCTTAATGAACATTTATATCTATGTGGTTTTATAATAAGTAAAGAAAATACAAAAAATATTTTAAGAACATGTTGTGTTGTATCATGTAATCCTGCAGTGTTTGAAATAGATTTGAAAAACAATATAAAAACACTTGAGAATGGGATTTATAGATATAAATTTGATGAAGGAAATAATATAAAATTAGCAAACAAAATATTTTTTAAATTGTATGACTGTGAAGAAAAAGTTGTTGAAGCGGTTAGTAAAAAAGATTTTGGTTTTATACAAGAACAAATTCTTACAGAATTGAATTTAGATAAAAAAGATAAAATAAAGACAGAATATGTTGTTGAATCACTTAATTTAGAGGTAAGAAGCGAAATTAATTATAAGTCAATAGTTAATGTTGTTTCTACGCTGGATAAACAAAAGTTTTTTATAAAAACAAAGCCTGTAATAGACCGCAAAAAAGGTGTTAGTGTGGAAAAAATTAAACCAAACTATGAAATTTTATGTGAGTTTGTTGATAACAGAGTAATATCTAAAAATATAATGAAAATACTTTTTTCTGAAAAAGAAAAATTTTTATATGCAAAAGTTGTGGAAGTTAACCAAAGAAAAAAAGGATATTATGAGATTGTATGTTGTATCACACCTACAATTTATACAAATTTTATTGTTGAACAAACACAAAGGTTGGTAATAAGAAGATGAACGAAGAAAAAAATATTGATTTAAATACAGAAGATTTTGATAGGGAATTAGTAGAGACTAAAGATGAGTTAGTAAGAAGTACAATAGACTTTTTACGTAAAAAAATTGTTAGGCAAAAAGAACAGTTCGCTAAAATAAACGAGTTGAAACAAAAAGAGATTGATGAGTTAAAAAATAAGTTAAAAGAAACAGAAGAAACTTTGAAACAAACACAAATGTTGCTTGAAGAATATCAAAATTCAGAAATTGAGAGGCTTAAAAAAACTGCAGAAGAGTTACAAAAACAGAAGGAAAAAGAAATTGAGAAATGGCGTGCTATTGAAGAAGAAATAAAGAAGTTTAAAGAAATATCATATTCGTCTGAGTTGAGATTGAAAGAAGAAATTAGAAGATATCAAGAATTAAAACAACTTCATGAAGAAAAAGTCAAAGAATGGGGAAACAAGTTTGCACAGTTAGAACTTGAATTACAAAAATATAAAGAACAACTTGTGCAAAAAGAAGAAGAAATTGTTAAAATTAATACAGAACATAATAATGTAGTTAATCAGTTAAAAGAAGAAATTGAGAAATTAGAACAAGAACTTCAACGGCAAAGAAAAGATTATGAGGATAAACTTGTAGAGGCGTATAATACTATACAAAAACTACAAGATGCTCTTAGCCAAACAGTATTACAGTTACAACAGTTTAAATTTGAATCAGAGAAATATAAAGAGAGTTTACAACAGAAGGATCTAAAAATTGAACAATTAGAACTTGAGAATAAACATCTACAGGAGCAAACTGAACTGAAATATAAACAATATGAAGATGAGTTAGAAAATTATAAACGGCAGCTTGAGACACAAAAAAATAAATTTGAAGAAGAAAAAAAACAGATACAACAAAGTTATGAATCACAAATTAAAAGATTAAACTTTTTGATAGAAGAAAATGAAAGGAAATATAAGTCGTTGTTAGAAATGTATAATGCTTTGGAAAAACAAATTAAGCAGAAAGAAGAAGTTATCAAAAATCTTGAAAACAAACTTAATAGCTACGATGCAGTAAAATTTCAAGAATTTAAACAGATTAATGATAAAATTTCAGCTTTGAACCAAGAAAATGAAAAACTGGTTGTAGAGATTAATCAAAGAAAACATGAATATGAAGAAGAACATAAGTTGAGATTATTACTTGAACAAAAAATTTCTCAGTTGGAAGAAGAAAAAAATAAACGTATTGCACAATTAGTTAATGAAGTAGAAACATGGAAAAAATCTTTTGAAGAAGAACAAAAACGTACAGAACAACGTGTTAAAACTTTGGTGGATAGATATGAAAATATAATCTCATTACGTAATGAAGAAATTGACAGACTGCAAAAAGAACTTGCTAATTTAGAAAACGAATATAATGAATTACTTAAAATTTATCAAGAGACAAAGTTTGAAAACCAACAGATGCGTGTTGATATAGAAGGTTTGACAAGAAAGGCAGAAGAATTGTCTTCCCAATTGCAGACAGAACGTGATAAATTTGCTGAAATTTTATCTTCGGAACGTGTTAATTGGGAAGAACGTGTGAAAAGTTATGCCATAGAAATTGATAATTTGAAAAAAGATTACGAGGAAAAAATTGTTAGTTTGAAGAAAACAGTTGAGGAGACATTAGCGAAATTATCACAGTATGAGATAGAATATAAAAAGTTGCAAAATATTAATTCTGACTTAGAGATAAAAATTAATCAACTTCAACAAGAAAATGAACAATTGTATACACAATTACAAGCAAAAAATGAAGAATATAGCAAAAATGTTAAACAGTTGAAAGAATATTATGAAAACACAATAACAGAACTTAAAAAACAAATTGAAAATTTGCGACAAGAAATATCTAATTTACAAATAACAAAACATAGAGAAATAACCTCAGTTGTTGAAGAATATAATAGTAAAATTAAACAGATGGAACAAAATTTCGAACAACAGTTGAACAATTTTAATAACGAACGGTTTGAGTTAACAAAAAAAATTGAGTTGTTGAATACACAAATTGCTGAACTACAAAAAGAAAATGAAATGTTGAAAAATATAGTGGTTGAATATAATAACAGAATAAAGTCACTGGAAGAAGAGATGAAACAAAAAATTGAACAAAAAGATAAAGAAATACAACAGTTAAACTTATTGATAGATGAAGAACGCAAGAAAAAAATGCTTGAGATAGCACAAATCATTGCAAAAAGTGAACAACAAATAAATGAAATAAGAAAAGTTCTTACTGTTGAACGTAACAACTATGAAACAAGAATTAAAGAATTGATAAATCGTGAACGTGAATTAAGAGAACAACATGAGAACGAAATTAAAAATTTTTTACGTGAGATTAGTATATTAAAAGGGACAATTTTAAAATTAGAACAAACTAAAGAAAGTTTACAACAAAAAATTAATATTCTACAAGAACAATTAATGCAGAAAGAAAAATCTTCTGAAAAATGAACTACTCTAATAACAAATCTTCAAAAATTTTTCTTGTAGATGGTAACGCATATATTCATAGAGCATATCATGCGATACCGTTGTTGACTACATCGTCTGGGTTACCTGTTAATGCTGTGTTTGGGTTTATCCGTATGATATTCAAAATATTAAAGAATTTTAAACCAGAATATTTTTGTATTTGTTTTGATTCAGAGAAACCTACTTTTAGACATAAAACTTATAAAGAATATAAAGCGACTAGGAAAGAACTTGACGAAAATATTAAAATGCAGTTTCCCATAGTGAAAGAGTTTGTTACACAAAGTGGCCTTCCTTATTTATTAGTTGATGGTTATGAAGCTGACGATGTTATAAGTTGTTTAGTAAAAAAATTTGTTGACAAAAATGAAATTGTTATAATTAGTGGCGATAAAGATATATTACAATTGGTTAATGAGAAAGTTCAGGTTTATAATGAACATAAAGATATTTGGTATGATGAAGAAGAGGTTAAAAAAAAGTATGGTGTCCCACCATCAGTTCTTGTAGATTATTTCGCATTAGTAGGTGATAAGATAGACAATATACCTGGTTTAGACGGTGTAGGACATAAAACAACAGTTGAACTTTTGACAAAGTTTGGTTCTATTGACGGGATATATTCTAATTTAGATAAAATAAGATACGATTTGAAGAAAAAATTTTTGGAACATAAAGAGGTTATATATAAAAGTAAAGAATTGGTAAGCTTAACAACAAATATTCCTGAGATAGCGAACATATCTTTAGAAAATTTAAAGATTACGAGATTGAATATAGATAAAATTAAAGAATTTTTGTTGAAATACGAAATGAAAAGTATTTTGAAAGAAATAGATAAATTGCCGTATATTAATCAACAAAGAAACGAAGATAATGAAGGATTATTTTCTTTTATTGTACAAACTAAGAAGGAACTAGATGTTATATATGTTAACGAACAGTCAAAATTAGACAAACTTCTTGAAAAGATAGAAAGCGCCGAAAAAATGGTGTCATGTATAGTATATAAAGAAAAAGTAAACGAGTTGTTAGGATGTGTTGGTAACATATTTATTAGGGGAGAAAAAATTTCATTTTATCTTCCTTTTGTTAAACATGTAAGAGTGGATAACAGTTTTATATTTCCTTTAGAACAAGGATTAATTAAAAAGTTTGTATCATATTTGTTTTTTAACAATAAAGTAGAACTAATAACTTATGACATAAAATCACAGATTAAAAAAATAGTAGAACTATATCAATTAGAAATAAATTCTCTTTCGCATAAAATATGGGATGTGTTGTTATTATCTCATTTGATGAAATCACATAAAAAAATTTCTTCTTTGCAAGAATTAGTAGCATTATGGTCATTACAAAATCCTGTATCAGAAATTTCTTTACCAAAAGAGGTAAATGTACAGCTGTTCCCTGTAGAAAAATTTATTTCTCGTATGATTGACACTTTAGAAACGATTTATGAAATATATCAAAAAATTTGTGATGAAAAAAGTTATGAAGAGATAAAAACAACTTATAAATCAATAGAACTTCCAATGGTGAAAGTTTTAGTAAAAATGGAATTAAACGGTATTTTAGTAGATAGACAATACATTGAAAATTTAAAAAATGAAATTGAAAAAGAAATTAAAGATACAGAACAAAAAATTTTTAATTACGCAGGATTTAATTTTAACCTTAACTCGCCAAAACAAGTAGCGTTTGTACTTTTTGAAAAATTAAAATTACCTCCTGTAAAAAAGAAAAAAACTGGTTATTCTACTGATGAGGAAGTGTTGTTGACTTTAGAAAATGTTCATCCGATAGTGTCATTAATTCTGAAACATAGAGAATTAGAAAAACTTAAAAACACATATTTAGAACCGATATCACAATATATCTCTCGGTTGACTGGTAGAGTACATACAACATTTAATCTTACCGGCACTGTTACAGGAAGATTGTCTTCTGAGGAGCCTAATTTACAAAATATTCCTGTAAAAACTAATTGGGGTAAAAAAATAAGAAATATTTTTGTACCACAAGAAAATTATAAATTTGTTTCACTTGATTATTCACAAATAGAACTACGTGTTTTAGCACATTTTTCAAACGATAAAACTTTGATAACAGCATTTTTGGATAACAAAGATATTCATAGATCAACTGCTAGTGAAGTTTTTGGTGTTCCTGAAGAAAATGTGGATGAAAATTTACGTCGTGTTGCAAAAATAATTAATTTTGGTATTGTATATGGTATAACTCCTCAAGGGTTAGCAAAAGAATTAAAAATTTCTACTTCAGAAGCTGAAGAATATATTAAAAAATATTTTGATAAATATTCAGATGTAAAAACGTGGATTGAAGAAACAATAAAGTTTGCTAAACTTAATGGTTATGTAAAAACTTTGTTTGGAAGAGTAAGGTATATTCCTGAAATAAATTCGACAAACAAGTCGTTACAATCTTTTGGTATGAGGCTAGCTGTTAATACGCCAATCCAAGGAACAGCTGCTGAAATTATTAAACTTGCGATGATTAAAATTGATGAATTTGTTACAAAAGAAAATTTAGATGAAAAGATAAAAATGTTACTCCAAATACATGACGAACTTTTGTTTGAAATACACAACGATGTTTTAAATTCTGCTGTAGAAAAAATTAAATATATTATGGAAAACATAGTAAGACTTAAAGTTCCGCTTGTAGTAGATACTAAAATTTTATCGCGTTGGGGTGAGGAATAAAAAATGAGAGTTGTCGGATTAACAGGAAATATTGCGTCAGGGAAAACAACTGTTTTAAAGATTTTTGAATTCTTAGGTTATCCTACAATTTCTTGTGATGATGTTTATCATAATTTACTTAAGACAAATACTGGTTTAAAAAACAGACTTGTGAGAACTTTTAGTAGAGAGATACTTGATGGGAACAAAATTTCTATACAAAAGTTGGCAAAAATAATTTGTTGTGACAAAAAAAATCTTAAAAAACTTGAAAAAATTACACATCCAATAATTCTAAAGAAAGTTTTTAATGAGATTAAAAAGTTAAGGAATAAAGGTTATAAATTTTGTGTAGTAGATGTCCCACTTTTGTTTGAAAAAAAGTTAGAACATAAGTTTGATTATGTTATTACAGTTTTTTGTTCCAAACAAACACAAATTGAACGTATAAAGAAAAGAAATATTAATAAAAACCTATTAAATCTGTTAATCTTAAGACAAAATGATATAAAAGAAAAAATACATAAATCTGATTTTGTTATAAATAATGATAATGTTTCAAAAAAAGAATTAAAAGAACAGGTAGATAAAATTATAAATTTTTTATAATTTTCAACCTCTTGACAAACAAATTTATGTTTTGTTAAAATCATAAGTACTATCTTAACATTTTTTGTTGAGATAGAAAAAAACCAGGTCGGTGGGGGAAGTGCCTGTGTGATCCAGGCCGCTGCCCACGCAACGGTAATCTTTAATCTCGCTTTATGCGAGGTTAAAGGAGCCCGGTCTATCACCGACCGTAGGGAAGTACCTTCGTTGGGAGGGGAAGTTAATTAATAATTTTTCTTTTCTTTTTTTAATCCCAACCTAGGGTTCTTCCCTATAAAATATTAAAAAATTTGAACATTAGAAATCAGTAATTGAGTGAGAAATGTTGAAAAAATTGTTGTTTATTATAATTTCTATAATTTTTTTTGATATTTTAATTTCTGCACAACAAAAAATTGTTTCTTTAACTCCGTCTATTACTGAAAGTTTGTATCTTTTAGGTGAAGAAAATAATATTATTGGGATTACAACATTTTGTAGACGTATTTTAGAAAAACAAAAAATTGTTGGGACTTATCTTGAACCAAACATAGAAGAAATTGTTAAGTTAAGACCTGATATAGTTTTTATTTCTAAAGAAGGGACAAGAAAAGAAATTGTAGAAAAAATTAGAGAATTTGATATAAAAGTTATTGTTTTAAATCCAGCAAATAATTTTACTGAACTAAAACAGCAGTTTTTAGAACTTGCCAAAGTTTTAAACAAACAAGAAATAGCAAAAAAAATAATTTATGAGTATGAAACCAAACTTAGCAAATTAAAAAGAAACAAATCTAAAAGAGTTTTGTGTATAATAAGTTTTCAACCAATATTTGTTGCTTCTGATAAAAGTTATATCGGAGAAATAATTAGATATGCTGGTGGTGAAAATGTAATAAAATCTAAAATAAGTTATCCACAAGTTAGCATTGAAAAAATTTTAGAGCTGAAACCTGAAGTTATCATTTTATCTACTATGGGTTCTACTGAATATGAAATAAAAAAATTTTTCTCGCAGTATAAAGAAATTCCTGCTGTGAAAAACAACAAAATTTTTGTTGTTCCAAGCAATATTTTGTGCCAACCGACAATTAAAAATTTTTATAATGCAGTAGTCAAAATAAATGAATTTTTTAATAGATAAAAAACTTTTTATAAGGAGGTCAAAATGAAAGTAGAGTTGTTATCGATTACTCCGGATGCAGAAAAATTGATAGAAACTGCAGGTAGAATTTCGCATCTTTCTTATGATAAACAAACAGAAGATAGTTACAAAGAGTTTATAAAAAGAATAATAAAATTAGGTCATTTTTCTATTTTAGAACATGCATATGCTACTTTTAAAATTTCAGGAATTTCTAGAGCTTGTAGTCATCAATTAGTAAGACATAGAATTTGTTCTTTTACGCAGCAATCTCAAAGATATGTAGATGAAAGTAATTTCGAATATATAATACCAGATTCTGTTAGGAATAATCTTAAAGCATATGAATTATTTACTGAGTTTGTTAATAAGGCAAAATCTGTGTACATAGAATTGCTAAAATTAGGTATAAAAAAGGAAGATGCAAGATATGTACTACCTAATGCTACTACAACTCAAATTATTATGACGGCAAATTTTAGAGAGTGGAGACATATAATAGAATTAAGAGGTAATATCAACTCACAATGGGAAATAAGAAGAATTATGATAGAAATCTTAAAAATTCTAAAATCTTATGCTCCTAATTGTTTTGAAGATTTTGAAATAGATGAGGAAAGAGAAACTATAATTAAAAAGGAGAGTTAGAAAGATGAAAACCTATGCTTATGGCTTTCCTAAATTAATAGAAAATCGTAAATTTAAATTTTTAGTTGAATCTTTTTGGAACAAAAATATTTCAGAGTCGGAACTTCATTTAGGACTTAAAGAAATAGAAAAAACAATATTTTCTATCTACGAAAAATATGTTGATTATTATCCTATTGGTGAATTTTCTTATTATGATAAGATGCTTGATATGGCAATACTTTTAGGAGTTTATGAATGCAAAAATTTTGAAGATTATTTCTCTTTGTGTAGGGGGAAAAATGCTTTAGAGATAAAAAAATACTTTAACACTAACTATCATTATCTCGTGCCTATTGTTACAAAAAATACTAAGTTTTTAAAAACACCAAACATAATCCTAAATGAAACAGAAAATAGAATTCCTTACTTTATTGGTCCTTTTACTTTTTTGAAACTTTCTAAAGGATATTCTTCAGATGAATTTTTTTATATATTTGAAGATTTGCTTATTCCTTATAAAAGCTTAATTTCTAAATTTAAAAAAGTACATATTGATGAACCTGCTTTTGTTATGGATTTGACACAAAGAGAAATTAATGCTATCAAATTTTTTTATAATAAATTATTAGATGGTCTGTTAACTGAAGTATATATTTTTACTTATTATGACTCTGTTGACTTTTTAGATTTGCTATACGACTTACCAATAAAAGGAATAGGACTTGATTTTATACATGGTGAAGAAAATATGTTTTTTATTGAAAAAAATGGCTTTCCTAAAGATAAAGTATTAATAGCAGGAATAGTAGATGGAAGAAATGTTTGGCGTAGTGATATTAAAGAAAAAATAAAATTTTTAGATAAACTTTTGAAAATAACATCAAACCTAATAATTTCTAATGCCTCACCACTTTTTCATCTTCCTGTAACTATTAAAAACGAAAATAAACTTGATATAAAATTAATAAATTGTATTTCTTTTGCAGAAGAAAGATTATATGAATTGAAATTAATAAAAGAATGTTTTCTTTGTAACAACAATGATATAGAGTGGTTCAAAAAATGTGAGTTTGCTAAAGATGAAAATATAAATAAAAAAGTGGAAAGTTTAGTAGAAGAAAATTTCAAAAGAAAAAAAAGTTATTATGAAAGAAAAAAAATATTTCAAAAAATTTTAGACTTACCATTATTCCCAACTACAACAATTGGTAGTTTTCCTCAAACAGAAGAAATAAGAAAAAAAAGAGCAATGTTTAAAAAGGGTGAAATATCAGAAGATATTTATAAGGATTTTATAAAAATAAAAATAAAAGAAACAATAGAATTTCAAGAAAAAGAAGGTTTAGATGTGTTAGTACATGGTGAGTTTGAAAGAACTGATATGGTAGAATTTTTTGCAGAAAAAATGCAGGGTTTTGCTTTAACTGAAAATGGTTGGGTCCTTTCATATGGCACAAGAACTTATAGACCTCCAATAATTTGTGGTGATATCTCAAGAAAGCAACCAATGACTATTGAAGAAATATCTTATGCTCAATTTCTGACGGAAAAACCTGTAAAAGGTATTTTGACAGGACCAGTTACAATTTTAGCATGGAGTTATGTAAGAGAAGATCTACCTATTGAAAAAGTAGCATATCAGATATCTTTATGTTTACAAGAAGAAATAAAAGATTATGTTAAATTTGGTATAAGGATTGTTCAAATAGACGAACCAGCTTTTAAAGAGAAAGCACCTATTAAAAAGAAAAACTGGCCTAGTTATTTTAGTTGGGCAATAAAAGCTTTTAACTTGGCTATAAATGTTGAAGAAGATGTACAGATTCATACACATATGTGTTATTCAGATTTTAGTGACATAATTGAATATATTTTGCAATTAGATTTTGATGTTATCTCAATAGAATCTGCAAGGAGTAAAGCTGAGATAGTGGAGTGTTTTGAAAGAGTAAATTTTGATAGAGAAATAGGATTAGGAGTTTGGGATATACATTCACCTGAGATATTTGAATTGGAAGAAATGGAGAAAATTGTTGAAAAAGTTCTTAGCGTTATACCTAAAGAAAGAATTTGGTTAAATCCTGATTGTGGACTTAAAACGAGGAAATGGCAAGAAGTAATACCTAACATTAAAAATCTTGTATTGTTAGCTAAAAATTTAAGACAAAAATATTCTTCGGGGGGGAATTTATGAAGCTTATACAACCAAAAACAATATTGGATTTACAATATGTTAGGAAACGTGATGGTAGGTTAGAAAGATTTGATATTAAAAAGATAATAAATGCTATAGTTAAAGCTGCGAAAGCAACTGGAGAATTTTCTGAAGAAACAGCCAAATATTTAGCTTTAAAAGTTTTAAGTTTGTTAACCCAATATATTCAAGAAGAGATTCCTTCTGTAGAACAGATTCAAGATGTTGTTGAAACTGTTTTGTTAGATTCTCCTTTTAGGAAGACAGCAAAAGCTTATATTCTTTATCGTGAACAACATAAACAAATAAGAGAAATCACATCAAAATTTAATGTTAGTTTGATTGAAAATTATATTTCAAAATCTGATTGGCAAATAAAAGAAAATAGTAATATAGATTTTTCCTTACAAGGTCTTCATCATTATATTTCGTCAGAAGTAAGCAAAACCTACTGGTTATACAAAATTTATCCTGAAGAAGTAAGACAAGCTCATATAAACGGAGATTTTCATATTCATGATTTAGGTTTTATAAGCACATATTGTGTTGGATGGGATTTATATGATTTGTTGATAGAGGGTTTTAGAGGAGTAAGAGGAAAAGTTGAATCTAAACCACCAAAACATTTTAGGACTGCTTTAGGCCAAATTACTAATTTCTTTTACACTCTTCAAGGGGAAGCTGCTGGTGCTCAAGCATTTTCAAATTTCGATACATTGTTAGCTCCATTTGTATATTATGATGATTTAAAATATGAAGAAGTAAAACAAGCTATTCAAGAGTTTATTTTTAACTTAAACGTGCCAACACGTGTTGGGTTTCAAACACCATTTACTAATATTACTTTTGACTTAGAAGTACCAGAAAGTTTTAAAAACCAACCAGTTGTTGTTGGTGGAGAACTTAAGGATAAAAATTATTCTGAATTTCAAGAACAAATGGATATAATTAATAGAGCTTTTTTAGAAGTGATGTTAGAGGGTGATGCAAAAGGTAGAGTGTTTACTTTTCCAATACCCACTTATAACATAACAAAAGATTTTGACTGGGAAAATAAAAATTTGGATATTCTTTGGAAAGTAACTGCAAAATATGGAATTCCTTATTTTTCAAACTTAGTAAATTCACATTTAAAACCAGATGATATAAGAAGTATGTGTTGCAGATTAAGACTTGATAACAGAGAATTAAGAAAAAGAGGAGGAGGGTTATTTGGTTCTGCTCCACTTACAGGTTCAATAGGAGTCGTAACGATAAATTTGCCAAGAATAGGGTTTTTGTCTAACACAAAGCAAGAATTTTTTGACAGACTCAGTAAGGTTCTAGAAATAGCTAAGACAAGTCTTGAAATAAAAAGGAAAATAATAGAGATGTTTACAGAAAATGGCTTATATCCTTATTCTAAATTTTATTTAAGAAATATTAAGGAAAAAATTGGTAAGTATTGGATAAACCATTTTTCAACGATAGGAATAGTGGGGATGAATGAAACTTGTTTAAATTTTTTGAATAAAAACTTGCTTCATAAAGAAGCAATAGAATTTGCTTTAGAAGTTTTAGATTTTATAAGAGAAAAACTAATTGAATTTCAGAATGAAACAGGTAATTTTTATAATTTAGAAGCAACTCCTGCTGAAAGCACATCATATAGATTAGCTTTGTTAGATAAAAAATTTTATCCAGATTTAAAAACAGAATATGGGAAGCTTGGAAATATAAAAAATCCTTTTTATACAAATTCTGTTCATTTACCTGTACATCATAGTTTGGATATTTTTGAATATTTAGATTTAGTAGATGAAATGCAGACAAAATTCACTGGTGGTACAGTAGTACATCTATTTGTCGGTGAAGAGATAGAAGATTACGAAGTTATCAAAAATTTAGTCAAGAAAATTTGTTATAATTATAAACTTCCATATTTTTCTATAACTCCTACATTTAGTGTATGTCCTAATTGTGGTTATTTGTCTGGCAAAATTGAAGTGTGTCCAAAATGTAGTAGTGAATGTGAAGTTTATTCAAGAATAGTAGGATATCTAAGACCCGTTTCTCAATGGAATGATGGGAAAAAAGAAGAATTTAAATACCGAAGTAATTTTAAAGTATCATAATAATGAAGATAGGCGGACTACAAAAAATTTCTTTAATAGATTATCCTAAAAAAATTTCATGTGTAGTATTCACTCAAGGGTGTAATTTTAGATGTTATTATTGTCATAATCCGGAGTTAGTTTATCCAGAGTTGTTTAATGAAAGTATATCATTAGAAGAAGTTTTTACTTATATTAAAAAAAGAAAAGGTATAATAGATTCAGTTGTATTTTGTGGAGGAGAACCCACTTTGCAGAATGATATATATGAGATTGTTTGTGAAGTAAAAAAGTTAGGTTTTTTAGTAAAATTAGATACTAATGGCTCAAATCCTGAAGTTTTGGATAAATTAATTAGTTATTTGGATTATGTTTCTTTAGATATAAAAGCTCCATTAGATAAAGAAAAATATGAATTTGTATGTAGAACAGAAGTAGATATTGAAAAAATCAAAGAGAGTATAAAAATTTTAAGAAAATCTAAAATAGAATATGAATTTAGGATGACTTATGACCAAAAAATGATGCCTTTAGAATGGAAACAGCAGATAAAATCTATTTTAAAAAAATCAGAAAGATTTATTGTTAAAAATGTTTCTTTTGAGTATAAGAAATTTAAGTTTCAATAAAATAATGAATAAAAAATTAATTTTTTTGGTGATAAGTTTTTTTCTTTTTCTCATTTTTTCTTTGTTGTATCAGTTAGATTTTTTTAAAATTTTTGAATATAATTCTATTGAATATATTATATTTTTTAAAATTAGATTACCAAGAATTATTGCTTCTTTATCAATAGGTGCTGGTCTTTCTGTAGTTGGTTGTGTTTTGCAAAGTATTTTTTTAAACCCGTTATGTGATGGTTACACATTAGGTATTTCTTCATCAGCTGGGTTAGGTGTGATTTTGATAACATTGTTAAATATTCCTTTGACAAGATTTTTTGGTTCTTTTTTAGGTGTGGCGGTTTCTTTATTTGTAGTTTTTGTTTTATTAAAAACTTTTAAAAAAACAATTGATATAAGTTTTGTTTTAGCAGGTATTGTTTTAAACTTTTTTTTCTCAAGTTTTATTGTACTTTTAACTATGTTTTTTGATCCATATAGGTTACATTATATTTTGTTATGGCTTTTAGGAAGTTTTTCATCTTTAGATAGATTTTATGTTTATGTTGTAAGTAGTTTAATTATTGTTTTTATTTTTATAACTATAATTTATTCTCATAAACTTGACATAATAATTTTAGGTAGAGAAAAATCTTTGTCTTTAGGTGTTGATGAACAGAAAGTTAAAAACATACTTTTGTTTATTTCAGTAATTATTTCAGCATTATGTGTATCATTAGTTGGTGTTATTTCTTTTGTTGGTGTAATTATTCCAAATTTTGTGAAGATGTTTATAAAATTAAACCACAAATATTGGGTTTTGTATTCAGCGTTCATCGGTGGCATTTTTGTTTCTTTTTGTGATACTTTAGCAAAAAATTTGTTTTCGCCAATAGAGGTTCCTATAAGTGTTTTTACTGGTTTATTAGGAAGTGTATTTTTTGTGTTTTATCTATTTAGAAGCAAGGAGGTTTTATGGAAATTTTAAAAGTTGAAAATTTATATAGTGGATATGGTAATTTTGTTGTTTTAAAAAATATAAGTTTTATAGTTGAAGAAGGACAATTCATAGGTATAATAGGGCCTAATGCTTCAGGGAAGACAACCTTGTTAAAAACTATTTGTAAAATTCTTCCAGTTCTTAAAGGTAAAATTTTAGTTTTTGGGAAAGACATAAAAAATTATAGTTATAAAGAATATGCAAAACTTGTTGCTTTTGCTACAAACGTTACTGATTATTCTATGAATTACAGAGTAAAAGATTTTATTTCTTTAGCAAGATATCCTTGGAATTTTAACCCGTATAATGAGAAAGAGTTGTATAAAGAGTTTGAACTTGAAGAAATTCTTGATAAACAACTTTTTGAACTTTCAAGTGGTGAACTACAACGAGTTATTGTAGCACAATCTTTAGCACAAACTCCAAAACTTCTTGTTTTAGATGAACCTGTATCACATTTAGATATAGGTCATCAAATAAAGATTCTTGATATACTTAAAAATGTAAACAAAAGAGAAGGTCTAACTATAATCGCTTCATTTCATGAACTTAATCTTGCAGCGGAGTATTGTGATATTTTGATATTATTTTCTTGTGGTGAAATTAAAAAAATTGGTAAACCAAATGAAGTGTTAGATTATAAAGTTTTAGAAGAAGTATACAATATCCAAGTTGTCGTCAAAAACAATCCAATATCAGATAAACCATATGTGTTCCCAGTACCAATGATGTGGAAAAATAGTCAATAGTTCATAGTTGATAGATTAAATAAATATGAGAAACAAAAATGAGAAGATTAGTTCATATTTATACAGGTGATGGTAAAGGTAAAACAACAGCTGCTTTAGGTTTAACAATGAGGTTTTTAGGACATAACTTTAATGTTTGTTTCATTACATTTTTTAAAGATCCGAAAAAGTATGGTTATGGTGAGTTTAATATACTAAAAAAATTTAAAAATGTTGTATTGTACCATTTTGCGAACAAATGCCCATATTTTGAGAAAAATTATTCAATTGAAGAAATAAAAAAAGAAGTAAAAAAATCTGTTGAATTTATAAAAACTGAAGTTTTTACTAAAAATTTTAGTTTAATTGTTTTAGACGAAATTTTAGTATGTGTAAGAGAGAAGATTTTGGATATTAATGAATTAATAAATTTGGTCAAACTAAAACCACAATCAACAGAGTTAGTCTTTACAGGGCAAGCTAATGAAACTATAGTTAACAAACTTAAATCTTATGTTGATTATATAAATGAGATAAAAAAATTAAAACACCCATATGATAAAGGAATAAAGAGAAGAAAAGGGGTTGAGTATTAAGTATGGGAAGATTAATTTTTATTTTAGGCGGAATAAAAAGTGGAAAATCAAGTTTTGCTGTAGATCTACTAAGGAATAAAAAAACTGTTTATTTTATAGCAACAGCTTTGCCTACTGATAAAGAGATGAAAGAAAGTATTATGTCGCACAAAAAATCAAGGCCAAAGAATTTTATAACAATTGAAGAAACTACAGATATTTCGTCAAAGATAAAAAATTTGGATAAAAGAAGTTGTGTGTTAGTAGATTGTATAAACTTTTGGGTAGCAAATATGATGAAAAAATACGATGAAGAAAAAATTTTGGCAGAAACAAAACATCTTTGTGAAACACTTAAAGATTTTAATACCTCTGTTGTTGTATCAAACGAAGTTGGGATGTCTTTGGTTTCTACAAACAGTTTAGGACGTAAGTTTCAAAAAATTTTAGGGAAGGTAAACCAGATTTTTGTAAATTATGCGGACAGATTTTATTTCATGTTATCAGGTGTTCCTATAAAAATAAAATGAAAACTTCAGCAGTGAGTTTCAGTGGTGGTAAAGATTCAAGTTTAGCTTTATATTATGCTTTGAAACAAGGTTATGATGTAAAGTTTTTAGTAAATTTTGTTTCACAAAAATATAGACGAAGTTCTTTTCATGGTATAAAAGAAGAATTGATAAATTTACAAGCAGAATGTTTAGGGATAAAATTGGTAAGTTATCATGTTGGGTTAAAAAATTCTTCTTACGAGAAAAAATTTAATATGATGTTAAAAAAATTAAAAAAATTAGCTGTAGAATATTTTGTATGTGGTGATATTTATCTTGAAGAACATCCTAACTGGATTAAAAACCAATGTGATAAATTTGGCCTTAAATTATATGAACCTTTATGGAAGAGACCTACTTTGGAACTTATTAAAGAATTTATAAGTTTGGGCTTTAAAGCAAAAATTGTAAGTGTAAATGCTAAAGTTTTACCTAAGGATTTTGTTGGTATGGATTTAGATGAAAATTTTGTTAGTGAAATACAAAAATACAAATGTTGCATCTGTGGTGAAAATGGAGAATATCATACTTTTGTATACGATGGCCCTATATTTAAAAAAAGAATAAGGATTTTAGAAACAGAAGTTGTTTTTAGAAAAATTTTTTGGCCTGCATGGTTTTTGGATATTAAAAATGTAAAAACCGAAAATAAATGAATAAAAGATTAAATGATTTAATAAACAATATACAACTGCTAGATACAAATATAAGTGTCAAAACTCAGCAATTACTTGATAATCTTACTAAACCAAAAGGTTCCTTAGGTGAATTAGAAGAACTTGCTAAAAAAATTGCTGTTATTACTGGAGTTGAGAAACCAAGAATTACAAAAAAATTTGTTTTTGTAGTAGCAGCAGATCATGATGTTGTTGAAGAAAATGTTTCTTTATACCCGCAAGAGGTGACATATCAGATGGTATTAAATTTTTTAAATGGTGGTGCTGCAATAAATGTTTTCTCAAAACATGTAAGTTGTGAAGTTATAGTTGTAGATGCAGGAGTTAAAAAAAATTTTGAGATTAAAGAGAACAAAAATTTTAAGATAAAAAAAGTTAATAATGGCGCAAAAAATTTCACAAAAGAACCAGCATTAACAAAAAATGAAGTAGAAAAATTGTTAATAAATGGTGTTGAATTAATAGAAGAACTTGTAAGAAACAATCATAGAGAAAAGAATGAAAATTTTCTTGTTTGCATAGGTGAGATGGGTATAGGGAATACAACAGTTGCGTCAGCATTAACTTCTTTTATCTGTGGCAAACCTGCAGAAGAAGTTGTAGGTAGAGGTACTGGTATTGACGATGAAAGATTAAAAAATAAAATTCGTGTTGTAGAAAAAGCAATAGAAATGCATAAACCAAGTATTTACGATCCGATAGATATTTTATCAAAAATAGGTGGTTGTGAAATTGCTTGTATGACAGGTATTATTTTAGGATGTGCTTATTATAGGATTCCGATTATTTTAGATGGATTTATATCTACATCAGCAGCACTTGTTGCAAGTTGTTTTTCTTGTAGAACAATTCCTTATATGTTTGCAGGACATCTATCCTTAGAACCAGGGCATAAAATACAACTTGAATTTTTAGGATTAAAACCAATTTTATCATTAGATATGAGGTTAGGCGAAGGAACTGGTGCTGTTTTAGCATCAAGTATTGTTGAACTAAGTTGTAAGGTTTTAAATGAAATGGCAACATTTGATAGTGCTTCTGTGTCAAGAGAGATATGAAAGATATATTGAATTTGGTTTTATCAACATTAAGTTTTTTAACAATTTTTCCTGTTAAAAAAATATATAAAGATTTTGGATACAAAATGTTTTTGTTTTTTCCTGTCGTAGGATTTATGATAGGTGTTGTGTGTTATTACTTATATTTTGTGTTGTTAAAATTTTTTAACAAAGAAATTTCTGTTTTATTTGTTTTGTTTTTTTATATTTTAATTTCTGACTATTTACACTTAGATGGTTTTGTTGACACAATAGATGCTTTGTTTGGTAGTATAAAAAAAAACCATATTGAGATTTTGAAAGATCCGCACATAGGTGTTGTTGGGTGTATATATTTGGTTATAATTTTGTTAGCAAAATACTTTTTATTTTTTGAGAGTAACAAAATCTCTTATATTCTTACACCTGTGTTTAGTAAGACAGGGTTAGTTTTAAGTGGTTTTTTTGGTAAAAAACTAACTGATGGAATCGGAGAAAAATTTTTGCATAGAAATTTTTTTATAATAACCTTTTGCTCTTTATGCTGCTTTATTTTATTTTTTCTTGTTTTGCGGAATTTATATTATTCTGTAGCTTTTGTTGTGATTTGTTTTTTGTGTACATTTATTCTTTCAAGTTTTTTTAATAAAAAGTTTGGTGGTATAAACGGAGATGTGTTTGGATTTATAAACGAAATTTTAGAAATTTTATTTTTGATAATTTTCGTCGGAGCAAAACTATGAAAAGAAAATTATAAATTTAGCCGGTGGGAAAAAGTACCTAAAAGAAACTCCTGCAGGGGAAGAATCTTTTAAGGTGAAAAAAATAAATCCCACCGGCTGAAGAAATACTATATTATTAAAACATATTTTTCAAGAAATAGTCAAATAGTTCACATGTTAGAGAGTTGTTGGGTTGTTACAAAATAGAAAATAAAACAAGAAGGAGGGAGAATGAGATGAAAAAAATATTTTTGTTTATGATTCTTTTTACATCATTAAGTTTTGCAGAAGAGATATTTCTTTCAGCGACGAAGGAAGGGATACCACAAAAGTTTCTTCCTTCTAATACAATAATTATTACAGAAGAAGAAATAAAACAAACAAATGCAAAAAATGTTGGTGAACTTTTAGATTGTTTAACAATTATTGAAGTAGGACATTATGGTACATTAGGTAGTATGAAAAATTTAAGAATGAGAAATTCTACTGCTGACCAAGTATTGATATTACTTAATGGAGTCCCACTAAGTGGTTCAGGTAAAGGTGCAATAAATCTTGCTTTGATACCTACTGAATCAGTTGAAAGGATAGAGATTATTCAAGGAAGTTGTTCTGCTTTATATGGAGCAAATGCTGTTGGTGGTGTTGTGAACATTATAACTAAAAAAGCACAACAAAAAAATGTTTCATTAGATTTAACTTATGGTAGTTTTAACACATATAATTTTTTAGCAAATTCTGAGTATACAACAGAAGATTTTTCTTTTGTTGTAAATGCTTCTAATAAACATTCTGATGGTTGGCGTGAAAATTCTGATTATAATTCGTTATCAGGATATGTAAATTTTTCTTTACCTATACTTTATGGTAAACTTTCATTAGATACAATGGTTAACAGTTCAAAATTAGGAGTCCCCGGTCCTACAAATGTTCCTATGTCAGATTGGGATGGTGAAAAAGAAAAAAAAGCATCAACACCGTATGCAAAACAATATGACGATTTGTATTTTGTAGGTTTAAGTTATGACAGCAAAATTTTGACAACAAAAATTTCTTATAACAACCAAAAACTTTTGTATGACAATTCTGAAGATCCGGTTAGTTGGAAAAAAACAAAAACAGATTCAGTCCTTAATACATTGAGTTTGTTAAACACGATATCTTTACCATACAAATTTTTTGTATCACTAAATTATGAATACACACAGATTGACCAAAAATATCTATTAAATCCAAATGGCAATTTTAAAAAAGATGTCTCAAACATTGGTGTTGCAGTACAAAAAGATATAACATATAATAAACTCAGTATTGTCCCTACTATTAGATGGGATTCAAACTCTCTTTTTGGAAACAAGTTTTCACCTCAGATAATGTTTACGTATAATTTTGCAGATACAAAATTTTCTTTCTCAGCAGGAACTTCATGGCGCGCACCAACATTTTTAGATTTATACTGGCCTGACCAAATATGGGTAAAAGGTAATCCTGAGTTAAAACCTGAGGAATCATATTCAGTAGATCTTGGATTTGAACAAAATTTTGAAGTAGTAAAAATAAAATTAAATCCGTTCTATAGATACATAAAAAACCAAATTAGATGGTATCCTGTTGATCCGACTGACCCGTGGTCTGCATACACACCATCAAATGTAGATGAAACAATTGCACAAGGTGTTGAGGTTGGTTGCGAAATTATCCCTGTGAAATCTTTTAATAACAAACTATCAGTTTTGGTTTCTGATAACAGAATAAGAAAGAAAGGTGAAGAAGAAAAAGGTTGGCAAAAACAAGCGTATTCACCATTGTTCTCTGCAGTGTTGAATTCTGATTTATTTTTACCTTTTGGTATAAATTTGGTAAATAATTTTAAATATACTGATGTTCAATACTCCTCTGATGGTGAGACAGGGACAAAATTAGATAATTTTGTTTTATGGAATTTAAGAATACAGAAGACAATATTTAACTTTGCTAATTTGTATTTACAAGTTAATGATTTGTTAAATCAAAAAGGTATGAATCGTGTTAGTTATCCTCAGCCGGGAAGGAGTTATGAAGCTGGGTTAAATGTGAAGATATTATTTAAATAAAACTGAGATGTTTTATACAGATAAGCCTTGTTAGGGCTTATCTTGTATATTTTAAAAATTTATGAAACAAAGTTTTCATATACAATGGCATATAACAGAAATTTGTAATTTTGATTGTCTACATTGTTATAAAGAACCGTTTAGAAAAGAACTTGGTATTGAACAACTTAAACTTGTAGCTGACAGAATCATTGAGTTTATGGATAAAAAAGAACTTGAGTTAACAATTTCTATTACTGGCGGTGAGCCGTTTTTAAAACCTGAAGTTTATGATATTGCTGAATATGTTGATAAATTTGATTGTGTTAAAGAGATAAATTTTATTACAAATGGTAGTATCATACCAGAAGAAAAAAAATTAAAATTTTTGTCAAAACTTAATAAAATACACATTTCTTTAGAAAGTGTTGAACCAAAAATAAATGATTTTATCCGCGGTGAAGGAAGTTTTGAAACAGTTTTTTCTAACCTTAAGTATTTTTGTAAAATTTACAATGTGGGAATAATGACAACATTGATGAGATGTAATATAGAAAATTTAACATCTAATTTTGAAACATTTTTAGAAGAATTGTTTTCTTTAGGTGTGAAAGAAATAATTTTTGAAAGGTTTATCCCAGTTGGGAAAGCAAAAAGTTTAAAAAATTTTGTTGTACCACAAGAAAAAATTTTAAAGTTTTATTCAAAAATTGCTGAAGTGTTAGAACTTGATTATGAAGAACTTAAAAACTTCCCTGCTGTAAAAATAGTAAATAATGAGAACCCTATGGTATATGTTGCTGATTGTATTTGTGGTAGTAATGGTTGTGCTGTTTTACCAGATGGTAGTGTTTATCCTTGTAGAAGGTTTACAAAAGAAGTTGGTAACTTGGTTTTTGAAAAAATGCAGGATTTTTATCCTTTGGATAAAAAGTTTTTTGAACATATTGACTTATCTTTGTTTAAAGAAAACTTTTCTTGTTATGCAATGATAAAAGCTTTACAAAACCATTCCAACAGTTGATTTTTGAAACAAAATAATGTAAATAAAAAATAAAGATTGTAAAAATAAAGTTTGTTTTTTTGGAGATTTTTAAAAATTATTTTTTATGCAAAAAAATAAATTTTTACTTTTCTATGTGTGTCTTATCCAATTCATTATTTTAAATATTTCTCACAATTTATTTGCTTTTAACTGGACCGAGAATACAAAATCTGATTTTGAAGACGGATATTTTTTTAGATCTACAGTAACTGCTGATGGTAAACTAAAAGTTCGTCAATGGGGTGATTGGTGGAATACTTCCTGGCCACAGAGAATACCTATCGAAATCAACACTACAGGTATAAATGAAACATTGTATGATTACCAAATTTATTTTGTTACAAATACAAAATCTTTAGTAGACGCTGGCAAACTTGACCCTGCTGGTACAGCAATACGTATTGCAGGACCTGATGGTAAAACTTTAATACCTTTCTGGATAGAAAACTGGAATATAACAACTTCTACAGGGTCAAAAATATGGGTTAAAATACCAGAAATACCGCCTGATACTAAAACACAGATTTATATGTATATAACTAATATTTCTACGAATTCGTTATCAAACCGTGATGCAGTGTTTGATTTATACGAAGATTGGGAAAGTGGACAAATAAGAACACAAACACCATGGTCTAACACAGGCTGGGTGTTTGGTGGTTCAGCAGGAGCAAAGTTTGAGATACATACTTCTACAGATCCGTTATGGAACTTTAATACATTATCAACAGGCACTGTTAATGTTTTTGAAGGAAGATATTGTGTTCGTTCAGGGACAATACCATTAAGTTCAAATGTGTATTTGCAAACAACTTTGTCTTTGTCATATCCAGCAAGGATAGAATTTTATTGGTCTTGTTATTCTGAAGGTTGGAATTATGATTATTTAAATTTTTTAATTGGTCAAGCTGAACAAGCAAGAATACAGGGGCAAGCAGGATGGACTTTTGCTGCGTTTGGTTTACCTTCTGGAGATAATACTATAAAATGGCAGTATCAAAAAGATCCTTCAGGCGATGCATATTTTGACCGCGGGTTTGTTGACAAAATTGTTGTAAGAAAATATAATTCTGTTCTTGACAGTCAAATAGCACAACGTGTGGTACCAAAAGAAATTGAAATATGGAGTCAGTATTATAAATATGCTGAGTATTGGTCTGGTGTTTTTGATACACAAGGTGAGAATACAAAATTTGTTTATTCTTCATGGACAGAAGTTTTGAATGGTCAAACAGTAGAAATTTATGCTCGTTCTGCTGATTATTATTTTACAACTTTAAGTACATATCCTTCTTTTTCAACAAATAAATTACCTAATTTTGGTGATCCTTCAGGATTACTTTCTCGTGGGAGATATGTTCAATATAAAATAGTTTTCCGTACAGATGGTACAAATACGCCTGAAGTTACAAATATAAACTTTACTTACGAACCTTTACCATTACGAGCATATGATTTTAATGGAGTTGCGTTATCATCTACTTCAATAAAATGGACCTGGACACATAGAGCTACTTATTATATTGACGGATATAGAATCTATTCTTCAACAAGACAATACAACAAAGATGGTGGATATTTAGTTATTACATCAACTTCAGAAGGTTTGCTTGCAGAACTACCACCTGATACGACATACTGGATTGAGGAAAACTTACAGCCAAATACACAATATGGACGATATGTTGTTGCGTATACAGCTACAGTAGTTTCGTTTGGTGGTAATGCGTCAAAAAATATTTTTGGTAAAGATGAACCAAGATATGTTTATACATTAGCTTTGTCTCCACAATGTACTGCTGAAAAATATCAAACTACTGGTATACCACCATATTATGAATTTGTTCCTATTTCTACAGGTGTGTGGTATAATACAAAAGAGTTTTCGTTTACATCAGCGATTTCTACAGGAGCGGGCCGTGTTGCGTATTATAAATGTATTTTTAAAACAACGACAACCTGGGATGACGGTTCTAGTTTTGTGTGGTACCCAACATCACAGACATATACTACAGGTGGTGGAGAACAAATAATTGAACGTCCTATAATTAATCTTTTTGCAACAGAAAATTCTGACAATTGGTATTTCCAAGTTAAAAGTTATAATGAGGATAATGTGGAATCTGGATACCAAATTATAGGACCGTTTTGGTTTAAAGGATGTCCATCACAGATAACAGATTTAATTGCGACAATTGCTAAAGGTGAAGAAGGAATTGTAAAACTTACTTGGACAGCACCTACAGACGATGCTGATGAAGGAGATTTAAATAACGCAAAATTTGTGATAAAATATCGTGTAGCTGGTATCATAGATACTATACAAAAATTTGATAGTATCACTCCAATCTCAACCTCAACAGGTATGGTTCAAGGGATAATTGAAATATCTACAACAACACCTGCTGGTTCTCCACAAACTTATGTTGTTACAGGACTTGTGCCAGGGTTAACTTATTGGTTTACTATTGTTACTGTTGATAATAACAATAACAGATCAGCAGTTGCTACTTATATAAATCCGTTAAACGGACAACCTGATATAACAAAACTTCGGTCAAGAGCGTCAAAAGTTGCAAAAATTAAGTTTGAAACACCATCGTATACTTTTTATGCTGGTGATACATCGCCAAAAATAAAAGTTGTTCTTGTTGATGAAAATAATGATTTGATAAATTCGCGGTTCGGTGCTGAATGCGATCTTTTAACTACTTCTTCAAAAGGAAAATTTTCTTTAGACGGAGTAAATTTTGGTATTACAAAACTTTATATTTTACCTGGTACAAACTCAGCTGAGTTTTATTATATGGATGAAAATGCTGGTATACCAGAAATTTCTGTAAAAGAAGTTGCTGCATTAGAGAAATACAACGGTTCCCAAGGATGGGCCTCTGATACACAAACACATACTATACTTCCTGGTAAAGCTATATCTTTCCGTGTAGTACCACAAGATGGTAACTACAATTGCCAGATTTTAGTTGACAAACCTGTATATATTGAAGCAGTGGATAAACTTGGTAACCGTGCAGTTGATTTTGAAGGTGTGGTAATAGCAACTTCATCGTTTACAGGGTTGATAATAGAACCTGCAAATGTAATATTTACTTTGTCAGATCAAGGACGGAAATCTGTTGTGTTAAGAAACTATTATTATGCTGGTGCAAGCAGTATTACAGTTTCGGAAATTGTTTCACAAGATTACAAAAAAATGTTGTTTACAGATTATTATAACGGTTATGTTGTTGGAAATAAAGGTATGTTAAAAGCTACTGCAGAAGGCGGGTCACGATGGTTCACAAAAATTTATAGAAACGATTATTCTAAAGGATTAAACTCAGTTGCTGTTTATGAAAACATATCTGTTTTATGTGGTAATAACGGATTGATAATTCGTTCAACAGATAGTTTTGTTTCTTATGTTGAACAAAATATAACTTCTTCAGTATTAAATGATATAACTTTTGTTGATAGTATAACAATTGTTGTGTGTGGTAATAACGGAACAATTTATAAATCAACTGATGCTGGAGTAAGTTTTTATTCTATAAATTCTGGAATTTCTGAAAATTTAAACTCGATAGTTTTTATCTCAACTGCAGTAGGGTTTGTTTGTGGCAATAATGGTAAATTGTTGAAAACTACAGATAAAGCTGAAAGTTTTTCAGAAGTTAATACTGGAACTACTGCTAATTTGAACCACATAAAATTTTTAGATGATGGACAAACAGGATTTGTTTGTGGAAACAATAGTATTTTGTTAAAAACAGATGATGGTGGGACAAATTTTTCAACAATAAATGTTTCAACAGAAAATATTGTGTTGTACGGAATTGATTTTATTACACCGCAGATAGGTGTTGTGTGTGGTTCAAACGGCAAAATTTTTATAACTACAACATCTGCTTCTTCATTCATTGACATTTCTCCAAAAGAATATCAATCAGAAACTTTTTATACAATCAAAATGTTGGATTTAAACAAAATAATTGTCGCAGGGACAAACGGTAATATGTTGCTTACAACTGACAGAGGTAAGACATGGCAGAAAATTGTTATGCAAGGTTCATCACCACAGGATTATTTATGGAACGCAACTATTATTTCTTCTTTTGAAACAAAAACAACAAAAGTTGTTCAAGGAGAGTCAACTCTTGTTGCAACAATTGGAGTCAGATTTATGTATCCAAGTGCAAAACTTACAAGAATCAATAAAATTACAATTAAAAAACTTGGTAGTTTACCTGATGAATATATCACTGCTGTAAAGTTTGAAAACAATAGTGGTTCGTTTGTGAACGGTGTAGCGGAATTTTTAATACCTTCACAGCCTATAATAAGGTATACTACATCGTATTTTAACATTTATGTTGATTTATCGCCTGAAGCACCATTGGATACTACTTTAGCATTACAATTTGATTTTGATTGTATAAATGTTTCTCCAGGAGGGATACAGTTTGGAAGAAACAACCTTCCATATATTACCTATAAAGATACTACAACTTTAGAATATTTAGTTGTTGTCCCACCGGTTGTTAATGTTTACATAGTGGATATTGACACTTCAGTATATTTACGTACATATACTGGTTTTGATAAAACAAAGGTTTTGGAACAAGGTGATAACGCTATTGTTATCAAATTTGGTTTAACTACTGACAGGTCTGTTTCACTGTTTAGAAAACTTCGTGTGAATTTATCAGGTTCAAACATACGTGATGAAGATATAAAAATTGTTAAACTTTACTATGATTATCCTTTTATTGAAGAAAACATAGTTTCTTCAGCAACATTTTCAGGTGGGATCGCATTTTTAGATTTTCATAAAGAACAAACGATATCTGATAAAACTACAAACTATTATTTTATCACAGCAGAAATTTCGCCTGAAGCATCATACTCAAGAGATACAACCGAAGTTAATTTTTCGTTCAGAATTGATATTTCTACATCATATTTCTTACTTGATACTGAAGGAGTGAATACTATTTCATCAAAACTGTCAGAAATCCAGACTTCTATAAGATCAGAATTTGTTCGTATTGAACAATCAAAAGATATTGTTTATGCACGATTATTACCAGATTTGGTTGCAAAAATACCTGAAAAAGTGTATCAATCAGAACGTATTGTTTTACTTCCAATAGGGGTATCTGTAGGTAAACGTGGGTTAGGAAAAGCTTCTGCTGATTGGACAAAAATTACTGTTGAAAAATCAACTTCTGCTGCTGATAAATATACAAGGTTTGACAGGTCTTCATCTACTGTTGTAGAAGTTTGGCATGATGAAAATGGTAATGGTGTTTTAGAACCAAGTTTTGATAGAAAATTAGGTGAAAGTGTTTTTGAAAACAATGTAGCAGTAATTTTGTTCTCACAGCCTGAGAAAATAGATAAACAACAATATTTATCAGAATATGCTACGTATTTTATTTCATGTTATATACCTAAAAATGCACAACCTGATGAAAAACTTAAGTTAATAATTTCTACAGGGACAAGTTTTACTTTAGGCGGTGTTGATATAACAGATAGTAGCAACTTTCCTTTAGTTTCTCCTGAAGTTACTATTGCAGATTGGCCTGATGAAGTTTTAACAGAACCTTATTCTCTTGCACCACAAGAAGCTGCGTTGTATGAACAAAATGTTCCAATAGCAAGGATTGACTTGTTAGCATTTTGTGATGCAACTTTAGATAATTTAGTTGTTACTTCTGAAGGTACTGCTATGTCTTCTTCTACAGTAAAACTTGTCAAAGTATATTTAGACGATGGTGACCTAAGGTTTGATCCTACTAAAGATGTTATTGTTGCTACTTCAACATTTGATTTGTTGGGTAGATGCGAACTTGTGTTTTTTAATCCACAACAAAAGTTGAAATATAAACCAGTACTTGTGTTAGATGAAAAAGTTAGGTTGTTTTTAGTCTTTGATTTTAATGAAGATGCAATTCCTGATAAAACAATAGGTGTTGGTATTGACCCAACTGGGTTTAACTATAATCTACCTAATAGACAAAAACCGTTTGCTTATTTTTCAACACAAAAAATATTGTTGTTAGACAAACGGACACCTACAAAACCTGTAATCTTACCTGTTGTATATTACAAACAAGGAGTTGATACCGGAAAAGAAATTGAGAACAGAATATATTACACACCATATTCTAATGAAATAAAGTTTAACTGGTATTCTGAAGCACCATATGGTGGAGGGATAAAAGCAGGATATGCTGGTATTGCTACAAGAAAATATGTTGTTGGAATTTATGAAACACCTGATGTTGTGTCATATAAAGTACTTCCTTCTGTTGGAGAGTATAGTTTAACAGGGCTCAATCTTGAACATAACAAGTTGTATTATTTGTGGGTAAAATCTGAAAGTAACGCAGGGTTCAGCAGAGTAAGTTATGTGTCAATTTTTGTTGATAATACATCACCACAGCCATCTCAAACTCCACAACTGTCTCAACCGTCAAATAATGTTTATTGGATAAACTGTTATTTAACTGACGATGATGAGAGTTTGTTAGATTCGGTAGAAATTGAAGAACGTGTACATCAAGAAAATGTATGGAATACTATAGATGTAATACCGCTTAATATTCAAAATTTAATAAAAGATATTTATTTTGATAAAGTTATAAAGACTGTTAAAGGGGCACAAATAATAATTTCTTCTCGCAATGTTGTTTCTGACAATGTTATAGTTGAGTACAACTTTGTTTTTTCAAGTTCTATACCAGAAAATGTTGAAGTTGTTAATTTTAAAACATTAGGTTCTTTATTAGGATATAAACTCGAAAATTATAACATAAGACTTAGTTATCGTGTAACAAATAGACAACCAAATAAAGTGTATTACTATCGTGTAAAAACAAAAAATGTAGCAGGTCTTGTTTCATCACCATCACAAATATCAAAAGGTGTTGCTTTAAGTTTACCATCAGATACTATTGTTGAACTTACAACATTCCCAAACCCGTGTGATGTAAGGAAAAGAAATTTTGTTATAAGTTATGTTTTAAGCAAAGATGTTGTTGAAACAAATATAAAAATTTTTGACCTTTTTGGCAGTTTAGTTTATGAAAAAAGTTTTTCTGCTGGTGATGAAAACACATTGTTTGGTACACATTATATAGAATGTGAAAAAAGTAGAGATATTCCTGCTGGAATGTATATTCTTATGTTAGAAACAAAAGATTCTGAAGGAAATATAGAACGTAAGAAATGGAAATTAGGAATAATTAGGTAATTATCAAATGAAAAAATTTTTAATAATAACATTTTTTTTGTTTACCACAATTAATGTTTTAGCTAATGTTCAACCATATCCATTATTGTCCTATCCTGTAAGTGTTAAAGCGAACGCTATGGGAAATTCTTACAATTCGTTAGTATGGGATGTGTTTAGTACTGTTTTGAACCCTGCAGTAAACGGTGTGATTGATAGAAAAAATGTCGGTATTACATCATCTTTACTTTATGAAAACACCGTTTTAAGTTGTATTTCCTATCTGCATCCAACTTTAGACAAAGGGAATTTTGCAGTAAGTATGGTTTATTTAGGTAGTTATGGAGCAAAACAAACGGATGAGTATAACCGATATACAGGATCTGAATTTGGATATACTAACATACTATCTGTTATAGGCTGGGGGAAAGAAAGTTTGTTAAGAAAGATGTATATTGGAGGTAATATAAAATTTTTGTCTGACAACATTGGTGGTTATTCTCGTAGTTGTTTTACAACATCTATTGGTGGTATTTATAAACTAAACAACAATATGTTTTTTGCATCTAATATAAACAATTTGTTAAGTTTAAGTTTCGCTGAAACAAAAGAAGTTCTTTTAGTAGGATTTAATTTTGGTTTTGGTATAAAACCATTTGAAAATTTAAGTTTAGGGTTGGATATAGGGAAAAACAAAGATACAGGAAATATTTTTGATACATATTCGTTTGGTTTAGAATATACTGGAATAAAACCGTTGTCATTACGTGCGGGAAGAAATAATCTTGAAACAACATTTGGTTTCGGAGTTAATTATAAAAATTTAGAATTAAACTATGCAACTGTGTTCCAAAACTATCTTGGTGTTTCACATCGTATAGCGGTAGATTTAAAGTTTGGTAAAACCCTTGAAGAATTATGGGCTGAGAAAATGAAAACTTTGCCTGCTACAGAAGAATTAGAACTTGTTGAAGCAAAGTTGAAGACAGAAGAAGAAAAAAAGAGGTATTTTCAGTCGTTGTTTGAAGAAGCTGTAAAGAATTATACAACAGGGAATTATAAACAAGCATTAGCAAATCTTAACAAAGCAAAAGAAATTTATCCTGATGCAACTGATATTGATATATATATAGAAAAAATAAAGTTAGTTTCTTCTTTTTATCCTTCAATTACTTCAAAAGATAAAATTAGTAAGTTGTTAATTCGTGGGATAAACTTTTTTGTTAAAGGAGACAATTTATCTGCAGTAAAGGTTATAAACTATGCATTAAGTTTAGCACCACAAGATACTAATATAGTCCGTTTTTTATCTACGATAGAAGAAAAAACTGGTGTTAGAGCAGAAAAAATAGAAAGTCCTGCTGGGACAACTATAGTTGATAAACTTCATAATGAATCTTTGATAGCATTTAGGAAACGAGATTATGCGACTGCAGTAAAACTTTGTGAGGAAATACTTTTGTTAGAACCTGAAGATGTTTTGGCATATAAAAGATTAGGTTCAGCTTTTTATGCTATGGGTGAAAAAGATAAAGCTATACAAATGTGGGAGCAAGCTTTAAAGCTTGCTCCAAAAGATGAGAAATTACGTCAGTTAATAGAAACTATAAAAAAATAATTGTTAAAAAAATCTTTCCACACTATTGATTTTTTGTTTTATACTTTATACAAAAACTTTTCTTTTTAAATTTTAAGATATAAGGTTTTGTTTTTTATGAAAAGTTATGATGAACTTAAAGACCTATGTAAAAAATTTAGGAAAACAATAATAGAGATAATTGCGAATGCTGGTAGTGGACATCCTGGTGGGTCGTTGTCGTTAGTTGAAATTTTAACAACTTTGTATTATTTACATCTTAACCATAATCCTAAAGATCCGTTTTGGGAAGATAGAGACAGAGTAGTGTTGTCAAAAGGACATGGTTGTCCTGCTTTATATGTTATATTAGCAGAACTTGGATATTTTGATAAAAAAGAGTTGTGGAATTTAAGAAAGATAAATAGTATACTGCAAGGACATCCTGCAAGAATTTATAACGGAGGTGAAAAAATACAAATTGTTCCAGGGATAGAAGTTTCTACTGGTTCTTTAGGTTATGGTATGTCAATAGCAGTTGGTATGGCAATAGGATTAAAAATGGATAAAAAAAATAGTTTTGTATATGTAATTTGTAGTGATGGTGAACATCAGGAAGGTTCTACTTGGGAAGGAATAATGTTTGCTGGATATAAAAAGTTAGATAACTTAATAGAAATAATGGATTATAATAAACTTCAGCAGGAAAATAAAATATCTGACACTGTAGATTTAGAACCGTTGAAAGATAAATATTTATCTTTTGGTTGGGAAGTTTTTGAAGTTGATGGGCATAGTATTAAAGAGCTTGACAATGCGTTGAAACAAGCAAAAAGTTTAAAAGGTAAACCAAAAGTTATAATTGCTCATACAGTGAAAGGTAAAGGTGTATCGTTTATGGAGGACAATGTTGACTGGCATGGTAAAGCACCATCTGAAGAACTCAAACAACAAGCAATAAAAGAAATTGAAGAAAAATCTTAAAATAAGGGGAAATTATGATAGAAATTTTAGATTATAAACCATCTCGTGAAGGACTTGGAGAAGCGTTGTTAGAAGTTGCAGATAAATATCCCAACCTTGTGGGTGTTGGGGCAGATACTTCACAATCAACTTCTTTAGGAAAGTTTGCAAAAAAGTATCCTGAAAGGTTTATCAATGTAGGTATTGCGGAACAAAATGCCGTTGGTATTGCTGTAGGGTTGAGTCTTGTAGGGAAATTACCTGTTGTATCAACATATGCGATGTTTCTTGCGGGACGTTGTTGGGAAGAAATAAGACAAAGTGTGTGTTATAATTACACAAATGTTAAACTTGTAGGGACACATGCTGGGATCACTGTAGGACCTGATGGTGCATCACATCAAATATTAGAAGATATAGCACTTATGCGTGTTTTACCTAATATGACAGTAATTGTCCCATCTGATGCTAACGAAGCAAAGAACGCAGTAATATCTTCTTTATCTCTTCCTTCACCTGTTTATATAAGGTTATCTAGAGAAAAATTACCTGTTATAACAAAACCGAATGAAAAATTTGAAATTGGCAAAGCAAAAATTTTAACTGAAGGGAAAGATTGTGTGATAATTTCCTGTGGTGTTATGGTATATGAATCTTTGGTTGCATATGAAATGTTGAAACAAGAAGGAATAGAATGTTCTGTAATTGACATGCATACAATAAAACCTTTAGATGAAGAGGTAATAGTTTCTTTTGCAAAAAAATGTGGTTGTGTTGTGACATGCGAAGAACATCAGGTATATGGTGGGTTAGGTTCAGCTGTAGCAGAAGTGTTAGTAAAAAACTATCCTGTAGTTCAAGAATTTGTAGGTATAGAGAACAAGTTTGGAGAATCAGGTACTGCTAATGAATTAATGGTAAAATACAAATTAAAGGCAAAAGATATTGTTGAAAAAGTTAAAAAAGTTATAAAAAGAAAATAAAAATACAAGCTTCTTCGTTGTTTTCTTACCTAAATTTTTAAAATATTTTTATATAAAATGTTGAAATATTTTGTTTAATTTTATATGTTTCTTTCCAAGAAAAATGAATTTATCATTAAAAAAAATAGCTGAAATTGTTTCAGGACAGTTGTATAATGATGATGGTGAGTTAATTATTACAGATATTTCTACGCCAGAAGAAGCAACAAAAGATAAAATATGTTTTATCTTTGACAAAAAATATTATGGTAAAATAAAAGATATAAAAGCAGGAGCGGTTGTTGTGGAAAGTGTAATAGAAGATCTCGATATACCACAAATTGTTGTTTCTGATGTACAACTTGCGTGTGTTAAGTTCCTTGAAAAAATTTTTGTAGAAAAACAAAATTTTTATAAAGGTGTACATCCAACTGTAGTATTGGGTAAAAATATTCGTTTAGCTAATGATGTTTCAATAGGTCCATATTGTGTAATAGGAGATAATGTAGAGATTAAAGAAAAAGCTGTGTTAGTTAGTCAAATATATATTGGTGATAATGTCAAAATAGGTAGTAATGTAGTAATATATCCGAATGTCACAGTGAGAGAAAATGTGCTCATAGGTAACAATGTGATAATTCATAGTGGTACTGTAGTAGGTTCAGACGGGTTCGGATATATTCAACGAGATGGTAAACATATAAAAATACCACACGTAGGTAAGGTAATTATAGAAGATAATGTTGAAATAGGCGCGAATGTTACAATTGACAGAGGTACAATTGGTGCTACAGTAATAAAAAAAGGAACAAAAATTGATAATCTCGTACATATAGCACATAATGTAGAGATAGGCGAAAATGTTTTGTTAATAGCTCAGGTTGGTATCGCTGGTAGTAGCAAAATTGGTGATAACACAATTTTAGCGGGACAAACAGGGGTTATTGATCATATAAAAGTTGGAAAAAATGTAATTGCTGGGCCAAGGACAGGAATTGTCCAAGATGTTGAAGATAACAAAATTGTTTGGGGGACACCTCCAATACCGTTTGAAGAACAGAAAAAAATTTCTGTTGCTTTACGAAGATTACCAAAATTGTTAGTTGAATTTAGTAAGTTAAAATCTAAAGTGGAGCAAATAGAAAAATTAATTGCAAAAATCTTTGAAAAATAGATGATATGTGGATGGGTAAATGTGTGGATGAGTGGATGTGTAGATGGGTTAATGAGTTAAAAGTTTAATAACTATGAACTAATTAACTCATCAACACATTCACACATTAACTCATTCACATAAATGGGCGTGTAGTTCAGCTGGCTAGAACGCACGGTTCACATCCGTGAGGTCAGAGGTTCAACTCCTCTCACGCCCATATTAGTTATTAGTGATTAGTTATAGGTTATAAAACTAAACTAATAGCTCTAAACTCTAACTTTGAAGCTAATACCATAGGTTGTAAAATGAACTAAATAACTTTAAACTAACAATAAGGAGAAAAAATATGACACTTACAAAAGAAAAAATTAAAGAAATAATAAGTAAATACGGTAAACATGAACGAGATTCTGGTTCGCCAGAAGTACAAATTGTCCTTCTTACAGAAAGGATAAATATCTTACAACAACATTTTGCACAACATAGAAAAGATTTTTTAACACGACGTAGTTTTTTAAAATTAATTGGTAAAAGAAGAAGATTATTAAATTATCTTAAAAGAACAGATCCACAGAAATATCAACAAATAGTAAAAGAAATTGGATTAGAATAAATAATGAAAGAGATTTTTGAATATCAAACAAAAACAGCTAAAATTGAAAACGATAAAATTGAATTTATTGATGTCAAAAAGACAATAGAATTTGAATTTAATGAATTGGCAAAACAGGCTAATTTTTCAGTAAGGGTTACTTCTGGGGGAACAAGCGTATTGTGTAGTGTTGTAGCTGCTAAGGAAGACAACCCTAATATTCCTTCTGAACCATTGGTGCCACTTATTGTAGATTACAGAGAACGAACCTATGCTGCTGGTAAAATTCCAGGCGGTTTTTTTAAACGTGAGGGTAAACCAAGAGAACACGAAGTTCATGTCTCTCGTCTAATTGATAGGACACTTCGTCCATTGTTCCCAAAAGATTTCAATCGTGATGTACAATTAACAGTATTAGTCTTATCGTTTGATCCTACAAATGATCCTACAGTATTAGCTGTTTTAGGTTCTTCATTAGCTTTATCTTTGTCAGACATACCATTTGAAGGTTATAACAGTTGTTTTAGAATATGTAAAATAAATAATGAATATATTGTTAACCCTACTTTCCAAGAACTTGAGATAAGCGACATTGATTTAATATGTGGGTTTTATAGAGATAGAGTTTTAATGATTGAAACCGAAGCAGAAGAAGTTGAAGAACAAGAAGTTGTTAATATGATAAAATTTTTACAAAAATATGTAGAACAGTATCTTAAATTCCAACAAGAACTAATTGGGAAATATGCAAAACCTAAAATCAAAGTTTCACAAAAATATGATTTAGAAAAACTAATAGAGATAAACCGTCCCATAGTTCAACCTAAGTTAGAAGAGACTCTCGTTTTACCAGATAAAGTTGAGCGAGAGAAAAAATACAAACAAATAAGTAAAGAAGTTGTTTTATCAAATGAGTATTGTGATGAAGAGATTATAAACGATAAGAACCTTTCTTCACAATTAAAAGAAAGAATACTTTTTTCAATCTTACGAGATATTGTTAGAAAATATATATTAACGAAACAGTCACGTATTGATAATCGTGGATATGATGAGTTAAGAGAAATAGACTGTAAAATAAACGTTCTACCAAGGACACACGGCTCTGCAATATTTCAACGAGGGCAAACTCAAGCTTTAGTAACAGTCACTTTAGGGACTGCTGAAGATATGCAAATAATGGATGAACTTATTGGAGAATATAAAGAAAGATTTTTATTTCATTACAACTTTCCAGGTTTTGCTACAGGTGAAGTACGGCCGGAACGTAGTGTTTCCAGAAGAGAGTTAGGACATGGTATGTTAGCAAAAAAAGCAATACAAGCAGTATTACCGTCAAAAGAAGAGTTTCCATATACAATAAGAATTGTTTCTGATATCTTGGAATCAAACGGTTCTTCCTCAATGGCATCTGTATGTGGAGCAAGTTTAGCATTGTTAGATGCAGGTGTCAAGATCAAAAAACCAGTTGCTGGAGTAGCAATGGGTCTTGTAATGGAATCAGATAATAATTATGCTATACTTACTGACATAGCAGGAATAGAAGATCATTGTGGAGATATGGATTTTAAAGTAGCAGGTACAGATTCAGGAGTGACTGCTATTCAGTTAGATTTAAAAATTTTAGGGATACCTGTTTATGTAGTTGAAGAAACTCTTTTAAAAGCTAAAGCTGCTAGGTTAAAGATATTAGATATTATGAGAAATGTTATTGCTTCACCAAGAGAACAAATCTCTTCTTTAGCACCAAGAGTACAAATTTTGTATATCCCACCGAACAAAATTGGTGATCTTATAGGACCTAAAGGGAAAAACATAAAACAAATTATTGATTCAACACAAGTTAAAATTGAAATTGAGAATGATGGTAAGATAACAGTTTTTGCTGATTCACAAGAATTATTAGATTTAGCTATACAAAAAATAAATGAGTTAACTCAGGATGTTGAAGTTGGCAGAATTTATGTTGGGAAGATTAAAAAGATAACAAATTATGGTTTGTTTGTGGAAGTTTTGCCAAATAAAGTAGGGTTGCTGCATGTTTCACAGATGACACAACAGAAAGGTAAATCTTTGGATAAAATTTTTTCTGAAGGTGAAGAAATAGTTGTAAAAGTTGCTGAACTTGATGAAGAAGGTAGACCTGTTTTAACTCAGAAAGGTATTCATAGTTTAGGGAGTAAAAATGATGGGTAATAATAAAACAAAGAATGAAGTTGTAAGATCTGAACAACAAAATGGATTTTTGTCAAAATTAGCACAGCTATATAAGTTAATGTGTGAGACTAATGTTGAAAAGTTACAGACTAATTTTGAAGGTTATAATATAAAAATTAAAAGATTTACAAAAAAAGAGGAGTTTGTTAATCACCAAATTATAACTCAACCGTCAATACCCGTTGTTCATGACAGACTGCAGGGACCAGAACAACAAAAAGGAAATTACGAAGAAATTACCTCGCCATTGAATGGTGTGTTTTATCGTGCACCATCGCCTACTTCAAAGCCGTTTGTAAACGAGGGTGATATAGTGTCTGTTGGCGATGTGTTATGTATAATTGAAGCTATGAAAGTAATGAATGAAATTAAAGCTACTAAAAAATGTAAAATAATCAAAGTTTTGTGTCAAAACGGAGAAAGTGTTTCTATAGGGACAAAATTGTTTTTAGTAGAACCGGCATGAATAAAATAGAAGAGATAGGTTTTAATGCTGGTAAAATTTGGTCATATCTTAATAACAAAAACGAACCTGTAGATGTTTTAGAACTTAAATTTCAGTTAAAACTTACAAATACAGACCTTTATCTTGCATTAGGATGGTTATCTCGCGAAGATAAAGTTGTATATCTAATCGAGAATAATCGAATTAAAGTAAAACTAAAATGAAGTTTTATCACAGAACTAAGAATTTGTTTGTAAAAACTTCCAGAAATAAAGACAGGTATAACATTGTTTGGATTGTTTTACTTATTTTGTTTAGTTTATTTTTGTTATATTGTAATATTCGACCTCAGGATACTGGAGTTTTAGGTAAGTTTATTAGTAAGCTGATGTCACAGTTGTTCGGTATAACAAGATTTGTTGTTCCAATGTTGTTGTTATATTGGATATGGTATATTTTGAAATCTAAAACAAAACAGTTTAAACTTGATATTTTGTTGTCGGTTATTCTTTTAGTTCTATTATGTGGAGTAACAAAAGTTTTTTTAAACATACTTCATCTTCCAGCTTATCAAGTAGTAACACTTTCAGGCTATTTTGGTAACTTTGTTTTTGAAATTGCAGAACGTATTTTTGGCACAGTTTTTGGTAGTATAATTATAATTTTCCTTTTTGTTTATCTGATAACTGTTCTATTTGAAGTTTCTATAATAGAACTTATTTCTGTTTGGTCTTATAAGATATACGAGGATGTTGTTGAATGGTGCAAGGAAATAAAAACTAAAAAAAAAGAAAAAGTTTTACAACAAACTTCTGTTTCTCGGTATGTTAAACAACGAAGTGAAAAACAATTACAAGAAATAGTTAAACCTCCCAGTAATTCTTTGGTTCAGGGAAGTTCAAAGAAAGAAGTAAAAGAAATAGTTTTAACACAACCAGAAAAACATAAAATAGAAACAGAACAAGTTGTCACTGAGAAAGAAAAAGTAAAAAAGAATGTACAAGAAGAACAAAAAATTGTAGCTAAAAAATATGTTTTACCAAATACACAAATTTTTTCTTTGTATCAAAAAGATGAACCAGATTATAGTTATATTGAACAACAAGGAAGGACCCTTGAAAATGTTTTAAAACAGTTTGATATAGAAGCAAAAGTTGTAAATATTTCTGTAGGACCAGTTGTTACAATGTACGAACTTGAGTTAGAACCTGGTGTTAAAGTACAATCTGTAAGTGCGTTAAGAGATAATATAGCATTAGCTATGAAGTCAACTAGTATAAGGATTATAGCACCATTGCCATCTAAAGGTACAATAGGAATTGAGATTCCTAACCAAAAACCACAAATTGTTTCAATACGAGAAGTTTTGGAAAGTGAAGAATATAAAGAACTGACAAAAGATATGAAATTGCCTATTGTATTGGGTAAAACAACTGATGGTAAGGTTTATGTAGACGACATTGTTACAATGCCACATATGCTTATTGCAGGAGCTACTGGTTCAGGAAAAAGTGTTTGTGTTCATTCTATAATAACTTCGTTATTGTTCAGATGTAGTCCAGATTATTTAAAATTAGTACTTATTGATCCTAAACGATTAGAACTAACCAGATACAATGGAATTCCTCATTTATATAATCCTAACTGTGGGCCAAAAGAAGTTAAAGTTATAACTGATCCAAAAGAAGCAACAAAAGTTTTGTCATCTTTAGTTAAAGTTATGGAACAACGGTATGAAAAGTTTGCTGTTACATGTGTAAGAAATATTGATGGTTATAACGAACTTATGTTATCTCGTGGTCAACCACAGGAATTTTATATAGTAGTTATTATTGACGAGTTTGCTGATCTTATGTTGACAGCTTCAAAAGAAGTAGAGGAAGCTTTACAACGTTTAGCTCAGATGGCACGTGCTGTTGGAATACATCTTGTCCTTGCTACGCAACGACCTTCTGTAGATGTTATTACTGGTGTAATAAAAGCAAATTTCACATGTAGAATAGCATTCCAGGTGTTATCAAAGACAGACTCAAGAATTATTCTTGATATTGCAGGTGCGGAAGAGTTGATCGGTCGTGGTGATATGTTGTATTTACCAACAGGTGCTGCAAAACCTATAAGATTACAAGGAGCGTTTGTGTCAGAGAAAGATATAGATAATTTGGTTAATTTTATTAAATCCCAAAATATAGAACCTTCATACGAACCTATTGTAAAACCGTCTTTACCACATAAAGTTATTCATGAGAAAGAAACGGAACAAGAAGAAAATTTGTATGCTGCTTTGTTGCTTATAAAAGAACGTAAGCGTGTATCACAAGATTTGTTAAAAGCATATTTTAGATCTTCAGCGAAAGCAACTGATATTTTAAGTTTGCTTGAAGTTAAAGGATATATATACAAACCTGAAGGGACAAATAGATGGAGTATAAATTTTGATCGTGTGGAGGAAGGGATAAAAAGTTATGAAGAAAAAATTGGAAAAGTTAATAAGGAATAAAATATTTAACATTAAAATTTTTTTGACATTTCTTTTTGGTGTAAATAATTTACTTTCAATTGAATATAAAGAGTTGATTGAAAAATTAGCAGAAGTTGATCAAAAAATAGAAAAAATAAAATCTGAATATACACAGCTTATAAATTTTGTTGATTTAAACGAAGTTTATGAGTTAAAAGCAAAGTTTATTTTTGTAAAACCTGACAAATTGAAAGTTGAAGTGTATGAGCCAATAAAACAAATAATTGTTGCTGATTCTAACAGGATAGAAGTTAAAGATGTAAACAATGATATTATTTACAAGTTTAGTGCTAAGAAATATTTTGAAAAAGAATACCAGTATTTACCATTATTGTTTTCAAATATTTATAGTTCGTCAAAAAAATATACAATTGTAGATTTTATCAAAAAAACAGGGTTAAAATTTGTTGCCGAGGAAAAAGATTGTTATGTACTATCAACTCGTATGGCAAAAGGGAAAGTGTATACCGATAAAAAGATTGGGTTAAGACCTGGTGAAACAAGGGTTATCTTATGGATAAAAAAGGATACTTTGTATCCAGAAAAACTTTCTTTGATATCAGAAAAATATATTATTGAGACAGAATTTAAAAATTACGAAACAAATTTTGATATAACTTCCACTGAGTTTGAATTAGAAAAAACAACTAGTACTAAAATTGTTAATGTAGAATGAATCAGAAAATAAATTTGGCAACTAAAATTACTTTTGCAAGAATATTTTTAGTACCAATTTTTTTAGTATTTATCTTGATAGATAAATGGGAGACACGCCTTTTAGCTTTGTTAATATTTATTTTAGGAGCAATAACAGATATTATTGATGGTATTATAGCAAGAAAAAAAGGAATTGTAACAAATTTTGGTAGCAATTTAGACCCGTTGGCTGATAAATTGCTAATAACAACAGCGTTTATTTGTTTGTTAGGTTTTAAAGAATTGAAAATTCCATCATGGACGGTAGTTGTGATAATATTAAGGGATTATATTATTACATGGTTAAGAAGTATGGTTTATAATAAAACTTCAATCCCAGCGGATAAATTTGCAAAATTAAAAACTTTTTTACAGAATGTTGCAGTTGTTTCAATCTTGTTGTGTTTGATTTTCAAAGATCAAATCTTAAAATTAAATAATGGAAAATATTTGTTAGAAACTTTTCCAAGAGTTGCTATGATAATTGTTGCTTTGTTTACTTTGTTTTCAGGATTGTTGTATATTATAAAATATAGAAAGTTATTATTAGAAATTTAGATTGGAGTTAAATTGAAAATTGTTATTAAAATTTTGTCAACTATATTTTTTGTTGGTTACTTACCTGCTTCAGGTACATTTGCTACATTAGTTTCTTTCCCTATAGTTTTGTTAATGTCTAAGTTAAGTTTTATTTATCAAACAATTATAGTTTTTATTTTGGTGTTACTTGGCATATTTTTTTCATCTTATGCAGAAAAAGTTTTTAATAAAAAAGATGATAGTAGAATAGTGATAGACGAGTTTGTTGGATTTTTAGTAGCTTGTACAGGTGTAAACATTTCAGATATAAGTGTTCTTTTAGTTTCTTTTTTGTTATTTAGAATTTTTGACATTTTTAAATTTGGAATGATAAGTAAATTACAAAAATTACCTGGTGGTTTGGGAATAATGGTCGATGATATTGTCGCTGGGATAATAACAAACTTTTTTGTTAGAATAATTAAGTTTTAAAAAGTTTATGAAAATTATAGTTTATAATTTTTTTCTTATACCCATATTATGTTTTTTAGCTCCTTTTATATTTACTAAACGGAAATTTGAAAAAATAAATAAAAGATATAAAATCTGGGTACATTGTGCTTCCTTAGGAGAAGTTAAAATTGCACTACGAGTGATTAAAAAAATTAAAGAAAGTTATGATATACCACAGTCAGAGATTCTGTTAACTACAACAACATTAACAGCAAAAAGTTTTGCAAAAAAGCATCATCAAGATACTTTTCTGTTTCCAATAGATTTTTATTTTTTTACACACAGTTTTGTAAAAAAAGTTTTACCTAAAGTATTAATAATAATAGAAACTGAATTATGGCCTAATTATATTTATTTTGTAAAAAAATTTGGTGGGGAAATTTTTTTGTTAAATGGACGTTTATCACAGAAAAGTTTTGTGTTTTTAAAAACTTTTAAATGGTTATTATTTGATTTTGTTAACAGTATAGACTTGTTTCTCGTTAGAGAAACAATAGATTTTTTGAGGTTTAAAAAACTTGGTATTCCTAAAGAAAAAATAAAAATTACAGGTAATATGAAATTTGATGAGATTGAAGAAAAGATAGATTATAAAACTTCAAAACAGACTTTTGGATTGAAAGAAAACGATTTTGTGATTACATTTGGTAGTGTAAGAGAAAAAGAAGAAAAAGAAATAATAAAAGTTATCAAAGCTTTTCAAAATAATGAAAAAGTGAAATTTGTTTTAGCACCGAGGCATATTGAGTATATACCTAAGATTGTTTCCTTACTAAATAAAAATCAAATAAAATATAATTTTGTAAGTTCGAACTTAAAAGATCCTGATGCGAAATGTTTGATTTTAGATGTGTATGGAAAATTAAAACTGATCTACAATTTTTCTGATATTGTTTTTGTGTGTGGTACAATTTTACCTTATGGTGGGCAAAATATGATAGAACCGGCAAGCTTAGGTAAGTTTGTTGTCTTTGGACAGTATATATCAAATTTTTTGGAACCAGCAAAACTTTTGTTATCTAATAATGCAGCGGTACAGGTTAAGAATATGGAGGAATTTATAGAAGTTATAAATAAATGTTTAGAAAATCCACAAATTATAAAGGTTTATGGAGAGAAAGCAAAAATTGTTGTTTCACAACTTAAAGGTGTTACAGGAAAAAATATTGAAATATTAAAAAATGTTCTTACAAAGTTATAAAATTATGAAATGAAAAAAATTCTTTTAATCAAACCGTCAGGTATAGGAGACATAGTTCACGCCTTGCCAGTAGCAATTGGATTGAAATATTTATATCCTGATGCAGAACTACATTGGCTTGTTTTTAGTAAATTTGCAAATATTTTGGAAACTGTAGATTATGTAGACAAAATAATCCATTGGGATCGCAATGGTGGTTTAAAAGAATATTTTAGAATTATAAAAATGTTAAAAAAAGAAAATTATGACTTAGTGATTGATTTACAAGTGTTATTTAGAACAGCTTTTTTAGGGTTTTTAGTATATAGAAAAAGAATATATTCAACTTCGTATATTCGTGAGTTAACAAATTTTTTTGTAAAACCTGTAGCAAAATTTAATAAAAACTTGCATGCTGTGGAACGAAATTATCAAGTTGTAGAATTTTTTGCAAAGAAAGAAAAAAAAGCTGTACCTCATCCTTTAGAAATGTTGCCATGGATAAGAATTTCTGTTTCACAACAAGAAGAGGTAAAAAAATTTTTAAATTATGATGAAAAAAAGAAGTATGTGGTTTGTTCAGTGAGTAGTAGAGGGGGACACAAAATCTGGCCTGCTGAAAATTTTGTTAAACTTATCTCAATGTTGGCAAAACAATTTAATAATCTAATTTTTGTGTTCGTTGGTTCAAAGAATGAAGTTGATAAGGCTAATATTGTGATAAAAAATTTAAAAGATGTAGATTATATAAATCTTGTAGGTTTAACAACTTTGAAAGAATTATGCTTCATAATCTCTTTAGCAACGTTAACTATAAGTAATGATAATGGTATAGCACATATATCTGCAGCTTTAGATAAACCAACTTTAATATTGTTTGGACCATCTAATCCTAAATGGTTTTATCCATATAACAAAAAATCTGGATATATATACAAACCTATAAAATGTTCTCCATGTGGTATTAAGACATTGTGTAAAGATAACAAGTGTATGAAACAAATTTTACCATCCGAAGTTTTTAACTATATATTAGAAAAATTTGGTGGTATATTAAAATGAAAATTGTTTTGTTTATGCCGAATTATATAGGCGATGTTTTAATGACAACGCCTGCTATACGATTTTTAAAAAAATCTGTTCCATCGTCAGAACTAACTGTTATTATAAAACCATATCTTTTGGAATTAATAGAAACCAATCCTAATGTTAGTAATGTTATTTTTAAACATTCTAAATATCAAACACTAAAAGATGTTGTTAAAATTAAACCAAAATATGCTATATTGTTTAGAACAACATTTTTTAATTCATTAGTTACCAAACTTTCTTCTGTTAAATATTCGGTTGGTTTAAATGAAGAGTTTGGCTGTTTGTTTTTAACAGAAACAATAAGAAAAGACTCCTCTCGACCATATCGTACAGAATGTGCTATTCTTGTTGAAAGATTTTTAGAATATATGAACATTAGTAAAAAGATTTTGTCCAATGAGTTAAAAAAACTAGATTTTTTTGGATATGATAATGAAGAGGTAAAAATTTCTGTTGAACAAAAATTGTATAAATTTGGTATTGATGTTAATAAAAAACTTATCATTATTTCACCATTTGCAACGAGAAAAACTAAAATGTTGACAGTTGAACAGAATGTTAAAATAGTGAACTTGTTAAATCAAACTTTTGGTAAAAATATTGAAATAATATTTGTAGGTGGTAAAGATGCAATTTTTTTTGTTAACCAAATAATGTCAATCTTTGATAACAGATATTGTAAATCTTTATGTGGTGAACTTACTTTGAAAGAGTTGGGATATTTATTAAGTATTTCATCTTATATGATATCTGTTGATAGTGGTCCTGCATATATTTCACAAGCTGTTGGTACAAAAACTATAATAATTTTTACTTCCACATTGCCAGAAAAATATGGTCCTTATGATGAAAACGTTAAAATTGTATACAATCCTACGATATGTTCTCCTTGTTATAAAAATGAATGTAAAAGAAAAGATTACAAATGTGTGCAACAGGTGGACTTAAATAAAATAATTGAGAATATTTCATTATGAAAAGAATACTTATCCGAGGACCGGATACAGTAGGAAGTTTTGTTTTAGCAACACCATTTTTTAGAGAATTAAGAAGAAACTGTCCTAAAGATTATATTGTATTGTCAGTAAAAGAATCTGTATTTGAACTTGCAAAAGATTGTCCATATGTAGACAAGGTTATTATTTACAATAAAAATAAGTTATTAAATATTAAATTATTTAGAAAAGAAAAATTTGATGAAGTATTTTTACTTTCGGGAAGTTTTGAGTCTGCATTAGTCTGCTTTCTTGCCAGGATAAAAAATAGAATTGGATATCCACACGACCATCGTACAGTTTTGTTGACAACTGTAATTAAAGAGGATCAAAAAAAGCATTACATAGAGTACATCTTGTATATTTTAAAATCCTTAGGATACTTAATCTTAGATAAGACACCAGAGATTTATATAAAGAATGAAAATATTTCTAAGTATAATTATATTTTTTCTGATAACAAACTGATAGTAGGTATAACTTATTCTTCTATTGCTGACGATGCACGATATTGGCCTAAGGAGTATGTTGAGGGACTTATAGATTCTTTAGTAAAGAAAAATTTTAAAGTGGTATTGCTTGGGAAAACTGACAAAATATATCAAATAAAAGAAACAGAAAATGTTATTAATTTAGTTAACAAAACTTCTATAACAGATTTTGTTAATATTGTTAAAAAATTGTTTTGTTATATTTCTGTTGCTACTGGTGGAGTACATATAGCAGCAGCTTTAGGGGTAAACACAATAGGACTTTATATTCCAGGTGACGAAGTTGGTTGGGCTCCAATAGGTAAAAATGTTTTTATTATTACAAAAAATGTTAGCTGTAGCCCATGTAATCCACATAAGATGAAATATTGTAAAGATAATATATGTATGAGAAATATAACGCCAAAAGATGTTGAAAGTCTACTATTGAACTTTTTAACAAAAAATTATATTAATGAAAAATGATAAAGCTACATAAACTTAATGGTGTTGAAGTAGTAATTAACGCTGAGTTTATAGAAAGTATAGAATCAATACCTGAAACAAGGATTATACTCACTACTGGGAACCAACTCATTGTGAAAGAAACTGTTGAAGAAGTGATAAAAAAAGTTGTAGAATATAAAGCACAGATTGAATTACAAAAAGAAAATTTAAAAAAATTAGACAATAATTAAACTTATGGATATAACAACACTTATTGGAGCAACTGCTGGGTTATTACTTATTGCATTTGGTATAATGATTCGTGGTAGTGGTATTGATTTTACACAGTTTTTAGCGTTTTACAATTTCCCATCAATACTTATAACTTTTGGTGGAGCAATTTGTGCTACTTTGATTAACTATCCTCTTTCACAAGTTGTAGGTGTAGTAAAAATTGTGAAAAAAGTTTTTACTGAACCTGGGGAATCAGCAGCAGGTATTATTGAACAATTTGTTGCACTGTGTCAGAAAGCAAGGAAAGAAGGAATACTCTCTTTAGAGGAAGATGTTAAAAAAATGGATAACGACTTTATGCGACGTGGATTACAAATGGTGATTGATGGTCACGATGCAGATTTTATTCGTAACCTTATGGAAACAGAACTTACATTTATTCAAGAAAGACATAAAATTGGTCAGGAAATATTTATAGCGTTAGGTACTTATTCTCCAGCATTTGGTCTTATTGGTACAATTATCGGTCTCATTTTGATGTTGAGAAACTTACAAGATACAGCACAGATCGCCTCAGGTATGGCTGTTGCGTTACTTACGACATTTTATGGTGCTATGGCTGCATATCTTATATTTCTTCCGATTGCAGGAAAACTTAAAAGAAGAAGTGAGGAAGAGATTTTTATTAAAGAAGTAATAATTCGTGGAGTTTTACTTTTACAATCAGGTGTTGCTCCGTCGGTAATGGAAGCGAATTTACAAGCTTATTTATCACCAGCTTTAAGGAAAGCAGCTCTTGCTAAAGAAAAAGCTGCAAGAGAACAAATGACTGCTTCTTCACAGCAATCAACAGAAACAACTACTGTTAAGAAATAGTTATGCCGATAAAAAAATCTGAAGTAGGGGAACTTGGTAAACCAGCACCTGCTTGGATGGTTTCATATTCAGACCTGGTTACTCAATTATTAACTTTTTTTATAATGTTATTCGCACTATCTGCAGCAGCTACTGAAGATCAGTTAAAGAAAATTAAAGAAAAAATTGATAATTATGTTGTACAAAACCATCTTGAAAAATTTGTTTCAACAAAAATTACTCAGAAAGAAGGTTTGGTAATTACATTTTCAGAAAAGTATATGTTTGATTCTGGTAAAGCAGATATTTATCCTGAAGCAAAAGAAGTGATAAAAAATATAGCAGCTTTACTTGTTGATGAACCAAACAGAATTGCTATTGAAGGACATACAGACAATACTCCGATTAACACTCCTGAGTTCCCTTCTAACTGGGAACTTTCAACAAAACGTGCTACAAATGTCCTAAAATATCTTTTAGAAGAACTTAAGTTTGATCCAAAAAGACTTACAGCAGCAGGATATGGTGAATGGCATCCTGTAGCACCAAACGATACTCCTGAGAACAAAGCAAAAAATCGTCGTGTAGATCTGATTGTTCGTAGATTAGAGATAGACGAAATGCGGGAATGGAGAAAAAAACTTGCTGAAAGTTTGAAGAAAAGTGTTCGTGGATAAATTTTATGCGGGCGTAATTCAGTGGTAGAATGCCAGCTTCCCAAGCTGGACGTCGCGGGTTCGAGTCCCGTCGCCCGCTTTTGGAATTTACTGAGAACCTTGTTGTAAACAGGTCTTTCAAAACAACGATATTTTTTTATTTGTTGGGACTAAAAAGTTCTTCATATATTTTTCCAAAAAATTATATTACTTTTTTAACATTCTTTTTTATTGAATTTTGTTTTATGTTTTTGTAAAAAATAAATCTTTATAAAAAACTTAAATGTTTATTAGGAGGGAAAAAATAAAAATGAAAAGAAGTGTTATTTTGTTAAGTATATTTGTAATAATATTATTTTTTGGATGTCAGACTGTAGAAGTAACCCGTGTTAATGTTGAAGAACAGATTGATTTAAGTGGAGAATGGAACGATACTGATTCCCAGCTTGTATCAAAAGAAATGATTAACGACGCGTTATCTCGTCCATGGATAGACGAGTTTATTGCGAAGACAGGGAAAAAACCAAGGGTTATCGTAGGAAATGTTAAAAATCGTTCTCATGAACATATAAATACACAAACTTTTGTTAAAGATCTTGAACGAGAATTAATAAATTCTGGTAGAGTGATATTTGTTGCATCAAAAGAGGAACGACAAGAAATAAGAGAAGAAAAACTTGACCAAATGATGCATGCTTCTGCTGCCACAAGAAAACAACTTGGTGAAGAATACGGTGCTGATTTTATTCTCCAAGGACAAATTAATACTATATTAGATCAAGTAGGTAATAAAACTTTAAAATATTATCAAGTTGAATTAGAACTTGTTAACATATTAACAAACGAAAAAGTTTGGATTGGACAAAAGAAAATTAAAAAACTTGTTAAAAGAGCAAACACAAGGTTTTAATTATTATTATGCTCGGGTGGCGGAACAGGCAGACGCACGGGACTTAAAATCCCGGGACCCTTTAAGCGGTCGTGAGGGTTCAAATCCCTCCCCGAGCAGAAAAATCCCTACCTGATAACCCTAATGAGCAAAAAGATAATTTTATACTTTTCTTTTATTATCCTGCACAATTTTTCTAACCATTGCGTGATAATAATATGAATTTGTTAGAAGTAGAAGGTTCGTATTATGAGATGGGTTTTCAACAAGGTATTACTTTTAGTAGTGATATTAAAAATAGTTTCTTTAGATTAGTGAATTCGAAACCAATAAAAAGTTTAAAACCAAAATTTTTTCCAAAATTTTTGTTTTCAAAAATATTAAAATATATTGTTTATAAAAAATGGGAGAAACCTATAAAAATTTTGTTGCCAGAATATTCTGAACGTATTAGAGGTATAGCAGATGGTGCTAAAGTTAAATTGTCAGATTTATACATTATTCAAGCAATAGAAGTTTTAGCAGACGATGTTTGTTCTTTAATAGAATATCCGAAACAGATAAGTTTTGGTTGTTCCTCTATATGTGTGTTACAAAATATTATTAAATCGCCACAGATTATAGTGGGTAAAAATTTTGATTATATATCAGACTTTGTTTCAGACAATATTGTTCGTATAAGTAAACCTAAAAATGGATATAAAAGTATTGAAGTTACTTATAAACAAATTGCTGGTTCTCATGACGGGATGAATGAGAAAGGTCTTGTTGTGTTGTACAACTATGGTCTTTCAACAGAAAAAGTTCAACCAAGAGTTCCTATAACAATTCTTGTACAACAAATTCTTGAAAGATGTAGTAATATTGATGAAGCAATAACTTTTATAAAAGCGTTTAGATATCCAAATGGTGCTATATTAACATTGGTTGATACAACAAACCGTGCTATATGTGTAGAAATAACACCTGAACATATAGGTTATCGTAAACCACAAGATGGTGTTTTAGTAGCAACAAATTTTTATTTATCTGATGAAGTTAAAAATTTTGATATTCCACATAACGCTGTATTTAAAACAAAAGGTGTTGCAAAAGAATTACAAGGTAAACCTGTACACCAGTCAAGTATACAAAGATATAACAGAATTACTGAACTTGTTAAAAAATTTTCGCGGATTGGTGTTGAAGAGATAAAACATATTTTAAAAGATCATAATGGCAAAGTATCAGGTGATGATGATAGTGTATGCCGTCATGGAGAATGGATTTCAACACAGGTTAGTATGATATTTTTACCAAAACAACGAAAATTTTTATATACAATTGGCCATCCTTGTGAAGGACAATATATAGAGTTTGAATTATAAAAAATTAAAAACAGTTGAAATTGGATAAAGTTTTTATGTATAATTTAGGTGTATTTTTTTAAAACTATAATTTAGGAGAAAAATATGGAACTACTACAATTAGCAAAAATTTTGAATTTTGTTTCCGCAATCTTTAATTTTTTGTTAGCGATATCTATTTTATGTGAAGACAAATGTAAGATTAGGAAAATGGCAAAAATTGATTTTAGTATGTTTTTGTTATCATTTACAACAGCATTGTGGTCAACTAATATGGGAGTAATGTTATGTTTTATTAATAACAGACCTGTCGCTGAATTTCTTTCACGGTTAAACTGGATTGGCGGGTTTGTTGTAGCAAGTTTTACTTATTTGACATTAATATTAATGAAACAAAATAAAAAAGCTAATACTGTTGGAATTATACAATTTCTTATTGCAGGCATATTTGTATTGTTAGCATTTACTCCTATAGGGATAAAAAAAGTTGTATCTATTTTTCCTTTACAACGAGAAATAGGTGTTGGTGAAGTGTTTTTTAGAATATGGATTTTTGCATCTATAATATATTTTGTATTTCTTACGATAAGAAATTATTTGATGGCAGAGGGATATGAAAAATTAAAATTACAGTATTACACTTTTAGTGTTATAGTCTTTGCAATTGTTGGCATGGTTTTTAACTCTATATTACCGTTGTTTAATATTGAAAAGTTTGTTTATTTTACTTCATTCTCTTCAATAATTTGGGTATTAGCAACTTTTTATTCTATCCACACTTATAAACTTTTAGATATAGAAGTAATGCTTTGTGATGCAATACGGTATAGCGTGTTTATATTGATAGGATTGATTTTAAACTATGTTTTATTCACAGTTTTTTCAAATATGTTATATTTATCTCCATTATTAAGTTCAACGCTTAGTTTAATTATTGTTGGGACAATATATTTTATCTCTCCGCTAAGAGAAAGAATAAATCTTACTATAAGAAACATTGTTTTACGTAGAAGGACAGTTTATCAAAAATTGTTAGAAGATACTGTGGAAGCAGTACATACAATTTTAGATCTTGACAGTTTGTTAGAATATGTAATAAGACAAATTCGTACTGCGTTGGGTGCAACAAAAATTTGTATCTTTCTTTTAGATGGGGAAACAAAAGATGAGAATGGTGAATATATCTATAAATTAGCAGCGTCGTATGGGTTTGATTCGCTAAAGACAACTATGTTTAAACAATACAAGATTATTAAATGGTTGAAACAACATAAGGAACCGTTACTTTTAGATATTGCATACCATACTTTTGATACGTCGGATTATAAAGAACTTACTGAAAGTTTGTATTTGTTCGGTGCAATAATTGTGATCCCAATTATTTATAAAAACGAACTTATTGGTATTATTACTTTAGACCAAAAAAAGACAGATGGTAATATTTTTGATCTTGAAGATATAAATATTTTAAAAACTTTAGCTGATGAACTTGCTATTGCAATAGAAAACAGCAGAATGTATAAAGAACTTAATACTGCATATCTACAAATAACACGTGCATTATCGTTGGCTTTGGAATCAAAAGATGATTATTTAATTGGCCATTCGGATAATGTAACAAAATATGCTCTGTTGTTAGGTAAAAAACTTGGTCTTTCAGAACGTGAACTTTATATTTTAACTCAAGCAGCAATGTTGCATGATCTTGGAAAAATTACTATACATGATTATATTTTAAACAAACCTGGTAAACTTACAGAAAAAGAATGGGAGGAAATAAAACAACATCCAATAAAAGGAGCAAAAATTTTAGAACCGTTACCATTTTTAGATGAAGTAAGAAAAGTGATATTATATCACCATGAACACTATGATGGTAGTGGTTATCCAGAAGGGTTAAAAGGTGAACAAATACCTTTGTTAGCACGAATACTTACTTTAGCAGATTCTGTAGAAGCAATGTTGTCAGAACGTCCTTATAAAGAACGAGCGATGACTGTGGAAGAAATGATAAACGAAATTGTTGCGCAAAAAGGTAAACATTTTGACCCGGATCTTGTTGACAAGTTTTTAGAAATAATTAAAGAATATCCTGATCTATTTAAACAAAAGAATACACCTACACATTAATATGGTTGAACACAAGTTTTTTACTGAATATATAAAATTGTCAACAAAGGGTAATATTGATATAATCGATATTACTGATGAACTAAAAAAAATATTAATTCAATCAAAAGTTAATGATGGTATTTTAATTGTTTTTGTTCCTGGAGCAACAGGTGCTGTTGCAACGATTGAGTGTGAAGAAGGTTTAATAAAAGATACAAAAGAGTTGTTCTTAGATCTTGTTAAAGAAGATAAAAAATATTATCACAATTTGTCACATACTGTAGGTAATGCAACATCACATTTAAGAGCTACACTACTAAGTCCGTCTTTAACAATCCCTATTGTTGATGGTGAATTAACACTTGGTGTTTGGCAACAAGTTGTTTTTATAGATTTTGACAACCGTCCTAGACAAAGAAAACTTGTAGTAAAAATTATAGGGAAATAGGAGAAAAAATATGAACAACGATATTTTTGAAAAATGTTATAAGTTTACTGACGCAAAACAATCTCAATTGTTAGGAATTTATCCTTATTTTAAACCTATCTCAACACCACAAACTACAGAAGTTATTATTAATGGTGAACGAAAAATTGTGTGTTGCTCAAATAATTATTTAGGTCTTACAACACATCCTAAGGTAAAACAAGCTGTGATAAAAGCAGTTAAAAAGTACGGGACAAGTTGTACTGGATCAAGATTTTTAAGTGGTTCACTTGATTTACATGAAGAGGTTGAAGAAAAATTTGCACGGTTTATAGGTAAAGAATCGGCTATTTTGTTTACTACAGGTCATCATGTAAATTTAGGTGTTATCCAAGCATTAGTTGGTAAAGGAGAGGTTGTTATAACAGACAAACTTGACCATGCGTCTATTATTGACGGGTGTATGATAGCAGCATATTATGGAGCAGAAATTGCACGGTTTAGACATAACAATATGGAAGATTTAGAACGTGTGTTAAAAAAATACGAAGATAAACCAAAACTTATTGTAGTAGATGGTGTGTTTAGTATGGAAGGGGATATTTGTAATTTACCTGAGATAATAAGACTTGCTAAGTTATACAATGCTCGTGTTATGGTGGACGATGCGCATGCGTTGGGTGTTTTAGGTGAGAATGGCCGTGGGACAGCGGAACATTTTGGCCTTGAGAAAGAAACAGATTTAATAATGGTAACTGCGTCAAAATCTTTAGCTTCAATAGGAGGGTTTATCGCAGGTAAAGAAGAAGTTATACATTATATAAAACATCATGCAAGATCGTTAATTTTTACTGCAGCATTGCCTCCAGCACAAGTTGCTGCAATATCTGCTGCGTTAGATATTATTCAAGAAGAACCGGAACGACGAAAACGTTTGTGGGAGATAACTAATAAAATGTTGAAAGGTTTTAAAGAATTAGGGTTTGATACAAGAAATTCTCAAACACCAATAATACCTATTCTTGTAGGCGGTGGGATGAAACCAGGTGAAATACCACGAGTGTTTACTTTTTGGCGTATGTTATACGATGAAGGTGTTTTTGCATCACCTGTTTTACCACCAGCAGTTCCTGAAGGTGAAGAACTTATTAGAACAAGTTATATGGCGACACATACAGATGAACAACTTGAGTTTATTCTTGAAAAATTTGCTAAAGTTGGTAGAAAGTTAGGACTTATAGGTGGTTCTGGTATTCCTAAAGGACGTGTTATTAAAATAAAAAAAAAGAAAAAAGATGTTGCCAAAAAAATTGCACGACAACTTTTCTTAGGTACTCGTAAATGGATGCAGAAATTGTTTCTTATGAGAGGATAATAATTTTATGAAGATAAAAACAGTTTCAAACAACAAAGAATTGTTAAAATTTATAAAGTTTCAATGGGAAGTTTATAAAAATGACCCTTACTGGGTCCCAATGCTTATTTCTGATTGGAAAACTTTGCTAGATGAAAAAAAACATTTGTTTTGGGAACATGCAGAAAAAAAGTTGTTCTATGTTGAAGATGATAATGGCAAAATTTTAGCACGTGTTGCTGGTGTTATTGATTATAATTTCATAAGGTTTCATAATAAACAAACAGGATTTTTTGCTTTTTTTGAATGTTTAAATATACCACAAGTAAAAGAAGTTACTTCAATGTTACTGTCTTCTGTTGAAAATTGGCTTAAAGAAAAAGGGATGAAAAAAATTTTAGGTCCTACTGCTCCATCTACTAATGATGAAATGGGACTTTTATATGAAGGATATGATTCAGAACCCGTTCTTATGATGCCATATAATCCGCCATATTATCATGATTTACTTTTATCCTATGGGTTTAAAAAAGCAAAAGACTTATATGCTTATAAAATTACAAAAGATGATATTCCTGTTGGAAGGATAAAAAAAATAGTTGATTCTGTTATAGAAAAACATCCTGATTTAGTAGTAAGACCTGTAAACTTAAAAAAGTTTGAACAAGAAATAAAATATGCAGTGGAAATTTATAACGATGCATGGGAGAAAAACTGGGGTTTTGTTCCATGGACTAAACAAGAATTTGTTTCCCAAGCTTTAAGATTAAAACCGTTAATAATTCCAGAACTTGTTTTGTTTACAATTATAAAAAACGAACCTGTTGGAATGATGATAACGGTACCAAATTATAACGAAGTGTTAAAAAAACTTAATGGTAAACTTGGAGCTATTGAAATTTTGAAATTTTTGTATTATAAAAATAAAATTAAATCTTTAAGAATAATGATAATGGGAGTAAAAAAAGCGTATAGAAATCGTGGGTTTGAAGTTGTGATGTATTATAACACAATGCTAAATGCTCTTAAGTTAGGATATGAATGGGCGGAACTTTCTTGGATTTTAGAAGATAATACTATGATGAACCGTGCAGCTGAAACCTTAGGCGCTAAACTTTATAAAAAATATCGTGTATACGAAAAAAATATTGAATAAGCTATGGATAAGACAATACAACAATTACATCAAAAAATACAAACAGAATCTGTATTTATACAAGATTTAAAAAACGAGATACACAAAGTTATTATAGGACAGGATTATGTTATTGATAGAATACTTATAGGATTGTTAGGTAACGGTCATATTTTAATTGAAGGTGTCCCAGGTCTTGCAAAAACTTTGATTATTAAAACTATAGCAAAATGTATTCAAGCAAAATTTCAAAGAATACAGTTTACACCTGACCTTTTACCAGCAGATATTATTGGTACTTTGATCTATAATCCACAGACAACACAATTTGTTGTTAAAAAAGGACCTATATTTACAAATCTTCTTTTAGCAGACGAAATTAACCGCGCACCTACAAAAACACAATCTGCGCTTTTAGAAGCAATGCAGGAAAGGCAGGTTACAATCGGAGAACAAACATATAAACTTGAAGAACCTTTCTTGGTGTTAGCAACACAGAATCCTATTGAACAAGAAGGGACATACCCTTTGCCTGAAGCTCAGGTTGATAGATTTATGTTAAAAATAAAAATAACCTATCCTGAGAAAGATGAAGAAAGAAGTATTTTAGAACTAACTCCACATGTTTTAGAAGAAAAATTTAATAGTATAAAACCTGTAGTTTCGCCTACAGAGATTTTAAGAGTAAGAAAGATTATTGACGAGATTTATATTGATGATAAATTAAAAGAGTATATTTTAAATATTGTTGATTCAACAAGAAACCCACAAGATTATAATTTGTCAGATATTAAACCTTTTATAATGTATGGCGCATCTCCACGTGCTTCAATATATCTGGTTTTAGCATCAAAATGTCATGCATTTTTAAACCACAGAGGATATGTAATACCTGATGATATAAAATCAGTTGCGTACGATGTTCTAAGACATAGGATTATTCTTACATACGAAGCCGAAGCTGAAGAAATAACAACTGATGATATAATAAAACAGATTTTAAATACCATAGAAGTACCGTAATTTAGTCCATAGTTAATAGTTGATAGTTTATAGTTTTTAATTTTTAAAAAGAAAGGAGAGAGGCAGTATGAAAGTAAAAAGAATAGGGATACTTACAGGTGGTGGTGATTGCCCAGGGTTAAACCCTGCAATAAGAGGTGCTGTATATAGAGCATTGTCTGAAGGTATTGAATGTGTAGGTATTCTTGATGGTTGGAAAGGTATGATTGAAGCAAAAAGTGTTCCTTTAACATTACAGGATGTTGAATATATTGTGAACAAAGGTGGGACAATTGTTGGTACTTCAAGGACAAATCCTTATAAAAAAGAGAATGGCCCTGAAAAATGTGTTGAAACATTGAAAAAATTAGAACTTGATGCTGTGATAGCGATGGGTGGTGAAGACACGCTTGGTGTTGCAACAAAACTTTATAAAGAAAAGAATTTTCCAGTAGTTGGTGTTCCTAAAACAATGGATAACGATCTTTCTGCTACAGATTATACTTTTGGTTTTGACACAGCAGTAACCGTAGCAGTAGAGGCAGCTGAAAGGTTGTTAGATACTGGAAGATCCCACAGAAGAATCATGGTTTTAGAAGTTATGGGAAGACATGCAGGATGGGTTGCATTGTTTACAGGTTTAGCATCAGCTGCAGACTGGATTTTAATACCTGAGGAAGAAGTTGATATTAACAAAATGTGTGAACATTTGAAAAAAGTTTATGAAAGAAAAAAGACAGCATTGGTAATTGTTTCAGAAGGTGTTGTTTTACCAGGGTTGAAAACTGAAAAAGAAGAACTTGATGAGTTTGGCCATATGATACTTAAGAAACGTGGTATCGGAGAACAAGTTGCTGATGTTATAGAAAAAAATACTGGTATTGAAACACGTGTTGCTGTAATTGGACATATACAACGTGGTGGTGCACCAACACTTTTTGACCGTATGTTAGGGTTAAGAGTTGGAGTGAAAGCAGTAGAACTTGTTTTAGAAGGTAAGTTTGGATATATGGTAGCATTGAAAGGAAATGAAGTAGTTCCTGTGCTGTTAGAAGAAGCTACTGTCCAACTTAAGACCGTATCATTAGAATGGATTAAATTTATGAAACATTTTTTTAAATAAAAATTTGGTTAAAGGAGGATTAATTCCATGGCTGATGTGTTAGTAGTAGTAAGTAAAGTTAAAAAAATGGTGAAAGAAGAAGGACTAAGAACTTCAGAAGGGTTTATTGAAGCGTTGTCAAAAAAGGTTGAAGAAATGGTAAAAAATGCTGTTGAAAAAGTTAAATCTGAAGGAAAAAAGAAAACCTTAGGTGCAGAAGATCTTATGTAAATGAGTAAGTTAGTTATAGGCCTTACAGGGCCTAATGCTGCGGGTAAAGGTGAGGTATGTAAGTATTTAAGTAAAAAAGAATTTACAGTTTTCTCTTTGTCCGATATATTGCGTGAAATTGCTGGAAAGAAAAATATTGTTCCTACTCGTGAAAACTTGATTTTTCTTGGTAACAAATTAAGAGCACTGTATGGTGGTGGGTTTTTAGCAAAACAGTTGTTTAAAAAAATAAAAAATTACAACAAGGTAGTGGTTGATAGTATAAGAACTGTTGACGAGATAAAAGAGTTTAAGAAAAAATTTAAAAATAATTTTTTCTTAATCCATATTACTGCACCTAAAAAATTAAGATTTAAATTTTTAAAAAAACGTGGACGAGAAGGAGATCCAAAAACTTATAAAGAGTTTTTAGAAATAGAAAAAAGAGAGTGTTCTAATGAAAAAACTCAACAACAGATTCATCTGTGTAAAAAATATGCTGATTTTTTTATTAATAACAACTCTTCTCTTTCATGCTTACATAAAAAAGTTGATTTAGTTTTGGCAAAAATTTTTAAAAAATATAATAAAAAATGAGTATAGAAAGATTATCTTGGGACGAATATTTTTTAAAATTAGCATTTTTAGTTGCAGAACGTTCAACTTGTAGAAGACATCATGTTGGCGCTGTTATTGTAAGAGATAAAAGAATTTTGACAACAGGTTATAACGGTGCTCCGTCTGGGATAAAAGATTGTTTAGAACTTGGGTGTTTAAGAGAACAATTAGGCATTCCTTCAGGACAAAGACATGAGTTATGTCGAGCAGTACATGCAGAACAAAACGCTATCATTCAAGCAGCAATACACGGTGTTGATATAACTGGTTCAACAATGTATTGTACACATTCGCCATGTATTATATGTGCCAAGATGATTGTAAATGCAAAAATTAGACGGTTTGTCACAGCAACAGATTATACTGATGATAGTTTTAAAAGTTTGTTCGAAGAAGCAAAAATTGAATTTGTGAAATTACCAATGCCAAAGTTAGAGATAAGTATATTATTGTGATTATATATAATACCAATAGGTTTTATACCTATATCTTCGTTTCTTTTTTGATAACATAGCTATAATTAATCCTGTTAAAAATCCGCCTATATGTGCCCAATATGCTACCCCACCTATATCTCTACCAAGTACAACTTGTAATGCAAAAGTTTGTGTTCCACTCAACAATTGGAATATAAACCAAAAACCTAAAAATATAACTGCTGGGAATACAACAATACGTGTAAAGATGCCAAACGGTACCAAGGTTAACACACCTGCTGTTGGAAAAAATATAAAATATGAACCTAATACACCAGAAATTGCTCCTGAAGCACCGATCATAGGTAACATTGAGCTCGGTGAAAAAATAAATTGTACAAAACTTGCAGAAATACCACATAGAAGATAAACTAAAAAGTATTTAATATGACCATATTTATCTTCAACATTATCACCAAATATATATAAAAACCACATGTTGCCTAAAAAATGAAAAAAACTGCCATGAAGAAACATACAAGTGAAAATTGTGTACCAACTAAATATAGGCTCTGTTATTAATCTATATGGTATAAAACCATAACTATATACAAACTGTTCAATTTCTTGTTTTGAAGAAAGAATAAAATATTGATAAATAAAAACTAAAGTATTTAATAAAATAATAAAATAGTTGACAAAAGGTTTTTTATAAGAAGGAATATTATCTTTTAATGGGATCATAATTTTAAAATTTTACTTCTTTTTCTTTTGATTTTCAGTTGGCTGTTCTTGCGGCCGTGTTATGGAAAGTTTTATTTCTTTTGTTGATCCTTTGTTACCAAAAATATCTTCTGCAGTAAACCTAATATAAAAATCGTCAGATATATCTTTTGGTACCATTGGAATGGACAAATTAAACACGTACGGTGGGGAGTAAAGATATTTTGAAAGTCTTTTATATTCTTTATTGTCTTGTGAGATTTCCATAAATACACGTTCTATATCAGGAGTTAATGATTTTATGTAAAAAATTTTTTCGTCATCTTGCCCTCTTCCTTCTTGGATACTCACAACTTGAATATTAACAGGGATAGTTTCAGCTCCTACAGGGACAAGTTTTATAATTATAGCAGGGTCAAATGCACGTATCTGTGTTTTAAGTGAAGTTGAAGGGTCTATCGGAGGGGAACAGTTTATTTCATTGTTTAACCATACATTAAAACTTTTTTGAGGACGTTCTCTCCACGCACCTGCAAGTATTGGTGCTGAAGAAGCAGAGTTTAAATATTCTGTATTTGAATATACACAAACCCAAATATCTTCTTCAAAATTAACTTTTTCAATTGGTATTTCAGTGTAAAACCAACGTGATTCTCCAGTTGTTGTTATAGCGTTTTCCCAGTCACCTTCAGTTGGTATTTCAGAAACTTTACATAAAAAATATCGTTGGTCAGCACGCCAGGATGGTGTAGAAGATATACCAACATAAATGTTACCATCAATATAGTCTTTCTCCCAAGGTGGAGAAGCAGGTTTTGGTTGTGTTTTAGCTCTGCCAAGTTTTACACCAATAAAAAATCTTGAATAAAGTTTTTTGTTGGGGAGCAGTGTTTTATCAAATTTTTTTATCCAACACATGTTTGACCCTACATACCAGTTACCATCCCAACCACTGTTTGCAAATAAAGTGTATTCGTTTAAAGGAACTCCACTGCCCGTAATATATGTAGGATAATATATATCTTCTGCAGAAAGAATTTGTGTTATTAACACAATGAAAAAAATAAAAATATAGTTCATTTTTATTTAGTTTTTTGTACTATATTAGGTTTAGACGAGGTAATATTGTTGTGAAAAATCACAACTATTGTTTGTTGTTATTTGTTTTTCTGTGTTTTTACTATTATGCCCATTCAAGTACAGGATAGTTGTCTTTATAAACAATTTTTGTAGGATAAATTGGTTCAACAATTTCGTCAGGTCTAAACCATAATTTTATCTCTCTTTCAGCTGATTCTTCAGAATCGGAACAGTGTATCACGTTTTCCATAATACCTTTTTTATTTATTCTACCGTATGCACCACGTATTGTAGTGGGATCTGCTTCAAGCGGGTTTGTAGCACCAGCTATTTTTCTTACTCGTTCAATAGCATCTTCGCCTTCATAAACAAACACTAAGATACGTTCATATTCTGGACCATAAGCTTTACCAGAAAAATATTCGTATAAATCCTCAAAAAACGGTTTGTCTTTTAAATGTGCATAATGTTTTTCAGCAAGTTCTCTTGTAACTTTTACAACTTTTGCCCCAATTATTCTTAATCTTGCTTCAGACAGTCTTGTTAAAATATTACCAGTTAACGATTTCACTAACGCGTCTGGTTTTATAATTACTAATGTATATTGATGTTTCCCCATAGATATTCACCTTTAGAACTTAATTAATATTGAATTTTAATAAAAAATGTAATAATAAAATACAAAATAAATTTTCAAAAGTCAATAGGGAACAATTTCAAATTTTTGCCCGTCTTATAATAAAAAGGTTAACAATGAGTGAAAATAAAGAAAAAGAACTGATAATTGCTGCACAAAAAGGTGATATTACTGCTTTTGAACAACTTATCTCTCTATACCAACAAAAAATTTTTAATATTGCTTATTTTAAAGTCCAAGATCCTCATCTTGCAGAAGATGTCTCTCAAGAGGTAATAATCAAAATTTTTAAAAAAATAAAAACTTTTAAATTTCAAAGTACTTTTTCTTATTGGGTTTATAGAATAACCTGCAATGTTATAGTTGATGTTGTTAAAAAATTAAAACCTGTTTCTGAAGTTTTGATTGAAGATATTGAAAAAAATGAAAGTAATAATGAAGAGCTTAATGAAGAAATTGATAAAAAAATGAAATCTGAGAAGTTAAGAAAATTAATATCAAAGATACCTCATAAGTTCCAAATAGTTTTGATTCTCTATGAGTTTGAAGGGAAAACATATGAAGAAATTGCAAAAATTTTAGGCAAAAATATAAATACTATCAAAACAAGGTTATATCGTGCAAGACAAATATTGAAAAATTTAATTTTGAAAGAAGGGAGGGAACTCATAGAATGAGACTTGTAATGTTAGTTTGTATTGTCTTCTTTTCTTCTTTTTTATATGCTCAGCAAAATGAATTTATGGATATTAATGATTTAATAAAAGAAGGGAAATATGAACAAGCAATAAAAATTTTATCAAGCAAAGAAGTTGAAATAAGTAGTAATCCAAAAGTTGGCTATTATTTAGGTATTTGTTATTTTAAAACAAAAAATTATGAATTAGCAGAAGAGTATTTTGAAAAAGCATATAAAAATGGATACATAACTTCAAATTTGTTGTATAACTTGGGAGTTACAAAATACAAACTTAAGAAATATAAAGAAACAATAGAAGTTTTAGAAAAAACAAAAACTGATAAACTTATATATGATAAAAGTTTGTATCTTATGATAACAGCGAACTTGAAATTGAGAGATAAAAAATCAGCAATTAATTTGTATAAAGAGCTAAAAGAAACTTATCCTTATTCAATAAATCTTTTAAAAGCACAGGATCTCTTAGAAAAATATGGTATTGACCACAGAAAATATGACAAAAAAAATGTTGCAGGATACATCTATGGTAGTTATGGATATGATACAAACATTAACTATGCTGCTGAAGAGTACTACAATTTAATTGGTCTAAAAGATTATTCTTACTTTACATATTTTTCTATTTTATTTTTTGATGAAACATATAGTGTTTCTTTAGGAGCAATGTTGAGGAATTATATAACCCATTCAGAATACAATTTCAAAAACTTTTTTAGTTCTTTTAAAATCACTTTGATACCATCATATGATGTAAGTTTAACATTTTTTGGGAATTATTATATAGAAGAAGAGCCATTACAAAAAAGTTATGGTTCAAAATTAAGAAGTAAATTTTATATTGATGAATTAGTTTTAGAACCTTCTTTAGGGTATAGTTTTGAAGATTATTTTAATTTTAATTATCAAGTGTTAAACGGACCTATTCAAGATTATTCTTTATCTTCAAAATTAGGTGTTCTTCAAGCAAATGTTGGATATAAAATAAAATCAGCAGAATCTAATGGTTATTCATATAACAGTTTATATTATGGAGCAAAGTTAGAAAAAAGATTTAAAACATTGCTAATCTCTTTTGGCGGGAATATGACTGATAAAAAATATAATTCCAGAAACGATAAAATTACTTCAATTTTTGCAAATTTTGCAATAAAAATAACTAACCAAGCTGAATTAAGTATAAACTATACCTACACTTATAGCAACTCGTCAAATACAATGTATACCTACAAAACACAATCTTATTCTTCAGGTTTAAGTTTATATTTTTAATTTCCAATATTAATCTTTTAGAAACTGGGAACATTTTTTAAAAAATGCTTGTCTATATTAGTGGAGAAAGGAGGAATAAAACAAAATGAAAGAATGTAAAAAAATAAAAATCCTTATACAAAAATACATAGATGAAGAACTTACTACACAAGAAGAAACTTATATAAAGAACCATTTAGAAAATTGTCCTGAATGCAATCTTGAGTTAAATCATTATTTAAAAATAAAGGAAAATTTAAAAAATGTTAAAACTCCTCAACTAAGTGATAACTTTTCTGTTCTTCTTCATTCAAGATTGCTGCAAACAGAGTATGAAAATATAATAGAGAAAAAACTTGACAAAATGTTCTTAAAATACGCAGTTGTTGCTTTAGCTGTTTTTGTTTTAACAATAGGTGTAGTTTTGTTCAAAGATAATAGAAAAATAGTTTTTATACAACAGCCATCTTCTTATGTAAATTATACGTATGGAGAATATAATCTTGCTGGTTATGAAGTAAGAAAGGATCTTCCTTTAGATAAAGAAGGATATATAAGAGTAAAACTTACTTCTAAGAAAGAATTGAAGAATGTAAATATAGAGATTGAACTACCTGATGGTATAGTTAGTGAAAATGGTAAAAAAGTTGTTAAATGGAAAGGTGATTTAAAACCACAAGATAACTATTTAACTATTAAAGTAAAAGCAGTCAAAGAAGGGGAATACCCTGTTAGAATAAAAATTAAAAAGAATTCTTTTGAAAAAGAAGTTGTAAAGAAAGTTAATGTTATTAAAATATAATCTGTCTGCTTTTTTCCTATCAATTTATAGTGGAGAAAGGAGGTGATGAAATTATAAAATCCACTGAGATAGGAGAAAAGCAGATATATAAAAGGAGGGAACAAAAATGAAAAAATTAATAGTAACAACCTTAACACTACTTTTAACTACTTTTGGGTTAATATATGCTGAAGAGTCAGCTGATGTAGATGTTGATGTAGATGTTGATGTAGTAGTAGAACAACCATCTCAACCTACAAAACCACAGGTTGATGTTACTGAGATTTTAAAAATAGTAGAGAAACGTTTAGAAAAAGCTGGGTTCACTAATGAACAAAAAGAACAAATTGTAGCAAAAATTAAAGAGAAAATAGAACAAGGTGAAGTACCACCAGTCCAACTTGCAGTAAAAGTTTGTGAAAAAGCAGAGTTAGGTGCATGGAACAAAGATGCTAAAAAATGTGAAAAAGATATAGAAGCTACTGCTAAAATGCTTAAGAAACAAATAGCAGAAGCTAAAGCAGAACTTGAAAAAGAGGCAAAAAAATATAGCAAAAATAAAAAGCCAGAAGTTCCACAAGAACCAAATAAACCTATTGATGAACAAGTTGATGAACAAAAACCTGAGAAACCTATTAAACAACCTAAAGCTGTTGATGTGTTAGAATCACTTGTTGAACAAGGTATTCCAGTTGAGCATGCTTTGAATGTTGTAAAAGAAGCAATGAAAGGTAAAGAAGGTGATGTAGATGTTGTTGCAAGAGAAGAAATAGTGCAAGAAATTCGTGAAGGAAAAATAAATCTTCCTGTTGAATTAAAAGAAAAAATCGAAGAACAACTTCAAGTTCATGTTCAAACACAAACTCAACTTCAAAATCAAATGTTAGAACAAAAATTACAACTTCAGACTTATCAAGAAACACAAACACAACTTCAACTACAAGAGCAATATCAACAACATATTAGTGGTGAGAGTAGTGGTGGAAGTGAGACATATCAGCAGATGATACAACAAGAGACAGAAACACAAACACAACCATCTGGCAGTGGAGAAACAACCAATGGTGGAAGTGAAACATATCAGCAGATGATACAACAAAATACAGAAACACAAATACAACCATCTGGCAGTGGAAAAACAACCAGTGGTGGTTCTTCAGGTTCAGAAATGATGGAGAAAAAATAAACCTAGGATGGTAGAATCTATAGGGCTGAAGAGGAGTATATACCTACTCCTCTTCAGCCCTGCATATTTTTAAAAAATTTTTCTTACCTATTGACAAAAAAAATTTTATTTTATAAATTTTAAAAAGAAAAGATTTTTCTTACCTTTTGTGTATGCAAAAGAATTTTTCCGTTCATTTTGTGAACCTCGTATTGAGTTAAAATAATTATTTTAACTTTATAAAGTTTTAAAAATAATGAGTTGATAACAAAAAATAAAAAGACAATATGCTCACCAAATATTCAACAATGTGGTCAATGAAATATCTTATCAAGTTTATAGTTATAAAATGGTTAATACAACCTTTTGAAAAAATCTTTCCAAGGGGGTATAATAATTATGCCAATGCAACAAGTAACGTTTGATATGTCGTCTTTAGCAAAGATGAAGATGCAGGAACTTACAAAACTTGCTAAAGAACTTAAAATAGAAAATATTGAAGGGTTAAAAAAACAACAACTTATATCGAAAATTATTGAAGTTCAATCACAAACAAACGGTCTTATGTATAGCGAGGGGGTGTTAGAAATCTTGCCTGACGGATTTGGTTTTTTACGTTCACCTAATTTTAATTATTTACAAAGTGATGAAGATATTTATATTTCTCCATCACAAATTAAACGTTTTGGTTTGAGGAAAGGTGATACTGTTGGAGGATATGTTAGACCGCCGAAAAACGATGAGAAATATTATGCTTTATTACAAATAAAAACTGTCAACGGAATCGATCCAGAACAAATTCGTGGACGTCCTTTGTTTGATAACTTAACACCTTTATATCCAAATGAAAGAATAGTGTTAGAAACAACGCCTGATGAAATATCAACACGTGTTATAGATTTACTAATACCTTTAGGTAAAGGTCAACGTGCGTTGATAAACGCTCCACCAAGGACAGGAAAAACAGTTTTACTACAAAAAATTGCTAATGCAATAACGAAAAATCATCCTGAGATAAAACTTATTGCGTTACTTATTGATGAACGGCCTGAGGAAGTGACTGATATGATGAGGTCGGTGAAATGTGAGGTTATATCTTCTACGTTTGATGAACCTGCTGAACGACATATACAAGTTGCAGAAATGGTTTTAGAAAAGGCTAAGAGGTTAGTAGAACATAAATACGATGTTGTGATTTTACTTGATTCTATTACAAGATTGGCTCGTGCTTATAATACAGTTACTCCATCAAGCGGTCGTGTTCTTTCAGGAGGGTTAGATTCTACTGCTTTACAAAGACCGAAAAGATTTTTTGGTTCTGCAAGAAATGTTGAAGAAGGAGGTTCTTTAACTATCATAGCAACAGCATTAGTTGAGACAGGCTCCAGGATGGATGATGTTATTTTTGAAGAATTTAAAGGTACTGGTAACATGGAGATTTATTTAGATAGACGGCTTGCTGATAGAAGAGTATTCCCTGCTATAGATATTACTCGTTCTGGGACAAGAAAAGAAGAACTTTTAATTCCTGAAAAAGATCTTAAAAAAATTTGGGTGTTAAGAAAAGTTTTGATGCAACTTCCTCCTATTGAAGCTATGGAAAAACTAATTGCTGTTTTAAAACAAACGAAATCTAATGCTGAGTTTCTAAAATCAATAAGTGAAAAATTAAAAGAAGACGAGATAGAAGAATTTCTTAACAAATAAAAGATTGTTTTAATCCATCCATTTTTTCTTTTCTTATATGAACAACAAATCAAAGAGTTTGTATTATTCTTTTTTAGATGGTATTTTTGCTTCAATTATGACAGGTTTCACAATGAACTATGTAGTACCATTCGGATTAGTTTTAGGAGCAAAAAATTTTCATGTTGCATTGTTAAACGCGTTACCACAATTGTTTAGTTCTATTGTACAACTTAGAACCGCTGAGATGGTGGATAAGTTAAAAAGTAGATTAAAGATTATAACATTGTTTGTTTTTTTACATGGGATAAGTTATTTATTGATAATTCTTTTACTGTTCGTTTCTGTGGAAGTTAGGATTTTATGGTTTATATTTTTAACGACATTATCTTCGGTTTTAACTTCAATAGCTGCGCCTGCATGGTGGTCTTTGATGAGCGATACTGTTGATAAAGATAAATATGGAGAATATTTTGCGTGGCGTGGTAAAATTTTAGGTTTTGTGAGTTTGGTTTCTTCTTTTATAGCAGGTTGGTTTTTAGGTGTGATAAAAGATAAATTTACAGGATTTGTAATTTTATTTTTTTCAGCAGGGATCTCACGACTAATCTCAGGATATTTCATAAGTAAAATGGAAGATATTGAGACAAAAATTTCTTCTGAGAAAGCGTTTTCTTACATTGAGTTTATAAAAAGGGCCAAAGAAAGTAATTTTGTTAAATATGTGTTTTTTGTTTCATTATTCAACTTTGCAGTTTTTATTTCAGCACCGTTTTTCAGTGTATATATGTTGAGGGAACTAAAAATGACATTTTTAGAATACACAATTGTTACATTATCAGCAGCGTTATCAGGATTGTTATTTTTACCATTTTGGGGTAAGACTGCAGATAAAATTGGTAATGTCAAAGTTATAAAAGTTACAGGGTTACTTATTTGTATATTACCAATCTTATGGATTTTTTCAAAAAATTTTTTTTATTTAATTTTAATTAACGGTTTTGCAGGTTATATTTGGGCTGGATTCAACTTGTCAACAGTAAATTTTATCTTTGATGTTGCATCTCAAGAAACGAGGACACGTTGTGTCGGATATTTTAATTTTACAAACGGAATGTTTATTTTTTTAGGAACAATGTTATCTGGATGGTTAGCAACACATTTACCTGCGTTGGTTAACGAGTCAAAATTGTTAACTTTGTTTTTATTGTCAGGTATTTTAAGAACAGTTATTATTTTTGTCTTTAAAGATAAATTTTATGAAGTTAAAAAAGTGGAATATGTTGAGACAAAAGATTTTCTTTTAACAGTTTTAGGGGTGAAACCAGTATTAGATTTTAGTAAAGATTTGTTTTATCCTTTGTTTCACAGATTGAATAAAGAATAAAAAAATTGTATAGTGTTTTATGAACAAAAAACTTATAGTTATAAAAATAGGTTCACATTTAATAATAAAAGGTGAAGAAAATTTTTTAAAATCTATTGCGCAACAGGTTAAAAAACTAAAAGATGATAACTGGAATGTAATTATAGTATCTTCGGGAGCTATTGCTACTGGACTTAAAGAATATAATATTACTTCAAAACCTAAAACTATCGTTGAGAAACAGTCTTATGCTGCGATAGGTCAACCGTTGTTGATGAACAAGTATATTGAAGTATTTAAACCTTACAATATTAAAGTAGCTCAAGTTTTATTAACAAGAGAAGATTTTGATGTTCGACAGAGATATTTAAATATAAAGAACACATTGAATTATTTGTTAAAAATGGATGTGGTACCAATAATAAACGAAAATGATACGGTTGCTGTTGAAGAAATTAAAGTAGGCGATAACGATACTTTATCTGCTGTTGTTGCAACAAAACTTGATGCTGATTTGTTGGTATTGTTAACAGATGTTGACGGTGTGTATGATAAAGATCCTAATAAATATCTAGATGCAAAAATTATTGAAGAAATAAGAGATATTGAAGAAATAGAAAATAAATGTATCATTTCTTCAAAAACAAAATTTTTTTGTGGTACAGGCGGAATGGAAACAAAATTTAATGCTGCAAAAATTTGTGTTTCAAACGGTGTAGAAGTTGTGATTGCTAATGGATTAAAAGAAAATGTTGTAATTGATATTGTGAACGGGAAAAAGGTTGGAAGCAGATTTTTGCCAATAAAATCGTCAAAAGTTTCGTCAAAAGAGAAGTGGATAAAATATATTAGTAAGTCAAAAGGAAAAATTTTTGTTGATGATGGCGCAGTAAAAGCTATATTAGAACAACATAAAAGTTTATTACCAGTAGGTGTTAGAAAAGTTGAAGGTAAGTTTAATAAAGGCGATGTTGTAAGTATTTGTTCTATTAATGGTGAAGAGATTGCTCGTGGTGTAGTAAATTACAGTACTGAGGAAGTCGAACTTATTAAACAGAAAAAAACAGACCAGATAAAAAAGTTATATCCACAGTTTGTTTATGAAGAAGTTGTACATGCAAACAATATGGTAGTTGTTAAAAGTGTAGGAAAGGATATAACATGGAAATAGGTATTATAGGACTACCTAATGTTGGTAAATCTTCTCTTTTTTCTTTACTTACCAAAATTTCTGTTCCAATAGAAAAGTTTCCGTTCACTACAATACAGCCGAATGTAGGTATAGTAGAAGTCCCTGATGAACGGTTTGAGTTTATAACTTCTGTTTTAAAACCGCAAAAAAAAGTTCCTCCAACTATAAAATTTGTTGATATAGCAGGGTTAGTCAAAGGTGCGTCAAAAGGAGAAGGGTTAGGTAACAGGTTTCTTGCTAATATTCGTGAAGTTGACGCTGTTGTTCATGTACTTCGCTATTTTTTTGATGATACTGTATCAAGTTCAATAGGTAAAATAGATCCTATTGAAGAAATAGATGTTGTAAGTTTAGAACTTATCCTTGCAGATATTGAAGTTATATCAAAACATATTGAAAAATTGCAACATAAACTAAAGTCAGGAGATAAAACAGTTGTGGAAGAAATTGATTTTTTGAAACAACTTGTAGAACTTTGCAATATAAGCAAAAATTTAGCTCAAATAAAAGAATTTGTGGATAGTGAAAGAAAAAAAATTCAAAATAGAGAATTACAGTTGTTTCTTAACCAGTTGTTGATAACAAAAAATTTTTTATATGTAGTAAACTATGATGAAAATGTGGATAGAAAAGAACTTGAGGAAAAAGTAAAAGAGATAAGCTCTTATACTAAATCCTCTGTTTTACCGTTATGTATAAAATTTGAGTTAAGTTTGATTGATTTTTTAGATGAAGAAAAAGAAAGTTTAAGAAAAGAATATGGGATACCAAATACGGAGTTAAAAGATTTTTTAAAAAATTCGTTAAAAATTTTACATCTTATAACTTTCTATACAATAGTAGGTGAAGAACATCGTGCATGGTTGTTAAAAGAAAATTCTTCTATTTTGGATGCAGCGGAAAAAATTCATACTGATTTAAAAGAAGGGTTTGTCAACGCAGAAGTGATACCTTTTGAAAAGTTTAAACAAACTTTGGATCTTAAAGTTTTATATCAGAATGGCGAAGTTAAAATTTGTGGTAAAGATTATATTGTACAAGATGGGGATATTATAAAAATAAATTTTCGTTTAAAAACTTGACATTATATTGATTAGTTTTGTATTTTAAAAATAATTATGAAATTAGATACGTTAATATTTATGTTATCAAGTTGGGGTATAGTTACTGTTCTTCTGATATATTGTTTTGTGAAAGTTTTTAAAAAACAAAGGGAAGAGTAATGGATAAAGAAAAACGTCTTCAGTTAGGTCTGTTAAAAATAGGTGAACTTGCAGAACGTGCTAATGTACCTATTTCAACATTAAAATATTATACTGATATAGGTCTTTTACGTGTTGTTGATTATATGGAGGGTGGGTTTAGGTTGTATAACGAAAAAGAGTCGTTGTTGAGGTTAAAACGTATAAGGGAACTTTTAGCACAAAATTATTCAATTAAAGAAATAAAAGAAAATATTGATAAAATAATAGTATACAAAATTTTAGTTGTTGATGATGAACCTTTTGTCCACGATTTTGTTAAAGAAGCATTAAGTGATTTTGATAACATTGAGGTAAAATCTGTATATGATGGTTTTTCGGCAGGGATTACTGTTAGTGAATATTTACCTGATTTAATAGTTTTAGACCTTCTTTTGCCTGGTATAGATGGGTTTAAAGTATGTACAGAAATTAAAAATAATCCTAAACTTAAAGGAATTAAAATTTTGGCTGTAACTGGATATGATTCGCCTGAATATAGACAAAAAATTTTGTCAGCAGGTGCTGATGATTATTTAGCAAAACCTATTGAACTTAAGATCTTTAGAGAAAAAGTTAAACAATTGTTAGAGATTTAAAATCTAGGGTAAAGAAATTTTTTTCTTACCTTTTTACTCTTGTCATTTTTTAAAGTACAATATTTTTAACATAGAGGATAGTAATATGTACGAAGGTATACTAATGTTAGAAACAGGGGTGTATTTTAAAGGGAAGATTTTTGGCCATATTGGTGAAACTTCTGGTGAAGTAATTTTTAATACAGGATTAGTTGGGTATGAAGAAATTTTAACTGACCCTTCCTACAAAGGACAAATCGTAGTAATGACTTATCCACATATAGGTAATTATGGTATAACATATTATGATTTTGAATCTATTGAACCACAAGTTGAAGGGTTTGTTGTCTCAGAATTTTCAAAGATTTGTTCCAACTGGCAAGCAAAACATAATATAGAATTTTTGTTTAAAAAATATAAAATTGTTGGGTTAGAAAATGTAGACACTCGCGCTTTGACAAAATATATAAGGACAAAAGGTGCAATGCGTGGGATTATTTCTACTGAGACAGATTTAAAAAAACTTTATGAAAAAGTTCAAAAAGTGCCCTTTATCATAGGTCAAGATTTAGTAAAAAAAGTTACTTGTAAAGAAGTTTATGAGCCTTTTAAACAAAAAAGTAAAGATGATATTATAACTTTTGCTTTAACTAAAAACCCTTTTGTTGAGGTTGAAGAAAGAAAACCAGAATACAATGTTGTAGTAGTTGATTGTGGATGTAAGTATAATATATTAAGATGGTTAAGAAAAGTAGGGTGTAATTTAATTGTTGTTCCAGCTGATACTTCTTCTGAAAAAATCCTTAGTTTTTCGCCAGATGGGGTATTTTTTTCAAACGGTCCCGGAGATCCGGAAGGTGTACCTTATGTTTTTAAAGCTTTAGAAAAACTAATATCTTATTCAATAAACAATAAAAAATACTTGCCTATTTTTGGGATATGCCTTGGTTGTCAGATGATGGGGTTAGCATTCGGTGGAAAAACTTATAAACTTAAATTTGGTCATCATGGGATTAACCATCCAGTGAAAAATTTTGAGACACAAAAAATTGAGATTACATCACAAAACCATAATTTTGCAGTAGAAATTGAAGAAATAGAAGGAAAGTTTTATGTAAAAGGAAATAAAGAACTTGTGGTCACACATATTAATTTAAACGATTATTCTTGTGAAGGAATAGAACATAAGAGTTTACCAATATTTTCAGTACAATACCATCCTGAATCTGCTCCAGGCCCTAACGATTCTAAGTATTTGTTTGAAAAATTTGTGAAGTTAATGGAGAAAGCAAAAAATGCCAAAACGTAAGGATATAAAAAAGATACTAATTATAGGGTCAGGACCTATTGTTATAGGACAAGCATGTGAGTTTGATTATTCTGGTACACAAGCAATTAAAGCGTTAAAGAAAGAAGGATATAAAGTTGTTCTTGTCAACTCTAATCCTGCTACCATTATGACTGACCCTGAATTTGCTGATGCTACTTATATTGAACCACTTATATCAGAAGTTTTGGAACGAATTATTGAAAAAGAACGGCCTGATGCGTTACTGCCAACCTTAGGTGGACAAACTGGTTTAAATTTGGCTGTTAAACTATATGAAATGGGGATTTTAGAAAAATATAATGTAGAACTTATCGGTGCAAAAATTGATGCTATTCGTCGTGGTGAGGATAGAAAGTTGTTTAAAGAAACAATGGCAAAGGTAGGTCTTGACTTGCCCAAAAGTGGTTTCGCTTATAGTTTAGATGAAGCAATAAATGTTGCAAAAGAGGTTGGGTTCCCATTGATAATTCGTCCATCGTTTACTTTAGGCGGTACTGGTTCAAAGATTGTTTTTAATGAAGAAGAATTTGTTGAATCAGCAAAAAATGCTTTACAATCATCAATGATATCTGAGATACTTATAGAAGAATACCTTAATGGATGGAAAGAATACGAACTTGAAGTAATGCGTGACTGTAAAGACAACTGTGTTGTTGTTTGTACAATAGAAAATTTTGATCCAATGGGAGTACATACTGGCGACTCTATCACAGTGGCACCAGCTCAAACTCTAACTGATAAAGAATACCAACGAATGCGTGATATGGCGTTTAAATGTATCCGTGCTGTAGGTGTTGAAACTGGCGGGTCAAATATACAGTTTGCTGTTAATCCTAAGACAGGACGTATTGTTATAATTGAGATGAACCCGCGTGTATCAAGGTCTTCTGCATTAGCATCAAAAGCTACTGGTTTTCCAATAGCAAAAATAGCTGCACTTTTAGCTGTTGGATATACTTTAGATGAAATACCAAATGATATTACTAAAAAAACACCAGCGTGTTTTGAACCAACGATAGATTATGTTGTTGTAAAAATTCCAAAGTTTGCTTTTGAAAAATTTAGACCTGTATCAAAAGATGGTAAAAAAGATTATTTTTACCAAATTTTAGGGTCTCAAATGAAATCTATTGGTGAGGTAATGGCTATAGGTAGAACTTTTAAAGAAGCATTACAAAAAGCATTACGTGGGTTAGAAATTGGTAGAAGTGGGCTTGATACAGAAAGTATTATTGAACAGTTTAATAGTTTATCTGAAGATAAGAAACAAGAGATTTTATCTAACATAGAATACAGATTAAGATATCCAAACTGTGATAGAATTTTTAATATAAAATATGCTCTGTTATTAGGAAAAACACCTGAAGAAATATCTGAACTTTCCAGTATTGATAAGTGGTTTATTTATCAGATCAAAGAAATAGTGGATTTTGAGAAAGAGATTTTGATTGTGAAGAATAAAAAAGACAAGAAGCTTATTGAAATAATTGCAAAGGCAAAAAGTTATGGTTTTTCAGATAAACAATTATCAAAACTTCTAGGGACTACAGAAGATGAAATTACCAAGTTTAGAATTAAAAACAACCTTTTTCCAAACTATAAAGTAGTAGATACTTGTGCGGCTGAGTTTGAATCATACACACCATATTTTTATTCTACTTATGATGGTGTTTTAAATAGAGATGATTGTTCTATTGATAAACATAACAGTTTAATTAGTTATTTTAATGAATCGTTGGATTATCACAAAAATAAAGATAAAGATAAAGTGATAGTATTAGGTTCAGGACCTAATCGTATTGGACAAGGGATAGAATTTGATTATTGTTGTGTGCATGCTGTTTTGGCTATAAGAGAAGAAGGGTTGGAAGCAATAATGGTAAACTGTAATCCTGAGACAGTATCTACAGATTATGATACTGCTGATAAACTTTATTTTGAACCAATAACTTTTGAAGATGTTTATAATATTTATAAAACAGAAGAAAAAATAGCCCAATTAACTAAAAATAAACTTTTAGGTATTGTATTACAATTTGGTGGGCAAACACCTCTTAATATATCAAAGAAATTGAAATCTTATGGTGTTAAAGTTTTAGGTACTCAACCTGAATGTATTGCTTTAGCTGAAGATAGAGAACTTTTTGCAAAAGTGTTGAAAAAACTTAAATTACCTTATCCTGAACATGGTTATGCAAGAAGTTATAAAGAAGCATTAAAAATTGTACAACAGATTGGTTATCCTGTGATAGTTAGACCTTCCTATGTATTAGGTGGCCGTGCAATGGAGGTTATTTATGATGAGCAATCTTTGAAAGAATATTTAACTGAACTTTTTGAAAATCCTGTGCTAACAAAAGATGTATCAAATGTAGTTATAATTGATAGATTTTTAGAAGATGCAATTGAACTCGATGTTGATGCAGTATGTGATGGTGGAGATATTTTTATTGCTGGGATTATGGAACATATTGAAGCAGCAGGAGTACATTCTGGAGATAGTGCTTGTGTGCTCCCACCAGTTTCGTTAACATCACAACAAATCCAAACAATATATAAGTATGTTGAAGTTTTATCTAAAGAACTAAAAGTTAAAGGTTTGATGAATCTACAATTAGCAATAAAAGATGGAATTATTTATGTATTAGAAGTAAACCCGCGTGCATCAAGGACAGTACCTTATGTGTCAAAATCAATAGGGTTGCCTATAGCTAAAATTGCAACTAAGGTAATGCTTGGTTATAAGATTAAGGAGTTACTTAAAAAATATAATTTTTCGCAAGAAAAAATTTTAAACTTAGGATATTATACAGTTAAAGAAGTAGTTTTACCATTTCAAAAATTTGCAAATGTTGATATCGTTTTATCTCCAGAAATGCGTTCTACTGGCGAAGTAATGGGTATTGATAAAACATTTCCTTTAGCATATGCAAAATCTCAGTTTGCAGCTGGTACTTTTATTCCATTATCTGGAAAAATATTGTTTAGCCTTAATAACAGAGATAAACAAAAAGGGTTAAAAATTGCAAGAGAATTGTATAATTTAGGATTTCAAATAATTGCTACCGCTGGAACTGCAGAATTTTTTGTCAAACATGGCCTACCGTGTCAAAAAGTAAACAAACTTTCCGAAGGAAGACCAAATATAGTTGATGTTATATCAAATCACGAAGTACAACTAGTAATAAACACACCTACTGGGAAAGGAAGATCTTTCTCAGACGGGTTTCTAATTCGTAGAACAGCTACTGTAAATAATATACCTGTGATCACCACATTAGAAGCAGCAAAGTCTGTTGTTGAATCTATTGAAGAACTAAAAAAAGATTATAATGTTGACAGTCAAAAAATTAAGTTTGATGTCTTTCCATTACAAAAATGGTTTCAAATAAAAATGTAGGTAAGAAAAATGAATAAAAAATGTTCAGAGTTATGAATTATTAGTTCAGAGTTAAAAATTGTAGTAAGAAGTAGATATAGTAAATAAGAAGGTTTGATGTCATCGCAAGTAAAAACAGAACTGAGTTACATCGCTTACAATCGGAACAGGATGCACAATTTTGTTGTAAAAATAAAATACTATGCTTACCCGTTTTTAGCGGTGTTGCTTGCAATGAGAAAAAAGAGATTTTTATAGTTCTCTCCAATTTGCAAGAGTATGTACACAGTCTTTGTTCGTGTCTATTTTTTATACCAAAATAAAAAATTTATTTTTCCTTGACAAATAAAATTAAATTTTGTAAAAACAAGTCCCGCCTGATATGAATAATGAAGAAATTATAACAAGACTACCGAAAGTTGACATACACAGACATTTGGACGGTTCTGGCCGTGTGGAAACAACCTTTGAGTCAGCTATAAAACATAATTTTAAATTACCAACATATTATGTTGACAAATTTCGTAAATATGTCCAATTGCCAAAATGTAAATCGTTGACTGAGTTTCTTAAAACATTTGATTTCTTTTATAATATCTTAAAATTTCTTGATGTAGTATAACGTATAAGTTAAGATATTAAGAAGTAAAGGTTTGCTCCACTATTGCAAACAAGCAAAAATTTTTTGAATATACTTATTCTTGTGTGATACCTATTACTTGCCACGCAGGCGAAGCTGGTGGTCCTCAGGAAGTTTATTATGCAATAAAATTTGGTGCAAAAAGGATTGGCCATGGGACAAAAATTTGTAAAGATAAAAAAATAATGAAGTTTGTTAAAGATAATTCTATACCATTAGAAGTTTGTCTTACTTCTAATGTTCAAACACAGGTTGTTAAAGATATTAAAAAACATCCTGTGAGAAAATTTTATGATTATGGTATTAAAATTACACTTAATACAGACGATCCGTCAGTATCAGGTATTGATTTGAACTACGAGTTTCAGTTAGCACAAAAAGTGTTTAAATTTAGTATTGGAGATTTGAAAAAGATTGTTTTAGATGCAGCAGAAACAAGTTTTTTAGATAACAAAACAAAAAGTTGTTAATCCAACAAATTAAAAAAATTGAGAAATAAAAATATGACATATAAAGAATCTGAGTTTCCACAAATGCTAGAAGTTTTGGTTGATTATATTAAAAAAGGAATACCAGTTGATGAAATTGTTAGTTACGCATATAAGTTATACAAAAATGTTCCAATTTACATTGGTATTGTGAACATGTGTTTAGAAAATCTGGTAAAAGAACAAAATGTTACCCAACTTAAGAAAGGTGATTTTGTGATTATAAAAGATAAAAATGTTACTTATAGAGCAGTTGTAGAAAAAATTGACAAAAATAATGTTTATTTAAAAAATGTGAAAATTATTTCTGACAAAAAAACATTAAAAGTTCGTATTGATAACAAACAAAAAGTTTATAAAATAGAAAAAGATGTGCTTAGTAAACTTTGGCCATCGCTAAAGTTTAAGAAGTAGGTAGTGAGTTCAGAGTGTAGATAATGACTAAAAATAATACAAAGGGAACAATATGCAACAAAAAACTTTCCAAAAAGGTGTTTGTATAATCTCAGGACCTAACAAAATAAAAGTTGTTACAGGCGAAGTTGGAGCTATTGGTAAAAAATTTCAGGAACAAGAAAAAGTTTTTATTCCTGAAGGTAAAAGAATACCGTTAGAAGTTGGAACAGATGCTATTATAGAAATTGATAACCAAAATTTGGTTGAAAAAATACAAGCAAGAACCATTCCTGAAGATTGGGATAAAGTTGTTGATTATTTAATATCAAAAAAAATTAATTCGGTAATAATTTTTGGCGAAGTTGATACTGGGAAAACATTTTTTTCTACATATATTGTTAACAAACTTTTAACAAAAAATTTAGTTCCGTCAGTATTAGATTGTGATACGGGACAGTCAGATATAGGTCCACCATCAACTTTAGGACTTGCAGTGTTTAAAAAACCTGTTCTTTTTATGACAGAAGTTGAACCGGAAAAACTTTATTTTGTAGGTTCACATTCACCTTCAGAACATTTTTTGTATTATTTATGTGGATTTGTAAAATTGGTTAAATATGGAATAGAAAATTCTGATATTGTAATTATTGACACACCAGGTTGGGTTTTAGGTGATGGAGGAAGAATGTTAAGAAGTTCAGAAATCGAACTACTAAGATCGTTAGGGACAAATTTTGTTGTAATTTTACTTCAAAGAAAAAATGAAGTTGAACATTTAGTTCTAACCTTGCCAGAAGATAAAGTTATAAAACTTACAGTGTCAAAAAAAGCATCGTCTACTTCACCAGAAGAACGTAAAAAATTACGTGACTTTGTTTACAAAAAATATTTTTCTCAACTTGAAGAAATTATATTGAATTTTAATAATGTAAAAACAGATCGTGTGTATTTCCTTACAGGTCAAAAACTTCGGATAGAAAAAAATATTTCCTCAAACATTTTATGGATAGAAAAACTTCCAGGCTTTGAAGGATTATATGTTGTTTCTAAAAAATTGTTAAGTCAAAAAGAAAATGAGTTGATTAAAAAAATTTATGATGTTAGAAAAATTAAAAATGTTATAAAAAATGATTTTAATGGAGTAATAGTTTCGTTGTTAGATGAAACATACGAAGTTGTTTGTTTAGGAATAATAGAAGAAGTTGATTTTGTAAACGAGAAGATTTATATTTTTGTGTCAAAAGGGAATAAAAACAAAGTTGTTAAAATAATTCAATTTGGTTCTTTAAAACTTACTTTGGATATAAAAGAAGCTGGTTTTGTAGAACCAGGCCTTCTATGAAATTTTTAAACTTGAAAAAGGGGGCCAATAATGGGAATAAGTTTGTTTCCTAAAGAAAAAGATTTTTTAGGTATGCTTATAAAACAAGCTAAAAAAGTTCAACAAGGGACAGAATATTTGGTTGAGTTTATAAATAATCCGAATGAAGAGAATATGAAAAAGTGTTGCAAACAGAAGAAGAAGCTGATGAGTTAAGACGGCTTCTTATCGACGATCTTAACCGTGCATTTATAACACCTTTTGATAGAGAAGATATATTTGCGTTGTCACGTGCTATTGACGATATTGTTGATTATGCAAAAAGTACCGTTGAAGAAATGATGTTGTTTAAAATAGAAGCAGATGAGTATATGAAAAAAATGGTTGAAGCAATAAATGACGCTGCAAAAGAAATAGTAGCAGCGTTGAGATGTATTAAAACGCATCCTGGTGTTTGTGCGGAACATATTGTACGTGCAAAAAAAACTGAGAATTTTGTAGAACACAGGTATCGCGAAGGACTGGTAAAACTGTTTGAATCAGACGATATTAAAAAAATTTTGAAAACAAGAGAAGTGTATAGACATTTGTCTAACGCTGCGGATCGTGCTGATGAAGCAGCAAATATTATAAGCGATATTTTAGTAAAGATAACATAATTTATCATTTCTATCAAAATGTTATTTATTATGTGAGAAAAAATTACAAGTTATCCTAACACAAAGGAGGACAATTTGTTATGGAAGAAAAAATAGGTGTTGTTGAGGACTATTTTGCAAAAATTTCTATGATAGTAGTAAAACTTGAAGGCGAACTTAAAGTAGTAAAAAAAATTCATATAAAAGTCTTACTACATACTTTATACAAACAGTAGAATCAATACAAATTGAACACCAACAAGTTGATGTTACAAAAAAGTGATTCTGTAGGGGGCAAGATTGAACAACATTGCCGTAAAGCGATGTTGTATATAAAATTGTTGAATAAAACATAAAGTATGAATTATATTGCAACTTCTGTAGAAGAAACTTATAAGATTGCTTCTAAAATTGTTAAAAAATATGTTAAAAAATATAACATAATCTTTTTCTTGTTATACGGAAATTTAGGTAGCGGGAAAACAGAGTTTGTTAAAGGTGTTGCAGAAGGATTAGGTTTTAACAAAAAACAAATTAAAAGTCCTACCTTTGTGTATGTCACAGAAATATTTAATAAAAACTACAAAATTTTTCATATAGATCTTTATCGTATTGACAAAAAGTTTGTCTGGGACATTGTTCACGATTTGTTAGAAAATATTGATTTAGAGAGGAAAAAAATAGTATTCTGTTTTGAATGGGCTAACAAAATTTCGTCTGAAACAAAATTATGGTTGTCAAATATAAAACAATCTGTAACTCTTAAGGTTGAATTAAAAATTATTTCTCCTACCAAAAGGGAAATCGTTGTAAATGAAGAATAAAAAATTAATTCTTGCAATTGATACTTCAACTCACTTTTTATCAATGGCACTTTATAAAGATGGACAAATTTTTTGTTCTACAAAAAATTCTTTAGACCATTCCGAAAATTTAGTAAAAATTTTGGATAAGATATTGTCTTTGTCAGAAATTCGTTTAAAAGATATAAATTTGTTAGCAGTTAATATTGGTCCAGGGAGTTTCACAGGTTTACGTATAGGGCTTTGTTTTGTTAGATTTTTAGCAAAATATTTTAGATTAAAAATTGTAACTACAAATTCGTTTTGGATGTTGTTATATGAGTTTATCAAAAAGTATGATTTAAATAAAAATTGTAAAATTGTAGCTTTGTTTCCTTCTGTAAAAAACGAGTTTTATTTTTGTGAGTTTGAAGTTAATAACAAAAAAGAACAAAAAATGTTGAAATATGGATATGTAAAACAGTCAGAAATGAATTTTAAAAATGTAGATTTTTTTCTTGTACCGAAATTTGTCAAAATTGATATTAAAAATTCTGTGAAACTCAGTTTTTCAGCAAAACAAATTATACAAATGTTTTTAGATGAGAGTAGTTTGTATAAAATTGTTTCATATTACCAACTTGTTCCATTTTATGTGAGACATACATATTATTGATTGTTGATAAAAAATGTTAATTAAAAAAAATTTTTGGCAACTATTGACAAAAGAAAACAAAATTTGGTAAAATTAACAAGAAAATAAAGTTTAAAAATTTTGTGTAAAATTAATACATTTTGCTATGAAAGAAAATAACTCAGAAGTTGTCAAAGAGATAATGGATGTAAAAGAACTCTCAAAATATTTAGGTATTGGTAAGTCAAAAATATATAAACTTATTCGCGAGAAAAAAATACCCGCATCAAAAATTGGTAGACAATATAGATTCTCAAAATCTGTAATTGATAGTTGGCTTAAAGAAAATCTTATAACAAGAGAAAATCTTCAATATTCCTTGGATAAACTTTTTAAAAATAAATGAGTATAGAAACAAGTTGTATACATAAAATACAAAAAGTTCAATATCTTGCTAATGGTAAAAAAATCTTTTCTTACATAAAACCCTTCTTAATTCACTATTATCTATTGTCATTTTATTATTTTTAACAAAAAATTTTAAAAAAGGAGGTATAAAAAAATGGCACAAAAAGTAGCGAAAGTGGGTATCAAAAAAGAGGAAGGGTATCTGTACTATGTGGATAAAGATGGTGATGTCGCAAGAGTGAAAATGGCTCGTGGAAGAAAAAAAGGTGGTAAACCGCAAAAAGTAGCGAAAGTTGGTGTCAAAAAAGAAGATGGGTATCTCTATTTCATAGATAAAGATGGAGATATTGCAAGAGCAAAAATGGTTCGCAGAGGTAAGAAAAAATAAGAATAAGTAAATAAAAAACTGAATTAAAAATTTTGTTAATAAAAACGGAAAAAAATAACCTGAAGATTTATATTTTTTGTTAGAAGTAGTAAGATTTTGTTATAAAGGAAATTTAGATATTTGCTAATTTTTAATTTAATAAAGTTTTAGCTGTCTGTAATTCTAATATAAACCTTCTTTGTTTTTGACGAGTTTAAAGAGGATATTGTGAAAAAATTTAAAATTGCTTTATTTTTGTTATTTCCTTTATTTTTTTCTTATGGACATTCGGCTGTAATAACTTCTACTGGCACACCAGGTATACCTCTTCTGTGGAATTCTACTTCCACTTGGGATAGTGGGACAATACCTACTGTAGGAGATGATGTAGTCATTTCTCAAGGGTTTATAATTATAGTTGATACTACAGCAGTATGTACTGCTGCATCGTTGACTTTGGATAAATATGCTACATTGCGGTTTTCACCCAATGGTGTTACTGGAAGTACTTTAACAGTAAGTGGCGATATATCGTGTAACAACGCTGCACAAATTATAATGTTGTCCTCTCACAAAAACGATGTTTTCTATCTATCTTGCCAAAAACTTAAATTGACAGAAAACAATGATTTAGTAATCAATATAGACACTTCTGATGTTAATGTATCTATTAATATATTTTCAGATATAGAACTTGCAAAAAATGATTATGGTAGTTCAAAATTTGAAGTTGTTTTCAGCAGTAATTCTTTGAACTCAAATGTTGTTGTTAACGCGTTTAATCTAACTATTGGTGAAGATTGTCTATTTAATGTGGTTACATCTACAACTGTGAATTTCTCTCTGTATGGTTCTGGAAAACTTACCAACAATGGGACACTTTTAATAAACTCGCCCGGTAGTGTTATATTTGAAGAAATAAATAATAATAAAAATATGTATTTTTATAACTCAATTCTTGATACAACATTAGATTTTTATTTAGGTCCTGTTACAAATTTGGGATATGTAGAATTTGTAGGTGTTGACCCTAACCCAGCAAATACAAATAAACCTGACCCTGAAACAGTAAAAAGAACAATAAGTATTACTGCTGATTATATTCTAACTTTGAAAATGGATATAAAAGCTGCTGTAGGGATGAAAATGGAGAATGTATCTGTTCACCATACAGGTTTGTGGGATACAACAACACCCGAGGGATATGAGTTATATGGGATAGTTTTTATAGGAGTAGCTGCTCCTATTGATGGTGCTGGAAAAGATTATATAAGATTTTATAATTGTGATATTTCTTCTTCAGCTGATACTGGGATACTATTTAGGAACTGTAAAAGAATAAATCGTTGGTGGTATGAGCAAGGTATTAATAATAATTTGATAAGAAACTGTGTACGTGCAGGTGTATGGTTCAAAAATACATCAAAGTCAGATATAAGATATAACAAAATTTATTCTAACATAGGTGGTAATGTAGGATATGGTATAAGGTTTGATGGTTCTTCTGAAAATGAAATTTCATATAATGATATATACAACAACAAAATTCGTGGGATATATTTTGAAGATTCTGATAAAAATTTGATTGATTCTAACAAAGTGTATAACCAACTTGCAGAAGAAGGTATCTCACTTGTTAGGTCAGAAAAAAATGTTATTGTAAACAACGAATGTTATAACAACCGTGTTTATGGTATTGCACTTGAATCACAGTCAAAAAACAATTATGTTGGTGCAAACAAATGTTGGGCTAACAAAGTTGGTGGTATGCGTGTGAGATACGGTTCTGATGGCAACATTTTTGTTATGAACATATCTACAGGCAATGCTGGCGATGTTGGTTATGATGTTGGTTACGGGTTTGCATCACATTCGTCAGTAGACAATTTGTTAATTGATGAGTATTATAGTGATAACAAATGTGGTGATATTTATATTGAAGGCGAAGAAAACACTGGATATATTTCACAATTGTGGTTAAAAAATTGTTTCTTAGGTTCTACAACAGAGTTTGCTAATACACCATATAAACAGGAATTTACGAAAGAAAATTCTTGGGTTATAAGTCAAAACCATGACAGAATCCCAGGTCTTACACGTATTTGGGGACAATTCTCAATGCCACAACCTGCACACAGTTGGCATACAGAAGATACTTTAAAATTTAATTATTTTGAACAACTTTATAAAACAAAATCGAACGGATGGAACACTGTATCTTTTTCTTATGATACTGC
>Ga0080004_1210761_pt1 | contig 166573 bp, 167 predicted proteins | sample WasSprMetagenome_FD_69207 | JGI IMG/M metagenome (GOLD analysis project Ga0080004, IMG submission 69207) | Sulfidic aquatic microbial communities from Washburn Spring, Yellowstone National Park, USA - WS (SPADES assembly) (version 2) | ecosystem: Environmental > Aquatic > Thermal springs > Hot...
AGATGGCAGAATTGACAGAATTGAATGCCAGTGGGAGGAATATAAAGAACATATCTGGTCTTGAATATGCAATCAACCTACAAAAGTTGAACCTTGAAAACACCCTAGTTAGTGATATTAGCCCATTAGCTAATCTCACTAAACTACAAGAGTTGAACCTTAGCAGAAATCAGATAAAAGATATTAGCCCATTAGCTAACCTCACTAACCTAAAAAAGTTAGACCTTAGTAGAAACTCAATAAGCGATATCAGCCCACTAGTCAGTAATACTGGATTAGGAGAAGGAGATGTAGTTTATCTAAAATATAATCTTTTGGACTTTTCTTCAGGTTCTGATGATATACAAAATATTGAGATACTTGAAATTAGAGGGATGGAAGTAGACTGGAACCCGTGGAACTGGTAATTGTTCCAAAACTGATGGATAAGTAACAAAACCTACCCCCCTCTTAGGAGCCTAACTACTGAAAAGAATACTTCTTTAAGACTTTAAAATCTCTTTATTAAAACAATGGGGCGGGCTATAAGCCCGCCCCTATTCTATTTTAAATCTAGACAAGAAGCCATAGCCTACATTCCGCAGGTATAGTGTAATGTATAAAAATTTTTCTTTCGAGAAAGGACGGAGGATTAGAATTGAAAGTTACTAAGGAGAAGAGATAGTAAAGGTGACAAATTTAAGGGAAGTGCCTAGGAAAATTCTTTCATTGATGGGGGAGGAGTGTAAAAAAATATTATAATTGAGAGTGACACGTGCAGAATGTGGGCTGTCAAGAGGATTGTAAATAGAGGGTAATTATCATATTGACAGGAGAAGATATATATCCTATAATCTTTTTAGAAAACATTTTCTTGCAGGAGGCTGGTAATGGATGAGATAGAACTGTGTTATAGGTATGCACCTATAATAATGTTTGATGCTAAGGAACCGTTTCTCCCGATAAGAGTCGGGTATACCATCTTTAAAGAGAAAGTCTCCACCTCTCCATCGTTTCCAAGAGAAATAGTCCTAAATGATAATGAGAAGTTCTCTATCGAGTATGCCATCTACTGGGACTGGGATATAGGGCATCTCTATGAGCTGGAGCATATATGGGTATACGTAGATAATGATGGAAAGATATCGAGGGTAGAAGCTAGCTGGCATGGGAAGTATAATCTGATGGAAAATGCAAAGATAAAGGAAGATACTCATCCGGTACTCTATTCCCAACCTGGTAAGCATGCATTCGCTCCTGATCCCTCATGGTTTGAACCTAAAGAGAGGTTTATCCTACCCTGTACCCAGGAAGCAGGTATAGGTGGATTACTTATCACCAGGCTCTTTGAAGGCAAGATGACCAAAACCCTGGATGATGACGAACTGGTCTTACGGTATTTAAGTAGATTTGCATTTACTCCAAGCTTTAATTTCAGCAAGGAGTTCAGATTTCAGCCAGAAGACTTTCAGCCATGGGAAGAGGTTGAGGAATGGATACCTAAGAGGGTAAGAGAAGTATTGGAAAATATTAAAAAGGAGGTATTGTAAAGATGAAAGGACTGGTTGTTAGTGCAGAGTGGAGTCCAAAGCCAGGTTATGTTGTATCTCAATTCGAAAAAAACACCGGAAAGGCTATCACTGGTAATAGCATCTGGAAAAATCCAAAGCTGGAGGTAAAAGAGGTTCCAGACCCAACCCCTGGACCAAAAGATGTTGTCTTAAAGGTAAGAGCATGTGGTGTATGTGGCTCAGATGTCCATTTTTATGAGACAGACAGTGACGGTTATATTCTCTATCCTGGACTTACAAAGTTTCCCTGCGTTATAGGTCACGAATTCTCAGGAGAAGTTGTAGAGGTTGGAAGCGAGGTAAAGGACCTGAAGGTTGGAGATATGGTAACTGCAGAAGAGATGATATGGTGTGGTGAGTGCGTACCCTGCAGGAATGGATACCCAAATCAGTGTCTCAATCTGGAGGAGATCGGATTTACAATAAATGGTGCATTTGCAGACTATATAGTGATTGGGGCTAAATACTGCTGGAAGATAGATGAGATAGCGGAAAGATACGGAGACAGAGAGAAGGCTTTTGAAGCCGGAGCACTCGTTGAACCAACAAGTGTCGCCTATAATGGCATGTTTGTAAGGGCAGAGGGATTTAAACCGGGAGGATATGTGGTTGTATTTGGTGCAGGACCGATTGGCCTAGCATCAATCGCCCTTGCAAAAGCAAGTGGAGCCAGTAAGATTATCGCATTTGAGATCTCTAACAGGAGGAGAGAGCTGGCAAGATTAGTGGGGGCGGAGTATGTATATAATCCAGCTGAGGTGGACCCGGTAGAGGTGATACTTGATGTCACAAAGGGTGCAGGGGCAGATATGCTTGTTGAGTCTGCCGGAGCTCCAACCAAGACCATCCCTGTTATGGAGAAGACACTTGCCATAGGTGGAAAGATCGTTCAGATAGGCAGGGCAGCAGAGAGGGTTCCTGTCTACCTTGAATACTTCCAGACCCATGCCGGACAGATCTTTGGTGCACAGGGACATTCCGGCTATGGCACATTCCAGAACGTCATAAGACTTATGGCTTCTGGAAGAATAGATATGACCCAGATCATTACATCCAGATTCTCTCTTTCTGATGCGGTATCTGCAATAAAGAAGACGAGTCAGAGAGAAGATGGAAAAGTAATGGTAAGGATGTAGAAAGGAGAGAGACTATGCAGAATGAATTCTGGTTAACAACAGAAAATCCTGGAATAGTATTTGAAAACACTGAGGTAGGGAGGTTGAAGAAGCAGATATGGGATGCCTCAGAAGAAGAGATAGATGCAATACTGAAGGAATATGGCATACCTTCGCCACCTGAACTGGGAAAACCTGGAACTTATATCCAGACGACGATAAGACAGCAGGTGGTGGAGAATAGACGTAAAAATGATATAGTCCTGATTCCAATAGGATCAACAGAAAAACATGGAAGGCACTCTATATCTGGACTTGATACACTGGTCGTAACCCAGATATTGGAAGGTGTAAGGAGATACACAGAAAAACAGGGAAGACCTGTCAATCTCGTCTGGCCTCCGATAAACTATGGGGCACATCCGTATCACCACATCGGTATGCCGGGGACGATAATCATACCCCAGGATGTTGTAAAGGAGTTACTTATCAATGTTATGCTTGGACTCTGGAATGACGGTTTTCGTAAGCAGATACTTGTCAATAACCATGGACAGTTATGGGTCTTAGAGTCAGCCCTCCATGAATTTATGTACAGGTATCAATTACCTGGAATCTTCCAGGTCCTTGACTGGCACAGGGCGGTAAGAGAATTCTTCTATCCAAAGGGTAAGCCTGATATAGTGGAAACTCCATTTGTTCATGCGGATGAATCAGAGACATCACTGGCTCTGCTCCTCTTTCCCGAAGGAATGGTTGATATGAGCCTGGCTGAAGACACAGTTGGCAAAGGACAGAGTTACCTACCAGATGGACATTTTGACAAATCTGTAGAACCATTCCATAGACCTCACAGATGGTCTGAAGGAGAGGGACATGCTCCGATAGAGATAGTCGCTCAGCCAGAGGGAGTTGTGGGCAGGGCAAGTGCAGGCTCAGCAAGAAAAGCTAAAAGGCCTGTGGCAGCAATCCTGAGATATCTCACACTGGTTATAGATCAGATACTTGAGGTCTTCCCACCGGGAACAGTTCCTCCTGTAGAAGAGGTGACATTAAGGTCTGCCAAGGAGATGGAACCATATCTTAAAGAGCCAGAATCAGAAGGGTGGAAGACTGTCTATAGCCTGCCCAGGATAGGTTTTTAAGGAGGATGAGATGTTAGCCGGAGTCTTTGAGGGTGAAGGTAAGTTAAGTATAAAAGAGGTGCCGGAACCGAAAATAACAGGACCTGACGATGTCCTCCTGAAGGTAGAGTTTGCAGGCATATGCGGTACAGATGTCCATATACTGGAGGTTCCCCCTGGTCATCCAGCTACTCCCGGGGCTATACTTGGTCATGAGTATGTGGGGATAGTTGTTGACAAGGGACATAATGTAAAGACTGTAGATATAGGAGACAGGGTTGTGGTAGATCCAAACCTTACCTGTGGAGTCTGTCGATACTGCAGGAGAGGGCTTCCAAATATGTGTGAAAATTTCACCACTCTGGGTATATATCTCAATGGTGGATTTGCGCCATACAATGTTGCTCCTAGCAAAGCCCTGTATAAAATATCTAAAGATGTACCACTGGAAAGGTCTGCTCTGGCTGAGCCTCTTTCCTGTGTTGTTAATGCTATGAGAAAGTTGAACCTGCAGGTGGGGGATAATGTTGTCCTTATCGGTGCTGGACCTATGGGGCTATTATTTCTCTTAATGTTAAAAGCTCAGGGCGCAGGGAAAATTATAGTCATCGAACCTGCTCCATTCAGGGCAAAGATAGCTAAAGACCTGGGAGCAGACATAGTACTTAATCCCAAGGAGGTCAATACCAAAGAGGTGATAATGGATATAACAGAACTTGGTGCAGATATTGTAATAGATGCAGTTGGAAATCAGTTTGCCACCGCATTAGACCTAGCAAGGAGAGGGGGGACAGTCTTACTCTTTGGTATGAACGAAAATGCATTACCACAGATAAAGCAGATCACCATACCAAGGTATGAGCTTAAGATATTTGGTTCCTATATATCCTGGTTCAGTTTCCCACAGACTGTGGCTATATTAGAGAGTGGAAATGTCCCTGTAGAAAAGCTTGTTACCCATAAACTTCCCCTTGGTAAATTACAGGAAGGGATAGACATAATGAAAAGAGGGGAAGGGATAAAGATCCTGATAAATCCGCAGGAGACATAAGAAACTTAAAAGGGGGAGCTTAGAGCTCCCCCTTTTTACTCGACTCTAAATCTTGAAATAATTTCTGCAAGATTTTTAGCCATCTCATTTAGATTGTTTATATTAGCGGTTATCTCTTCTATAGCAGCGTTAACCTCTTCCACCGCAGCTGACACTTCTTCAGAGGAAGCAGCATTCTCTTCAGCTATAGCAGCAACACTTTGGATAGACTCTGAAATCCTTCTCGCCTCTTTACTTAAAGAGACAATCCCATTGGTTATACTCTGTACCGCTGTTAATGCAGAGTTTGCTCCCTGAGCTATCTTCTGGAAGGTATCTGTAACCTTAGTACCGGTTTCTACCTGTTTATTAATAATATCGAGTGTAATATTTATACGATCAGTAGTCCTATTTATTTGAGATCTCACCTGTTCGATGAACTCTGCTATCTGCTGGGCACTTCTATTTGATTCTTCAGCCAATTTTCTCACCTCATCCGCCACCACTGCAAAACCACGACCAGCTTCCCCCGCCCTTGCAGCCTCTATAGCTGCATTCAGCGCCAGGAGATTAGTCTGAGAACTTATACTCGTTATAGTTTCCACAATACGCCCTATCTCATTGGCAAGTCTTTCAAGTTCAGAGGTTGCATTAACAACTTCAGCGGTAGCAGATGAGGTTTCACTGAATCCTCTGTTAAGGTCATCGACCACCTTCTGTCCTTCCTGTACCAACTTGACTGTAGCCTGATTACTGTAAGATACCGTCTCTGCATTTTTAGCCAGGTCTTCTATCCTGCTGGACATAAACTCTACCGACTGGGAGACATCCTGAACATTCTTGGCTGTCTCCTGTGCACCATTGGCTATCCCCTGAACAGTACCAGATATTTGCTGAACCGACTGAGCAGTCTGATTAGTAGATTCGCTTACCTGCGTACTTGTGGAGGATAACTCTTTAATGGTATCTCTTGCAGTAATGATTAAGGCACTTATATTATCTATCATCCTACCCAAACTACTAGCCAACCTCGCTATCTCTCCCTTAAACTTCCCCTCTATCTTTACTGTAAGATCTCCCCCGGCTATGACATCCGCAATATTGGTAAGTTTGATTATTGGCTTAGCTATAGAGTCTCCAACGAGATAGGAAACAATTATTAAAGCCAGTGCAGTTATAACAAATAGAATAATAATAAATCTCATCATACTATTAACATTGGCGAATGCAGATGCCTCAGGCTCCTGCACCCCAAAAGACCAGCCAGTTATCTTTATCGGGGCAAAGGCAGCTATCTTACGGACTCCTTTATATTCATATCTACCGAACCCCTGTTCACCAGAAATCATTCTCTTGGCTAACTCTCTTAAACTAGGAGAATCAACCTGTAAATAATTCGTCTTTAAGATCTCTGTCTCATCTGGATGGACTAAAACCATCCCATCGTTACGAACTATATAGCTATATCCCCCCTCTGAGAGATTTATAGACTTACATCTTTCAGCCAGAGGTTTTATCAGATAGTAGGCTCCAAGAACTCCATAGGGATTACCATTCGGGTCTAAGATGGGGACTGCCAAGATAATTGTAGGTTCATTTTTATCTGGAGTAGTTCCAGTGGATATAGCGCTTTTTCCTGTACTCATCACAGTTTTAAAAAAGTCACTTCCGGAAACATCTATACTGACCCCTTTGGTTGTCAGTCCCCTTCCCTTATTATCGGTCATAAAGATATCGTACCATTTAGGATTTTTCTTTACATACTCCTCCAATCTTGACATTATAAGATCAGTCCTACCAGAAATCATCTCTAACTTTGAGAGGTTCTCTTCCAGGATTGTACCTATGTCTTCTGCCTGCGTCCTGGCAAGGTCTTTTAGAGCTTCTACATATGTTGCCTCCACCGTACTTTTAAATCTGGAATAGCCCATAAAGGCTAACACCAAAAAAGGAACAAGTGAAAAGATGAGGAACCAGATAATGAGATTAGATCTTAGAGACTTACCCAGATCAAACTCAACCATAAAGATCCCTCCTCCTTTTACTTTATTTATTATTTAAATCTCACCCCCCTTCTTCTATCCTCATCTATTAAGGGATTATTCTTCTACTATCAAAACCTCGTCTATTCCGTCCACCTCTTCCAAGCGGACAGCAACCCTTTCTTTCCTTGATGTAGGGGTATTCTTCCCAACATAATCAGGCCTTATGGGAAGTTCTCTATGTCCTCTATCTATAAGTACTGCAAGCTGAATAGTCGCTGGCCTACCATAATCTATAAGTGCATCCATAGCTGCCCTTACTGTCCTACCTGTATAGAGGACGTCATCTACGATGATCACATTCTTATCTGCAACATCAAGATGGAGATTCTGCTTTGGCAGTTCTCGTGTAACATCATCCCTGTAAGGGGTTACATCCAGAAACTCAACAGGGACATCTATACCCTCTATAGCCTTTATATTCTGTGCTATACGCTGTGCCAGATAAACACCTCTGGTCTTTATACCTACAAGGACAAGACTATTTACATCCTTATTATGTTCAAGGATCTCATGTGTAATTCTCAACAGAGCCCTTCTTATACTCTCTTTATCCATTATATGTGCCTTTATCACAGATTATCACCACCTTTAATCTTTTTCCCAAATGTCTCTACTATCCAATCCCTGATCTCATCTCTCACTCTCCTAAAAACTTCAAGCACCTGATCTTCCTCACCAGTAAAGCTTGCCGGATCTTCAAAGCCCTTATGGATAACCTTCTTTCCAGGAAAGAAGGGGCACTTTTCCCTGGCACTGTCACAAACTGTAACCACATAATCGAACACCATACCCCTGAACTCCTCAATACTCTTTGACCTCTGACCGGAGATGTCTATACCCAGCTCACCCATAACCTTTATAGCATAAGGGTTAACCTCAGTAACTTCCAAGCCTGCACTGTAAGATTCATAATGGTCCCCATAGAGATGTCTCAGGAACCCTTCCGCCATCTGAGATCTGCAGGAGTTATGGGTACATATAAACAATACCTTCTCCTTCATAAAATCACCTCACAGGGAAATATCCGACCTGGGAGACAATCTTCTGACCATCAGGGCTCAGTACAAAATCTATAAATGACTTTACCTCAGGGTCATCATAGATACAGGTATACATATAGAGGAATCTGCTTATCGGGTATAGCCCTTTCTTTACATTGACTTCGGTTGGCAGATAAGCCTTGGATCTGTCATCAGATTTGACCGCCAGGATCTTAACCCCCTTTGAATAGGCGATACCTCCATAACCTATAGAGTATTTCTCCTTTGAGACCGCATTGACAATCCCCCCGGTCCCGGGTAGACTCTGTGCCTTACTGGTATAATCCTCATTATTCAACACGTGTTCCTTGAAGAATACGTATGTCCCAGAGTTATTCTCTCTGGTATATACTATTATAGGCTTATCCTCCCATCCCAACTCTTTCCAGCTTTTAATCTTACCGGTATATATCCCTTTCAGTTGTCCCAGAGATATCTCTTTAAGAGGATTTGAAGGATTGACATATATAGTAATTCCATCAAGGGCTATCTTGATCTCTTTGGGATCTTTACCCCAAGCCTTTCTAATAGCTTCTTTCTCCTTATCTGTCAATGGTCTTGAGGCATTGGCTATATCAGTCACTTTATTTATAAGACCTGCTACTCCAGTTCCGGTACCCCCACCCGTTACCTGGACAATCTTACCCCTGTTCTTGAGCATATACTCCTCTGCCAGTCTCTGCACAAGTATAACCATAGTATCTGAACCTTTTATAGTGACTCTTCCCCTTACAACAGTAGCAGAGATTCCTGTTAGAGAGAAAAGGATTATTAAAAATAGAAACAAGAATCTTTTACTCATATTACCTCCAGCATCCAGCTTTATTCTATCCTTCCAAGTATCTTTAAAAACCTCGAAGGCTTTTCCGCCAGTATATTAAGATACTTAGGTATCTCCTCAAGAGGAACAACTCTACTTATAAGAGTTGCCACATTAACTCTCTTCTTCTCCAGCATCTCTATCGCCAGAGGGAATTCTCCAGCACTATTCCTGGAACCGTATATATTCAGTTCTTTCCTGGTAATTAGGGCAGTCGGGAGAGAGATCTCCTGATTAGGCCAACCAACAAAAGCTATCCTTCCGGTAAAGGAGACAACATCCAGAGTGGCCCTTATCCCGAAATGAGAACCGGTAGCCTCCACAACACACTCTGCCATCCTGCCATTAGTGATCTCCTTTATCCTCTCCACAAGGTTATCCCTATTGGGATTTATAGTATCTGTTATACCAAGATCTCTAGCCAGATCCAGTCTTTCATCTAATATGTCTATGAGTATTGGCATAGCCCCAAGACTCAGGGATGCCTGAGCTACAAGATTCCCGATCTGACCTGCTCCAAATATTGCTATATGTTCTCCAGATTTTAAGTCTACCCTGTGAATTGAATGCAGGGCTATAGATAGAGGTTCAGCCATAACTGCCTCTTCAAAGGACAGAGAATCGGGTAATCTATGTATAAGATTAACAGGATGTGATATATACTCAGTCATTCCTCCATCTATATGGACACCCAAAACCTTCAAATTCTCACAGGAGTTTGTCCTTCCTCTTACACAAGGATAGCACCTGCCACAGTATATATAAGGTTCAAGGATTACCCTATCACCTACCTTCAGGTCGGTGGTCCCATCGTTTATCTCTACAATCTCACCAACTATCTCATGTCCTATTATCCTCGGATATGTGCACATAGGAGAAGTACCTTTATAGGCAGAGACATCTGAGCCACATACACCTGCAACCCTTACCCTTAACTTGGCATAACCTTTGGGACATAAAGGCTCATCGATATCCTTTATAAAAGCATTCTTCGGTGCCTCCAGATAAACCGCCCTCATAGAAAAGCCTCCTTTTTATAGCCTATACTCACAAAATACTCATATATTATACCAGAAAAGGATGGCTTTATATACCTTGATTCGACTGCCTATTGTATCTGAAGACGTTTTCAGATATAATTATTACAAATCGATGATCAGGAGGTGGTAGATGGAATAGAGTCAGACAGTTTTCAAAAATTTTGTTTTTGTAACAGTTGAGTTACCCTAAAAGGGAGATGCGGTTTTAACAATATAAATTAAAAGAGGAGGAGATAATTTATGAGAAAGTTATACGGTTTGTTCTCTTTGATTCTGGCAGTTATGCTTTTATTGGGTACAGTGCCTCTATCATTCTCACAGGAGATGAAGTTTCACAAACAGTACAATACTCCTACAGACTACTACAAGGCAACTGGAAAGAGGATAACCAGGTACAATGAGGCACCTATGCTTGCTGAGCTTGTAAAACAGGGGAAGCTTCCTCCTGTAGATAAGAGACTCCCGAAAGAACCTATCGTCATAAGTCCTGTAGAGGAGATAGGGCAGTATGGAGGAAGAGCCAGAGTCATAGGTCCTGTAGATGGTTATGGGGATACAGAGGCATTTCGTCCCCACGAGGGAATCCTAAGAGTAGGTCCAGATGGCTTTTCTGTAGTGCCAAATATAGCAAAGAACTGGAGCTTTTCTGAAGGTGGCAAGGTCCTCACAATTTTTCTAAGAGATGGTATGAAATGGTCTGATGGGGCTCCATTTACCGCTGATGACATTATGTTCTGGTACGAGGATGTACTGTTAAATGATGATCTTACCCCAGTCAAGCCTGTAGAATGGTCACCTGGTGGAAAACTTATGAAGCTGGAGAAGATCAATAATTATACGGTCAAGGCTACTTTTGCTGTCCCTTATCCAACTGCAATCCTTCACCTAGCACATTCAGCAGGAGTAGCTGGGAGATTCTTCCTCCCCAAACATTATCTGAAGAACTTCCACCCTAAATATACCCCTATGGATAAACTTCTGGAACAGGCAAAGAAGGAAGGGTTAGATACCTGGTGGAAGCTCTTCCAGAAGTACGGAGACTACTACGGAGGTGGAGGAATAAGGATAGCTCCCGATGCACCCACTCTTCAGACATTCTATGTGGAAAAGAAAGGGTTAGACTTTGTTGTCCTCAAGAGAAACCCTTACTACTGGAAGGTTGATACCGCTGGAAACCAGCTACCGTATATAGATGAGATATTCGTCTCAGATATAAGAAATAAAGAGGTAGCAAATGTAAAGATAGCATCAGGAGAGGTGGATCTGGCAGAGATAAACACCACTATGGAGGATTATCCATTCTATATGGAGAATAAAGATAAAGGAGGATACAGGGTCCTTCTCTGGCAATCAATAATAGGAGCGGATGTTGCATACCAGTTGAATCTAACATACAAAGAAGACCCTGTACTTAGAGATATATTCAGGGATGTAAGATTCAGAAAGGCTCTTTCTCTAGCACTGAATAGAGATGAGATAAACAAGGTCCTCTATCTTGGAATGGGCACTCCAAGACAGGCAACGGTAATTCCACAGTCTCCATACTACGAAGAGTCATTTGCCAAAGCATATATAGAGTACAATCCCAAAGAGGCAAATAGACTCCTGGATGAGATGGGATTAAAGCGAGGACCAGACGGATATAGATTGAGGCCTGATGGCAAGAGGCTGGAAATACTCCTCGAATATGAAGAAGGAGAGACCCCAAAGGGAAAGACCACAGAGATGGCTGTCCACTACTGGGATGCTATAGGAGTAAAGGTAACTGCCAAAGAGATCAGTGGAAGCTTGAAGAGTCAGAGGACTTCTGCAAATCTCATACAGATGGGTCTGTGGCATGCGGACAGAGCGGGATTCTTATTTACTGTGGAACCCTACTACTGGGTACCTACAGAGGTAAGGAGTGAGGCTCCATGGTGCGTAGAGTGGGCTAGGTGGTTTGCCACTGGAGGAAAATCTGGAGAAGAGCCACCTGCAGAGATAAAGAAGATAAGAGCAAACTGGGAGAAGATGAAATCTACCACAAATGTACAGATGAGGATCAAACTTGCCAAAGAGATACTCAAATCCAACGCAGAAAATCTCTGGACTATAGGAACGGTTGGTTTAGCACCGCATCCAGTTGTAGTAAAGAATAACCTCAGGAATGTACCTGAGAAGGGACTATGGGGTTGGGACCTGAGGAGATTTACCGCATACGCTCCTGAGACATTCTTCTTCAAGCAGAAGTAATTTCAAGAAACTAGACTGTTAGAGCTGGTGGGTATCTGGTATAATATACCTTACTCACCAGCTCTTGGTATTAATAGGAGGAAAGCATATGAAGATACAGGCGATCTTCTTTGACCTTGGTGATACATTAATGGATGAGACAACAGAGGTTAAGGACCAGGACCTTGTCACCATAGACGCAGAATTGGTTGAAGGGGCAAAAGAGGTGCTCGCAAAGTTGAAGGAATTGGGGTACAGGATAGCTCTGGTTGCAGATACAAAGATTGGTACATATAAGAATGTGCTTGGTAAGTTTGATATGTTTAAGTACTTTGACTGTTTTGCAATATCTGAGGAGCTGGGTATCAGGAAACCAGACCCTGGGATATTCCTCTTTGCCCTAAATTCTCTAGGGATAGAGGAAAAAGACTATAAAGATGTTATAATGGTGGGGAATAATCTGAAGAGAGATATAGTTGGTGCCAATAGACTTGGTCTTATATCCGTATGGTTTCACTGGAACGATAGATACCAGTCTAAGCCTGAGAGTGAAGAAGAGATACCAAGGTTTGAGATAAAAAAGCTCTCAGAGTTATTAGATATAATAGAGGTTCTGGAAAAGGAAGAATAAAATTGAGGGGGTATGAGAATTGAGGTCTAAAATATTAAAGTGGTCTCTGATCTCTGCGGTCGTAATTATCATCCTCTCTCTGGCAGGATGGTTATACTTACAGGGGTACATACTTGATAGAGAACCTCCGGAAGTCTCTATTATCCGTCCTTCCAGGAGTAGGGTAATAACACTGAGTCCTAAAAATCCAAGGGTTAAGGAAGTCTTCCAGATAAAGGCGGTTGATAACAGGGCTCTAGATAGAGTAGTACTTCTCCTCAATGACTCTCAGATTAAGTCTTTTGGCAGGGGGGATAAGCTTTCCTTTGAGTGGGAGACAAAAAACAGAGGGAAGTACGTATTTAAAGCCTTAGCCTATGATCGTGCCAAAAATAAAAAGGAGTCAAAACCTGTAACCATTACTGTTAAGGTCGAAGGTATTCTACCAGCAGATTATACAGGATTTCAAAAACCGGTAAAGGTATACGTAGGTGCAAGCAATGTCTTCTTGAGAGAGGGACCTTCTGTAACCTATGGAGTAATAAAAATTCTAAAGCACAGGGAAGAAGTCCTAGTATTTGGCAAATGGGCTTCTAAGAGTCCAGATGAGGCGATCACAACAGATAGGGTCAACCTGATCACTCCTGATGGAGGGTCCATCGAACTGGATCGAGGGAAAGCCCTGTTGATAGTAAAAAGAGAAGACCCCTACTATATAGTATCTGTTCAGATCGACAATAGAAAACTTACCGGTAAACTCCCGGTGAGTGCAGTAAAGAGCATATCAGATAGACCCTGGTACTATGTAAGGACCAAAGAGGGAAAAGAAGGATGGGTGTTTGGAGAATTCCTAGGAAACGTAGAAGGATCTTCAGAGTAAGACTCACCATATTTATCCTCTTGTTACTTGGTATATTTATCATCGTATTCTTAAAACCGATATCCAGCACATTTAGATCTTATAAAAAGATCAATATAGAGATATATAATGGCTGTTCAGACTTCTGTAAGGCTGTTGGGGTAGAAGGGATCGTCGAAAATCTTATAGATAAGATCAAAGACAACCAGTTTAACGTTCTTCAACCCCAGGATCATCCTATATACAGGGTAAAACTCAAGAGTGAAATTATTTTCCCTCCAGATAAGACAGAGGAAGTTAAAGGAATTCATATTCTGCTTCCATCTGCATTAATTAGAGAGGACAAAAAACTGAATAATACCATCAGGATTATCCTCGGGGTCGATTCTATAAAGAGTCTATCATCCCCAAGGAGTGACAGTAGAAGTGTTGTATTTATTTTAGATAAAAAGAATTACGAGAATCTAAAGCCAAGATTATCTAGAGACTTCAAGGTACTGAATCCTGTAATCATCAGAGGGGATGAGAGTATAAATGAATTTAAAACAATAAATATATTCTCTCCCAGGGATGGCTTGACTCAGGTAAAAGAGCTTAAGAGGATATTTGGTAGAGAAGAGATTAGAGAGAAGATAGACAATAATTATAGCCACATTATTGTGGTCATCCCTCCCTCGTATGCAGGTGCTATCTATCGTGATTACAGTATAATCGTCAGGAAGAGCGAGTTTAAACTCTACCTTTATAAGGGTGACTCCCTGATAAAGACCTATCCTGTTGCTATTGGCAAGAATCCTGGAGATAAGAGAGAAGTTGGAGACTGCAGAACTCCAGAGGGAGATTTTTATATAACCAGTATAGAAGATTCCAGTAGCTGGGTCCATGACTTTGGAGATGGAAAGGGTCCAATAAAGGGTGCTTATGGACCCTGGTTTCTGAGACTATACACCGGTGCTGACAGGACAAAATCAGGGAAGGCGTGGGAAGGAATAGGTATCCACGGAACCCATAATCCCGCATCAATCGGAAAGATGGCATCTGAAGGTTGCATTCGAATGCGAAACGAAGATATTATGGAATTAAGGGAGAGGGTAAAGATCAGTACTCCAGTAAAGATTGAGCCATAGTCATCTCTTTACCCTTCCCGCTATCTCCTTCATCACTTCCTGTATTGGTATTCCTGTTTTTTCTGCTATAGCTTTACAGTCATCGTACTCCGGCATAATCTTGGGGGTCCCATTTATATAGGAGACCTTTACCCTGGCTTTTCCCCAGGGGGTATCGACCTCGATTATCTCTCTTGGTAACATAACCTTCTCTACCTGATATGTTCTCACCCCAATGGATGTGGTCTCCTTAAATATCACATCTATGAGTTTATCCACAAGATGATCTGGAGAGATCACAGTGAGTTTTACCGCCGGTCTGGATTTTTTCATATAGATGGGGGTGAAGAATACATCAAGGGCTCCAAGTTCAAATAGTTTATCCATCAGATATCCATAGACCTGTGGATTCATATCGTCTATATTTACATCTATAATCGTATTTGTATCCCTCTGCTTCTCCTGGTAGAGTTCTCCCACAATAGCCCTCAGCATATTGGGTATTGCAAAATCCTTTTTACCCAGCCCATAACCTATCTTCTCTACAGTGAGTAGTGGGATTGGACCAAAAGAGAAGGAGAGGGTTGAGATGATCCCTGCCCCGGTTGGAGTAACAAGTTCTCCCTTTATCCCATTTGAGTATATTGGTACACCCTTCAAGAGTTCGGCGGTGGCAGGGGCAGGTACAGGGAGCCTCCCATGAGCTGTCTCAACAAAACCTTCTCCGACCGGAAGAGGGGAACTGTAAACCCTTTCTATCCCGAGCAGTTTTAATCCAGTAACACTACCGACAACGTCAACAATCGTATCTATACCTCCAAGCTCATGGAGATGTACCTCTTCTAAAGGCTCATTATGAATGGATGACTCAGCCTCAGCTATTCTTGTAAGAATCTTTAGACTCTTCTCCTTTATCTCCTCATCTAGGTTACTATTACCTACAATTTCGAGTATCTCCCTTGCATGTCTATGAGTTACATTATCACTGACAATAATCTCTACGTCTGTTCCCATCAGGGGACCCTTCCTCTTCTTCTCGATCCTGACCTCATAGCCAGAGATCCCAAGTTTATCAAGCTCTCCAAGCCAGGAGTCTCTATCCAGTCCAAGGTCAAAGAGAGCCCCCAATATCATATCTCCACTTATACCATTAAAACAGTCAAAGTATATAGCCTTCATCTTCTATCCTCCCCGATATGGTTTATTATACTTGCAAGGTATCCTGCTCCAAATCCGTTATCTATGTTTACCACCGCTATCCCAGGGACACAACTGTTAAGCATAGTGAGGAGTGCAGATAAACCCTTAAAGCTTGCTCCATACCCTGTACTTGTTGGAACAGCAATTACAGGTTTATCCACCAGCCCGGCAACTACACTTGGAAGTGCTCCCTCCATCCCTGCAACGACTATAAGGACCTTGGCTTCGTTTATCCTGTCTATGCTCCCAAGGAGTCTGTGTATTCCAGCCACCCCAACATCATAAAGTCTCTCTACCCTGTTTCCCATTATACTTGCGGTCTCGATTGCCTCTTCTGCAACTGGTAGATCAGCGGTCCCTGCACTTATAACTAGTATATGACCAATGGGGTCTATCCTGTCCTTCACCACACTTATGGTTCTGGCTAGCTCATTATACCTTGCGTCTGGCAGAAACTCTAATACCCTTTCATATACCTCTCTGCTGGCTCTGGTAGCAAGGACACGACTGTTCTTCTCTGATAGTCTCTTTATAATCTCTACTGATTGCTCGGTGGTCTTTCCCTGACAGAAAACGACCTCGGGGAATCCCTTCCTCAAAGACCTGTGGTGGTCAATTCTCGCATAACCCAGGTCTTCGTAAGGAAGGACCTTGAGCCTTTCCAATGCAGAATCCACATCTAGCAAACCATTCCTCACGTCCAGGAGAAGTTCCCTTATCACTGATAGGTCCATAAAATCAACTCCTTATTATCCTATTCATACTTCCAGTATTATAGCCTTCGAGATCCATAGTTATATAAGTATAACCTATAGACTTGAGTCTCTCAACAACAGTATCCCTGAGTTCTAAAAGTCTGGGCATATCTTCAGGGAGGACCTCTATCTTGGCAGTATTATCAAGATGTCTGAGCCTTACCTGGATAAAACCCAGACTCCTCAGAAAGTCCTCGCCCTCTTCTATCATAGACAAAGCCTTATCAGTTATCCTGGTATTATATGGTATCCTTGTTGCCAGACAGGCAAGCGCTGGCTTATTCCAAGTTGGAAGCCCCAAGTCTTTTGAGAGTCTCCTTATCTCCTCCTTCTTCAAACCGACATCCATAAGTGGACTGAGTATACCAAGCTCCTTCAGTGCCCTCATCCCTGGTCTGTAATCACCTACATCATCGGCATTCGAACCGTCAGCAACATTCTCTATGCCGTACTGTTTTGCTGTCTCCTTTATCAGAGAAAAGACGGTCAACTTACAGTGATAGCATCTGTCTGGTGGATTTTTCATAATATTCTCATTGGTAGATACATCTGCATCTAAGACTATATGTCTTACACCGATCATCCTGGCAATCTCTCTGGCGGATTCTATCTCCCATCCGGGGTGTATCATACTGTTCACCGTTATACCTATGGCATTGTCTCCTAACTCCATATGGGCAACCTTTAATAAAAATGTACTATCGACACCACCAGAAAAGGCAACCGCAGCATTCTTTAAATTTCTTATAAGTTCCTTTAGTCTTTTAAACTTTTCCTCTATGTCCATATATTCCCTCCTAGCAAAAAATAAGACCACAAAGGTTTCCAGTTTCGGCTGGATATATGACCTTCGTGGTCCATTCTACAATAACAAAAACTATCTTCCTACCTCTAACCTCTGCCAGAGTAAAGGAGGAAGTCCTTTTAACTGCATCTTCTTCTGGACAATATCTATTCTATAAAAAACTCTGTAGGCGGTCAACCTTCTCTCTACAGTATCGTATATCACATAGGCAGACCTTGGATCTCCATCTCTTGGTTGCCCCACACTACCAACGTTTATAATGTATCTCTTCCCTTCCTCTATAATAAGCTCCTGCTGATTTCTAAGGGGTAGTTGTCTCACCAGAGGAGAACCCTTTCTCTGCTCAAAGTATTCCATAATGTGTGAGTGCCCAATGAAACAGATATCTTCATCAAAGAACATAAAAGCAGACCTTGCCTCTGCAGTTGTTGTTATATACTCAAATGGATCCCCTGGGGCACCATGAACTATCCTGAATCCGTAGAGAACCTCCTCAAAAGGTAGCTTCTTCAGATACATTATATAATCATCGGATAACTGAGACCTGGTCCACAGAATAGCCTCTCTGGCAAACGGGTTAAAGTAGTCTATCAGGTTATCATCATAGCAGGCAGAGTCATGATTGCCACAGAGGGAAAATATCCTGTTACTTCTAATGATATCGCAACACTCCCTTGGATTTGGACCATAACCAACTATATCGCCGAGGCAGATAATCTCATCGACCTTTCCCTTAAGGTCTTCTAAGACAGTATTCAAAGCCTCCAGATTACTGTGGATATCAGAGATTATACCTATTCTCACCTATATGACTAGACTTCTAAGCCTCCTTATCCTATCCTCAAGAGGAGGATGGGTGGCAAATAGACCGGTAAATGAAGCCCTGTCCTCTCCAAAGGGATTTACTATAAATAGATGGGCGGTGGCTGAACTTGCACTTTCCATCTTCTTATGGAAATGCAGAAGTTTCTCCAGTGCATCTGCCAGGGCAGAAGGGTCCCTGATGATCATAGCGCCGGACGCATCAGCAAGGTATTCTCTCTGCCTGGATATGGCTGATCTTATAAGTGCTACAAGGACCGGAGATATTATTGCCAGGAGTATCCCTATAAGGAACAGTATCCCGCTTCCACCCCTATCATCATCTCTGGAGGATGGTCTGAAGAAGAAGAGAAAGTCCCTAAGGAGGACTATAAGGCCTCCCATTATGGCAGCAACTGTCATAAGGAGTATATCATAGTTCCTTATATGGGATATCTCATGGGCTATGACTCCCTGGAGTTCTCTCCTGTCCATAAGAAGAAGGAGCCCTGTAGTAACAGCAATAGAAGCATTATTGGGGTTCCTTCCTGTAGCAAATGCATTCGGAGATGGATCATTTATTATGTATACCTTAGGCTTTGGGATTCCACCTGCTATTGCTACCTCCTCGACCACATTATGGAGGACCCTGAACTCGTATGGATCAGCAGGTTTAGCCCCAACAGATGCCAGAGCTATCCTGTCACTGTAGTAGTATGTTATAAGATTGTAGAGGACAATAAAGAAGGCGAACATTATATAACCAGATACTCCCCAGTTAAAGAGATTCACAATAACATATCCAACAAGACCGAGGAGTAAACTGAATATAATCATAAAGATCCATGTCTTCATCTTATTAGCAGAAATCAGATCATATAACGTCTGTCTCAAAGGTGATCACCTCCTAAAACTGCACTTTTACCGGTCCTGTCTCCTCCGGAGGAACCTGATAGTAGACTCTGGGGGTAAGATTTAACCATCTTGCGATAATGTTTGTAGGGAACATCTCCAGTGCCCTGTTGTACTCAAGGACAGTATCATTATAGAACTGACGGGCAAAGGCTATCTTATTCTCTGTATTTGTCAGTTCTTCCTGGAGTTTTAAAAAGTTTTCGTTTGCCTTCAATTCTGGATAAGCCTCTGCCAGGGCAAAGAGGGTCCTTAAAGCCTGAGTAAGCTGGTTATTCGCCTGAGAAGCCTCAGATATATTACCAGCACTCATCGCCTTATATCTGAGTTCTGTAATCTTCTCAAATATCTCCCTCTCGTGACCAGCATAAGCCTTTACCGTCTCTACCAGATTTGGGATCAGGTCATACCTTCGTTTTAACTGTGTATCTATCTGAGCCCAGGCGTTATCTACCCTGTTTTTGAGTGTCACAAGACGATTATAGAGGGTAATAACATAAAGGATCAAGCCAATTACTATTAACCAGAACCAGACCATATATTTCATCACCATCCTTTTCCAATATATAGTATACCACGATTACCTAAAAACTAAAGCCCTCCTCCAAAATCTCCTTACATATACTGACGACATTAGGGTCATACAATATTCCCTTCGGCATCGTTTAAGGCTTCTATCAGATGTTCCAGCTTCATCCCACGAGAGCCCTTTATCAATACCAGGTCATAATTACCGAGAATACTCTTTATATAAGGGATACCTGACTCAAGGTTCTCAAAATATATCGACCTGTCTCTCAATATACTATGAGTTGTATGAATAGCCTTTCCTATAAGGACTATATCTCCATCTATTCCTTTGAGGAGTTCTCCCAGAGATCTATGGGCAGATTCTGTCTCCTTCCCAAGTTCAAGCATATCCCCAAGGATAAATAACCTTTTTCTGTACTCCAGGCTGGCTACTGTCTGTATAGCCATCCTCATAGAGAGGGGATTTGCATTATAGCCATCAAAGATGACGAGTGTACCGTTATCGAGTTTGATAGGCTCCATCCGTCCCCATAAGGGTGTAAACCTCTCTATACCTCTTATGGCAACCTCCGAAGGAATGGAAAAAAGCCAGCCAACCGCCAGAGCGGAAAGGGCATCCTCAACTATATGCCTGCCAAAGGCGTTCAGATGGACATCAAAGATGTTACCATCGGGATACATCACTTTAAAATCTGTCCCCTCTCTAGTTATTTTTATATCAAAGCCCTTTATATCTGCCTCTGAAAGGATACCATAAGTTAACCCATTAAGGTCCTTCAGGTATTTATCGTCTTTATTATAGATAATCTTCAAACCTTCTATCTCATCTATAATGCTGAGTTCCTCTCTTATAACATCCTCAAATGAGTCAAAAAATTCCAGATGTTCGACATCCAGATGTGTAAACACAACGACATCTGGTCTGGTTATCATAGACAGGAGTTTCATATCCCCAGGCTTTCTCATACCAAGTTCTGCAATTGCCACCTCAAAGCCTGGGGTCTTAAAGATCATAAGAGGCAGGCTGAACTCTGTATTCTGGTTACCCTCTGATCTTATAACTCTGTATCTCTCTCTGAGGACCAGATATATAAGTTCTTTAGTGGTAGTCTTTCCACTGCTACCGGCAACCCCCACAAGCGGTATTGGATATCTCCTTCTTATACCATCCGCCAACCCAAACAGTGCCTTGGTGGTATCTTCCACCAGGATTCCGGGGAATGGAAGTCTCTTATGCATAACTGCTCCAACGGCCCCATTATCGATAGCCTGAGGGATAAAATTATGTCCATCGTTTTTCTCACCTTTAAGGGCAAAAAACAGGCTCCCCCCACTTACAGCCCTCGAATCGATGGCTATACAATCAACAGGGGTATCTATAGATAAATCGAGTATCTCTCCACCTACAATATCGGCAATTTCTCCTATATTCATCTTGAGATATGAACAACCCTTATACCCGAAGACTCTAAGGCTCTGGTCACTCTATCCACATCCTCAGCCTCAACTCTTACAACAACATTACCCTGCTCTTTGTACTCTTCCTCAAAGACAACGATACTTATTATATTTATCCCGAGCTCTTTAAATATACCTGCAAGGTCAGCTATAGCACCCACCCTGTTCTCAAGAGACAGGGTAAGTCTGACCCCTCTTCTAAATCCAAGAAGTCTTACAAGCATATCAAAGATGTCTGTCTCGGTGACTATACCTACAACCTTTCCATCCTCAACAACCGGTAAACCACTTATCTCGTTATCCCTCATTATTACCGCTGCCTCTTCTATGGTAGTATCGGGGGTAACTGTAATTGGGTCTCTGGTCATAACCTCCTTTACAGGTGTCTTGGCTAACAGATAGTTAAGCTCATATATACTTAGGCTTGTAGCCTTTAAGGCAGGAGACTCCCTCAGGTCTCTCTCTGTTACTATCCCTACAAGCTTACCATGAGCTACTACCGGAAGCCTCCTCACCTTGTTTTCCTTCATAATATGAAGGGCATCAAGGATACTGACCTCAGGGTCTATGACTATAGGATTTGGAGTCATCTTCCATCTTACAAACATAAAGGACCTCCTGTCTTATGGGATGAGCAGGATCTTTATCGAATTACTGTTTGGGTCTTCAGCTATCTTGATGGCATCTTTAAAATTCTCAAGCGGGAGTTTATGGGTAACTATAAGATCACCTCTTATTATACCCTTTGCAAGATAATCAATGGCAAGTGGATATCGGTATGGACCAAGATGAGAACCATGTATATTTAGTTCTTTTCTATCACCTATTATCGTCCAATCGGCAACTGCAGGTTCTGCAAATACCCCAAACTCAACAAATGTCCCCAACTTTCTGATCATATCCAGTCCCTGAGGAACAGATTTAGGGTATCCGCTTGCCTCTATATAGACATCACATCCATAACCATCTGTAAGGTCCTTAACCTTTTTTACCGCATCCTCTTTAGCAACATTTATAACGACATCCGCCCCGAGCTTCTCTGCTATCTCTAGTCTGAAGTCTCTTGTATCCAGTGCTATGAGGAGTCCGGGATTCTTTAACCTTGCTATCTGCAACATCATAAGTCCTATAGGTCCCATCCCAGAGATGACAACGGTATCTCCAAGCTGTATCTCCCCTCTCTCTACCGCATGGATCGCACAGGAGAGTGGCTCTATGAGAGCACCATACTCGTCTGGCAGTTCTTTTGGAACCTTATGTATTATAGAGCCCTTAGGGAATTTTGCATACTCAGCCATACCCCCATCGTCAATCCCACCCTGAAAGCCAAATACATAATTCCTCTCACACATCCAGTACTTTCCTGTCTTGCAGAACCTGCATTCCCAGCAGGGGAGTATCTGCTCAGCCACCGCCTTGTCTCCTATCTCAAGACCATACTTCTCTCCTGCACCCTCCCCAAGGGCGACCACCTCTCCCACAAACTCATGCCCGGGTATCACAGGTGGCTTTACATATGGTGGATTTCCCTGCCAGAATGATGGACCTCCATGATAACACTTGAGGTCACTGGCACACAGTCCACTTGCCTTTACCCTGATCACCACTTCCTCTGGACCTGGAACAGGGTCAGGCACGTTCTCCAGTCTGAAATCAAACGGACCATAATTCACTATTGCACGCATAAAAACCCCTCCTTAAATAATACTATTCAAATATCTAATTGTTCGACTTATAGCGGTCTCTATATCAGGCTTATTTATAAGCTCTGCTGAAACAAAACCATTATATCCTATAGCCGAAAGGACTCTGAATATATCTTTAAAATCTATATGTCCGGCACCTGGATATAGCCTGTTGCTATCGGCTATATGTATATGCCATATGAGTTCCCTGAATCTGAATATACAACTGGCAATAGATGGCTCCTCTATATTCATATGGAATGTATCTATGAGTAGTCCAAGGTTATCTATACCCAAATCCTTTATAAAGGAGTACGTATCTTCGACTGTATTCAGCCAGTTAACCTCATACCTGTTGATGGGTTCTAAGAGTATCTTAACGCCTCTTTCTCTCCCATATCCACATATATCTCTAAGGGCACTTCTGACATAACCGATACCCTCATCATCATACACATTACCCCTTATAAGTCCAACTATAACCATACTGGAGATTCTACTTGCGAGTTCTATATGGGATTTTAATCTTTCTATCGCAGTCCCTCTTATCTTTTCATCCTTACTAGAAAGGGATATGCCATCTTCGGTAAATGCCCTTCCTGTACCAAGGGCTGGAATCACCAGATTAAACCTGGAGACGATCTCTTTTATCCTGTCAGCTTCAACCACACCCGGGTCTTTTATGCCGAGCTCCACCCCGGAATAACCTAAAGAACTCATAAGATTTGCATATCTTTCGAGTTTCTCTGTACTCTCATACGGTATAACAAAGCTTATCCTATACATCTGCAGGATCTCCTTTCTATAAGTTTTGGCTCGAGGATAACTGGTTCGCCCTTTTCTCCCTCTATAATCTTTATCAGCTCTCTTGCAGAGAGCTGTCCAATCCTGTATATCTCCTGACTTATGGTGGTAAGGGGAGGAGATACAAGTCCTGAGACCTTTATGTTATCAAATCCTATGATGGAAAATGTCTCGGGTATGCCTATTCTATCCTCCCAGAATCTCTGCAATGCCCCAATAGCCATAGCATCATTGGCAAAGAATATCCCGGAAGGAAGAGTTTCTAATCTTAAAATATCTTCGGCACTTTTGTACCCACCTTCCATAGTAAAGTCACTGTTTATTATAGTTATATCTTTCTCCTTTATCCCACGTTTTTTGAGTGCATCAATAAAACCAGCCAGTCTCTCTCTACCGGCGGAGTTATCCAGAGGACCTGATATATGGGCAAACCTCCTATGCCCAAGACTAAAGAGGTACTCTCCAGCGATACATCCCCCTCTATAGTTATCGGTCACCACATAGACAAGCCCCTCTATATTCTCAGGCTTACGCCCAACAAGGATACAGGGAATTCCATCATTTAATAGAGACCTGATCACATCCTCCCCTATCCTTAAGGATGTGAACATAAGGCCATCTATTCCTTTGTTGAGAAGAAGTTCAACATACCTTTTCTCATTCTCAGGCTTTGCATCTGTATTGCAGAGGATTAGAGAATATCCCAATGAACTCACATAATCTTCCACCCCTCTTGCCAGCTCCGGGAAGAATGGATTTGTTATGTCAGAGATGATAAGCCCTATACTCCTTGTCCTCTTTGTCCTCATCCCGTGGGCAAAGGGGTCCGGTACATAGTTCAACTCACTCACAGCAGATAAGACCCTCTCTTTAAGTTCAGGGCTCACATTAGCGGTCTTATTTAGTACACGTGATACGGTAGCAGGAGATACACCTGCCCTTCTGGCAACATCTATTATGCTCACCTTTTCCCTCTTGGCAATCATAACAGTACTCCTTCAATAAAAGACAAAATTTTCAGGGTAAAAGCTCCTTGTTACCTCTATAGTATAACATATTAGGACTTTGTTTATCTCTCAGATTCTAAACCCAGAACAAGTTTAATAGCTGTTTCAACTTTTTCTGCGTATTGCGGGTCCAATGAGCCTATCTTCTCCACCAATCTTTCTTTTGAGATTGTAAAGATCTGTTCACATTTTACAAAAGATACACTTTTTAATCCATTATTTATAGATGGCTCAATCTTTATATGAAAGGGTATTTCTCTACCCTTTGTACTTATACCAAGGACAATTGCATTTGGATAATCTGGATTCATATTACCTGCATCTGTTTGAATAACCAGAGATGGTCTCAAGCCCTCCTGCTCTGAGCATCTTCCTGGATTCCAGTTAACGAGCCAGATCTCAAATCTCTTTGGGTTTTTCATCGGCAAAGATTACCTCTTTCTGTGCCATAGATGCATATTCTACATCTTCTTCTCCTAACATACTAAATGCGGAGAAAAGTAGCTCCTTTTCTTTCTCTCTCAACCAATTTTTTGTGAGTTCTCTTATCAATTCGTTGATAGATTTATTTTCCTTCTTGGAGAACTCCTTTATTCTTTTATGGAGAGATTGAGGGATCCTTACCGTCAGACTTACTGTCTTTTCCATATGTGCCTCCTCTATATGATGTCTAATTTTAACATCAAAATTATACATCAATTTATTGATCCTGTAAAGAATTGCCAGCTTGCTTGTCTATTGTCTAATAACTTATAATTGTGGTATAAATATATACAAAATACAATACAGAAGGAGGTAAAAGAACAATGGATGTTACCAATGTAGTAAGAGGGTCTTTAAGGACAAGACTTATTGTCTGGTTTCTTATCCTATCACTTGTTCCAGTAATTGTGGTATCGATGCTTGCATACTTCAATTCCAGAAGTTCTCTAGAGATTACATATCTGAGAGCACTGGATACCTATGCAAGCTCACAGGCGGATAGTATAAGTAAGTGGGTAGAAGAGAACATCCACCAGCTAGAGATTATAGCAGCTGCACCGGGGATAAAGTCATTGAAGGACGACCAGATTATGCCAAGGATAAAGTCCTATGTAAAGTTCAATCCTGCCTGGGAGATCATGTTATGGGCAGACACGCAGGGTAAAGCTCATACTACACTAGACTCCTGGGCAGATGTTAAAGACAGGGAATACTTTCAGAAGGTCATCTCCACAGGTCAACCTGCAGTATCAAATGGTGTCATATCAAGAGCTACCAATAGACCTATAGTAGTTTTTGCTGTTCCTATACTTAAAGATGATGGTAAGATAGGAGGAGTCCTTGCAGCAACAGTAACACTGGACTATCTTTCCCAGTTGTGCAAAAACTCTAAGCTTATGAGCCAGAATGGCTATGGCTTTATAATCCAGAGTGATGGGCTTGCCCTCGCATTCCCAGATGAATCTCTAGTATTAAAGGCAAACTTCCTCCAGACAGATTCAGAGAGTGTAAATAGTATAACTAAAAAGATGATTGCCGGAGAAAAGGGTATAGGTAGATGTGTGTATAATGGAAAGGGTCAGCTCGTTGCTTATGCCCCTATAAAGGGTACCACCTGGTCCTTTGGGGTACAGGAACCACAGGATGAGGCATTCTCAGCCTCAAAGAACCTGCTGAGATTTATCATCATCATAATCCTTGTGGCGGTTGCAGTTGTTGTCTTTGTCTCCTACATAATTGGTACCAGTATAGCCAATCCGATAGTTGAACTTACAAACATCGCTGATACAGTGGCTCAGGGAGACCTTAATGTATCTATAAAGACAAACTATTCTGGAGAGATAGGGAAACTGGCAAGAAGCCTTGCTGTTATGGTCGATAACCTCAAGGCAGTTACTACGAGCATTAAAGAAGTATCAAGCAAGACAACCTCTACTGGCGAGCAGATAAATGGGGCTGTCAATCAGACAACAATGGCTGTTCAGCAGGTAGCCACCACTGTACAGGAGCTGGCAAATGGTGCACAGGAGACGGCAAAGAATGTCCAAGAGGTCTCTTCGGCAGTAGATAATATAGGAAGAAGGATAGAGGAACTGGCTCAGAATGCAGATGTGGTGGAGAAGCTCAATGCAGAAGCCAGGAATCTGACAGTTGAAGGGCAGGAGGTTGTCAACGAACTCAATAGAGGATTTAATGAGACACAGAGTGTAACAAATACAGTTGTATCTGCAATGGATCAGCTAGAAAGACTCGCAGGAGAGATTGGCAGGATAGTGGAGACAATAACAGCGATAAGCTCACAGACAAATCTGCTGGCTTTAAATGCAGCAATAGAAGCGGCGAGGGCTGGTGAGGCTGGTCGTGGTTTTGCTGTGGTGGCAGACGAGGTAAGGAAACTGGCTGAAGAGTCCAACCAGAGCGCTCAGAGGATAGCAGACTTCATAGATCAGATAAAGAACCAGGTAGTAAAGACAGCAGAAGGGGTAAAGAACTCTGCAGCGGTAGTAAACAGACAGATAGAGATAGGGTCCAGAGTAACTGAGACCTTCACGAAGATAGCCGATAGTAACAGCAAGATCGTAGATGCGATAGAGGATATTACAAGAGGAATAACATCTCTTATGGAAGAGAGTAAGAGGATATCCAACTCCATACAGAATGTGGCAGCAATAGCAGAGGAGAATGCAGCATCGGCAGAAGAGACATCTGCAGCCAGCCAGGAGATATCGGCAGCAATGGAGGAGATAAGTGCCAATGTGAATACCCTGCTATCTCTAGCAAAGGATATGGAGGCACTTCTAGAAAGATTCAAGGTATAATAAGGGAGTTCCTTACAACCCCCACCATCCGGTGGGGGTTTAGTGTTTATAGAATCGTATAAGGATTGACCAGAATCCTTTAAGGATATAGAATAGAATTGATATTAAGGAGGGAATAATGCTGGAGGTCTCTTTATTCCTGTTATCTGTTATTTTGATAATTCTTATAGTGTATCTTCTCAGGAGAGAAAGGGGCCCTTTTAGAGAAGATATTGGGGGTATAAAGGTACAGATGGAAAACATCTTCAGGACACTTCAGGAGACCTATTCAAGACTAGAGACACAGAGACTGATAGATGAAGAGGTCCAGCGGATTACAAAGAGGCTTGAGTCTGCCCTCCTTGGCAGTAAGTCTAAAGGAGAGATGGGAGAAAACATCATCTACGAGTCTCTTAAATACTTTCCACCTGAGATGATAGATGTAAACTTTAAGGTAAACGGAAAACCAGTAGAATATGCATTAATCTTGAGTGATGGTAAGAGACTGCCAATAGATTCAAAGTGGATTGGTATAGATGAAGAATCTTCCGATGTGGAAAAGGCTATAGCGAAGAAGGCGAAGGAGGTCTCACAGTATATAGACCCTGCATCTACAATCTCAATGGCTATAGCTGCTGTACCTGACAGCGTATTTGCACAGTGCAGACAGGCGCACATAAGGGCTTATAGAGAGAACAGGGTCCTCATTATGCCATACAGTATGACGATACCATATATACTTTCTCTCTATAATCTTCACAGGAGTTATACCCGTAACATAGATACCGAGAGGGTAAACTCCTATCTGAGTGAGATAAAGTCTTCTATAAACAGACTGGAGACATTACTTGAGAATAACATTGCCCGATCAATATCAATGGCAAATAACGCCTATAATGAGGGGAAACAGATACTTTACAGGATCAGAGGGGCGATAGATTATATAGAAAATTCTAATAAGATGGAGGAGGAAGATGGAGAGAAGAATATATAGGTCGAAAAAGAACAGGATGATTGCCGGAGTATGTGGGGGAATAGCGGAGTACCTAAATATAGACCCGGCAATAGTGAGACTCATAATGGCACTTCTGGTGCTTGCCAACGGGCTTGGGATAATTCTCTACATACTAGCAGTAATTATCATTCCGGAGAAGCCTGAAGAGACGGGGACAACTACATATATAGAAACCCATAGTCCTGCTACCCTGGGGATAATTCTCATCATCATAGGGATAGTTGCCATTATATGGACCGCCGGATTTCCATGGTTACATATGGTAAGCCCAGGGGTATTTATAGGGGTAGTTGTCCTGATTGCCGGATTATACTTCCTAATAAGAGGGTGGAAGTAGCTTGTGTACGATGTAATAGTTGTTGGAGCTGGACCAAGTGGGGCTAGCTCCGCACTATTCCTTGCGAGAAGGGGCTTGGATGTCCTTATCATAGAGAAGAAAAAACTACCAAGGTATAAGGTCTGTGCAGGTGGAACATCAAGATACACATTTGAGCTCCTGGATGTCTCACCTGCATATTTTGATGCATTTTCTATCGAGAAGATTAGAGTTGTCTATAAAGGGAATAAGAAGGAATACCCCGTACCCGGTAAGAGTATCTTTACAGTGAAGAGGGATCAATTTGACTATAAACTTACCAGGCTTGCATATGAGAGCGGAGCTATGCTCTTAGAGGGAGAAGAGGTTATGGAAATAGAAGAGGATAATAAATATCTCACGGTAAAGACAAATCTTGGACACAGATTCAGCTCCAGGTATCTTATAGGGGCAGATGGTATAGGTTCAAGAGTTGCAAGGTTTATTGGGAGTAATTTTGGATATCGTGTACCTCTGGCGATACAGAAGGATATTCCATACAAAGATCCAGAACCTATCATCTCTCTATTTATGGGGCTGGTACCTATGGGTTATGGCTGGATATTCCCAAAAAATAATATGCTATCTGTAGGACTGGGGGCTTATAAATTTCCGCCCAAAAAGATGCCAGAGGTCCTATCATCAATGTTAGAAATTTTCAATCACCGAGATGTCCCCCTCCTTGCCCATCCAATAGCATTCTACAGAGGGAAAAAGAGACTTGCCACAGAGAAGGTACTGCTAGTGGGAGACTCTGGACATATAACAGACCCTTTCAGTGGAGAAGGGATAAGAAATGGGATAAAGACTGCAAAGATAGCAGAAGAGACTATAGTTGAGTGCATAAAGAGAGGTAAATCGCTGGAAGTCTACACTGAGAGGGTCTATAAGCTTATGGCCAGAGAGTTATTTCTTGCATGGATCATAAGTGGAATATTCTATAGATTTCAGGAGAGGATCTTTCGCCTGCTCGATAGGTTCGATATGGGGGCTATACTATCAAATCTACTAAATGAAAAAACAAGTTATTCTGAAATCCTCAAAAAACTGGTAAAGGCAATTCCAAGTATCTTCTAAAGAAATCGAACCTGTAAAGGGTTATGTGCATATCTAAGATAGAAGGGGTTAGTTTTCTACATCCTTTCCTGATATAATATTTCTAGGGAAAGGATGTATGAAGTTGAAAAGGTATAGAGAAGAGAATGAGGTAGAACTTATAAGACTGGCTCAGAAGGGTGATGAAAGGGCATTCGAGGAGATAATAAACAGATACTCGAATCGGGTAATCAACCTTGCTACTCAGATAATGGGGTCCAGAGATGAGGGCTGGGATGTAGCTCAAGAGGTCTTTATCTCTATCTGGAAAAATATAAAGAGCTTTGATACTACCAGAAACCTCTACCCCTGGATAAGAAGGATTACTATTAATACCTGTTACGAAGAGCTTAGAAGGAGAAAAAGGGATAGAGAGACATCTCTCGACGATGTAGAGGAGGAAGAGCCCAGTATAGATATACCCGATGAGACATACCTGCCGGATGATAATTTCAGTAAGATAGAGTTGAAGGAGGTTATAGAAAAGGCATTCGAGACACTACCAGAACACTACAGGGTCACCCTCTGGCTGAGGGTTGTAGAGAATTTAACATATGAGGAGATAGCCGAGACTTTGAACATTAATATAGGGACAGTCAAGTCAAGGATAAATATGGCAAGAAAGTTGATGAGAGATAGGTTAAAATCTTATTTGGAGGTAACGGATGAATCATCCTAGCTTTGAGGATCTTTCCAGTTTTGTAGATAAGGAGCTTCCAGATTGGAGGATGGAAGAGATAGAGAAACATATTGAAGGGTGTCCTGCGTGTAAGGAGACACTTGAGACGATGCTTTTGATAGACAGGGGTGTAAGGGAAAGCTATAGAGAGTTTGACACACATACATTTGCAGTGGAGGTTATGGAGAAGATAAGACCTGCACCTGTAAGAAGGTATAACTTCAGGCTAAAGCTTGCCACTATTGGACTGGCTATATCCCTGATATTTGGTGTTTCTCTGGGCATAGTAAGAGACTTATATAGAGGAAATCTTGACAGAGGAAAACAGCAACTTATAAGTCAGCACAATATCATCTCTTCGGGTGATATGGGGGTCATATTCATATCAAGCAGATGAAAAGGTTAATACTGATAGTCTTACTTACCGCCACTATAGGACTCTTGGAAGTAACCTCTGGAAGCCTTATAAATGAATATATATTGAGTATGGACCCAAAGATTGATTATAGTGCCATAGTAAAGGTCACCGTAGGGTCATCTTCAGATAAGATAGAGGTACTGAAGATTGGAGAGTATATAAGCTTCAGCATAAAGGGAAAAGTATCCAGGATTCACATAATAAAAAAGGGAGATACGTATTCATTAATCACTGACGAACCAGTAAACATAGGGGCACTTCTATGGGCTTACAGATTTTCAAAAGATACAACACTGATAAATAAAAACTACCACGTTGTATTTGAAGGGTACGAGAATATAAACAATGTAAGGACGATGAGAATAAGTTTTAATCCAAGACATAAGGGCGGTATAAAGAGGACCGTCTGGATTGGTATATCTCCAAAGATTATGATGAAGCTTGAGGATAGAGATCAGAATGGAAATCTCATAAGGGCAAGAGAGATAGAAAACCTCCAACTGAATCCAAATCCCAGTAAGAGAAAGAGTATAGAGGCTCTCTTCGAAACAGGTATAAAGGTCCCTGCAAGAGACAAACTCCTTTCACCCCAGGAAGTGGCTAAGCAACTCGGTATAGAACTGGTTATACCTGCCTCTCTACCTGCTGGATATGAACTCATAGGTGCGGATATACCTCAGGATGAGACTGCACAGCTTGTGTTTACAGATGGGATAGGATTTATCTCCATCTATGAGATAAAAATCCCCTGGTGGGCAAGACAGAACTTACAGCCAGAGAAGAAGAGATATATAGAATGGGAAAACTCAGGGATACATTTCCTCATTGTTGGGGATCTCCCGGAAGATATGTTATTAGAGATAGCAAATGGTATGAAGAAGTAGAATCAGGAGGGGAAGAATTTCCCCTCCTGAAAAATTTTTATGGATGTAACCTCTTATATTTAGCCTCGAGCTGTTCCCTTGTCTCTACGTGATCGGGATCAGGTTGAGGAGCCCCTACAGCACATACAGAAGCACACTGCTGGGTATCGTATACTGGAACACACTCGGTGCACTTGTCAGGATCTATAACGTAAGGAGATCCTTCGGTGATAGCCTCATTAGGGCATACTGTTACACATGCCCCGCATCCGATACAGTCATCGGTAATCTTAAATGCCAATAAAATCACCTCCAAGTCTTAAGTAGGTCTAAAACAAGAATATTATACAACTTTCTCAGATAAAAACAACCAGAGGTAGGCTCCGTTAAAGTGTCGTAAAAGAATTGCACCGGAAGGTCCTATGTTATATCATAGATAAATCTACAGGAACGGAGGGACAAGAAGACATATGAAGGTGTTAATAGTACAGCCGATACATAATGCAGGTATCGATCTGTTAAAATCTGCAGGGTTTGAAGTTTTATATGCCTCCAGCCCGGACCCTGAAATTGTAGCCAAGGAAATAAAGGGGATAGATGGAGTAATAGTGAGAACCGCACCCTTTACCGGAGAGATTATCGAGCAGGCAGATTCTTTAAAGGTCATCTCCAGACATGGAGTAGGGGTCGATAATATCGATATAGAAAGTGCATCTAGGAAAGGTATATTTGTCCTAAATACACCGGGGGTCAATGATGTCTCGGTAGCTGAACACACAATAGCAATTATGCTTGCACTTTCCAAGAGGATAAAGGATATTGATAATGCCGTAAGAACAGGGAATTTCAGCATCAGAGAGGAGTACTCGATTATAGATATTGACGGAAAGGTCTTAGGTATTATTGGGTTTGGGAGGATAGGCTCTCTGGTGGCAAAGAAGTGCAGGAATGCATTTAATATGAAGATTCTAGTATATGACCCTTATGTTGATCGGGAAAGGGTAAAAGAGGTTGATGGAGAGCTTGTAGATCTGGAGACTCTATTGAGAGAATCAGACTTCATCTGTATCCATACGCCACTTAATAACGAGACAAAGGGGCTTATAGGAGAAAGGGAACTGAGGATGATGAAACCGTCGAGTTTCATCATAAATATGGCTAGGGGTCCGATCTGGGACGAGAAGGCTGTAGCAAGGGCAATTACTGAGGGATGGATAATGGGAGCCGGTACAGATGTTTTTGTAGAAGAACCCCCACGTATTGATAATCCCCTTTTGGGTCTCAATAATACAGTGCTTTCTCCACATATGGCAGCACTTACAAGGGAGTGTGTAATAAGGATGGCGGTGGAATCTGCTCAGGGGGTAATTGATGTACTGACTGGCAAAAAGCCAAAAAGTATAGTAAACTATCCGTTACTTGAAAAGTATCAAAAGATATAGGAGGCGAAGATGAGAGAGAACAGGACGAAGAGACTATTGAAAGAGGGAAAATCTGTTATTGGTACTATGGTTTCTGAGATCAGATCACCCAACATTGCCGAGATGCTAGCAACAGCCGGTTTTGACTTCTTCATTCTGGATACAGAGCACGGTCCCTTCTCTATGGAGACCGTTCAGGATATGGCACTCTCTGCAAGAGGTGCAAATATAAACTTCTTTGTTCGTGTCCCAACAAGGTTTGGTCACCATAATCTTTCAAGACCTCTAGATGTAGGTGCAGAAGGTCTACTCATACCACAGGTGGAGACTATCGAGGAAGTAAAGAGTATAGTAAGGGCTACAAGATACTTTCCTCTAGGGAAAAGGGGAATGTCTCTGAGGAAACTTCCAAATAGTTATATGAAAGGGGATCCCAGGGAACTGATAGAATCGGCAAATAGAGAGGTCCTCATCATACTTCAGATAGAATCCAGGACTGCCATAGATAATCTTGAAGAGTTGATAAGTATTGAAGGTGTTGATGCTGTTCTCATAGGTCCCAATGATCTTTCACAGGACCTTGGTTTTCCCGGAGAGACAAACCACCCAGTCGTTTATGAGTATATTCAGAAGCTTGCCGATAAGTGTAATAAGGTCAACTTCCCCTGGGGAATCCACCTGGAAAGTCCCTCCTCACTCATCCAGTGGATAGAAAAAGGGATGAGATTTATTATGTGCTCTACAGATACGAGCATAATAGTGGATGGAGCTAGCAATATAGTCAGGAGCCTCAGGGAAAAGATATCTTAACTGTACCTGCCATACCTCTTCCCTGTGTCATACATAACCTTTAGATGCTCTACGGGGGTCATGGGAGCTACATTATTACCATCACAAAGGATAAACTTTCCCCCCTCCATTACACCAGATCTTAGGAGTCTTATCACCTCTTCTTCTATCCTATAAACGGGACCCTGTAAGAGAAGCATTGGACTTATATTTCCTCTGAGAGTTACTTCTGGACCTAGGACCTTCCTCATCTCACCAAGGTTGGTCGGATATCCCGTATCAAAGTCCATAACGTTGAGCTCTTCTTTTATCGTAAGGAAGTGGTGGGAAGCTCTACCACAGAGATGTATCATATTTGGTCCACCTGAAGAAAAGGTTTTAACAAGTCTCTTATGATATGGAAGGACAAACTCCTTATAGACCTTTTCAGAGATGAGTTCTATACTATCATCGGCAAAACCCCAGGATTCCCTTGGGTACTCTAAACCGAACCTGTGGATTATATAGGTAATTCTTTTGATGATAGCATCTGTTACAAAATCCATAAGTCTATGAACAAAATCTGGGTCCTCATATATATCTATACAGAGTTGACTTGCCCCTCTTATCTGGGCAGATACGGTAAAGGGTCCATCTGTACCTGTAAGAGGTATCTGCGGTTTACCTATGGGAACTCCTTCGTACAGTTCATCAGATATGCTCAAAAAGTAATCGTAATAATCCAGAACCTTCTTGAGAAATGGGTTATCCTCTGGATTAGGGTTTAACTCCTCAAGCAACTCCTTCCTGCCCTTCAGTACAGGTTCTATATCTGGAAGAGACCCTTCCCAGTAGAAGAGCCTGCATCCAAAATATAAAGCCTCGTATGAATTCTGAAAATCTACCCAGCATCCTCCCCAGTTATCCTCTGGATACCCCATCTCTCTATCCTGAGGGACGTTAAACCTCACCCATTTCCTGAACTTTAGCTGTACCTTAGCCATTACCTCTGGAGACTCAAAGTAGTCTTTAAAGGTGATACCTTCCCTATTGAGCGCAGGATCCAAAAGCACCATCCTGGGGTTCATATTAAAATATACAGGAACCCTTATCGGTCTACCCGAGTAATAGGCAGACCAGACTTCCTTTACCTCAGCATTATGGCTCGAAAAATCCACAGCTACTCTATACCCTGTAATCCCCTAAGTATCACTATCTGTCCCAGGTGGTAGCAGTCATGGGCAAGGACACCAAATAGCATCTCACCCCAGGTAGAATCATCTTCAGGTAGCTTATCATCCAAGTTTATAGGCTTCTCTCTCAGAAGAGACATAATCTTTTCATGGGTGTCTTTAAGCTGTTTTACAGTGTCCTCCCAGGAGACACCTTCTCCCTTTTCCTCTTGATAGGTCGGCTTTTTACCCTCAAGGGCAGAAAGTATAAACTTCTTTCCTGAGATTATATGGTTTACTATCTCCCATATGGAATGTATATCCTTTCCCTCTGGCTTCCATTTTGCCTGTTCATCTGTCAGGTCCTTTATAACGTCAATGAGAGAATCTGCCCACAGACCTTTACCTTCCTGAAATGCCATATCCATAGCCTTTAGAATCCATTCTTTAGACATCTTTATCCCTCCCTCAACTGGATTTTTCCAGTAAGATTTTCTCATAAAACCTACCAAAAGTAAATACCCTAAGTGGAAGGGTGAACAAAATTTCACTACTTGAAAAACTGAAATATATCTACTAAAATTTATAGTATGAAAGATAAAGATTGGGAGTATCTGCATACAGTTGTAAGAGTGACTTACCTGTACTATACTGAAGGCAGGACACAGGAAGAGATATCGAAACAGCTTGGTATATCCCGTCCTACTATCTCCAGAATGCTGGACTATGCAAGAAAATCCGGTATAGTCTCTATAAGACTTGACATTCCAAACGAGATATTCCCTGAACTCGAAAATAAACTGGAAAAGGCATTTTCACTGGAAGAGGTAATTATAGTCTCCTCAAGTGAAAATCCAGCTCTTCTGAAACAGAATCTTGGAAGAGGAGGGGCAGATCTGCTGAAGAGAAAGATAAAGGGGATAGAAACTCTTGGTATATCATGGGGTTCTACCCTGTATGAGGTCGTCAGTAACTTCACAGGGGATACCATGGGACAAAAGATCAGGGTGGTGCAACTTGTAGGGAGTATGAATCCCTTAAATTCCTCGGTCTATGCTGATGAACTCGCAAAGACCCTTGCAGCGAAACTGGATGGCAGTGCCTATATCCTCAGAGCCCCTATGATAGTGGATAGCCCCGAGATAAGGGATATGATGCTTAATGAAAGTCATATAAGAGAGGTTCTTTCTCTGGCAAGAAAGGTAGATATAGCCATTGTTGGCATAGGAGCTATGGATAGTAATTCCATACTCCTTTCATCTGGTTGCATATCGGAAGGAGAACTTGAAGAGATAAGGAAAAGAGGAGGTGTTGGGGATATACTGGGTAGATTCTACGACTTAAACGGTAAGCCTATATCCTCTTCTCTGGATAAAAGAATTATCGGGATAGGAATAGAAGAGCTTAAGGAGATCCCATATGTTATAGGTGTGGCGGGAGGGAAGAATAAGACAAGGGCTATTCTGGGTGCCCTCAGAATGGGAGTGTTAAACAGTCTGGTTACAGATGAGCAAACAGCGAGAGAGTTATTAAATATAGGAGGATGATGATGAAGTATTCAGAAAGGTTGTCAAGAGAGGACAAAATCGATATGCTCTACAAGATGATGCTTATAAGGGGGTTTGAGGAAAAGGTTGAGGAGCTATTCTCACTAAACCTCATCCATGGGAGTACTCACCTCTACATAGGGCAGGAAGCCACCGCGGTGGGAGCCTGTAAGGCTCTGAATAAAGACGACTACATAACAAGCACACACCGTGGACATGGACACTGCATAGCCAAAGGTGGAGACGTCAAGTATATGATGGCAGAACTCCTAGGGAGAAAGACAGGTTATTGCAAAGGTAAGGGTGGCTCTATGCACATAGCTGACATAAACATAGGTATCCTGGGAGCAAATGGTGTAGTAGGTGGAGGTATCCCAATAGCTACAGGCGCGGGTCTCTCTATAAAGATGAAGGGAACCAAGCAGGTGGTCATATGCTTCTTTGGTGATGGAGCAGTTAATCAGGGTTCTTTTCATGAATCCCTAAATCTCGCCTCCATATGGAACCTGCCAGTGATATACATCATAGAGAACAATCTATACGGAATGTCTATGGCTGTAAATAAAGCGGTAAAGATAGAGAGGCTTGCAGACAGGGCAAAGGCGTATAACATCCCCGGTATAGTTATGGATGGGAATGATGTTATAGCTGTCTATGATACTGTAAGTGAAGCTGTCGAGAAGGTAAGAAATGGAGAGGGTCCAATTCTTATAGAATCCCTTACATACAGGTGGAGGGGACATTCTCGTAGCGATGCTAGGGCATATAGGACAAGGGAAGAAGAGGCTGAATGGAGAGAGAAATGCCCGATAAAGAGATTCAAAGAGAGGCTTATATCTGAAGGGTTACTTACCGAAGAAGGATTCAAAGAGTTGCAGAAGAAGGTCGATGATGATCTGAATAATGCGGTAGAATTTGCTAAGGCAAGTCCCTTCCCAGATCCAGAAGATCTTCTGACCGATGTTTATGCATAAAAGAGGTGATAGAAGATGAGAGAGATTACATTTGCAGAAGCAATAAGAGAGGCTATGAGCGAGGAAATGAGGAAAGACCCAACCGTGTTTATTATGGGCGAAGATATCGGGGTATATGGCGGTGCATTTGGCGTAACGAGAGGAATGCTGGCTGAGTTTGGGCCAGAAAGGGTAAAAGATACACCAATATCAGAAGCTGCAATAGTGGGTTCAGCCGTTGGATCTGCAATGACAGGTATGAGACCGATAGCAGAACTTATGTATGTGGACTTTGCAACAATTGGAATGGATCAGCTTGTAAATCAGGCGGCAAAGATCAGGTATATGTTTGGAGGAAAAGCAAAGATTCCTATGGTCCTAAGAGCTCCCTGTGGAGCAGGAAGGGGAAATGCGGCTCAGCACAGTCAGTGCCTGGAGGCATTCTTCGTCCATGTCCCAGGGTTAAAGGTTGTGATGCCTTCTACCCCGTATGATGCAAAGGGACTCTTGAAGTCAAGTATAAGGGATGATAATCCTGTGGTATTTCTGGAACACAAGATGCTTTATAATTTTAAGGGACCTGTTCCTGAGGAAGAGTATACGATACCTCTTGGAGTTGCCGATATAAAAAGAGAGGGCAAGGATGTAACAGTAATAGCAACAGCTATGATGGTTCATAAGGCGCTCAATGCGGCAAAAGAACTGGAGAAAGAGGGAATAAGTGTAGAGGTGGTTGACCCCAGGACATTAAAACCTCTGGATATTGATACCCTAGTAAGATCGGTAAAGAAGACAAAACATGCGATAGTTGTGCATGAAGCAGTAAAGACTAATGGCTTTGGGGCAGAGATAGTGGCAGTGTTGGTAGAGAATGCATTCGACTATCTGGATGCACCAATACTCAGAGTTACAGCACCTGATACACCCGTTCCATACTCCAGACCACTTGAGGATGAATTTATCCCTCAGGAGAAGGAAATCATCTCTGCTATAAGAGAGATACTCTAGGAGGGTCTTATGAGTAAAGAGTTTGTTATGCCAAAACTTGGAATGACTATGGAGGAAGGGACCATAACCAAGTGGTTGAAGAAGGAAGGAGACAGGGTAGAAAAGGGAGAACCTATCGTTGAGATAATGACCGATAAGGTCAATATGGAGGTGGAATCTCCCTACGAGGGGACACTGCTGAAGATCATAGCCAAAGAAGGAGATGTCGTCCCCATATTACAGCCTATAGCGATCATAGGGGAGGAGGGAGAGGAGGTTAAGGTCGAAGAGAAGAAGGAAGAGATAAAGGTCGAAGAAGAAGGGATAATAAAGGCATCTCCGGCGGCCAAGAGACTTGCCAGAGAGGCTGGGATAGACCTGTCTCTCATCAAAGGTACAGGACCAGATGGTAGAATAGTAGAAAAGGATGTACTCGCATATATAGAGGCTCATAAGAAGGTAGAACCTGCACCTCAGGTTACCACTGAGCCATCCATAAAGGTTTCAGAACCAACATATAGAGAAGAACCAATATCCTCTTTAAGAAGAGAGATCGCCAGTAGACTTTCAAAGAGCTATAGGGAGGCTGTTCACATTACACTGGAATTTACTGCTGATGTAACAAATATAGTTAAGATCAGAGAAAGACTTAAAGAAAAGGCTTCTATAAATAACCTGCCAGTTCCAACATTCAACGATATCTTTGTAAGAATTGTATCACTTTTACTGAAGGATTACCCGAATCTGAATGCCCACTTTGACGGAGAGAAACTCACCATATTTAATACTGTAAATATGGGAGTAGCTGTAGCAGTGAAAGAGGGACTTATGGTCCCTGTTGTAAAAGAGGCAGAAAAGAAGAACGTCTTTGAGATAGCAAGAATTACAAGCGACCTTGTAAATAGGACAAGAGAAGGAAAGGTGCTTCCCGATGAACTCTCAGGTGGGACATTCACCATAACAAACCTTGGTATGTTTGGGATAGACTTCTTTACCCCAATAATAAATCCGCCGCAGGTTGCTATACTTGGTATTGGAAAGATAAAAGAGACACTTAAGCCCGGTAATATAGTGGTAAATGAAGTCGTCTTAAGTCTATCTGTAGACCACCGTATAGTAGATGGAGCACCGGCTGCAATGTTCCTGAGAGATTTAGGAGAAGTCTTGAAAGACCCTGTCCTGTATCTACTATAAGACATCCTTGGGGGTAGCCTGTCTACCCCCTGATATTTTCCAATATGGAGGTGATGGACTTGGATAGAGTTGAAGGACCAATAGTTCCTATGCTAACCCCTTTCACTGAAGATGGTTGTATCGATGGAGAAACTCTGAGAAGATTTACCGATTGGCTTATCGATCAGAGAGTATCTGCTTTATTTCCGATAGGTGGAAGTGGAGAAAGAGTAGCACTGACGAAAGAAGAGAAGAAGATTATAATGCAGATGGTTATACAACAGGCTGATAAGAGAGTACCTGTATGGCCCGGAACCGGAGGAGCTGACCTTAGAGAGACTATAGAACTGTCACAGTATGCAGAGACTCTTGGAGCAGATGCAGTTGTGGTGGTAATTCCAAGAGATATAGAACCCACAGAGGAAGCTATATTCAACTACTACAAAGAGCTCGACAAGAATATAGACATACCGATCTATCTATATGAGCCGGGTGGTTATGAGCCATACTCTATTACACCCAATCTCTTCAAAAGATTAGCAGGACTGAATCATATAGCAGGAATCAAGGATTCCTCCAGCAATATGAATAAAATTACAAGGATGGTTATGGAAACTGAGGGAAGCAGGGTACAGGTAATCCAGGGAAACGAGGTCCTCTATCTCCCTTCCCTACCGCTTGGCATTAGAGGTGTCATTGGTGGAGGATGCAATGTGTATCCTGGACTCTTTATAGAGCTCCTGAGATATTATAAAGAAGGTGACATAGACTCTGCAAGAAGGATTCAGTGGGAAATAATAAGAAAATGGGATATCCTTGCCAAGAGTTGGCCTCTCACCGGTAAGATATTCTTCTCTCTTATAGGAATCCCGTTTAAACCTGTATGTAGGGTCCAGAGTAAAAGGCTAGAGGATAGTGATATAGAAAGGTTAAAAGAGCTTATATAAAGGAATCATTCTTTATCTACCCACAGAGACGAGGGTACCTATAATATGAGACGCCTAGGAAGTTTACACAGAAAACTTGACAGACCCGATAACCGGACAAGCAAAGATGCCTACCCTATAAAAAACGATATGTTTAAAATTCTACCAATCAATAACTTCAACAATTATTTAGACTTATATTCTAGTTATACCTCTTAAAGCTTTTCCTGTAGATTCAATCATTAACTCTGGATATCTCTTATATAGAGGTAACTCTACTATAATCCAGCCTTCATATCCTATCTCTCTAATTGCTTTCATAACATTATCCCAATTTATGTCTCCCTGAAGCAGATAGGTGGTACTTTTGAGCTCAACTGCATCTTTAAAATGAATCCTTGCTATCCTTTCTCTACCTAGTTCTCTTATCCATAAATCAGGATATCCAAGCCCTAAAGATACTAGATTCCCTATGTCTAGATAGACCTTTATGCGAGGACTTTTTATCTTATCTATAAATTGAGACCATTCTAAAGGAGAGAATAAAAACTTATTCTCTACGTTTTCTAACCCCACTGTAATATTATACTCTTCGGCAATTTTGGAAATTCTCTCTGCTGTATCTAAAGCATTATTATAAACTTTAGAATATAAGATATTGCCTTCCCATTTCCCCGGAACTATTAGTAAAGTATCCCCACCCATAATTTTAAGACACTCAAATGCTTTCTTTGCTAACTCTACTGCCTCATTCCTTAGGATAGGATCATCTGAGCTGAATGTAGTCCAGAATAGGGGTCCTCCACGCATAGATGGAATCTTTAACCCTGCCTCTTTAGCTATCTGAGTTAGCTTAGGCGCTGTTTCTCTATAGTTCTCAGGTGATGGTATACCCTGCGGATGGAATGTAGGTTCTACCCCATCAAAACCTGCCTCTTTTATCTTAGAAAATAACCCTTTAATATCGTCGGCTTCTCTAATAAGTAGAGAAAAGCCTAAGTACATTTTTACCACCATCCTTTCATTGTATAGTTACTTAAATCTTTAATTTTATTCTTTCAGTCCTGTAAGGACGATCCCCTGAGTGAAAAATCTTTGATTAAGAATATATACAACTAATACTGGAATAACTGCTATTGTTGAAGCTGCCATTATTTGATTCCACTGGATAGTATAGAGATCTTGAAACATCGCAAGTCCAACAGGAATAGTCTTCATCCAGTCTGAGTTAGTTATTATTAATGGCCAGAGGAAATTATTCCACGAACCTGTAAAAGAGAAAATAGCCAGTGCTGAAAGTACTGGTTTAGAAAGCGGTAGTGTTATCTGCCAATATACCCTATACCATGAGGCTCCGTCAACTATGGCTGCATCATCTAAATCTTTTGGAAGTGTAATAAAGAACTGCCGTAGTAAGAAAATTCCAAATACTGAAAGCAAAAGAGGTACTATAAGCCCTTGATACTTATCTATCCAACCGAAGTTTTTCATCATTATATATCTCGGAATAATTGTCACTTCCTCAGGAAGCATAAGTAAAGACAGGTACATAAGAAATATAATATCTCTTCCTGGAAAATCTAATCTTGTAAAGGCAAAGGCAGCTAAAGAGCTAATCAATAAATGTCCAAAGGTTATAGTAGTAGATACTATTATACTATTGAGATACATTCGGGCAAAGGGTAAAAATTGGAATACTTCTTGGAAGTTCTTTAGCCTCACTGGTCTTGGGATCCATTGAGGTGGTAATTTAAATACATCCGCTGGCTCTTTAAAAGCGGTAGATAACATCCATATAAATGGAATAACCATAACAAAACTAGTAAAGATAAGAAAAATATAGCTAGCAATACTTTTCCCTGACATTTTGGAGTTATATTTCATTTTCTCACTCTCCGAATACCCAGCTTTTTCTTATATACCACTGCACTAAAGTTGCAGAAAATATGAAGACAAAGAGCAACCATGCGATACTTGAAGCATAGCCCATTCTAAACCATTGAAAAGCCTGTTGATAAATATAATACAAAGGAGTAACAGTAGCATCTCCTGGACCTCCGTGAGTCATTACATATATTACGTCAAATACCCTAAATCCTCCTATAATTCCCATAATTATAAGGAAAAAAGTAGTGGGCGAAAGCATAGGTAAAGTGATGTATCGAAATAAAGTCCAGGAACTAGCACCGTCTATTTTAGCTGCCTCATATAAACTCTCAGGAATCCCCTGAAGTCCAGCTAGATATATTACCATATTATAACCTACACCTTTCCATATGCTGTATAAAATCACTGCGGGCATTGCCCATTTAGTACTAGCTAACCATTTAGGTCCATTTATTCCTAAGAGAGATAGAAAATAGTTCAGTATGCCAAAATCAGTATTGTAAATTAAAGCCCATACTAATGCAACTGCTATCGATGGACTTATAACTGGAAGATAGTATAAAGTTCTGAAAAGAATAATACCCTTCAAGGATTGATTCATTATTATTGCTACCAACATAGCCAGTAGTATCGAAATAGGAATATTAAGCATAAAATAGATTGAATGTACTAAACTTCTCCACCATCTAGAATCTCGAAATAAATTTATATAGTTCTTGAAACCAATATATGTTGGGGTACCAAAACTAGGCCAGTCACATAGACTGATATATATAGACCACACTAAAGGGTATAGAATAAAGGTAAAGACCAAAATAAGACTGGGGGCTAGAAAACTGTACCCAACTATCACCTTTTGAATCTGTCTTTTCTTCATAAGGGCCTCCTTAATTTTAGATAGGGAGAGGAGATTCCCCTCCCTATCTAAAATACTTACTTTTTCTTAATAGAAGCTAGAAGTGCATCGACTCTCCGGGTAGCGTCTTTCATCGCTTGTTCAGCAGTTTTTTCTCCTGAGTACATAAGGTTTACTTCCTCCTGAGTTATTGTATCTAACTCGGTAAATTTATTAGTATAAGGATTTGGTCTAGCATATTCGAGCATCTTTATGGAAGCTTTAGCAACTTTAGAAGTACGAGGATGATTAATAAAATATTTTTCCCATAATTTCGTATCTGCAGGAATAAACCCTATCCCTCCAGTACCCATATAATCTGCCAAAAACTTAGCAAATTTTATTGCCTCTTCTTTATGTTTGCTCTCTTTATATATTGCTACTTGCTCTCCTCCTACTCTTGTGACAGGAGTCCGTTTTCCAGTAGTTGGATGTTTAGGGAGTATTGTTGTTGCCCACTCAAAGTCTTTAATCTGATTATAGCTTAATACTCCTATCCCAGTCCATCCCGTATACATACCAATGCGTCCACTCATAAATGGAAGACCTCCCATAGCCTGTAAAGCGTCCGGAGGTGGAGCTACTTTATGCTTAATTATTAGATCCTGTATCCACTGCATAGCTTCTATAGCTTTAGGCTGATCCAATAGACACTTAGTACGCTGAGTATTTAATATCTCTCCTCCGTTCTGCCAGATATACTGAGCCCAATAGTTTACTAGTGCTGGGTTAGTCAAAGTACCAAATTTGCCTGGAGTTAGCCCTGAAGCCGGTTCTGTTAACTTTTTGGCGGCAGTTAAAAATTCGTTCCAAGTCCAGTTAGCATTTGGATAATTAACTCCAGCTTTATCAAACATCGTCTTATTATAGATAAGATAAGAAGGATTGACTCCATATGGTATAGTCCATAACTTTCCATAGATCTTTACTTCTTTCCATATGAATGGATGATAGGTAGAAAGATCTATACCTAATTTTTTTAGTAAAGCTGGTGTTATCTCTTCCAATACTCCCATATCGACGAAATCTCTTAGAGCAGCGCTGTCTATATTAAATACATCCGGTCCTTCTTTAGCTGCACACATCGCAGGTATCTTGACCCAATATTGAGCCCAAGGAATATGAAGGATCTCTACTTTTATGTTAGGATTTAACTTCATATAAGCCTCTACAGCTGCCTTCGCTTGTCCTGCATAATCTACATTACCAAACCAATGAGCATATACTAAGGTAATCTGTTCGCTATAAGCGACGTTTATCAAACATACACTAAGAAAAATACTCACTAATATTAGACTTATCGTATTCCTTAATACTCTTTTCATAATCTCTCCTCCTTGCACTAATTTTTGAATTTCAAACCTCCTCTAGTAATATCTTTTACCTTCTACTCCACTAGGTTTTCCTTCCCTAATTAACTAGAGTTATATCTTCATTTTTATAATAAAGCTCTTAGTTACTTACATATCAATCACCTCTCTATTCTAAGAATTGTTCTAGATGTCTTTTGCCCAAAAGAAGTCCTTTCTTTACCTTTTCTTCCGTACCTTCCCATACCGGGTCCTCATGCTCAATGCTTATAACCCCATCATATCCCACCTGTAATAGGGTATCTATAAGTTTTCCCCAGTCTACAAGGCCTCTACCCGGGATTCTATATCTCCACCAGTTCTCTCCATATATTCCAACTGAACTTAGTTTATCGCTAAGTATCTCTGTGTCCTTTGCATGTACATGATAGATTCTATTTCCAAAATCCTTTATCGCCTTTATGTAGTCTATCCCTTGCCACACCAGGTGTGAAGGATCAAAGTTTAATCCTAAGATCTTGGATGGTATGATATCAAAGATCTCTTTCCATATCTCCGGGGAATATGCAATATTCAATCCGGAAGGCCAGACACCCATCATAGGACAGTTCTCTATAGCTATCTTTACATTATGTTTTTCGGCAAAATCTATTATTGGTGGCCATACTTCTTTTACTAACTTTAGGTTCTCTTCTACTGGCTTAGTATAGTCTCGTCCAATAAATGTACTGACCACTGGAATCCCTAGATTCCTGGCAGATTCTATCATAGTCTTGAGTCTTCTAAGACTCTCTTCCCTAATTGTCTGGTCGGGATCGAGATTTCTTCCCCCATACATAATGGCTGCTATATTTATTCCGTATTTTTCTTCTAGAGAGATAAGCCGATCTACATTCCCTTTGGCTAGTTCTTCTATATCTACATATTTATACCAGGGGGCTCCTGTAAGTTCTAAGCATTGAAAGCCATTCTCTTTTGCCCACTTAAAAGTACTCTCTAAGTCTAACCCTTTTAGACAACTATTTAAAAAAGCTAATTTCACACGCTACCACCTACCTTTTATGCACTTGGGAATAGTTTTGTCAAGACAAATTCTCTATGTCCTAGTACTTCGGCAGAGGTTAATCTCCCAGAGATGGTCCTTATTAATACGTCCCAGAGTTTATTTGCAGATTCCTCTAATGTTTCTTCTAATGTCAGGATTTTACTCACATCTACATCTATATGTTCACTCATTGTAGCTACAGTAACTGGGTTAGCAGTGATCTTGATAACTGGAATTATAGGATTGCCTACTGTATTTCCCTGACCAGTGGGGAAAAGATGCACTACAGAACCTCCTGCAGCAAAAAGTGTCACTGCTTCCGCTGCTGCGGAAGAGGTGTCCATAAAGTAAAGTCCCTTACCTAGAGGTTCTTCAGCTGGTTCTAGAACACCATCCACCATTGCTGCACCAATCTTTTGTATATTCCCCATAGCCTTTTCTTCAATAGTAGTTAACCCACCCGCAATATTACCTTCTGTAGGTTGGGAACCTAATAGACTAACTCCTTCTCGTTTTACGAGCTCTTGGTATTTGTTAAATACCTTTAGAAATTTTTCTTTGAGTTCAGGAGTCTTCATCCTATCAGCAACTATATCTTCTGCTCCGGTCAATTCTGTAGTTTCTCCAAACATAACCGTTCCCCCTAGACTTATAAGTCTTTCTACTACTTTACCCACCGTAGGATTAGCCCCTAAACCTGAAGTAGTATCCGATTCTCCGCATTTTATACTCATTACAAGCTCAGATATATCAATAGGTTCTCTCTTTAGTTCTGAAGCCTTTTGCACAAAGTCCTTTGCTACCCTACTTGCACGTTCAATCGTCTTCAAATCCCCATATCTTTCTATAGCAAAAGCCTCTACAGGCTTACCAGTTTTGGCTATACCCTCTGCTATCTTCTCTGCCCATTTTGGTTCTATACCAATAACAATAGCCGATGCGATGTTAGGATTGCGTCCAGTACCTATCATAGTTCTAAAGAACAGATCTAAATCTCTTCCAAACTGTAGACGTCCATATGGGTGGGATAATACTATCGTTCCATTGATAAGTTTACCTACCCCTTCACACGCAGCATTAGAGATATCATCTACTGGAATGATCGCCACATAATTCCTTACTCCAACCTTACCATTTTCTCTTCTATAACCTAGAAATGTTATCTTTTCCATTTCTACCATCTCCTACTCTTTAGATTATGAGTATGTACATGCTCACCGCTAGAGATGTTTCTAGTGGCTACTCCTATTGGAATTCCATATTTTACTACTAATTCGCCACTCTTAATAGGCTTGAGTGAGATCTTATGACCTATAGGTATATTGTCTTTTGCCTCTACCTCTACAGTAATATTTTTATCTTCTATTACTATCCCCAGGACCTTCTCCCCTTTTTCTATATCTTTTACCGCTACCCCCACATTATCACTTGGAGTATGAATAAGAAACTTATGGTTCATCTTTTCGCTCCTTCCATAAAATTTTTGTCTTTATCCCCAACCCAATATCTAGCTCCTGCAATAATCCATAAAAATTCTAATGGTTCTTCATGGCTAAATGCGGGATGATAGTTTCCTATGGGTATAGTAACTATGTCTCCAGGACCTACTGATTTTACAAATGTCTTTTCTTCCTCTGAATCGAAGACCTCCATAGCTCCGCGTCCCTTTAAAAATATGTATATCTCTTCTTGATCTTCATGTTTATGAATTGGCCAGGAGCGAGAATATGTTTGGAAAAAGGTATAGCCTCCTGTAAGAAGGCTAGCCTTTTCCTCTTCTCCTAGCATAAGATATACATCCTTTCTCTTAAGCGGTCTATGTCTAGAAGAGTCCTTTATTACCTCTTCAAAAGATTTATATACTACAGGTGCATCTAAATTACTCGGTGCTCTAGCTATATACAACTTAAAATCTATGTCTTTTTCATTTTTGATTATGAATTTGGTATTTCTTGGAATATAGAGGATGTCGTATCTTTTGAGAGTATAGATACTATCATCTATCTCAATAGTACCTTCGCCCTCTAGGCAAGAAATAAGAGACTCTTCATCTTTATACGAAACAGCTGAAGAGACTCCTGCAGGCTTTACAGTACAGAAGGTTAGACTTAAAAATGAGAGATTAGAATTGCATGGGGTTAGGATATCTTTAAACTCTACTTTGGCGCTATCCACACTAAATAACTTTCCCTCTTTAGGCATAGTACACCTCCTTCAGCTCTTCATACAGTCCATCACATTTGGTTTTTCCTTGTAGATCTCTTCTAACATAACAGGTCTCTCTTGAGTAATAGATTTTATAACCGCTAAGGAAGAGGCGAGTGCTATATATGCATCCTTTCCTGTTCTCTGAGGATGTCCTTTACCTTCTATTGCCGATAAGAATCTCTCAACTAGAGTCTTTTCCGGTTGAAAGCATTCTTCTAAATCCTCTTGAGAGAGCTGTACTTCTTTTGTTATTCCCCCCTCTAACTTACACATAACTTCATTGTTACCAAAGGGATTAGGAGTTTCTAATAATCCCAAAGGTCCTATCATATCTGCTTGAGGTTTCCCATCTACTTTAGGGGGTAACCCCCAAGTCACAGTTATCATTCCTATATCTCCGGAGGTAAACCTTATAATTATACTGGCAGTATCTATAGCCTTATGTTGTATAGTAGATAACTCTTCCCTATCTTTTGCAAAGGTGAAACCGCTAGCCATTACCATTACTGGCTCGGAGTTAAAGTACCAACGCATTAAATCAAAATAATGGGAACACATATCAACAATTGGTCCTCCATTTCCATACATAGCATCATGCATAGCAAGTTTTGGTCTTATCTGTCTGATATCTGCAAGTCTGATTATAACAGGGCGGCCTATAATATTGTCATCAATAGCTCTTTTTATCTTACGAAATCCAGCTATGTTAGGATACTGAAAACCAAAAGCTAATATCCGATTAGTTTCTTCTGACTTCTTTATCATATTCTCTGCTTTTTCTAATGAGAGGTCTATTGGCTTTTCACATAGGACATGCTTTCCATGTTCCATAGCAAAGATACCAATCTCTGAGTGGAAGTAAGCCGGAGTACATATAGTTACTATATCTACATCATCTCTATCTATAGCAGACCTATAATCTAAATATTTGGCTTTATAACCAAACTGTTGATAGTATTTTTCTGTTCGTTCTTCGATAATGTCACATATAGAAACTAATTCAACTCCATCTATCCCCTTCCATATACTACTATATACTCTTCCTCTATCTCCTGCCCCTATAACTGCTACTCCATATCGTTTTGCCATCGTGACACCTCCAAGATCATATGTTTAATATCTTCCTAAGATATTCTCTTCCCTCTTTTACAGCTTTAAATGGATTGGAGAAAGGACTATCCTGAGGACCTACTATCTCTAGTACTATCCAGCCTGACCAGCCTTTTTGCTTGACAATATCAAAGAATTTTCTAAAATCTACTTTACCCCTACCAAATTCTACAAAATCGTTATCTTTCAGGTCTCTTAGATGTAAGTAACCTATCCTAGAAATGAATGATTCTAAGAACTCAAAAGCGTCTCCTCCTGCTTTTATTACCCAGCCAATATCTGGTGCCAGCGAGAATATGTCTGCCTCTAATAGCCCTAATAGTTCCCTTAACTCTTTATAGTCATCTCTTATCTCCCAGTCATGGTTATGATAAGCTATATGCATTCCATAAGATTTGGCTTTATTCCCAACCTCCCTTAAGACCCTTGACTCTTTTAAAAAATCCTCCTTTGTCTTTCCATCCTTTCTCCATCCACTTACTATAAGATATTGAGTTCCTACTTCTCTTGCAAATTCTAAAGCCTTCACTAGATTTGTAATAATCTCTTCCTCTGATAGTCTATCTAGATCCCCTATACCAGTATGGAGACCAGAGAGGATTAAATCTTTCTCTTTAAGCATAGATTTAAGTTCTGAAGAAGACACATTAAGTAAGAACCTTGTCCCTATCTCTACCCCTTCATATCCAGCCTCTTTTGCTTGAGATAGTACTGTTCCAAGCTCATTTATAATTCTGTTCCCTCCCCATGCTAATACTTGACATCCAATCCTAAAGTTACTCATAATAATTTTTCCTCCTATTTTAGGTGATTTACTCCCGGAGGTAACTACCTCCGGGAGTATTACCGTTGGCTACTTCTTATACTGCGCAAGTATCTTATTTACATTGGCTACTGCATCATCTAATGCCTGTTTAGAAGTCTTTTTCCCTCTCAAAAAGTTATCAAGCTCAGGGTCGATTACATTCCTTATATTTCTAAATTCTGGTGCAGTCCAGGTGCTCATACCATACTGTGCCCTTTGTCTCGCTAAGACTCTTATAAATGGGTCTTGAGCCAAGAGAGGAAGGTTCAAAGCGGTCTTTAGTCCAGGTAATCTGTACAATGTATGAGCATACTGTGCTATATAAGTTGGCCTTAGATGGAATTTAAGGAATTCCCAAGCCATATCAGGGTTCTTACTTTGACTCCCAATTCCTAGCCAGTTATTGTAGCATAGAACTATCTGCTTCTTTCTCTTCAATGGAGGAGCTATCCCTACTTGGTCTAAGAGTTGAGGAGCGTACATACGTACATCCGCTATAGTAGGGGTTCCTGACCATTGAGCCATAGCAATCTTTCCTGCAGCGAACAAAGGCATAGGTGCAGTAAGAACTGTCCCAGGAGGAGCAATCTCATTAAACAGTTTTCCCCAGAACTCCAATGCTTCTACTGCTTCTGGACTATTGAAAAGAGCCTTGCTTTTATCAGAGCTAATCATCTCTCCACCATTTTGATAGACTATATTATTAAGTGTCTGATAATTCATATCTATAGAGCATCCCATCCTAACAATAGTGTTCCCTTCCTTCTTAGTTAGCTTTAGAGCAGCAACCCTGAACTGTTCCCAAGTAGATGGTGGTTTATTTGGATCTAGACCTACCTCTTTAAAGAGGTCTTTCCTATAGAGGAAATGTCTACTATCAGAGGTTAATACAATACCATAGATCTTGCCTTCGTATATCTGGTTAGCAGTAGTAGCAGGGTCGAAGTTCTTATAATCTGACCATTGTTTTACTCTGTCTGTTATATCTATCACAATGTTTTTAAGGACAAAGTCATCAATAAACTCTGCACCGCCCATAAGGATGTCTGGTCCTTTTCCTGCTGCATAACTTGTAAGTATCTTTTCTGTATACTGTGGGCCCCAGGGAGTAAACACCATCTCTACCTTTACCCCAGGATGGCTCTTTTCAAATGCAGGGACAAGTACCTCCTTATACCACTTTTGTGTATCTGGATTATGGTCACTATTCCATACTTCTAGTTTTATTTCTCCATACACCGAGCCAACTATCCCTATACAAAGGACTATACTTATAAAAACTATCCAAAATCTTCTCACTTTAATTCGCCTCCTTTTCTAATCCTTCTTTTAAAATGTACCCCCTAATAACTCTACCTCGCAAGCTCTAAGATATTTTATAGTTATGGCTCTAGTTATGCTTAATTTCTAATATCCTCACCTCCTTCATTATCCTTTCAACCCAGTGAGTGTTATTCCCTGAATGAAGTACTTCTGAGCTATGAAGAATATTACTAGACAGGGAATAGCAGCCACTAATGAAACCGCCATCAACTCCCCCCACATAGTAATTCCTTCATATCCACGGAACATATTAATTCCAAGAGCCAACGTATACTTTTCTGTAGACCTGAGATAGATAAGCGGACCCATAAAGTCATTCCAATGCCCCATAAAAGAAAATATAGCTACCGCTGATAATGCCGGTTTTATAAGAGGTAAAGCTATTCTAACGAATATATCTAAAGTACTACATCCATCTATGATTGCAGAATCAAACAATTCTTTTGGAAGAGTTAAAAAGAATTGTCTTAACAAGAATATATAAAATGGACCACCACCAAAGAATGCTGGAATTATCAATGGTTTAAATGTATTTATCCAATTAATCTTACTAAATATTATGAAAAGAGGAATTATAGTAACTTGAGCTGGTAACATCATCGTAGAAAGCATAACCATAAACCATATATCCCTTCCTGGCCATTCTAAGTAGGCAAAAGAAAACGCTACTAGGCTGGAAGATAGTAATATTCCCAATGTAGCAGAAAGAGTAATTATTACAGTATTTTTAAGAAACTGATTAAAAGGGAGAGTATTCCATGCTTTTGAGAAATTTTGAAGCGTTGGAGGTTTAGGGATCCAGATAGGAGGTTGGGCAAAGATTTGTTCATTAGGTTTAAAAGCGGTAGAAATCATCCAGAAAAGAGGGAAGATAAATAATACAGAGAAAGCCAATACTATGATATAAAGTATTATAGAGACAAATATTTGGTTAAAACTCTTACTTTCAATCCAACTCCTTTTAGATCCTCTCATAGACTACCCACCTCCTAGAGAAGTAAAACTGTATCAAAGTTAAAGTCAAGATAATCAATAGCAATATCCATGCTAGAGCAGAGGCGTATCCCATATGCATATACTGGAATCCTTCGTCATATATGTAAAGCACATAGAAATATGTAGAATATAGTGGGCCACCTCTAGTCATTACATAAGCCTGGGTAAAAACTTGAAATGAATTGATAATTCCCATAATGAGGTTAAAAAATATGGAAGGTGTAAGTAAGGGGATAGTAATAGCTCTAAATTTATGCCATGCTCCCGCTCCGTCGATCTCTGCCGCCTCGTAAAGTTGTTCAGGGATATCTTGAAGTCCGGCAAGGAAGATCACCATTGTCCCCCCTACTCCCCATAGACTCATTATGATAAGGGCAGGTTTAGACCACTGCTCTGAGCCTAACCAAAGAGGAGGGTTAGCTATTCCTAACATCCTAAGGAATGTATTTATCAATCCTACAGAAGGCTCAAATAACCACACCCATAGCATGGCAAGAGCCACTCCTGAAACAACAGATGGAACATAGAATATCGTCCTAAATAAGGGGGTCCCTCTAAGTTTTCTATTCATTAACAGTGCAAGTAAAAGAGCCATAGCCAATCTAAGAGGAACTCCAAATACTACCCAATAAACTGTATTGTACAAAGCTGTCCAGAAAAGCTGAGCACTAAATAATTGTCTATAATTTTCTAGCCCTATCCATTTAAGTGTAGTAAGTATATCATACTTGCAGAAGCTAAGAGCTAAAGATGCAATCATTGGCCCAGCGGTAAATAAAAGAAATCCTGCAATCCAAGGAGAGGCAAATAAGTAACCCTCTAATGCTTTCCTCCTCTTCATAGAAGATCTCATAATTATCTCCCCCTTACTTAGGCACCTTCTCCCAGTCCTTTAAGAATTGGTCTAAACCTAAGTCGGTCATAGGATGTTGGAAGAGCATTTCTAAGATTTCAAATCTCATAGTAGCTATATCTGCTCCTACAAGAGCTGCATTTATTACATGCATAGGATTACGTATAGCAGCTACTATAATCTCAGTATTAAATCCATAATTTGAATAGATTTGCTTTATCTTACGAACTAAATCTAAACCTTCCTCGCTTATATTATCTATTCTACCTACAAATGGGCTCACGTATGTTGCGCCAACCTTACCTGCTAAAAGAGCCTGCCCTGGAGAAAAAACCAGCGTAACATTTGTTTTAATCCCTTTGCCCTTTAAGATCTTTACAGCTTTTATCCCCTCTTTTATAAGGGGAATCTTCACTACAATATTAGGAGCAATCTTCACTAGATCTTCTGCTTCTTTTACCATTCCTTCCGCATTTGTGCTCACCACCTCTGCACTCACAGGACCATCTACTATAGAACAGATTTCTTCTAGAAGCTCATAAAATTTCCTATTTTCCTTAGAGATAAGTGTAGGATTAGTAGTCACTCCATCAATTACCCCCCAACTATAAGCTTCTCTTATTTCATCTACATTGGCAGTATCTAAAAAGAACTTCATAGGTTTAAACCTCCTTTCAGATTAAAACAAACTGTCTTTATTTCTGTCATCTCTTCTAAAGCATATCTAATACCCTCTCTTCCTAAACCACTCTCTTTAACGCCCCCATATGGCATAAAATCTGCCCGATAGGATGGACCATCGTTTATCATTACCCCTCCTACATCTAAATACTTAATAGCAAAGAAAGCTTCTTCGATATCATTGGTAAATATTCCTGCTTGTAAACCATATTTAGAACTATTTGCCATCTTTATAGCCTCTACTAAATTATCAAATGGTATCACTGTTACTAACGGACCAAATACTTCCTCGGATATAACTTTAGCCTCAAGAGGCACATCTATAAGAACTGTAGGTTGGAATAATGTCCTATTTCTTTCTCCACCGATAAGTACCTTTCCCCCCACATCTATTGCTTCTTTTATCCACTTTTCCACACGTTCTGCTGCCTGCTCACTAATCATAGGACCCATATCTGTTTCTTCTTTCATTGGATCCCCTACTTTTAGCCTCTGCACAAGAGGAATAAGTTTATCCAAGTACTCATTCAATATCTTTCTGTGCACAAAAACTCTTTGGACTGAGATACAGACCTGACCTGCTACCGCAAATCCACCTCTTACAGTAGCCTGGACAGCAGAAAGCGCATCTCCTTTATCAGAGAGTATCAATGCAGAGTTAGAACCAAGTTCAAGGGCGATCTTTTTTAACCCTGCATTCTTTGTAATCTCTAACCCTACAGACCTACTACCTGTAAAACTTATCATCCTGATTCTAGGATCTTTTACTATGGTATTTCCTACTGTATCCCCAGGTCCAATTACTATCTGTAAAGCCTCTTCTGGCAAGCCAGCTTCTAATATAGTCTCTACTAGCTTCTTATCAACCAGCGGGGTAGCAGTTGCTGGCTTAAACACTATTGCATTTCCTCCTGCAATAGCAGGAGCTATCTTATGAGAGGCAAGGACTAACGGAACATTAAATGGCGTTATAGCTCCTATAATACCTACCGGAACTCTCAAAAAGAAACCTCTTCGATTCTCAGAGCCAGCTACAGAATCAAAAGGAAGGGTCTCTCCTTGAAGTCTCTTTGCTTCCTCACTAGCCAAGCTAAATATCTCAATTGCTCTCTTTACTTCTGTCCTGGCCTCTCTTATAGTTTTTCCCACCTCTTTTACTAGAGTAATAGCAAAGTCTTCACCTTTCTGTTGGATAAGCTCAGCAGTACGACGTAAAAATTCAGCCCTTTTATATAACGGCATATTCGCCATTAAATCTTTACCTCTCTCAGCTTTCTCTATAGCTCTTTCTACATCTTCTACAGTAGATTCTTCTACTATTCCTACCACACTCCCGTCATAAGGGTTATATACATTAATTTCTCTTCTCATCACTTTCCTCCTTTATTGGTATTATAGAGGAAGCATTGGGTAAGACAGCAATCCTAGAATCCTGACCCAATTCTTCTAAGGCTCTATTTAGAGCCTCTTCTACAGTATGAAATGGCACCATAAAGAGCTTTTTAACCACATCTTCGGGTAAGTTAGAGACCATAAATACATTTACCCTTTTTAACGTTTTTGATAAAAGAAAAGCTTTATGGGGTCCCATCTCAAAACCTTCTCTTATGAAATTTTCAATTACTTCACTAGGGGATTTAGCAGAGATCATTGTTTGATAAAAAAGCTCATTTCCAACACCCTCACAACATTCAGCTGTAAGTATAATAATACCTCTATCTCTTACTATAAGCTCGCTATGTGCTAAGGCTTTTTGTGCTTGGTACATATCTATATCTTTTGGGAATCCACCCGGAGATACGATAGCTATGTCCACCTCAGGACTTTCTACCATTGATATCTCCTTGACCAGTTCTACCCCTTTTCTATACTCTTCCTTAATATCCCCAACAAATATTCCTACTATCTCTTTTCTTTCATTCAAGATACAATTTATCATCAGATCTATTCCTATAATTTCTCCTGCCTCATCTATATCCTCTCTCACAGGGTTTCCTTCAAGTACTCCGACTCTAGCATTTTGCTCTTTCAAGAGGGAATGATTAGCCTTTATAGTCTTATATCCCCCTAAACCTATAACGACTCCTTTTGCTCCTCCGGTAAAACCAGCAAACTGATGAGGTTCAATTGTTCCCAAAACTATCCGTTTATCTGACTCAATAAAATGTCTGTTTACAAATATGGGGGTCTTCCTTGATGTTTCTCCTAGATATATCAATTCCGAATCATCAGTAGCATTATGAGGTATTACTTCAACATCCATAGATAATTGGGGTATCAAATATGCAATATCTTCCTGAGAGGCAGGCCTATGTAACCCAGAACCTACTATGATACTTACTTTCTTTACCCCTATCTCTTTGAGTTTCTCGATAATGATAGGAAGAGTTTTACCACTTATATTGTATCTTGTTATATCTGGTATAGCTATTGCTACCCTCTTTTCTCTAAAAGGTTCAAATACTCTTTGAAGTTTATAATTAAGTTCTCTATCTGCATCTATTGGAAGACCAATATTTTTCTTAATAAGTGATATGTACTCGCGTGAAATATTAATAGTTAAAAATCCTTTTCCATAAGGAATATAAAGATTCATTTTGAACCCTCAACTTTACTTTTGAAACTATTAAGAACTACCTTTTTCACTGCCCTTATATGTGCCCTAGCATAAGATTCTGCTAAAGTTGGGTCTCTTCTCTCTAGTGCAGAAAGTATCTTTTTATGCTCTTCAAAAGACTGGGTGATTCGTCCGGGAAGTGATACAGAGGTAGTCATTAGGATCCTTATCTGTCCTTCAATATTATCTAAGACTCTAGAAAGTCTTCTACTTTTACTTTGAAGTCTTATAATTCTATGGAATTCTTCATCAAGATCAGAGTATTCTTTATATTTATTTCCATCAACATAAGTTCTGCTCTCTTCTAGTATTTTATATAACTTTCTTATAGAATCATCATCTATGACTTCTGCCGCCTTTCTAGCAGATAAACCTTCTAAAACCTCTCTTAAATCATAAATTTCCTCTATATCCTCTAATGTAAGTCTTGCAACAAATGCACCTTTATGAGGAATTGTTTCTACAAGCCCTTCTCTTTCTAACCTTACTAAAGCTTCCTTCACAGGAGTCCTACTCACATTGAGTTCTCTGCTTAAAGTATCTACAGTAAGTTTAGTTCCGGGGGCAATATTGCGATTTATAATAGCATTCCTTATTGCTATATAAACCCTTTCTGTAAGTATAGGAGTCTCTTCTATTCTTTCTAATATATATCTCATAATTCTCCTATAAATATTTCTTTTAAATTTAACATTTTAAGTTTAACATATTAAATTTAGATTGTCAAGATACTGTAGACTCTTCAACTTTTTGCGTGGGGTGGATTTTAAAAATATCCTCTTCTTTGCTTATAGATCTGCTATTTGGAGGTTATCCTAAACATAAATTGTTCATTCTTATGAGTATTTCTTTCTTTGCCTTTTTATATCACACGCAGAAGTTTATAGAGCCGATACTGGCTGTAAAGATGATGATACCCCCTAAAATTCTAGCCAGATCAAAGTGAATTATCTGGTGACACGTTTTGAATTTTAAAAATTAAACTAACCCGCTAGCCATGCGGGTTTTTTAGTTTTAGGGGTGTCAAAGTTGCGTAAAAGGCTAGAGGATAGTGATATAGAAAGGTTAAAAGAGCTTATATAAAGGAATCATTCTTTATCTACCCACAGAGACAGATACCCCTAGGGAAGGCTTGATCTCAAGAGTTCCGTTATTTGAACCTATTATGACTCCCAACTCCACAGAACTTCTATTACGGCTAACATATGCAGTATATCCAACACCCAGTCCTACTCTGAATCTTGTTATGGTGGCATCTTCAAAATTAGTAATACCACGAATCCTCAGGTAGAGTTTCTCATCCGGGTCCTGCAGGTAATACCTGAATCCAATGGATATCCTACCTCTGTTTATAGGGCCCGTAACATCAATGCCAAGTCCCCCATCTATATAGAGCTTATAGCTGAGGTTATACTCAAACTCTACACCTACATTCTCTTCTTCTACATCTGCCCTGACATTTATCCTGAATCTCTCCCTGGCTAGCGCAGTATTTGATAATAGCATCAGGGATAAGAATACCAAAAGTAAAATCCTGTAAGGGCGCATCATAATATCTCCACCTCCATTAAAGATCTATATCTTGTATATCTCATTATAACATATCAAAGTAATAGATATCTTATACTTTCTACCAGTAAGGCTTTCATCTCCTGGTGATTTAATCCTTCCTCCCTATGGGCTGGTGTCAGTGCCAAAATCTTACCATTACCAAAATTATGAGTCCAACCAGCAATAGAAGATCCATCTTCTGACTCAGAGAAAAGAAAGATATTAGTATTCTCAGTATCACAGTAGACAAAGTAGTGCTCATCCATAATTTCAAAATCAAACCTTCTAGATAAGATGCTTTTCTCCGGAGAAAAATATCTTACCATCTTATTCTTTTCTGGATGATATTTAAAATAACCTCTTACCATCTTACAGTATTCATCATCAGCTGGGTATGATGCAAGACCAGAGTGCCAGACAAATAACCTGCCACCACACTCTACATAATTCACTATTTTCTCTTCTATCTCATCCGTCATCCAACATTTCACATTCTGATCCTGAGGATTTATTCTGTTCTCTTTACCTATGACAAGGATATCTGGGTTTAACTGTAACCTGGAGATAAGTTGTCCGGCTTCGATATCAACTATCCTATAATCGATAGATGTCTCTTTTAATGCATCATCCAGAGCCTTAAGCATAAGGTTATGACTATGATAAAAATCTCCCAAAAGAGTAACAATTTCTTTCATCTCTCCCTCCCTACATAAGAGTTTTAAGGTAATCTGTTTCCGGCTGAACGGTACAGTTCATACCACTCCTCCCTTGAGAGTTCAACATCCGAAGCCCTGCATATATTCCTTAATCTAGATGCGTTGGTGGTACCAACTATCGGCTGTATCTTTGCTGGATGTCTCAGTATCCAGGCTATGGGGATGGCAATATCGGGAACTCCTTTTTTAGCAGCAATCTCCTCTATCTTCTCATTAAGCTCCTTGAACTTACTATTTCCCATAAAGGTACCCTCAAAGAACCCATACTGAAAAGGAGACCATGCCTGTATTGTGATATTCTTTAATCTGCAGTATTCAAGAATACCTAGGTCTCTGTTCGTTGCCTGATCTACCTTCATATTCACATTAAATCCAAAGTCGATCATTCCTGTATGCGCAATGCTGAACTGCAACTGGTTTACAATAATCCTTTGATTTATAGAGCTATTCAATAATTCAATCTGTAAAGGATGGAAGTTACTCACACCAAAATTCCTGACCTTTCCACTGGAATGAAGTATCGAAAATGCCTCTGCAACCTCCTCTGGTTCCATTAATGTATCGGGACGATGCAGAAGTAGGATATCTATATAGTCGGTCTTGAGCCTTCTCAAGCTCCCATCCACAGACTCCAGGATATGCTCTTTAGAGAAATCGTAGTATCCTCTCCTGATTCCACACTTGGTCTGGATAATAATCTTTTCTCTGATATTAGAATTCATTCCTATGGCTTCGGCGAATACCTCTTCCGATTTACCCCCACCATATATATCCGCATGATCAAAGAAATTTATCCCCTCCTCCAGAGCTGTATTTATGAGCTCCTGCACCTCCTTTATCGGTTTATTGGCTATCCTCATACATCCTAAGGCAATCTCTGACGCCTTTATCTTTTCTCCACCGATATCAATGTATCTCATCAGCAATACCTCCTAAAAATTCTCAATATAACTATGCCAGGAATATAGGATTTGTCCAGGCAATCTTTCCGTTCTCATCAATACACTCAGCCCTCACATATAACTCTTTCCCGCTTAACTTAAATCTGGCAGAGGTAAGATATTCATCCTTACCAGCATAGTAACTTTTTCCTCTGGGTTCATAGGTTACAAAGTGTATAGCCTTGGCCTTAGAGCATTCTATATATACCTCTCCATCCTCTACTCCAAAGTCATATATGCTAGGTCCAGTCGAAGAATAGAACCTACCCTCAAGAAGGGCGTCTACAATATCTGGGACTTTTAGTCTAGGGGCATTTACCACTACCCAACCACCAAGAGAGTCATCTATCCTGTTATGATTGTCATCCACTGCTATACCCCAGATCTTTCTCCCTCTTCTCAAAAGAGAATCCCAGTATATAGTGGAAAATCCTGTATGGTTTTCTAGTTCACATCCATTATTGTATATCTCCATACCGAAATAACCATCAAGGTCTTTAAAGTCTTCAAATTCAGTCCTTGACCAGATGGGATGGCAGAGGAAGACAAGCATCCCTTTACTCTTTAATAGACTTATAGCGTCTTGAATAGTCTTATGTCCATTCCAAGAGATTTTATCAATTCTCTCTTTGGTATTTTTACCCGAGAATAATTTAGATATCCCTACAAAATGGTAACATCTCGGTCTCTCTGACTCATCTATTGCTATTTCTACACCAGGTATAATGACAAAATCCTCCCTTTCCAAATCTTTCCAGTATGAGTATATCGAATGATCGGTAATTGCCAGAAAATTCCATCCATTTTCATAATAGGTCCTGGCTAATTCCTCAGGGGAAAGTCTCCCATCAGAGACTGTTGAGTGAGAATGTAAATTGCCCTTATACCAATTATAATTTCTATCAAACGGTGATATCTTCATCTATTTACCTCCACCAATTTTAGTATTCTTTCTCTTTGCCTCATAAAGAGAATTATCTGCTATAGCAATTATCTTATCCAAAGATTTACCATCCCTGGGAAAGACAGACAAACCAAAAGATATACCCACATCTTTTATCCTTTCTCTCAGTTTATCCCTTATCCTACTGCACAGAAAGCTTATATCATTAAATTCTCCCTGTAAGACTATGACGAATTCATCTCCCCCATATCTGAAGCTCAGGTCAGTAAACCTGGTAGACTCCTTTAATAACTTTGCAAATTCTTTAAGGGCTATATCTCCTGCCTGATGTCCATAGGTATCGTTATACCTCTTAAATCCATCCAGGTCACACATTATAAGTGTAAAAGGAACCTTACCAGAGATCATTTTATTAACATATTTCTCAAGTGCTCTTCTGTTATAAAGTCCTGTTAGAGGATCTATATGAGCCATCTCTTCCATATTTGTAGCGTATGTCAATAGCAAGCCCTGAGCCTTCATTATTATCCTTGAAAGCCAGTACATAAGAACTATTACACCATTTATATATACTACCCCAAAGAAATCTCCATAAATAGCGGAGTATATTTCAAGAATTGCCAGAAAAAATGTATTTATAACTGCTATTCTCAATGCCCATATTGGCTCTCTTTCTATCCCATGGGAAATAACAGGTATCAAGAATAGAAATATAAATGGACTCCTCTGAAGCCCAGTGTTGACTACAGTAGAAATATTTAATAACAAAGAGAGTATTATAGGTATCCATGGGAAAGCAAGAAATCTACATCTTACCATTTGGGACAAGACAAAAAGTACTCCAAAAAAGAGTGGTAAGTAGAAGTATTTACTTTCTCTTGCAAGCAGTATATAGGCAACTGCAAAGAGAAAGGCAGTAACTATACGCATACTGCATACTTCTCTCTTTATATCCCTATATAGGTCTAAATCTTTTTCTTTATCCACCCACCAAGATGCCATTTCCAAACAGGAGCCTCCAACACGGTATATATTAGGATTATTTTAACATAAAGCGAATTTCACTTAAAGTGGTCCAAGCTCTAAAATCTTCTGCGTAAATTCTTTTAGTTCCGTTAGTACAGGCTATAATGTTTAAATAGATAAGGAGAGGCTCTTCCTACCAGTATTTTTGAATCTTATTTACCAAGTAAAAAGCTGAAGAGTCAAGCTTTCCTGAAAAAATAGAGAAAAGGGATGGGGTACAGAAGTTAAGACTATGGTGTCCTGAATGCTCTTGGCTACACAGAAAGAAGACTTTACTTTTTATTAATCCTAGATACCATATAATCAGCAAATTCCTGCAATTTCTCTTTATCCCACTTAGCTCCTTCTACCTTTCCAGTATAAACATCCAGAGCCTTAGAGATTAACCCTCTATATTTTTTAGGAAGATTATTTACTCCCCAAAACCCTCCTTCTTCTTTTGAAGCGACTATCTCTTCTTCTAAAAAACATAGTATTCTGCATAGATTCAAAATGCCATAAACCGGATCGCCAAAGATATCGCTTATAATTCCCTCCAGATCATACATAAGTGCATCTATATAGTACTCTCTTGGGACTGGAGAAAATACATCCTTTATAGGCTTTCCATAGAGGCATACACCTCTATTAATTTTTTACGACTTCTCTCTTGACCTCTAGAGACAGTTTATCTCTAGCGACTATTAAGAAGTCTATATCGCTAACTTTAGGGTTAAAACATCCAAGGGCTAAAGAGCCGTGAAGATATATACCCACGAGGTTATCTTTAAAAATCCCATAGTAGGATCTTACTATCTCATCTAGTATTAGTTTTATCTCTCTAGGAGCATCAAAATAACTGTAACCCACTTAAAAAATTATAACATAAATGTGATATAATCAAATTGGTCTTATTAAAAATTCCACCATTACAGGGAGGCGCTTAATGAAAAGAAAAGGTAAAATAGCTCTTTTTGCTTTTATTCCAGTGGCTATAGTTATTGCCATATTTTCATTCTTTCTCTTTTATGGAAAAGAAGAAACATTAAACCTCGTTATTACAGATATCGACTTTTCAAAAATTCCCGATGGAATTTATTCAGGGTCTTACAACAAAGGGAGATTCGGTTACAGGGTTGAGGTTGATGTAAGGGATGGTAGAATACTCAATATCAATGTAATAAATAAACCAAAGGTTTCTCTAGTAGATATCCCAGAGAAGATAATAAATAGAGTTATAGAAAAACAGTCATTAAATATTGATACGATAACTGGAGCTACTGTTACAAGTAAGGCAATTTTAAAGGCTATAGAAAATGCACTTAAATAAATAAGCTCATAGAGGGAGGTTCTTATGTCTAAAAAAGTTCTACTGGCTTATGCTTCAAGGGCAGGCTCAACTGCCGAGGTTGCAGAGAGGATAGGAAATATTTTAAAAGGTCTAGGTTTTGATGTGGATGTAAAATCTGTGAAAGAAGTTACTGATGTTACTGGGTATGACAGTATTGTTATTGGAAGTGCAGTCAGAATGTTTAAATTATTGCCGGAGGCAGTGAAGTTCGCCAAGAGATACCGAGATGAATTAAAAAATAAACCTGTGGCTTATTTTATTGTGTGCCTAACTATGTACGAAAATAAAGAGGAAAGTAGGGCTAAGGCTCAAGAATATTTAAAACCACTGCTGGAGATCAAACAGCCAATAAGTATAGGACTTTTTGGAGGGAAGATGGACTATAGTAAACTCTCCTTTATATGGCGGATTCTATTTAAGGGAAGAATCCCTGAAGGAGACTTCAGAAACTGGAATCTAATAGAAGAGTGGGCAAAAAATCTAGGGGAAGCTCTCAAAGATTCTATCTGAGGAAGCAAATACTAGATAAGGATAGTAAAGAATAGTGTCTCGATTACCAAGAAGGTTGAAGAAAAGGATTTAGAATGGCCAGCTAAAGTTGCCTGTGGTATGGACAAGCTAATTTCAGAGTTTCATCTGACTGGATTAGCTTATTATTACAGAGGCCTAGATGATAATGTATATGAAAGAATTCATGCGGGGATGATTATAGGGAACTCTTTACTTACTAGTCAAGGAATTCCCATAGCAGGAGAAATGGACTTGAAGACTTGCATTGCGATGTTAATTATGGATAGATTTGGTGCTGGAGGATCTTTTGCTGAATTTCACCCCATCGACTTTAGGGAGGATTTTGTTCTTGTAGGTCATGATGGTCCACACCACCTTGGTGTAGCAGATGGAAAACCTGTGCTTAGAAAATTATCCCTCTATCATGGGAAACGTGGTAGTGGCCCATCAGTCGAGTATAAATTAAAAGTGGGTCCCATTACCATGTTAGGTTTAACTCAAACATACGATGGCAGATTTAAGATGGTAGTAGCGGAAGGAGAATCTCTTCCAGGGCCTATCCCTGCTACTGGAAATACCAATACCAGAGGTAAATTTAAGCCTGATGTCAGTACTTTCTTAGAAAGATGGACTATGGAAGGACCTACTCATCATTTTGCTTTGGGTATAGGACATATAGCGCATAAGATAGAAAAAGTTGCCAAATACTTCAATATTGAATACAGTCTAGTAACTCCAAGAGAATAAAAATAAACAAAAAATAAACAATTTTATAAAGGGGACTCGACAGAGTCCCCTATGATTCTTACTTCTGCTTAAAGAAGAACTGTTCTGGATTATAGAGCATCGCCCAGAAATAATCCCAGCCCCATATGCCCTTTTCCGGTATATTCCTCAAATTATTTCTTGCTATGATTGGCACTGGAGCCAGACCTACCGTTCCTATCGTCCAAAGATTTTCAGCGTTAGATTTTAGTATCTCTTGACCAAGTTTAGTCCTCTGAGATTCAATAGTGGTACTAAGCATCTTTTCCCACAGATCTAATAGCCTCTTTGCTTCCTTAGGCGGTTCTTCTCCTGACTTCCCCTTGGATGCATACCACTGTGCCCAGAGTGGACACCAACCATTCTCCCAACCAGTATTGTACGGGACAAACCACATTGGAGTAATAGGAAAGAGTATGTCTGTACACTTATCTGCGTTCCACACTGTCATATCCATCTGATTCCCAGGGGCTCTTACCTGCTGTAATTCAGTAGTTATTTCTTTCACTGCTACCTTTATACCAAGTTTATCCCACTGTTGCTGAACAAATTCACTAACAGGACCTCTTATTGTATCTACAGGAGTGTACTCTATAAGGATCTCTAATCTCTTACCATCTGGTCTTACTCTATATCCATCTGGCCCACGTTTCAAACCCATCTCATCAAGAAGTTTGTTTGCTCTAACTGGATCATACTCTATATAAGCCTTAGCAAACTCTTCTTTATAGTATCTAGATTGAGGGATAACAGTTGTCTGTCTGGGCTGAGCCATACCCATATAGAAAAGTTGATTGATCTCATCACGGTTTATCCCTAGAGAAAGAGCTATTCTGAATCTTTTATCCTGGAATATCTTCCTAAGAACAGGGTCAGGATGAGTTTGATTTGGCATAAATATAACTTCCCCACCAAATACATCCTGCCATAACAGAACTCTATAGTTATTCTTTACCGCATTCTCTTTATACACAGGATACATATCCAATCTGGTGTTAAAACCAGCAAAATCTACATCCCCTGTTGTTGTCTTCAGATTTACCATCTCTGCATTACTTACTATACTCACGAAGATCCTATCTATATATGGAAGCTGATTCCCTGCCGGGTCTATCTTCCAGTAGTATGGGTTTCTCTCAGCAATAACTGTGTCCTGACTTTTACTTATTATCATAAATGCTTTTAGTGTTGGCGTTCCAGGGTCTACCGCTCTACCGCTTCCAGCATTTATTAGTGCTTTAGCGTTAAATAACTCATACCAATAATTGAAGCCTCCCTTCTTAGCTAACTCGTTAGCCTGAGGATTATATTTGATATGAAATTGCTTTAGATAATGTTTCGGCAGGAAGAATGAACCCTCTACTCCATCATAATGGGCTAGCCTAAGAATTGCCACCGGATAGGGAGCACTAAACTTGAGTCTAATAGTATAATCGTCTATCTTTTCTAACTCCATCGGTTTTCCACCAGGTGTCCAGGCAATAGGCTTTACAGGCGTAAGTTCATTATTTAATATTACATCCTCCCACCAGAAGATAATATCATCTACAGTAAATGGTTCTCCATCTGACCACTTTATACCCTTTCTTAGATACAATGTAAGTGTCTTTCCATCTTTAGAAAGTTGCCATTTCTTTGCCAGATTTGGTATTATCGTCTTGCCATCACGGGCTACTCTAAGTATAGGTTCATGGCCAATCATTAACCCACCATCTTCTAAAATAAGCGGTCTTTTAGTAGCAACCCTTGCAGTTCCACCATACTGTCCAATTTCCTCTACAGGGACAACTACCAAGGGTTCTAAGGGTAACCGCTTCTCTACAGGAGGTAGTTTCCCTTGCTTCACCAGCTGAGCTAATTGGGGAGCTTCATTAAACTTAGTAATCTTTGTCTTAGCTAATCTCTGATAGTCTTCAATATTATACTGCCCTAAGGGAAATTTCTCCTGACTAAAAGAAAATGATACACTACTCAACACTAAACCAAATACTAACAGGATTAATACCAACTTTTTCATCTTTATTCTCCCTCCTCAATAAATTTGATTTACCCCCTGTTCGTACCCCATCTTATACCCAAATTGTTTCCATCTTAATGAAGTTCTATCACCTAAATCTCTAAGGTTTCACCTCCCATTAATCAATCTCTACTGACTCTCCAGACCCCTAAATAAGTCTACAAATCTCCTGAGTTCCTCTGAGTTTTCTGGTGGGGAACACTCTAAAGAGACATAGCCTTCGTAACCTATATATCTAAGTGTATCCAGCCAGGGTTTCAGATAGACAAAATCTTCTTCTTTTGGAACTTCCCTAGACTTACTTGCTATATGTACGTAACCGATATAATCCCTGTACTTAACTAAGGTATCTGTGGTCTGATCTTCTAATATGAGATGGTATATATCTGCTAGGAGATAAACCCCTGTTTCTCTGGCTATCTCAAAACCCTGAGCAAGATTATTTATAAAATGTGTCTCGTTTCTGTTTACTGGTTCCAGAAAAAGTTTCACTCCAAAATTTTCAGCTATAGGTACTATTTCCCTGAGAATAGCAATAAGTAGAGCCTTCTCCAATTCCAGGGTGTTCATAAATGGACTGAGATCTGGAATTCTGGGAGCCCCAAATATCGGAACAAAGATGACACCCAATGCCTCTAACTCAGAGGCCACTAGAAGTCTCTCCTTTAGCTGTTCCATAGCAATTCTTCTTTCTTGAATATCGCCAGATAATAAAGGATATTGTAATCTGCTATATATAGCTGTAACTTTTATATTACTCCCAGCTAAGATATCTTTTACCTCTTCTAACCTATCCTTGAGACCGGCTCCTACCAAGTCTATCCCATCAAAACCGGCATATCTAAGAAATTCTACCTTCTCTTTAAATGAATTTCCCGGGATAATCATCTCCCCACAGGCAAGTTTCATAGCTTCACCTCAATCTGTACTTCTTGGAAAATTCTATTGCATCCAGATATCGATAACTTTTGAGGAGGTAGCGATGATACTGTTCTTTATGCCTTTCGATAAGCTTTTCCCTCTTCTCTTCTCCCCATATCCTTCTAACCGTATCTCCATAATCCATAAGCTGATAGATTGGTATATGATAGGGACCACTATTATGAAGGGTAGCAATAAGGGGATCTTCATCAAAGAGAGACTTAGACATATTTTCGCTAACCCACTTTTCGAGCAATACCTTACCTTCCTTTACAATATCAGGATAAGTCTCTGATAGGTCTACCAGTTCGTGAGGGTCTGAGTCTATATCGAAGAGCATAGTTGGTTTTAATATCTCTTTACAACCATCATCATAGGTCTCTATCAATAACCATCTCCCAAAACGGACGGACCTCTGGATACTCCAGACACAATGAGATAGTACCAGATAAGGTCTGCCATTAGGTCTTCCTGTTTTAAGGGTATCTGTAAAGGGTTTGGCATCCCAAAATTGAGGGATCAGATCCCAACCACCCAGGAAATCTATCAATGTTGCAGAGAGATCTATGTTATAGTGTAATTCATTATCTACCAAACCTTCCTTTATGCCGGGTCCCTTTACTATGAGAGGAATTCGATGAGTTATCTCGTCAGCCAATTGATGGTCTCCATATACATTTAGTTCTCCCTGATTTTCTCCATGGTCAGAACTTATAATAACCAAAGTATCTTCCCAAACTCCCAATCTTTTGAGTAAGTCAAAGATCTTACCAGCCCAGTAATCAGCATAATGTATTCCGGTATCATAGCCATCTATCCATCTCTTATAGTCTTCCAGACTCTCTATACTTCTAGGTAGCCTGGGATATCTCTGGAAGAATTCTTCGGGCATATCCCTCAAATCATGGGTAGTCCTGGCTGAATGTGGACCATATAGCTCTCTATGATTTCTTATAATCTCTTCTGTTATCCAGGACGGTGGTGGTGAATCCTCAAAGGGATTTCCATATTCCATTGGAGTCCGGTATGGGGTATGTGGGTCCCAAAGGTTTATATGTAAGAACCAGTTATCATCTTTACCGTTTGTTTCCAGCCACTTTAAAGCCAGTGGAGCTACCTCGTCAGCCGTTTCCATTCCTCCCTTGCCTGGATTATACATCTCTCTAAATCCATCATAGTACCACCAGGCAGAATGTCTCTCCCCAAATGGGCTTACACTTACCGTGTAATAACCAAGACGTCTAAGTATGGTAACTAATTGAGTCAGTGGACCCTGTCTGTTATTAAAAAATCTTAGAGGTTCAAATACCTTCAGATCGCTGGCAGTAAAACCATGATTCACGATACCATTATGTATGCCAAATCTTCCGGTAAAAAGGGCTGCTCTTGACGGCATACAGGGTGTGTCTGATGCGTAGAATCTATTAAACCTTATTCCTTCCCTGGCTACTGCATCTATATTGGGAGAGGTCTCCCTGTGATATCCATAAGAGGATAAATGGTCAGGTCTCAGGGTATCTATGTCCAGATATAATATTCTCATAGTATTATCACCTCCCCAGTATCCATAGAGATATTTGCCGATAAAGATATCTTCAGTGTCTTTAGAGAATCCTCATAAGAGGATAAAACCTTACTTTTATCACCCTCTTCTATAGCGCTGAAGAAGGCGGATTGCTCTTTTTCCATAGGGTCATCAGAAAAATTAAAACTCTCCACATTTTCGGGAGTAAATACCTTTAGATAATCAAGGCTTCCCTCAAGCCTGAGCCGTTTAGCTATAAATTCTATTCTCGGTCCATGTTCTTGATTTGGAAATAGTGAATAAGTAGAGGCAAGAGTGGCTACCGTTCCATTTTTAAATGTTATAACCGTAACACTGGCATCATCGTTTATAAAGTCTTCTATCTCTGGGAATAGTCCCTTAGAATTCTGGGAATAAACAGAAGTCGCTTCTCCCACTATATATCTCATCAGATCTATAAGATGAATTGACTGGTCTACTACCTGACCCCCGGCTCTCTCTTTATCACGTACCCAGGCTATAGGTGGGATAGTATGATACCATCTAGCCACGATCATAGCGCACTTTTTATCATCTAAATATTCCCTCAATTTACTGGCAAACTCCGAATACCTCCATAAGAAACCGACACTTACAATGATCCCCGTGTTATCGAATATCTCCAGCAATCTCTCTCCGGTGATCAATGTCCTAGAAGGCGGTTTCTCGATGAAAAGATGGATACCCCTTTGAGCAGATCTTATCAGGTTCTCCGGTTCTCTATTATATGGGGGTGTACAGATAAATAATGCGTCAAGGTCTCTTTCATTCTCCAAAAGTTCTTCAAAACTTGAGTAAGCATTTGCATTACATTTCTCTGCCATCTCCTTAGCTCTGGAAAATATAATATCCGCAACCCCTCTGATCCTTACATCCTCCCTCTTGTTAAGTCTCTCAAAGTGTGCCTTGGCTATTCTACCTGCTCCCACTATACCTATATTCATATTTCCTCCTTTTCATAGAAAAATCTCTGAAGGGCTAATGCACTAGCCCCATAAAGACCTATCTCCTTACCAAACTCTGAAATCTCTATCCTTATTCTATCCGTGGAAAAGAGCCTACTTTCTAAAGACCTTCTCATAGGCTCAAGGAGTACCTTTCCCAACCGGATTACCCTTCCGGAAAGAATTATCATCTCCGGATCAAACATATTTACAAGGTTCGATATACCAACTCCCAGATAATATCCTGCCCTCTCTACTATCTCTCTTGCCTTCTCATCCCCTTTCTCTATTGCTATCTTTATCTCATTTATATCCGTATCTTCATCCCCTGGAGTTCCCTTAAACCTCTTTACGATAGCTCTAGCAGAGGCGAACGTCTCCAGACATCCCCTTTTTCCACAGTTACAGACCTCGCCATCCTCAGACACAACAGTATGCCCTATCTCTCCAGCACCATTATTAGCTCCCCTGTATATCTTTCCATCTATAATTATTCCAGCTCCTATACCCAGGCTGACATAGACGAGAACAAAATTGTTAGACTTCTTTCCTTTACCAAACCACTTCTCAGCAAGAGCCATAGCCTTAACATTATTTTCTACTGCAACTGGCAACTCAAGGGCATCTTCTATAGGGTCAGCCAGTTTTAGATTTCTCCAGCCTAAATTAGGGGAAACTTTTAATTCTCGGGAGGCGGAATCAACAAGACCAGGTATACCTATCCCTATACCAATAATATTCCTCTCATCTTTTAATGCTTTTAATCTCTCTATAAGGATATCTGGAAGTTTTTCTCCATCTTGAGGGTCATAGTGAAAGGAATCTATATCGGAGAGATGCCCCAGTAGATCGCTGGTAGCTATCCTTATCATCCTTGGACCTACATCTACCCCTATCACATACCCGGATGTTGGATTTATTGCAAGGGGGATAGCCTTTCTACCAGAACCTGCTTTCTCTTCAAAACTTGGTAACTCTACTATGAAACCATCCTCCAATAATTCTCCAGTTATATTGGTTACTGTAGCAGGGGTTAATCCGATTATTCTTGAAATCTCCTGTCTGCTTATGGAACCCCTCTCGTATATTAATTTGAGAATCAGGTTCCTATTCTTTATCTTTACTAACTGATGATTTACTCCTCTAAGGTTCAACCACACTCACCCTTAATTCATGAGATCCATCTTCAATTGCCATCTCATAGTAATAGTAGATCTTTTCTAAAACACACACCGCATTAACATACCTGACACTCCCAGAGGAATATGGAGAAAGTAATAATGGACCCTCTGTAGTTACTCTTTCAAAATCTTTAAGGTCAAAACTTACCGCTAAACCAAGCTTTTCTTCATAATTTTCTGATACATCTCTACTTCCGTCATAGAGGGCGTAAAATGCCGGAGGAGAATAGAGAATACTGGTAATTCTTGTCGCATAGGCATCCCAGGTATCTCCTTCTGGGGATAAAACATCTCCTATCCACTTGAAAGATATTCCATCAGAACTAATCGCAAGTCCTGTACAGGATTTTGTAATACCCGTATTGTACACATCTGCTGTCTCATGCATCTTTGTCCTCAAAAGTGGATCTATATCCTCTGGGGATGGTGCATAACTTACAAACATATAATAAAGTCCACCTATTATGATAACCTCAGGGTCTTTTATCCCTTCTATACGAAGGTCTCCGGGGGAAAAGATCTTTATCTTCTTTGTTGGGTCCAGATCTTCTACCCTATCAGCTTCCATCATATCTATACGCCATCTGTTATCTTCTGGGTCCACATAGCTTATGTAGAGTCTATACCTCCCTTCTATTGTCTTGATTAGAGAAGCTTTCTCTAAAGAGATACCTCCAAAATAAGACTTGTCAGCTTTCCAGATAGTCTTAAATTCTATCCCATTATTACTCTCGGCTATCCTGCATTCATAGCCCCTACCGATCTCCCTTCCATCTTCTATAAGCCTTGGCCTTCTCAATCTATAGTAGAGATAAAATTTCTTCTCTTCTTCGTTGTATAAAATACTGCTTGCCCCTGCCCAGTAACCTGGGCCTCTACCGGGAGGACCCGAAACGGTAACTCCTTTCTCGGGATTAAATAGTCTCAGTGTTTTAGGTCTTTTTAAATCTGTAATATCTCCCATCTCTCCTCCTTTTTATTAATTAATTGTATTAATTATTATACTACAAGGGATAAATATGTAAAGAGACTTTTGGGCTTAAGGGTGTTACCACATCACAATCTTCTATTCAGTACACTATCACCACTGCCATATCTTCAAGAAACTTGGAAAGCTCATCCTCTTTAAGAATAAGATTTCCATCCTCCTCACTTACCACTATATTATCATTGAACTCACCCTGGACTCCCATTGCTTTAACTATAAGTGGTTTAGAGCCTGCTCTGGAAGACTTCAGTTGCTCCTTCAGGTCTGTTCCATTATCTCTAATGTATTCAACTACTCCCAAGATTATATACTCTTCCAAGGTGTGATTCTCTCTACCAAGAATAGTCGGTCCATAGATCTCTTTTCCTTTTACGTCGTATATCCTGGGACTCATAGATCTCCCCACCTTTATACCTCTTGCATCTATTACCAATCCAGTATAAGCATCTGGAGGAATCTCTCTCCTCTTAAAAGATCGTCCTGACTCTTTTGGCTGAGGGGGTTGAACACTTGGCTGTACTTTTGTCTCCGGCTGAGTCTTTTCACTCATCCCTGAAGTCTTTATGAGTTCCAAAAGTCTATATATTATCATAGCTAGCTCATAACGTGTAAGATTCTGATTTCCTTTAAATGTACCATCTGGATAACCTTTCATAAGACCTTCTCTGATAAGAAGTTCCACCGCCTCATAAGCCCAATGGTCCTTGGGAACATCTGAAGGTACATTAGCAAAGACACTGGAAGAAAGAAAAACTAAAAGCATTAAAACAGATAGCAAAACAGTTCTTGCCATAAACTCATCCCTCCTATCTAGGTATTTTAAACAAAAACATTATAGGATTCTTAAAATCAGTAGTCAAGTAAACAAAGGCTCTCAGACTTTCTTGAAAGTAAATGAACTTCAAAGATATTGGCAGGACAGGCATCTTGCCTGTCCATCGAAGAAACTGTTGATTTCTATCGTATAATAAGTAAGAGTCTAAATTTTAAGGAGGATTTGAGGCAGAGATCTACCTATGGATATAATCTCCATACTATTTACAGCCTTTAGTCTGGCTATGGATGCCTTCAGTGTATCCATCACCAGCGGAATAACCACAAGAGACATAAGATCTTATCAGATACTGAAGATGGGGCTCTCTTTTGGCATCTTTCAGACATTTATGCCGGTATTAGGCTGGTTAGCTGGTTCAAGCCTGAAAACATATATCTCTACAGTAGACCACTGGATAGCTTTTGAATTGTTAGCTTTTGTAGGGCTGAGAATGATATATGAATCTATAAAAGATGAACATCAGATAGTAAATCCGTTCGATAATAAGACCCTTTTCCTCTTATCAATTTCAACAAGCATAGATGCCTTGGCGGTTGGAGTAAGCTTCTCCTTTCTGAATATCTCGATCCTCTTTCCCGTATTAATAATAGGGATAGTAACATTCATACTTTCTTCTCTTGGTATTCTGATGGGAAATGGACTAAGACATTTCTTTGAGAAAATCAAAGTAGAAATATTTGGTGGAATAATCCTCATAGGGATTGGCATAAAGATACTCTTAGAACACCTGATAAAATAAAAAAGGGCACCTGAACGGTGCCCTTTAGTTTCCTTTAGTACTCAGGAGGTGGAGGAGTGGTCTCCTTCTTTTCCTCTGGCTTTTCAACGACTACAGCTTCAGTTGTCAACAACATAGCAGCGATACTTGCAGCATTCTGTAGAGCGCTACGGGTTACTTTAACCGGGTCAATGATTCCAGTCTTAACCATATCTACGTATTCACCGGTCATTACATCCAAGCCATGACCCTTAGGTAAGCTCTTCACCTTCTCTACAACTACAGAACCTTCAAACCCACCGTTGGTAGCAAGTTGCTTAAGTGGTTCTTCAAGGGCCTTCTTTACTATCTCTACTCCGGTCTTTTCGTCACCATCAACTTTTATGTTATCAAGAGCGTTCATTATGTTGATAAGTGCTACTCCACCACCTGGAACGATTCCCTCTTCTACAGCAGCTCTGGTGGCAGCAAGGGCATCTTCTATACGATGCTTCTTCTCTTTCATCTCTGTCTCGGTAGCTGCTCCTACCTTGATCACTGCAACTCCACCGGATAGTTTGGCAAGTCTCTCCTGAAGTTTTTCTCTGTCGTAGTCAGATTCTGTTTGCTCGATCTGAGCCTTGATCTGTGCAATTCTCTTCTTTATCTCTTCTGGGTTACCCTTACCCTCTACTATCGTGGTATTGTCCTTGTCAGCCTTGACCTGTCTTGCCTGACCAAGCATATCGATTGTTACGTTTTCAAATTTGATACCCAGTTCGTCAGATACTACCTGACCACCAGTTAGTATAGCTATATCCTGAAGCATAGCCTTTCTCCTGTCGCCAAAGCCAGGAGCCTTTACTGCCAGAGACTGCAGCGTTCCTCTTAGCTTGTTTACCACTAGAGTGGCAAGGGCTTCTCCTTCAACGTCTTCTGCTATAATTACCAGAGGTCTTCCTCTCTGGACAACCTTCTCTAGGATTGGAAGTATATCATTTACAGAGCTGATCTTCTTGTCTGTTATCAAGATGTATGGCTCATTGACTATTGCTTCCATCCTCTCAGTATCTGTTACCATATAAGGAGAGATGTAACCTCTATCGAACTGCATCCCTTCTACTTGTTCAAGGGTGGTTCCGATAGTCTGAGCCTCTTCTACAGTGATAACTCCGTCCTTTCCTACTTTCTCCATAGCGTCGGCTATTAAATTACCAATCTCAGGGTCAGCTGCAGAGATTGTTGCAACATGGGCTATAGATTTCTTGTCCTCAATCTGTATGGCCATCTTCTTGAGCTCTTCTACGCAGACCTCTACCGCCTTTTCAATACCTCTCCTCAGAATCATTGGATTGGCACCAGCGGCAACGTTCTTTAGACCTTCTCTGATCATCGCCTGAGCCAATATTGTAGCTGTAGTAGTTCCATCTCCAGCGACATCTGCTGTCTTTGTGGCAACTTCCTTTATAAGCTGAGCACCAACATTCTCAAATGGATCTTCTACTTCGATCTCTTTTGCTACTGTCACACCATCATGGGTTATTGTTGGAGACCCAAACTTCTTCTCCAATACAACGTTCCTACCCTTTGGACCGAGAGTAGTCTTTACTGCATCTGCCAGTGTATTTACACCTTTTTCTAACTTTCTCCTAGCATCTTCATCGAATATGATTAACTTTGGCATATGCTATTCACCTCCTTATTCTTCTATAATTGCCAGAATATCTCTCTCACTGAGAATGAGATATTCTTCATTTTCTATCTTTACTTCTGTACCTGCATACTTGGAATAGAGAACTCTATCCCCCTCTTTTATCTGAAGAGGCACAAGCTGTCCATTATCTAATAACCTACCCTGCCCTACAGCCAGGACTTTACCCTGCTGAGGCTTCTCTTTAGCGGTATCTGGAAGAACAATACCACTCTTTGTTCTCTCTTCAACTGCTATTGGCTTCACCAGTACCCTATCGCCTAATGGTTTTAGCTTCATTCTATCACCCTCCTTTTATATTTTTTAGCAATCATATCTATAGAGTGCTAACAGCTAAAAGTATATCATACTCTAATTCTAAATGCAAGAGGGTGATATAGAATTTGCAGACAAACTTTAGACTGCAAAATTCTCACTGATGGAGTATAACAAGATTATCTCTATGTATTACCTCGTGATATCCCTTCTTCCCCTTTAACTGTTCTAACTCATCACTCGAATAATAAACTATCCCTCTGGCAAACTCCTCCCCACTGGGAGCCATAACAGAAACTGCATCTCCAGATGAAAACTCTCCCTCTATTTCCTTAACTCCCTGAGACAAAAGACTCTTGTTTCTAAAAACAAGTGCCTCATAAGCCCCCTGATCGACATAAAGTTTCCCCTTTGGGGTTATACCATAAGCTATCCATATCTTACGTTTTGATAGCTTGTCACTTTCTATATGGAAGAGTGTCCCAACAGGCTCTCCATTAACCACCCTCTCTATTACCCTATCCTCTCTCCCAGATGCTATTACAGTGGGTATATTTCTTCTGGCTGCTATCTCTACAGCAAGTATCTTTGTTATCATTCCGCCTGAACCCTTCTCTGAAGGACCTCCCAGATCCTTAGGGATCTCGTCAAAGCTGTGTATCTCTCGAATTAACTTTGCATCAGGATAAACTCTCGGGTCCTTATCATAAAGACCATTTACATTTGAGAGAATCAGCAACATATCACTATCTATTAGTGTCGCAACCAGGGCGGATAACTGATCATTGTCTCCCAATCTTATCTCTTCTGTTGCTACAGTATCATTTTCGTTTATCACTGGAATTATACCAAGTCTTATCAGTTCCTCCAGAGTATTACGTGCATTGAGGAATCTCTTCCTATCGGCAAGGTCTTCTCTGGTCAATAAAATCTGAGCGACGATAAGTCCATAGGACTCAAATATTGAGCTATAATAGTTTATCAATTTTCCCTGCCCTACAGCTGCCAATGCCTGCTTTTGTACAAGACCCAGGTTCCTGTTGATGTTCTTTACTATAGACCTGCCCAGTCCAATAGCCCCTGAAGTAACAATAGCTGTAGATATTCCCAGCTTATACAGGTTATTAATCTGCTGGGCAATACTATTCAGAAAAGCTATATCTAGTCCATCCTCGGGACACAATGTTGCCGTACCTATCTTTACCACCAATCTCTTCATAGGACAAACTTCTCCCCAAGATATATCTGTTTTACCCTATCATTGTTGGCAATATCAATGGGTTCACCACTTGCTATTACTTCCCCTTCATTTATTATATAAGCCCTATCAACTATGGAAAGAGTTTCTCTAACATTGTGGTCTGTTATTAATATACCCAGCCCCTTTTCTTTCAGTTGATTTATTATCAACTGTATATCGGCAACAGTTATAGGGTCTATCCCCAAAAATGGTTCATCTAATAGAATAATCTTTGGAGATGTGAGAAGAGACCTAGCAACTTCAAGCCTTCTCGCCTCCCCTCCGGAGAGAGAGGAAGCCAGAGATTTTCTAAGATGAGCTATACCAAACTCGGTCAAAAGTTCTTCTACTTTTGCCATCCTATCCCTATTACTCATTGGAAGAAACTGGAGTATGGTTAAGAGATTCTCCTCTACTGTGAGTTTTCTAAATATAGAAGGCTCTTGTGGTAAATAACCTATCCCAAGCCTGGCTCTCATATGAATGGGCATATCTGTTATATCCTTATCATCCAGGTATATCTTCCCTTCATTTGGTCTTAATAGACCAGTTATCATATAGAAAGTAGTGGTCTTTCCCGCCCCATTTGGGCCCAAAAGACCGACGATCTCTCCAGATCTTATCTCTATTGAAACACCCTTTACAACAACCCTCTGACCAAATTTTTTCACTAATCCTACCGTCTTAAGGATCATTACAGGATCTCACTCAATAAGACCAGTTCAATTTCTTTATCTTTCCAATTATACTCTTTTATAACCCATAGGGTATCTTTCCTCAGGTGGCAAATACCAATGGCATTACCATCTTTTATGCCGATACCAACCAGTCTGTCCATCTGAGACCTTATATACTCTCTATCACTTATATTATCTAGGAATATATCTCTCTTGGCAAATCTCTTCAAGCCTATCTCTCTAGAGACTTTCTCTCCTACAGAGTCGGGAGTGGTAAGGCTGTCAATAAAATAAAGTCCTCTATCTTTAACTATACCAAGTATAACTCTCATTATATCCTCTTTGGTGGTAGCTAATGAACCCATATGGTTGTTTATCCCATTAACATAAGGAAGTTCCTGAAGATATGCGGTTACCTTTTCTTCTATCTCTCTTCTATCCATCCCAACCTTTATAAATGTGCTATCCACCCAGCTTTTCTCTCTTGGTTCCATAGGTAGATGCAATAGTACATCCCAGCCCATCTGTTTTCCAACAAGACTCATCTGTTTAGACTTACTCTGCCCTGGAAGTATAGAGATATTGAGAGGCAGATTGATATCTTCCAGGATCTTATTAAGACTAGTTGATACTCCCACATCATCTATTATGATAGCAATTCTCCCTCTGGGTTGACTCTTTATAAATCTAAGTTCAAGGATCTTTTCGCTATTCTTATAGATAGTATTACCTTCTAAACAATAACCGAGTTCAAGCAATTTTCCGTTCAATCTCCGCCTTATCCACTCTACAGAATAAAAGGTTGGTACTTCTATGGTCCAGTCATTAATGATCTTACAGTCAATTCCCTCGAAAAATGACTTTACAGTCTCTTCTACTTTTTGATCTATCTTCTCCTCTGGCGGTACTTTCTTATCCTCACTTACTGCAGGCATCTCCCTTTTAGATTCCATATTGTCCCCAGATTCATCCAGGTGCTTATCTTTGAGGGTCTCCTCCTGCACAGGGTTCTTTTCAAAGGGTTTCTCCTCTTTGGGTAATGGTCTAAGAGGTTCATAGGTAGGGGTGGACTTCGTCTCAGGTAACACAGTTTGAGGCTGGGATATATGTACTTTCATCCCAGCCTCCCTTATACTCCATACGGCAAGGAGACAGAAGAACAGAAATAATATAGAGAGAAAAAGTGTTATGTCAAAAAGGTTCCTCTTTCTTTTACTTCTTCCCAAGTAAGACTTCTTTTGCCCTCTCTAACTGAATATCTGTTCCCTTCTGATCCCAATCGACCTGAATATCAGGCTTTATACCTTCCTTATGAATATAACGCATCTTGGGAGTAAGCCATTTCTGTACAGTCAAGCTTATGGCAGAACCATCAGCCAACTGGACCACGCTCTGTACAAGTCCCTTGCCAAAAGTCTTTGTACCAACAAGTGTTGCTTTCTTATAATCCTGTAGAGCTCCGGCAACTATCTCCGATGCGCTGGCACTACCCTCATTGACCAGTACAACTACAGGGACTTTTACCTTGTAAAGACTCGAGATAGCATCAAACTGATCCCTGTTCCCATTTCGATCTTCAGCATACAGGATAGGTCCCTTCTGAATGAAGTAGCTGGCAACTTGTATGGCGGAACTAAGCAATCCACCAGGATTGTTTCTCAGGTCGAGTATAATTCCTCTTCTAGCCTTTGGCAGTATCTGATCCAAGGCATTATTGAGTTCATCAGCAGTCGGTTCTCTAAAAGCCTTTATCTTTACATAACCAATATTATCCTCCAGCAACTTGCTGGAGACAGTCAGAAGCTTAATAACCGCTCTGGTAATTGTAATCTCTATAGGCTTCTGTTCGCCCTCCCTCTGGATAGTAAGTCTGACCTTAGTGCCAGCTGGACCACGTATAAGTCTACTTACTTGATCAAGATTCATCCCCTCGGTAGACCTGTCATCCACCTTAAGTATTATATCTCCTGACTTCAATCCAGCCTTCTGGGCTGGCGTATCATCTATAGGAGAGATGACTATTATCTGTTTCTTGTCATTCATCCCTATCTCTATACCAATTCCTTCAAAGCTACCCTGAAACTCCTCACCCATAGCCTTGTAATCTTCGGGCTTCATAAAGTATGAGTAAGGGTCATTCAGGCTCGATATCATCCCCTCTATACCCTTATAAGAGAGATTCTTTCCATCCACCTTTTCTACATAGTTATTCATAATAAAATAGTACGCCTGGGAAAGGATCTGTAGATTTCTGTCTACATTATTCTGAGCAGAGATATATCCCCCATAGTTCATCCCTGCAAGAAATGATACGGTTATTACTACTAGAGATACCAAACTGTAGATTATAAAGTTACGCCTCATAGATCAATCCTCCAATCTTTGCTTTCTTATTATCAATCTCTATTTTTATTTTATCACAGAGAGAGGGTTTATAGGAGATCCGTTCCTTCTTATCTCAAAGTGCAGATGATTTCCGGTAGACCATCCTGTAGAACCGATTCTACCTATCAATTGCCCTCTTTTCACCTGTTCACCCTCATTCACCAGTAACTGGGAACAATGGGCATAAAGTGTTGACATACCATTACCATGGTCAATAATGAGCACCTTCCCATAACCACTCTGCCAACCAGAAAATATTACCCTGCCATCATTTACAGCGTATATAGGGTCTCCATAACTTCCAGCTATATCTATCCCTGAGTGGAACATCCTTATTCCCCATATGGGGTGGATACGATAGCCAAATGGCGAAGTTATCAGTCTGCCTGTAGTTGGCCAATGTAGATTACCGACAAGACCTGGACCCTGAGCAGTCTGCTGAAGTCGTCTGATCAAAGCCTCCAAGACCCTGGAACTTTCCTCCAGCTCTTTCAATGCCCTCTCATAAGAGACCCTCTCGCTCACCGTCTGAGCCAGAAGCCTGTTCCTTTCATCCCTTTTTTCAGCCAGAAATTTCTGTTTAGAGAGTAACTCTTCTCTGGTGGCTTTAATGTCTCTCTCCTTATCATTTAATTCTTTTCTCCATCTATCCACATTAGCCATTTCGTCCTGAATAGACCTTACAAGTAAGGCATCTTCTTTGGCTAGTTGAGACAGAAATCTACAGCGTGTTAAAAAGTCATAAGGGTCTCTTGCACCCAGCAGTAATTCCAGATATTCAGTATTCCCATACCTGTATATAAGAAACAACTTTTCTCCTAACCTCTCTCTGGAAGATCTTAGATCCTTCTGGGCTATATTTAATCTCCTCTCTGCTTCCTTTTTAAGTACAAGTACCTGATTCAGATGTCTTTCTAATTCCTCTATCCTCCTGGAGGTTATCTCTATCTCCTGATCTATCGTGTTTATCTCCCTTACAAGGTTTCGCTCTTTACTCTTTGCCTGTTCTACGAGTGTCTTTTGAATATTCATCCTCTGTTTTATACTATTTAACTCTTCCTGTTTCTGCTTTATAACATCTTTACCAAAGACATTCTCCAGGGTAAACAGTATAAGTAAGAGTAAAAAGAGATACCTGATCTTACCTCTTAAGATGTCTCTCAAGAAAGATAACACTTCCTATCCCTCCCACCATCATACCGAATAGTATGAGAGAAATACTCAAATTTACAGTACTATATGCGGTAAGCCCTGAAAATAAGGGAAAACCAGATAGGATGTACTTGTTAAAAAGAAAGACCAGTACATTAAATACAATTGTCCCTATGATACCTCCGAAAAAACCACACAGTATACCTTCAAGTATAAAGGGACCTTTTATAAAAAAATTTGTTGCTCCCACCAATTGCATAATCTCAAGCTCCTTTATCCTGGAGACAAAACTCAACCTTATCACATTTGATATCACAAACAGGGATACAACTATAAAAACCAGGACTATTACGATCCCTCCAAATTCTACCCAGCCAATAAGTTTATTTACCCTCCTGGCAATCTCTAAAGGTACATCTATATCTTTGATCCCCGGAAGAGTCATCAGTGTCTTTGCCAAACTCTCTATGTATTCTGATCCCTCTACTTTAATCTCAAAAGAATCTGGCAGAGGATTCTTCCCTATTATCTCCAAAACAAACTTATTTCCCTTGAATGTCTCCTTAAACCTCTTCCATGCTTCGTCTTTAGAGACATAAACGACTTCCTTTACACCCTCCATCTCTTTTATCTTATTCTTCAATAACTCTTTATCTTCAGGTCTCAAGTTATCCTTAAGATATATAACTATCTCCAGTTGTCCACTCATTCCAGTAAAGACATTACGAACGATGCCAAAACTGTAACCCACTATACCCAACAATACAAGCATAAAGGCTATAATCCCTATAGCAGCAAAGGTGGAAATCCTAGCCCTGGTAAGGCCCTTCCATGCCTCTCTGACTATAAATGCTACTGAATATACCCTCATTCATAACTCCCATTGTACTCATCCTTCACAATCCTTCCTTTGTAAAGACTTATAACCCTCTGTCTCATAGCATTTACTATCTCTCTATTATGAGTAGCCATAACTATGGTGGTTCCTCTGGCATTTATTCTTCTGAAGAACTCCATAATCTCCCAGGATGTAGTCATATCTAAATTACCCGTAGGTTCATCCGCTATAAGTATAGCAGGATTATTAACAAGAGCCCTCGCTATAGATGTCCTCTGCTGTTCTCCTCCGGAAAGTTCGTTTGGATAACAGTTACTTTTATGGAGTAGCCCTACTATGTCTAGGACCTTTCCAACTCTGGTCCTTATCTCTCTATTAGAATAACCCATCACCTCCAGAGCGAAGGCGACATTTTCATAGACAGTCTTATTGGGGAGAAGTTTAAAGTCTTGAAAGACGACTCCGAGTCTTCTCCTCAAAAGAGCCACCTGATGAGGTTTTAATCTTGCAATATTAACTCCTCCAACTATCACCTCACCTTTTGTAGGTAGTTCCTCTCTGTATATAAGTTTCAACAGTGTGGACTTACCCATACCTGTAGGTCCCACTATAAAGACAAATTCACCCTTCTCTATTCTGAAAGAGACATCTTCAAGGGCTAGGACACCATTATCATAGTATTTGGTTACATTCCTAAATTCTATCATCCAGTATCACTTTTCTTATCTTCTCAGATAAAGATATAGAATCAAGCTTATAAAACTTCAACAGCTCCTCAAATTTACCAGAATCTCCAAACTCATCGTTGATCCCTATCCTTATAAGCTTAGCCTTGGTGGGGGGTAGGACTTCTGCTATGGCACTTCCCAATCCGCCAATAATATTATGATCCTCACAGGAGAATATATACTCGTATGTCTGAGATAAAAGTGATATCAACTGGGTATCTATTGGTTTTATACTTGACATACTCACCACCCCAATGTCTAACCCATCCTTCAAAAGGATTTCAGCTGATTCTAGTGCTATATATGTCATAATACCGCATGCTACAATCACCCCATCTCTGCCTTCTCTAAGTACGGTACCCTTACCCAGTGTAAACTCGTAAGACTCGTCAAATATAACCGGGGTGGCTGGTCTGGCAAGCCTTACATAGAATGGTCCAGGGATCTGAGCAATCTTTTCAATCACCTTTCTCGTCTCTATCCCATCGGAAGGTACTATAACTCTCATATTGGGTATGCTTCGCATAAGTGCTATGTCCTCAAATGCCTGATGCATTGCTCCATCCTCTCCTGCACTAACCCCACAGTGTGTTGCCACAATCTTAACATTCCTTCCCGGATAAGCTATAGACTGCCTCACCTGATCATATGCCCTGCCAGAGGCAAATACCGAAAATGTACTGGCAAACACTATCTTACCCGTAGATGCTATACCTGCAGAGATACCCATAAGGTTAGCCTCTGCTATCCCAACATCAAAGAATCTATCCGGAAAGGTCTTCGCAAAACTGATGGTCTTGGTGGATTTTGATACATCTGCATCCAGAACGATCAGATCTGGATAAATCTTACCCAGTTCTACCAAGGTTTCTCCATAAACATCTCTCATCGCTAGTTTATTCATCAGAGTCACCCCCAAGTTCAGCCATTGCAGACTCCCACTCTTTTAATGAGGGTGCTTTACCATGAAAATCTACCACATTTTCCATAAAAGATACTCCCTTACCCTTTATTGTGTGAGCTATTATCATAGTTGGAGTCCCTTTATTTTCTTTTGCCCTTTCTACAGCAGATATTATCTGAGAAAAGTTATGGCCGTCTATCTCTATCACATTCCAGCCAAAGGCTCTCCACTTATCTGCCAGTGGATCTAGAGGCATAACACTCTCTGTATCTCCATCTATCTGCAGTCCATTCCTATCTGTTATCCCTATAAGATGATCTAGTTGAAATTTCCTGGCGGACATAGCAGCCTCCCATACCTGCCCCTCCTGACTCTCCCCATCCCCAATTAAGGCAAAGGTATAATAGTCTTTCTTATCGACCTTTCCAGCTAGAGCAACACCAACTGCAAATGAGAGACCCTGTCCCAGAGAACCCGAGGAGAATTCTGCCCAGGGAAGTTTCTTTACATCAGGGTGGCCCTGAAGTCTGCTACCCGGTTTCCTGAGCGTATCTAACTCTTCCCTGTTTATTATCCCAAGTTCATAAAAGATTGCATATAGAGCTGGACAGGCATGACCCTTTGAGAGAATAAACCTGTCCCTATCTTCCCAGAAGGGGTCATCTACCCTATAACGCATAATATTAAAGTAAAGAGCAACCATAATATCTACTGCACTCAACGACCCTCCAGGATGCCCCGAACCTGCCTTGGTAATCATATATAAAGTATTATACCTTACTCTTCTAGCTATTTCAGGTAATTTTTCTATCTCGTACTTCATTTCTTCCTCCCTAATAATTCTATAAGATCGTAAATACTGTATGTGTTTATAACATCTTTAGCCTCTAGCCATCCTCTCCTCGCAGTAATGACTCCGTATATGATATTATCGAGATGTACAGGACTATGAGCATCTGTATTGATGGCAAACCTTACCCCATATCTTTTCCCCTCTCTTATAAGAGACTCATTAAGGTCCAGTCTCTCAGGAGAGGAGTTTATTTCCATAATAACTCCTCTCTCTCCAGCAATCTTCAATACCTTCTCTATATCTACCTTATAAGGGTCTCTTTCAAGGATGATCCTTCCAGTAGGATGTGCCAATATATCTACATAAGGATTCGATATAGCCTTTATTATCCTCTCGGTCATCTCCTTTTCCTCCATCCTAAAATTAGTATGGATAGATGCTATAACAATGTCTAAATCCTTAAGGATATCATTGGGCATATCTAAACTTCCATCTGGAAGAATATCGACCTCTATACCTTTGAGTATTGTAAAACCATCAAGCTTATCCTTTATGATTTCCAGCTCCTTATGCTGTTCCCTTATCTCTTCAGGAGTTAAACCACCAGCTACCTTTAATGAACCAGAGTGATCCGTTATTGCCATATACTTATATCCCCGTCTTATACAGGAAGATGCCATATCCAGTATATTGGCTGTTCCATCGCTCCAGAGAGAGTGGATATGAAGGTCGCCCTTTACATCCGATGGAGAGATCAGTTCTGGCAATTTATGTTCTCTTGCCAGTTCTATCTCTCCAAGACCTTCCCTGATCTCAGGAGGTACATATTGTAGATTAAGGGTACCATATATCTCTTCTTCAGAACTAAAGACTCTATTTTCCCCTAAAAGTTCCAGGATCTTACCTGTATGGGAATTACTGCCGGTGTAAAGGAACATATCGTAGAAGAACATATCCGGGGTGGTAAATTTTATATCTACCCTGTAACTATCTATCTTCTCTTCCAGAAGAGAATTCAGTCTCTCTTTATTCTCTGTCGATATCAGGATATCAACGTCATTATTTATCTCTTTACCTCTCCTTAACCCGCCAACCAGTACTATATCCTTTATGTAAGGATTCCCCTTAAGTTTATCTTTCACCGCCAGATAAACCGCAAAGCCCTGATCTAATCTTAACATCCTCTTTTTCTCCAGAGCCTTTTCTATTCCGGAATAGATCTTTTCCAGTGTCTTACCTTTAAGTTCATTAAACTCCCTCAATCTATCAGTTGAGACGAGCTCATACAGCTCTTCTAGAGAAGAAGCCCCGGTAGTCTTATAGATGCTGAAGGCTGTCTTCGGTCCTATACCCTGTATCTGTAAGAATTCTCTTACCCCTTCGGGTATCTCACGGGTAAGCTCTTCGTATAAAGAGGATGTTCCACTCTTCAGTATCTCTTCAACCATATCCCCAATTACTTTGCCTATGCCAGGTAAGGAGAGTACATCTTCCTTACTCTCAACCCTTTTTGGTAACCCAGAAATAGTCCTTGCTGCCTTTCTGAAAGCCATAATACGATAGACATTTTCTCCTTTCATCTCTAAAAAGTCTGCTATCGCAGATAATATCTCTGATATCCTTTCGTTTATATCACCAAGTTCCATAGGAAAGAATCCTCTCCACTATTCTTCTTACCCAGGATTCTGCTATTCCAAGTATTATGGTGCTGGATAACCAGAGCTTTGTAGCTTCAAATCTTGAAAGAATAATACCCAGGAAACCACATATACCCAAACCCCAGACAATTCCCATAACACAGCCACCAAGTCTATCCAAAATCTTACCAAAGCCTTTCTTAGGTCTTCTAATGAAAAAACCGATACTATTTATCAATCCAAGAGAGATGAAGAATACAGCTATAAAGACGATAAAGCCGGCAATATCTTTAGATATATTAAACCTGTGTACAATCTCCTTGGTAAGGATTCTGGTCCCAAGATTTCCAAGATATATAGCGAATATGATTCCCAGAAGAAAGAAAAACGAACGTATAAAGCCTCTCCTTAATCCCCAAAATAATCCCAAAAGGATAAGGATTATACTTATTATGTCGAGGCTTATCTTACTACCATTCACGTAACCTTCCACCTATATTTGCTAATCTATCCTTTAAGTAACTTACCCTTTCCTCAACTTCCTCCTGAGTCAAGGTTCTATCCTTAGCCCTCAAATCCAGAGAGAAACCAAGATTTACCATACCTTCAGGGATGTTAGGTCCCTTATATACATCAAAGAGTTCGTAATTCTCTAGTATTCCATCAAAAACTTCCCTGATTATCTCTATTACCCTTATCGATTGTGTCTCCTCTGGAACAACCACCGCTATATCCCTCTTTAACTTCGGTAGCCTATTTGGTTCCCTTACTAGTCCTGTCTTAAAGAAATCAAGAGAAAAGCTCTCTATATCTATCTCCGCCAGGTATATCCTGGGAAGCTTAAGACTTCTAGCCATATCTGGATGCAGTTCTCCTATAAACCCCACTATCTCTCCCCGGTAGATTATATTGGCTGACCTGCCGGGATGAAGCGCAGAGTAATAGGCGGGCACAAATGACAACTTATCGTTAAATAACCTCTCCAGCGCTCCCTTCAGCAGGAAGAAACTTGCATCTATCTCTTTATCCCAGGAATAGATAAACCTACCTGACTGAACGATGCCCAAATGTTCCTTCTCTATATACTCTTTGTCCCTCTTAAAGAACACCTTACCTATCTCAAAGAGACTGAAGTCATTATAACCCCACCTTACATTATTCACTGCCAGGTTAAGAAGCGCCTGAGAGAGTAATGTCCTCAGGACTGATTCCTCTTCCCTGAGCGGATTTATAACCCTTATACTCTCCACCTGTTCTCTATAAAACTCTCCAAAGGAGCTATCAAATTGTACAGGGATAAAACTAGAGGTAATTACCTCGCTGAAACCGAGCGAATTCAGTCTTCTCCTGATTATCTTTCTTCTCTCCCACTCAGGAGGTGGAGATACCACACCAGTTATCCTCTCATGGAGGGTAGAAGGTATCTTATCATAACCAACTATCCTTACTATCTCCTCATATAGGTCCTCTTCTAAAGAGATATCCCTTCTGTATGATGTAGGAGTAACCTGCCAGATATCGTTGTCCTTATCGACTTTAAATCCTAACCTGACAAAAACAGACTCTATATCTCCGGTGGTAAGTTTGAGCCCCATTCTCCTGTTGAATCTCTCCGGTCTAAATCTGATCGGACTGGGTTCGTATCTCACAGGATAGAACTCACTCAATCTTCCAACCTCTCCTCCGCACAGTTTCAATATCATCTCTACCGCTATATCGGAAGCAAATTTAGTGATGCCAATATCTACGCCTTTTTCAAATCTTGTAGAAGCCTCTGTCCTTAATCCAAGCGACTTCGATGTCCCCCTAACTGAGATGTGATCAAAACAGGCAGACTCGAGAGCAATATTCTTGGTAAAAAAAGAGACCTCTGATTCTTCTCCTCCCATAACCCCTGCTACGGCGATAGGATGCCTCTCATCAGCAATAACAAGGTCATTCACAGTAAGTCTACGTTTCTCTCCATCTAGGGTTACGATCTCTTCTCCATCATAGGCTCTTCTGACGATGACCTTACCCGAAATTTTATCCGCATCAAAGGCATGTAGAGGCTGACCCAACATCCACATTACATAGTTTGTTATATCCACGACATTATTTATACTTCTTATACCAATAGCCTCTAACCTCTCTCTGAGCCATCCTGGAGATGGACCAACCTTTATACCTTTTATAAATCTTAGAGTGTATCTCGGGCACAACTCAGGAGAGAGGACCTCTATATCTATCCCATCTCCCACTTCCAGAAATTTTGGTTCTGCAGGTAACTTCAGTGGGACATTAAATAGGGCTGAGACCTCTCTGGCGATACCTAGAATGCTGTGACAATCCCCTCTGTTTGCCGGGATACTAACATCTAAGAGATAGTCCTCTCCTATCCTTTCAAACTCTTCTACCTCTAGACCAGCCATAGTTAATCTGCTGGCTATCTCTTCACATGGCACATCAATATCAACAAATTCTTTGAGCCAGGAATACAGTATCTTCATATGTCTAATTCCTCCTTAGAACTGTGCTAAGAATTCAGGATGATTCTCCAGGAAGAATCTTATATCATTCACACCATAGGTAAGCATAGCTAGTCTATCCCATCCCATACCAAAGGCAAAGCCAGAATATTCTTCAGGGTCTATGCCACCAACTTCCAGGACTTTAGGATGTACCATACCACAACCAAGTATCTCAATCCATCCTGAATAAGAGCAGACACTGCATCCCTCACCCTTACAGAATATACAGCTTATAGCAAATTCTCCGCTCGGTTCTGTAAATGGGAAATAATCAGCCCTAAACCTCGTAGAAACCTCATCCCCAAAGAGTGCATGGGCAAATGCATCCAGAGTACCTTTCAGGTCAGCAAATGTTATATCTCTATCTACGGCCATCCCTTCAATCTGATGAAATACGGGAGAATGCCTTGCTGTAGGCTGATCACGTCTATAGACCCTTCCGGGAGCAATAATCTTGAACGGAGGTCTGGTCTTTTCCATCACCCTTATCTGTACAGGCGAGGTCTGTGTCCTAAGGAGTAACTTATCTGTTATATAAAATGAATCTTGAGAGTCCCTAGCTGGATGATACCAGGGAATATTGAGTGCCTCAAAGTTATAGTAATCACTCTCTATCTCAAAACCCTCAACCACAGTAAACCCGAGACCCTTAAATATCTCTTCTACCCTCTCTATAATTAGAGTAAGGGGATGTAATCTACCTGTAGGAAGGGTTATACCTGGCAGGGTAACGTCTAATCTTTCTTCTTCTAATCTCTTGACCTTTTCTCTCTCCTCCAACAGGGTCCTCTTGGTCTCTATCTCTCTGGATAGTTCCAGTTTGAGCTCATTTATAAGTCTACCTATCTCTGGCCTCTGTTCTGGAGGAACATCTTTCAGCCCCTTTAAGAGCTGATTCACTATCCCCTTTCTCCCTAGATACTTGACCTCAACCTCTCTCAGGGTCTCCAGATTATCTGCCGTGGATACCTCTCTTAAAGCCTCTGTTCTTATTGAACCTAGTTCTAATTCCATAGGTGACATGCTACCAGATGCTCCTTTCCGATATCCTTGAGTTCGGGTTCTACCTCCCTGCATACATCCATAACCTTAGGACAACGGGTATTAAATCTGCATCCCTTTGGAGGATTGCTAGGACTTGGCAGGTCTCCCTGCAAGACTATCCTCTGTTTCTTTATATCAGGATCCGGTATTGGAATCGCAGACATAAGTGCTAATGTGTATGGATGCTTTGGATTATTAAATAATTCTTCTGTGCTGGCATACTCAACTATCTTTGCCAGATACATAACTGCTATCTTATCGCTCATATGTTTAACAACGCTAAGGTCATGGGCTATGAATAGATAGGTGAGACCAAACTGTCTCTGGAGATCTTTAAGGAGGTTTATAATCTGAGACTGAATAGAGACATCCAGTGCTGAGACTGGCTCATCACAGACTATAAACTTTGGATTAACTGCCAAAGCTCTGGCTATACCTATACGTTGGCGCTGTCCACCACTAAACTCGTGTGGATATCTCCTTATATATGCTGGAGGTAATCCTACAACCTCCAATAGCTCCATTATTCTCTTTTCTTTTTCTTTACCCCTGGCTATCTTATGTATCTCCAACCCTTCTCCAATAATATCACCTATAGTCATTCTTGGGTTAAGGGACCCATACGGATCCTGGAATATAATCTGCATCTCTCTCCTTAGGGGAGCAAGCTCCCTTCTGCTAAGAGCAGTGATCTCTATCCCGTCAAAATAGACCTTACCAGAGGTGGGTTCTATTAATCTTAAAATACTTCTACCTGTAGTAGTCTTACCACAACCACTCTCTCCAACCAGACCCAATGTCTCTCCTCTGGATATTGTGAAGGAAACGTTCTCTACCGCCCTTACATAACCTACAGGTCTCTGAAAGATCCCTCCTCTTATAGGGAAAAGCTTTGTCAACTTTTCTACTCTTAAAAGAATGCTATCTTCCATACTAAACAACCTCAATCTTAGTAAAATCTATCTCTCTGGATCTCCAACATCTGGAGAAGTGTCCAGGAGTTATCTCTTCCAAAGATGGCTCTGAATCCTCGCATCTTGGCTGTACAAACATACATCGAGGGGCAAACTTGCATCCAGAAGGAAGGGATAGCATATCTGGTACAGTTCCTTCAATAGTGAGTAATCTCTCCCTATCAGTATCAAGTCTTGGAATAGCCTGCAAGAGTCCCCAGGTATATGGGTGTAAGGGGCTCTTGAATATATCTCTCACTGTTCCGTATTCTACTATTCTGCCAGCATACATAACCGCTACATTATCTGCGGTCTCGGCAACTACACCTAGATTATGGGTGATAAGGAGAACAGACATCCCTAATTTCTCTCTGAGTTCTTTTATCAATTCCAGTATCTGAGCCTGAATAGTAACATCTAAAGCAGTGGTTGGTTCATCAGCTATCAAAAGTCTCGGATTACATGCAAGAGCCATAGCAATCATAACCCTCTGTCTCATACCCCCCGAAAGCTGGTGAGGATAATCTTTGACTCTAAGTTCAGGAGAAGGAATACCAACAAGTCTCATCATTTCCACAGCCCTTTCCATAGCACTATTCTTATCCAGTCCCTGATGTAACTGTATTGCTTCTGCTATCTGACTCCCCACTGTAAACACAGGGTTCAGGGATGTCATAGGCTCCTGGAAGATCATAGAGATCTTGTTCCCCCTGATCCTTCTCATTTCACTCTCTGGAAGATCAAGGAGGTTTATTCCATCAAAAAGGATCTTACCTCCTACTATTCTTCCCGGAGGAGGGATGAGCCTCATTATTGAAAGTGATGTAACACTCTTACCACATCCACTCTCACCAACTAACCCTAAAGTCTTACCAGATTCTATAGAGAATGAAACACCATCAACAGCAGGGACAACCCCATCTTCTGTATAAAAATACGTTCTCAAATCCTCTACTTTTATCAATACATTATCACTCATATCTTCAACCTCGGATCTAAAGCATCTCTCAATCCATCACCTAAAAGGTTAAATCCAAATACAGTAATCATAATAGCCAAGCCTGGGAAGAATGAATACCAGAGATTAGTTCTCAAAAAGTCCTTGGCATAATCAATCATAGACCCCCAGCTGGGTGTAGGTGGCTGTGCCCCTAAACCCAAGAAACTCAGACTAGATTCTATCATAATAGCTCCACCCATTCCAAGAGTAGCGGATACAATTATTGGGGCAATACAGTTTGGAAGTATATGTCTGAATATGATTCTGATATTGCTGGCTCCTAAGGCTCTAGCTGCCTCAACATATTCCGACTCTTTTAAGCTGAGCACCTGACCTCTTATAAGCCTGGCGGTTCCAGCCCAATTCAGAGCTCCAACTGCAAGGAATACGTTGGAGAGGCTGGGACCCAGACTTACCACTATAGCTATAACGAATAGGAGGAATGGGAAGGCAAAGACTATATTGGTCAGTTCCACTATCAAATGATCCACCCAACCTCCAAAGTAACCGGAAACACTACCCAACAGGACTCCCACAACAGTTGCTATACCTTCTGCTATAATACCTACTTCTAGGGATATCCTGGACCCGAATATTATTCTGGAAAGGATATCTCTCCCAAACTCATCTGTACCAAGAGGGTGCTTGAGTGATGGAGGCTGTAGATACTCATCATAGTTGACCTCGTAAGGGTCATATGGGGCGAGCCAGGGAGCAAAAATAGCAACCAGTATCAAACCTATAATTATATACAGACCTACCATTGCCAGTTTATTCTTTCTCAATCTTCTAAAAGCATCTCTCCAGTATGAAGTTGTTTCTACAGTTTCTAGCTCCTTATTCATACCTTATCCTCGGGTCAAGAAATGCATAGGATATATCTACTATGAGATTAGCAAATATAAATATAATAGCGGTAAAAAGTACAGTACCCTGCACCATAGGATGATCTCTTTTTATTATAGCATCTACAGATAGTCTTCCAATACCAGGCCATGCAAATATCGTCTCTGTCAGAACCGCTCCACTTAAAAGGCTAGCCAGTTCCATTCCAAGGATGGTAACCACCGTGATTAAGGTATTCCTCATCGCATGAATATATATGACCTTCCTCTCCGGTAGGCCCTTAGCCCTTGCTGTTCTTATATAGTCCTGTCTCAAGACCTCTAAAAAACTCGAACGGGTCATACGGGCTATATAGGCAGATGGCCTTATCCCAAGGGTAACTGCAGGAAGGATCAGATAAGAGATATCACCATACCCAGATATTGGTAGCCAACCCAGGGTATAACCGAAAAGCCACATAAGCAAAAGCCCTACCCAGAATACCGGAGCTGATACTCCCATAAGGGCTACCACCATACTGGAATAGTCAAAGATCGAATACTGTCTAGTGGCAGAAATGATACCTGCAGATAGCCCTATAATGGAAGCCACAAGCATTGAAGCCAATGCAAGTTTCAAGGTGGCAGGGAATCTACTGAGGATCTCCGATAAAACTGGCCTATTTGTCGCATAAGATCGGCCAAAGTCTCCTCTCAATACATTGGTCAAAAATCTAAAATACTGGACCGGAAGTGGGTCATCCAACCCCATCTGTTTCCTTATCATAGCTATGGTTTCCGGATCTCCCCTCTGTCCCATAAGGATCCTTATGGGGTCTCCAGGGACAACATACATAAGTAAAAATGTTATTGTAATTATACCAATAAGAGTTGGTATAGTCAAAAGCAATCTTCTTATTATATAGTTAGTCATCTCTCTTTAATCTCCACAAAATAGCCTGGGGGTATCTCCCCCAGGCATATAGAAATTCCTATAGTAATCTTTCTCTATTTATCTAACCACACTTTTTCTAGCTTAGCAGTAAATGGTCCCATACCGGAGAAGTCAAAGTCCATAACATACGGCTGTTTTATAGCTCTACTCACATAGAAGTATATAGGAGCCCAGGGAGCATCATCAAGGATTATTGCCTCTGCTCTCTTATATAGAGAGTTTCTCGCCGCTCCAGGAACCATAATCTTGGCTTTATCTGTAAGTTCATCTACTGTTGGGTTCTTATAGTATGCACCATTTCCACCGGGACCCCAGTTTTTGGAGTTAAACAATACCCAGAGGAAGTTATCGGCATCTGGATAGTCTGCTATCCAGCCGAGCCTGAAGAGTTGTGTCTCTCCCCTATCAACCTTTTCCAGATATTGAGCCCAATCCATCTGTACAAGTTCAACCTTTATTCCTACCTTCTTTAGGTCAGACTGAACAGCTTCACATATTCTCTGGTGCGTAGCGCTCTTATTGAATGCCAATTCAAGAGTTGGTAGTCCTTTCCCTTCGGGGTAACCTGCCTGTTTGAGTAGTCTCTTAGCCTTTTCCGGGTCATAAGGAATAGGTGGACGCTTACTGTATCCTGGAATGCCAGGGGGTAGGATACCACTAGCAATTACTACAGAGTCTCTCATTATAACCTTAACTATCTGTTCTCTATTTATGGCATAGCTTATAGCCTTACGAACAAGTTTATTATTTAGTGGTGGTTTCTGGCAGTTCATTCCGATATAGTATGTCCCCAATTCTGGCTTCATAATGATATTATCTTTCCACTTCGGATCATTCTTTAACCTATCAAGTTCGCTGGGAGGAACATTTTCATACCAGTCCAAGTTACCCTTCTCAAACTCCATTATAGCAACAGTCTCATCTGGTATAATTCTTATCTCTAATCTATCCACGTATGGTCTACCTGCAAAGTAATCCTTGTTAGCTTCAAGAACAACCTTATCATCATGTGTCCAGCTTACGAACTTAAATGGACCAGAACCTACGGGTTTGCTACCAAAATCAGGACCCAGTTTCTCTACCTCTTCCTTTGGTATTACCCAGAAACAGGAGTAGGGTAACATCTGGAGGAAATAACCTCTTGGTTCCTTGAGAGTTACTCTAAATACATATTTGCTTGGGGCTTCGACCTTAGCGATATCTTCCATAAAATTGGCTCTCTTACTCTTGGTAGCTGGGTCCATAACCCTCTTCCAAGAATAGACAAAGTCTTCAGCGGTAACCTCGCGACCATTGTGGAACTTTACTCCCTGACGGAGATTAAACGTGTAGACCTTTCCATCTTTAGAGATAGACCAGTTCTTGGCTATAACTGGAACTATCTTCAGGTTTTCATCATAGTCTACAAGGCCATCAAAAATCTGCCTAGCAACCATATCAGAGGTCGTATCGGTTATCTGAGCTGGATCTAGCGTCGGTGGATCAGACGTTACAGCGGTCCTCAATACACCGCCATACTTCTTAGTAGTGGTAGCACTCATAACTACAGGCTGGAAAAGCCCCACTACCAAGGACAGCATTAACAGAATACCTAAAAACCTTTTCATCTTACAATACCTCCTTATCCTGTGAAATTTTACTATTGATTATACCACATAGTAAACATTATCACAATTGTCACAACCTTCAACTTCTTGCTAGTGAATAGGTTTTAAAAAATAATAGGACAAGCGAGAGGCTTGTCCATTAAACATTACAAAATTTATAGTCTTGCTTATTAGTCCTTTCTGTAAGATAAAAGCTCAAATAGACTTCTTAATTCCCCGTCCTCAAAATTCTTAACTCTTAGAGGTAAGGCAAGGACTGGATCTATAACCCACTCGGTAAGGAGTTTTTCCTCTTTCCCTTCTAACTGGTAGAACTGACAGACAAAACCTTCCCTTCCCCCAACACTTTCCTTACCTGTTACCTTTACTGTGCCCATTCCTAATAGTTTAACCTTTTCACCCACCTCTAAGTCTACCTGCTCAAAGATATAACTATACATAGGATTTACTATAAGCATACTCAGAGGAGCACCTATCATCTCCCCAAAACCAAAGACCTTCTCGTAACTGAGATCTTCTTCTTTCACGATGGACTTTGTGGTAAAACTTATCTCAATAAAGCCTTCCTTTTGAGAGATACTTTTGGTCTCTAAGATATAAGTGGTCTCCTTTTTGCCTTCTTCTTCCGTCTCCTCAGATTCTCCTGTATCCAGCACTATCCTGAACTCATACTTCTCGTCCTTCTGAAACTGATAAGGCTTCCAGGTTTCTGCATAGACAAAAGAGTTAACTAAGAAACAGGTAGCGATAAAGATAATACCAATAAACCCTAATCTTCTTACAAACATCTCTGTTACCTCCCTATAATCAGATTTTTAGACCAAGATGAAGATATTGATCTTGTTTCTATAATACCACACTTTTCTTTCTCTTTCTATGTATATAGAAAGAAATAGAAATATTGACCTTTGACGTTCAAAAACGATTACTGAGTAAATCAGATCTTCTTTGACAAGAAACTGAAGTTATGATAGATTAAGTTTTAGTTAGATAACACATAGAAAGGAGGGAGATGTTATAGAAAAGTAGGTTCAGTATGGATAAAAAATAAGAGATCTTCAAGTCAAGATAAACCTCTAAAAAAGAGGTCAGAATTCAGTAAAAAATAATTAAAAGAGGAGGAGTGAGAAGGTGATGTATAAGAAATTTATAGCAAGAGGAATACTGGTTTTAACGGTTATCTGTTTCCTATTTAGTCTGTCTCAACAGGTATTCTCTCAGGTGAAGATGCCTTCGCCAGCATCATATAACTCGCCAGCCGAGTATGCCAAAGCAACTGGTAAAAAGATTACCAGGTATAAAGAAGCGCCAATGCTGGCAGATCTTGTTAAACAGGGAAAACTTCCACCGGTGGAGAAGAGACTGCCAGACGAACCTCTTGTGATGGTTCCGGTAGAGGAAGTGGGACAGTACGGAGGAACCTGGCGAAGGGCATGGCTGGGTAGGGCTGACGGCCCGGGACCTGATAGGATAACTACTGAAAGACTTATCTATTTTACACCCGACGGGAAAGACCTGATTCCCAATATTGCAAAGAGCTGGAAGATAAGTGCTGACAGAAAAGAGTTTACATTCTATCTAAGAAGAGGTATGAAATGGTCCGATGGTCAACCATTTACTGCTGATGATATACTCTTCTGGTATGAGGATATAATTCTAAACGATGAGTTAACACCCACTAAACCCGCCTGGCTTACGATAGGTGGGAAATTGGGTAAGGTTCAAAAAGTCAGTACTTATGTTATTAAGTTTGTGTTTGACCAGCCATATGGATTATTCCTCAGATATCTGGCTGGACCTCCAGGGCATGGGATATGCTATTATCCCAAGCACTATCTGAAACAGTTCCATCCTAAATATACATCAAAGGAGAAGTTAGATGCTTTAGTTAAAGAGGCAGGATTACAATACTGGTATCAGCTTTTCTCCAATAAAACTGATCGATGGATGAACACAGATCTACCTGTAATATCTGCATGGAAATGTATAGTTCCAGCTACAAGGCCTCATATGGTCCTTGAGAGAAATCCATACTACTGGAAGGTAGACATAGAAGGAAATCAGCTTCCATACATCGACAGGGTAGACCACGAATTTGTAGAGAATATAGAAATAATTAATATGAGGGCTGTAGCTGGCCAGATAGATAGGCAAGCCAGACATATACTATGGCAGAACTATACTCTATTTATGGAGAATAAGGATAAGGGAGATTACAGAGTGGTTAAGTATAAGGATGACTTTGAGACGAATATGGCTGTAGCATTGAACCTCAACCATAAAGACCCTGTAATCAGGCAGATATTCAACGATGATAGATTCAGAAAAGCCCTCTCACTAGCTATAAACAGGAACGAGATAAATCAACTCTGTTATTTAGGGATGTGTGAGGAACCAAGACAGGTGGTTCCTCTGCCAGAGTCAGGTTACTTCTCCAAGGAACTTGCCTATGCATATATAGACTATAATCCAAAAGAGGCTAATAGACTTTTAGATGAGATGGGTTTGAAAAAAGGTCCAGATGGTATTAGACTGAGACCAGATGGGAAACCTTTAATGATTACAATAGAATTTACCCCTGCTTTTGGTCCCTGGGCAGATGCCTGTGAGCTCATAGCAAAATACTGGACTGCAGTTGGGGTTAAGACAGCAGTAAAAAGTGAGGAAAGGTCGCTATTCTATACCCGTAAGGCTGCATTAGAACATGATGTGGCTATCTGGACAGGTTCAGTTGGTATGCAGCCACTTATAGATCCTAGATGGTATATGCCTTGGAGTACAGAATCCAACCATGTTATAGCCTACGCTCAATGGTATCAGTCAGGAGGAAAGATAGGTGAAAAACCCACAGGAGATCTCTTAAAGACTATAGAACTCTACGAAGAGATAAAGAAGACCTCCAGCGACAGAAAACAGAAAGAGCTCTTCCAGCAGATATTAAAGCTCAATGCCAAGAACCTATGGGTTATAGGGACACTAAGTTCACCACCTGATATATGTATCGTAAAGAACAATATGAGAAATGTTCCGGAAACTGGTATATACAGCTGGGTGTTACACTCACCCAAGAACTTTAATCCTGAACAATTCTTCTTTAAGAAGTAGATCCTTGTTTAATAGTATCAACTCAGGGGGACATAGAGTCCCCCTGAATTATCTCAGGAGGCTATTATGATTGCAGATAGAAGAACATATTTAAGTAAAATAACGGAAGAGTTAAGAAAAGAATGGCCTGAAAATAGAACTATAAACATAGTTTGCCACGGACATAGTGTTCCTGCAGGTTATTTCTCTACCCCCTTTGTAGATACTTTTAACGCCTATCCTCATCTACTCCACAGGAAAATGAAAGAGAAATTTCCCTTTGCAGTTATTAATGTAATAGTCACTGCGATAGGCGGTGAAGACTCAGAAAGTGGAGCCTTAAGATTTGAAAAAAGCGTAATTTCACACCATCCTGATATTGTAGCAATAGATTATGGTCTAAACGATAGAAGAATAGGATTAAGAAGTGCTGAATTAGCCTGGAAATCTATGATAGAAAAGTGTTTAGAAAACAATATAAAAGTGCTTCTGTTAACTCCGATCCTAGATCTAAGTGGGCTTTTCGAAGAGAATAAAGACCAATGGGGTCTCTTACAAAAACATACAGAACAGATTCGTAAGCTTGCGGAGGAGTATGAGGTTGGATTGGTAGATTGCTTTTCGCTATTTGAAAACTATATAAAAAATGGTGGAGATATAACCGATCTACTCTCATGGCCAAATCATCCAAATAGAAACGGGCATGAATTAATAGCCAGAGAGATTATGCGTTGGTTTATTTAGGAGGAGATATTTGATGGACTCTAGAGAACGGGTATTATTAGTGTTAGAACATAAGATTCCAGATAGAGTTCCCTGGGGAGAATATGCGATAGATTATGATACGGTGGAAAAGATCCTTGGTCATGAAACTTATCTAAGAGCCAAGGCAAAGACTCAGATAGCCCTATGGGAAGGAAGGAGGGATGAGGTTGCTCAAAGTTGGAAGGAAGATATCATCGAACTTTATAGAAAACTGGATTTTATGGACATTATTAATCTGGGAGCTATGTGTACTGCAGTCCTCCCGCCGAAAGACTATAAGCCAGAAAAGCCCCAAAAGATAGATGAAAATACCTGGGAATTCAAAGATGGAAGTATATACAAATATTCTCCTATAACAGGAGATATCACACTTGTGTATGACCCTCAAAAATGGACGAGGGAATTTAGGTTCGAAGATTTTAGATATGAAGATCCGGCGCCTCCTGATGAATCTCAGTTTGAAGTGGTGGATGCGGTTATAAACGAGTTTAAAGGTAAAAAATTCATACTTGGACCTTGCGGTGGAGAGGTCAGTCTGATCTTATTGGGTGGCATGGAGAGAGGACTCGCAGAGTATGTGACCAATCCAGAAGTGGTAAAGAGAGCTATAGATGTAGCAGTATATAGAGCCAATAAACTCGATAGGTATTATATAAGGAAGGGACAAGATGGTGTATTATGGGGAACAGACTTTGCATCTAACAAGGGTCCTTTTATCTCTCCCAAGATGTTCAGAGAGTTCTGTCTACCAGCTATAAAGGAAAGGGTTAAAAATGTAAAGAGTTTTGGGATGAAGGTATTAAAACATGCCTGCGGTAATAATACTCAGCTTATGGATATGTTTATAGAAGCCGGTTATGATGCCTATCAATCCATACAGGAAACTGCTGGGATGGATCTAAAGTGGTTAAAGGAAAACTACGGAGATAAGATCGCCCTCTGGGGAGGTGTAAACGTAGAAAACCTGGTAAGTGGAACCCCCGATGATGTAAGAAAGGATGTAAGAAGGGCGATGGAGATATTAAAGCCTAACGGTGGTTATATATTTGGCACATCACATACAATAGCAGTAGGTACAAAATATGATAATTTTATGGCTATGGTCGATGAATATCTAAAACTCTGCGAGTACTAAAAGCTAGATATAGGGACCAGATAGAGAAATAATAGGCGGGGAAGAATCTTCCCCGCCTTTACTTTTTATAGACTTTACCTGTGTTTAACATTTATTAAACAATCTCTTCACATATACTTGACATTAAAAAATGATTATGATATATTTATTGCATCAAAATTTAAACTAATATAAAGGAATTAAAAATATGGGAGAGATGATAAACTCAATAGAAAGAAGAGAGAAGCTTGTAGAGATAATAAAAAGAAGGGATAAATTAACTGTTAATGAATTGATAAAGAACTTTAAAGGAATATCTCCTGCTTCTATAAGACGTGACCTCCGTATACTGGAGTCTCAGGGGATAATAGAGAGGAGTTATGGTTATGTACAATTAGCAACTAAAAATTTCCCGATACCGAGTCTAGAGAAAAAGATGAGCATAAATGTGGAAGAGAAAAAGAGAATAGCCAAAGCGGTATTAAACCTAATAGAAGAAGGAGATACCCTCTTTTTAGATACTGGCTCTACACTTGTTTATATAGCCAGGGAATTAAAGACCTTAAAGGGGATAATGGTTATAACAAATTCGATTCCAGTTATAAAAGAGTTAGAAAGGTCTCCATATATAAAGATAGTAGGCATTGGTGGGGTTTATCAGTTTAATGAGCAATGCTTTGTAGGTTCGATAGCAGAAGAATATGTGAAAAGATATAGAGTAGATAAAGCCATTATTGGTGCAGATGGTTTTTCTTTTGAAGAAGGAGTTACTTCTCACGACCCGGAAAACGCTGGAGTGACTAGACTAGTGGCAGAAAATGCAGAAACTGTAATAGTTGCAGCTGACTATACCAAGATAGGAACAAGAGGAGTTATTCCTATTGCACCTATAGAAGAGATAGACATACTGGTAACAAATAAAGAGCTGGAACCAGAAAAGGTTTCAACCCTGAAAGAGAGAGGAATAAAGGTTATTTTAACCTAAAAATTATAGATAAGGAGGCTTAAATCTATGATAGGAAAAGAGATCAGATTGGCAAGACTGTTTAGGTCTAGATCCAAAAGATTCGTTCTTGTTACACTTGATCACGGTATATGTATCAAGCCTATGAAAGGGCTTGAGGATCCAAAAAGGATAGTAAAGATAGCAATAGATGGTGGCGCAGATGCTGTTTTAGTTACACCTGGGATAGCTAAACAGGTATATAAGGAAGTTGCGGGGAATATTTCATTTATGCTAAGGATAGATGGGACTGCCACATCGATAGGACCAGACCTGACCAATGACCACTTAATCTCATCGGTAGAACAAGCACTCAGATTTGGCGCAGATGCAGTGGCTACTTTTGGGGTTATAGGTGTGCCCAGAGAGGCAGAGCTTACGGAGAAAAACGGTAAGGTGAGTGAATTATGCGATCTTTGGGGAATGCCTCTTATGATAGAGATGATACCCCCTGATATACTACTTCATCAATTTGAGACAAGAGCAGAAAGAGAATGGCCTAAAGATCCGGAGGTTATAAAATTCTCTGCCAGGGTAGCAGCTGAGGTTGGGGCAGATATTGTAAAGGGATACTATACGGGTGATCCTGAATCATTCAAAGAGGTAGTGAAATATTGTCCTATCCCATACCTGGTTCTTAGTGGTCCAGCATCAGATGACCCAGAAGTACTCTTAAAGTTTATCAGGGAGGCTATGGATTGTGGAGCAGGTGGAGTCTCTATGGGACGTAACATATGGGAGGCAAAGGACCCTGTACCTATCCTTAGAGCCATAAGTAAGATAGTCCATGATGATGCCTCAGTAGAATCTGCGATGAAGGAACTGAAATAGGGAGGTTTCTATGGATAGGGTAAAGGCGGGTTTTGTAGGTTTTGGTTGCGTGTCGTACCCCAGAGAAGTTATAGAAAAAAGATCGGAAAAAGCCAGAGAAGAATTAGAGAAGGCAGGATTGGAGTTACTCTATACTCCTCCTGTAGGAACTTTTGAAGAAGCAGATAGGGCTATAGAAGATTTAAAGAAAGAAGACTTCGATTTCTTAATCCTCTGCATAGCTAGCTGGATCGAATCTCCTATAGTTATAAGAGTCACCGATGAGTTCAGGGATAAACCGATACTTCTTTGGGGGCTGGGTGGATATACCCAAAATGGTTCCCTAGTTTCACCAGCTTCTCAGGCTGGAACCAGTGGATTAAGATGGACATTAGAAGCTATGGGTTATAAGTTCAAATATATCTATGATTTCCCTGATTCACCAATGTCTATAGATAAGGTTCTTGCCTTCTCCAAGGTTGCCAAGACTATTAAAAAGTTGAGACGTTCTAAGGTTGGTATGATGGGATATGCAGATATGGGACTCTATGGCTGTATGTTTGATGGTATGTCTCTACGGGCAAAGATAGGGCCTGAGGTAGAAGTCTTTGATATGCTTGAAATAGTCCAAAAGATGGAGAAGGTCTCTCCTAGGGATGTCCAGGATCTTCTTGAAGAGAAGAAAAAGTCTTGGAATATTAACCCAGATGTACGAGAAGAGGCACTTGTAAATGCTATCCGTATATATTTAGCAATCAGAGAAAGGATAAAGGAAGGGTCTTATAATGCTATTTCTATAAAATGTGTTGAAGGTATGAAGAAATATATGAACTTTCCTCCCTGTATGATACTCACAATGCTGTCTGAAGAAATGCCTGCCATATGCGAAGATGACGCATTAGGCGCAGTTACTCAGCTTATGATACATTATCTAACTGGTCAGTCAGCCCCTTATGTAGAGATGTACGAATTTATGAAAGATAGAATCTTAGTTGGGATATGCGGTTTTATCCCACCTGGAGCAGTGGAAGGTAGGATTTGTGTAGCTAGATATGCCGGATGGGGAGGATTATCAGAAGGTGCTATGAATGTATCTAAGATGAAGACTGGTCCTTTAACTTTAATTAGGCTATTCTCAAAAGGAGATACCTACAAACTCCATATGGTAACTGGAGAAGGTCTGCCACCGAGAAGATGGGAAGAGCTTGGCTGGGAAGCACCTGCTCCATTCTTCCCAAGCCTTGAGATCAAGCTAGATGTTCCGATAGAAGAATTTGCCCAGAAGATTGCTTCTCAGCATTACTTTGTAATCTACGGGGACCATAGGGAAGAGATCCGCGATCTCTGTAAGGTCCTTGATATTGAATTGGTTTAATCAAAAATTTTATAAGAGGAGGGAATTCTTATGAAGAAGTCAGTATCATTAGTATTGGTATTAAGTATCCTGTTAGCCAGTTTATGGCAGGTTGGTGTTTCTGCTCAGGTTAAGAAGAGCTATCCTTATACCTGGGTCCCTGCCAGCGATGAGGAGTATGCTAAAGCCAAGACCCATAGATGGATCTACAATACTCCCCAAGAGTATACAGAAATTACAGGAAAGAAGATAACCAAGTATCAGGAAGCACCTATGCTGGCAGAGCTTGTAAAACAGGGGAAATTACCGCCTGTGGAGAAGAGATTACCTGATGAACCTCTAGTTATAAACCCCTTTGAAAAATCTGGTGTTTACGGGGGAGCTGTAACTACTGTAACTACGTCTTCAGATGCACAAGGTCATGCCCTCCATATAAACAATATGGAGGCGCCATTAAGACCAAATGTAGGGTTAACTCTGGACGAAGCGCGTCCAAGACCAAATGTTCCAAATGTGGTAAAGAATTGGGATATATCTAGAGACCTGAAATCTATAACACTATACTTGAGAAAAGGTCTAAAGTGGTCAGATGGAGAACCATTCACTGCAGATGACATAATGTTCTGGTACGAAGACATACTTTTAAATAAAGACCTTGTACCGACTATAGATAGAAGATGGATGTTAGGAGGACAAGTATGGAAGTTTAAGAAGATAGACGATTATACCATACGTATAGATTTTGCTGCGCCAAATCCAGCTGTTCTCTATAAACTTGCTACCTGGGGACCTGAAGAGATGTGCCAATATCCAAAGCATTATCTGATCCAATTCCACCCTAAATATACAGACCCCAAAAAACTGGATGAGATGGCAAAGAAGGCAGGGTTTAAATTCTGGTACGAACTCTTCTGGGAAAAAGCTAGGCATGGTTGGGGTGGTTTATGTGAGATGCCAACGCTCTCTCCATACATACTTAAGGAAAAATCACAGACTCAAATAGTATTAGAGAGAAACCCTTACTATTGGAAGATAGATACCGAAGGAAAACAGTTACCATATCTCGATAAAATCATAGTAAAAGTAGTCTCTAGTGGAGATATATACGAAGGTATGGCAATTGCAGGTGAACTCGATTTTGCTCCAGGTATAGCTACTATAAATTATCCTGCCCTAGCTAAAAATGCTGAAAAAGGTCAGTATAAAGTACTTATTTACCCATATGCCAATAGAGCCGGTGGAGCCTGTATATCTATAAATCAGACCTACAAGGATGACCTGACATTAAGAAAGATATTCCAGGATAAGAGGTTTAGAATTGCCCTGTCACTTGCTATAAATAGAAACGAGATGAATGATATCCTATTCTTCGGTAAAGGACAACCGACTGCCAGCACTGTCTTACCAATCTCTATGTTTTATACTAAGGGGCTAGAGAAGACATATACTCAGTACGATCCTGCTAAAGCAAACAAACTTCTGGATAGTATGGGGCTTAAGAAAGGTCCTGATGGATTTAGGCTAAGACCTGACGGCAAGAAATTGTCACTAATCCTTGATACTCCTACTGGAGCGGTGGAAGGCTATGATGTTTCTGCTACTGCAGAGCTTCTTGTAAAGTATTGGAAAGCTATAGGTTTGGATGTAACAATAAAAAGTTCCAGTTGGGAATTGTGGGATCAGAGAGTTATCGGCAATCTTCATCAGCTATCCCTAGGAGGCGGAGCTGCCTGCACAGATGACAACCTGTTTATGGCTCCTAACCATTATGTTTTATATCACGACTGGAGCGATGGTGCCTGGGGTCCTCTATGGGTAAAGTGGTACTTAACCGGCGGAAAGATTGGAGAAAAACCACCTGAGGATATACTAAAGGTCACTAAGAAGTGGGAGCAGCTCGAAGTCGCGAAGTCATTCTCAGATATGGCTCGTCTTGGTAAAGAGATATTTAGATGGAGCACTGAACAGCTATTAACTATTGGTCTTGTGGGTATGGTCCCAGGTCCTATTGTTATAAGGAAGAACTTAAGGAACTTTCCACCAACTGGACTTGGAGGGGGTATAGCAGGAACCGCATGGATCGACTATTACTATACAGAAGCTATCTATCTTGAACCTCCACTCTTTGAATGGCAGAAATAATTTTCTAGGGGCTCCTGTATCGGAGCCCCTATTAGTAGAATTCTAGAGGAGGAACCCTATGTTTTTAGGCTACATTATAAGAAGACTCCTTTATATGGTTGTTACGCTCTGGATAATATCTGTTTTAACGTTTATCATTATTGAATTACCTCCTGGAGACTTTGTAACAACTTATATAAACAGACTCATACAGAGTGGAAGAGGTCCAGCAGATAGAGAGGCTTATGCAGCTCAACTCAGAAGATTATATGGACTAGACCAGCCTGAGTTTATGCGTTATTTAAGATGGATAGAAAGAATGTTCTTCTATGGAGATTTCGGGCAATCACTCGCCTGGAATAGACCAGTAAAAGATCTTATCCTGGAAAGATTGCCTATAACTCTTAGTATTGCTATATTGAGCGTCATATTTATCTACTTAGTATCCATCCCTATAGGGATATACTCTGCCACCCACCAGTATTCTATTGGTGATTTCTTTTTTTCAGGGATAAGCTTTCTAGGTATGTCTGTACCACAGTTCTTATTAGCCCTTATATTGATGTTCCTGGCTTATAAATATTTTAATCTAAACATTGGCAGTGTCTTCTCTCCCAAGTATGCCACTGCACCCTGGAGCATAGGTAAATTTCTAGATATGGTTAAGCACCTATGGATCCCCATAGTGATAGTCGCCATATCCAGCACAGCCTCAGTGATAAGAGTACTGAGAGGCTGTCTTTTAGATGAATTACGAAAACAGTATGTAATTACTGCCAGGGCTAAAGGCGTGCCGGAGAAGAAGCTACTCTGGAAGTATCCAGTAAGAATAGCATTAAATCCTGTGGTTAGCACGATAGGATGGGATATACCTTGGGTGATATCCTCTGAGAGTATAGTAGGAATAGTCCTTAACCTCCCCACCTTAGGTCCCCTTTTACTACAGAGTCTTATGAGCCAGGATATGTATCTGGGAGGAACTATTGTTCTTCTACTTGCTGGTATGACGGTATTTGGGACTTTTATCTCTGATATCCTCCTAGCCTTATTAGACCCTAGAATAAGGTACGGGTAGTAGGTGATATCTATGTGGAAGAGAAAAAATACTATGACAGGTGAAGAGATATACACTGCAAGCCAATGGCAACTTATATGGTGGAGATTTAAAAGACATAAACTGGCTGTTCTGGGGATGATCATACTCTTTATTCTATATACAATGGCTATATTTGCTGAGTTTTTCTGTACTCAAGACCCATTCAAAGAAGATAAAGATCGCGTATTCTTATCTCCAACTAAGATACACTTTGTAGATGAGAATGGGAGATTTCACATTGTTCCATTTGTCTATGGCTTAAAGTTTGAGAGAGACCCTATTACTTGGGAAAAAGTCTACACAGAGGATAAAACAAAGAGATATCCTATAAGATTGTTCGTTCGGGGGGATAAATATAGACTCTGGGGTATATGGGAATCAGATATACACCTATTTGGTATAGATGAACCCAATATCCTCTTTCTGTTCGGAACAGATAATCTTGGAAGGGACCTCTATTCCAGGATTATAACAGCCTCTAGAATATCACTTTCCATAGGACTGGCAGGTGTATTCTTATCATTTATTCTTGGTGTTATACTGGGAGGGATATCTGGATATTATGGTGGTTCTGCAGATATGGTTATCCAAAGAGTTATAGACTTTCTCATCTCTCTTCCTACATTACCTCTCTGGATGGCTTTAGCTGCTGCCCTCCCACCAAACTGGTCACCAGTTAAGACCTACTTTGGCATTACCATAATACTTTCACTCTTTGCCTGGTGTGGGACGGCGAGGACTGTCAGGGGGAGGATTCTAGAATTAAGAGAGGAAGATTTTGTTATCGCTGCCAGACTTGCAGGTGCAAGTGAATCTAGAATAATACTGAGACACCTGATCCCTTCTACCGCCAGTCTCTTAATAGTTAGTATCACTATGTCTATACCTGGTATGATTTTAGGAGAAACTGCACTAAGTTTTTTGGGTTTGGGGCTTCGTCCTCCAGTAGTCAGTTGGGGAGTTTTATTACAGCAGGCTCAGAATTTCAGAACCCTAGTGTTACATCCCTGGTTATTGATACCTAGTTTCTTTGTAATTATTACTGTAGTCGCTTTTAATTTTATGGGAGATGGATTAAGAGATGCTATGGACCCTTACAAATATTAAATTTAGTAGGAGGTCATTATGAAACCTTTAGAGGTTATTCCTTTCAGGATAGACCTGTCTGAGAAATATCAGGAGATAGATGGTTTTGGAGTAAATATAAATTCTAAATACTGGGATAGTGGAGCTTTAAAACCAGTATTAGACTTATTAATAGATGATCTTGGAGCAAGGCTCTTCAGAGTAGATGTATATGGTAAATCTAACTGGATAGATCCAGATGATACATTAGGGCCTTCTTCTCTAAATCAGGAGAACTATGAAAAGGTTTATGAGAGTAAGGATTTTGAGAATGGCTGGGGTATGATGAGATACCTGAATGAAAGAGGAATAAGCCCTTATGTAACTGCCAGTGGAATAGTCCCTTCTTGGATGACTAGTGATGGAAAGACTTTAGTTAGATATGACTATTTTGCAGAAATGATGCATTCTTTTTTAGATTGGGCAAAGAATAGAGAGAAAATAAATTTTGAACTCTTTGGTCCTCTCAACGAGACAGATATAGGACCACCAGAGGGCCCAAAGGTAAGCCCCGAAGAATTTGCTAAGGTCATTAAGACTCTGATTAATAGATTTGAAGATGGGCTAGAGGACATAAAACTTGTTTTAACTGAGCAAGGATTCTTTAATACTGATTACATAAAGTATCTAATAAACGATCCAGAGATCTCTCAAAAGATCGGTGTAATATCTATGCATATGTACTCTAATATACCAGTAGAAACTCTTAAAGAATTTGCTGATACAGTAAGACAAAGTCTCTGTAAAAGATGTAGTATCTGGATGGGTGAGTATGGAGACCTAGACCAATCTGGGGAGATGGAATGGTATGTAGCCTGGATCTCAACATTCAGGCTTTTTAACATACTAGAAGGAGGATTCAATGGTGCTATATTTTGGGATGCCTATGACAACTATCACGATCATGATGAAGCCTGGACTATCTACGGCTTAATAAGAAGAGGACAGAGAGTCTTTACTCCAAAGAAAAGATACTATTCTGCCAAGCAGGTATATAGATTCGTTAGGCCGGGTTTTGTGAGAGTAAAAACTATCTTAGGATCCGATAAACTAAGAATCCTGGCGTTTACAGATGGTAACAAAGAAGAATTAACAATAGTCGGTATGAATCTTTCATCTGAGAATCTATATCTTAACGGTTTTATAGAAGGGGAAATAAGAGATAAGATCTTATCATATTATAGAACCTCTGAGGAGGAGAATTGTATAAAGGTTGAGGAGCTTGGGATAAAAAACAGAAATTATCCATACAATGGGATATTCTTCGAAGTTCCACCCAAGAGTATATTTACTGTTACAACAGTGAAATAAATGGAGGGAAGATTATGGGTATAAAGATAAGCATTATAGGAGCGGGAAGTGCGGTCTTTTCTCTTGGACTTGTCAGAGATATATGTCTCACACCAAGTCTTGAGGAAAGTACGATCAGTTTTATGGATATAAATAAAGAGAGGTTGGATACCGTACATACTCTATGTAAGAGATATGCAGAAGAGCTTGGGGTTAAACTAAATTTGGAAAAGACACTAGATCTGAAAGAGTCTTTAAGAAATGCAGACTTCGTTATAAATTCTGCATTATCAGCCGGTCATGATAGACTTAGAGAGGGATGGTCTATAGCATTTAAACACGGCTATAGATTTGGCGGGAGTTTTCATATAGTCCATGATGAGGCTTTCTGGATAAACTTTTATCAGTTCAGGTTGTTTGAAAATATCATAAATAATATGCAAGAATTATGTCCATCCGCATGGTATATTCAGGTTGCAAATCCAGTACTGGCAGGTATAACTTATCTATCTAGAAAGTATAAAGGTATGAAGGTGGTAGGACTCTGTCATGGTTTTGCCGGTATATATCATATAGCAAGTGTCCTTGGTTTGGAAAGGGAACATATAAATTTCCAGATCCCCGGTGTAAATCACTTTATCTTTCTTACGCATTTTACCTATAAAGGGGAGAATGCCTATCCACTACTGGATAGATGGATCGAAGAAAAGGCAGAAGATTACTGGAAAACCTGTGGATTCAGCGACCATATGGGACCCAAACCAGTAGATGTATATAAGAGAATTGGACTATATCCAATTGGAGATACAGCAACTCCTGGAGGAGGTACTTGGCCCTGGTGGTATCACGTAGATGATGAAACAGAAAAGAGATGGAAAGAAGACCCCAAGACCTGGTATGAAGGTTATTTTGTAGGTGGGAAACAACGTATAGAAGAGATGAACAGGCTAGCCAGAGATAACTCTGTGAAGTTAACTGACGTCTATCCACCAAAGAACTCGGGAGAAGTTATTATCCCTCTTATAGAATCTATTGCTCTTGATATACCAAGAATATTACAGGTAAATATACCAAACACTGGAGGATTTATAGAGGGAATTCCACAGGACTTTGAAGTAGAAATACCTGCCCTGGTGAGTAAAAAAGGCATTCAGGGGATAAAGGTCGACGGATTACCAAAATCAATTATTGGTCTAATATTAAGAGAAAGAGTAGCGCCAGTAGAGATGGAATTATCCGCCTATATAGAGGGCAGTAAGGAAAAACTCCTTCAGCTTATCCTTATGGACCCTTGGACAAAGAGCGAGAAACAGGCAAGAGCTTTCTTAGAAGAAATACTCTCTCTACCATATCATAAAGAGATGAGAGAACACTATAAGTAGAGTAAACCTATGTATCTATTGGGAATAGATATTGGCACTACTTCAATTAAGGTCGGATTGATAAATGAGAAGGGGGAAATTGTCTCTCTATCTACTCAGGAGTATTCATTGAAGACCTTCTCAGATAACAGGGTAGAATCCCAAGTTGATACATACTGGAATAGTTGCAAGGCTGGAATAAAAGATGTTCTAAGAAAATCCAGCGTCTCTTCCTCTTTAATACTTGCTATTGGTCTATCTAGTCAGGGAGAGACCTTAGTCTGCCTGGATAAAGAGGGTAGAGTACTAAGAAATGTAATAGTCTGGTTAGACTCAAGGGCTACGAAGGAGTCAGAGTTTATTGGTAGAGAAATTCCTATCGAACTATGGTATAGAACTACTGGATTACCTGAAGTCTCTCCTATGTGGCCTATATGTAAGATCCTATGGCTCAAAAGGAATGAACCGGAAATATTTGATAAGACTTCAAAGTTTCTTGTGCTAAAAGACTATCTAATCTGGAAGCTAACAGGCGAATTTGTTACCGATCCTTCGGTTTCATCCTCCACTGGTTATCTAGATATTGTAAAGAAGGACTGGTGGGATAATGCGTTAAATATCTTAGGCATAGGATATGAAAGATTACCAAGTATCGTGGAATCCTATACTCCAGTAGGGAAGATTAACCAAGAGGTTAGTAAGGAACTTGGATTACCTCTAGACATTCCTATTATAAATGGTGGTATGGACCAGATGGTAGGTGCCTTAGGTGCAGGGAATATTAAGCCAGGTATTATAACAGAGACTACTGGTACTGCCTTAGCTATAATAGCTACTACCGATAAACCCATCTTTGATCCTCAAAGGAGAGTCCCCTGTTCTCCCCACTGTTTACCAGATAGATATGTACTTATGCCATATACAGAGACAGCAGGGATCTTATTAAGGTGGTTTAGAGACAATTTCCCCTCCATTAATGGAATAGATGATTATGACAGGATGTTATCCCTTGCAAGTCAAATACCGCCTGGTTCAGATGGACTCATAGCTATCCCCTATTTTAAAGGAAGTTTTTGCCCTAACTTTAATCCTAATGCTAGAGGAGCATTCGTTGGTATAACTCTGAATCATAGTCGAGCTCATTTTATAAGAGCCATAGTTGAAGCAGTTTCTTTTATGTTAAAGGAGAATATAGCACTATTAAGGTCTCTCTCTATCCCTGTTGAAAGGGTAAGATCTCTGGGTGGAGCTTCTAAAAGTGATATCTGGCTTCAGATAAAAGCAGATGTATTAAATATACCGGTTGAAGTTCCTCTTTACAGTGAGGCTTCTGTCTTAGGAGCAGGAATACTGGCAGGTATTGGATGCGGAATCTTCTCAGAGAATATCATAGATGATTTAATAAAAATCAGAGAGACTTTTAACCCAAATCCTGAAACTTCTAGAGTTTATGAAGACTTATATAAGAATTATATCTCTATCTATAAGAGACTTTATGGATAAGGAGGCAAAGATATATGAATAACGTCAAGATAAGTATTATAGGAGCTGGAGGATCTTTTACTGTTGGACTGATACATGATTTATGTCTGACACCAAATTTATATGGCTCTATCATAAGTCTTATGGATATAAACGAGGATAGATTAAATTGGGCATATAATATCTGCGAAAGATATATCAAAGAGATGGAAGCTAATTTCAAGATAGAAAAGACTACTGACCGTAGAGAGTCTCTTAAAGGTGCTGATTTTGTTATCACTACAGCTTTAATAGATGGACCGCGCAGGCTCAGAGACGGATGGACGATAGCTGAGAAACACGGGATAAAGTGGGGAGGGAGTTATCATATCCTGTACGATGAACCATTCTGGTTGAATTACTATCAGTTGAGATTGTTTGAAAGCATAACTGAAGATATGATTGAAATCTGTCCGAATGCCTGGCACTTGTTAGTTTCAAATCCTGTATTAGCTGGAACAACTTACCTCTATAGAAAGTATCCTAATATAAAACTGGTTGGTCTATGTCATGGTTTTGCCGGAGTTTATGAAATTGCTGAGGTACTAGGTCTTGAAAAGGAATATATGACTTTTGAGATAGCAGGTGTGAACCATTTTATATGGCTCACTCACGCATATTATAAAGGACAGGACATATTCCCTATGATAGATGAGTGGCTCAAGACAAAGGCAGAAGAATATTGGAAGACTCATCCTGAAGGTACATTGGGAAAGAAGAAGATGGATCTATATCGTAAGTTGGGAGCTATACCTATTGGTGATACAGCCAGTATAACCGGTGCCTCATGGCCATGGTGGTATCATTCAGACAAAAATGTTGAAGAACAATGGGGTACTGATTCAAGGAAGTGGTGGTGGGAATATATAGATTATATCTCTAATACCCCCAACAGGCTGAGGGCTGTAGCGGAAGACCAATCGGTAAAGATCGCCGAAGCATTTCAGTTAGATATAAAACAGCTTACCGGTGAACCGATGATCCCTATTATAGAATCTATCGTCTGTGATATCCCAAGAATAATTATTGTAAATATACAAAACGATGGTGAATATGTACCTGGAATTCCGAAAGACTTTGAGGTTGAAATCCCTGCCCTCGTAAGTAAGCGTGGTATCGAGGGGATCAGGACTAAAGGGTTGCCTAAGCCTATAATTGCCCATATTTTAAGGGATAGAGTTGCTCCTGTAGAGATCGAACTGGAAGCTTATAATAAAGGAAGCCGAGATCTACTGGTACAACTGGTCTTAACTGACAAATGGATAACTTCGGAAAAACATGCTAATGAACTCATTGATGATATATTTGCTCTTCCTTATCACAAGGAATTACGTGAACATTATAGGTAGGGCCCTGCTTCATCTTCAGGCCAGTTGGATAATAGTATGCCTTTTGAAAATATAATGGCATATTTCGAAACTATCTGGAACTATTCTTATTAGCCAAGATATCTCTTATAGATATTTCTGGTCTCTTCCGAGATTATTGCATCTGTAATATCAATAGAGATACTTTTTTATTGGACAATTCCTGTGCGAGATATCCGATACTTTCAGAACAATTTCAAAAGATTTAAATATTGACAGAATAGTTTTATAAAAATATAATAATGTATATAAAATTTTAAAGTGGAGGTTTAAAATGCGAAAGATATGGAGTAAGGATCTGGTACTCTTATTGTCAGGGCAGTCTATCTCAAGACTGGGGGATAGTGCCCACCAGATAGCTCTTATGTGGTTTATCCTTGAAAAAACAGGCTCCAGTGCAATTATGGGGACCTTGTCCGCCCTTGCATATATACCTTCTCTGGTGCTTGGTCCATTCGCTGGAGTAATTGTTGATAAATACTCAAGGAAAAGGATCATACTCCTGAGTGACCTTATAAGGGGTCTTATAGTAACTCTTTTGGCTCTATTTTATTTTACAAAAGGACTCGGTATATCAGAGATCTTCATCCTTACTGTTCTTCTAGGTATCTCTTCAGCCTTTTTCAACCCTTGTATTCCCTCATCTATCCCTGAGATGGTAGATCCGGAAGACCTCCCCAGAGCAAATTCTTTGTTCTCTATAGCCGGTAGGGTTACAGAAATAATAGGTCCCTCAGCCGGTGGAGTACTCTATAAATTTGTAGGTGCTGGATTATTATTCTCGTTCAATGCCATTTCTTTCTTTATAGCGTCTGTCTTTACAATATTCACAAGAATACCTCAGAGATACAAAGGTGGAAAGGTGAATTTTATTGGGGATATAGGAGAGGTGCTGAAGAGATTAAAAGAGGATAAGACTCTAATGACGTTGGGAATAACTGCAGCGGTACTCAACTTCTTCTACGTTCCATTCTTCATACTCCTTCCAGTATATATAAGGAATTATTTACATCTTGATGCCTCTATGTATGGATTTGTCCTTGGAGCAGGTGGTATAGGAAGCCTCGTTGGGCTCCTTATCACTTCAGCAATTTCTCCCTCAGGGGACAAAAAGTACCGTATGTTTAAACTTTCACTTATGGGACAGGGTGTAGCTATAGGGCTTCTAGCTCTTCCACTGAGCAGAATACAGCTTGTCGTACTCTTCTTTATTATTCAGTTACTGAACATATTTGTTAATATATACATAAATGTTACCCTTCAACTGATGGTTCCTAGCGAGGAAAGGGGCAGATTCTTTGGACTTCTTGGGCTCTTTGTAGGAGGATTACAACCCATCTCTATGAGTCTATCAGAAATAATTGCCGAATATGTAAAAATACCAATAATATTTACTGTATGCACTGTTGTTATCCTATCTATGAGCTGGAGGATAATTACTCTGAAAGAACTAAAGAACCTATTTATCATTGAGGAAAGGAAGGAGGAAGTCTTAGTATCTCACCCCTAGCTTAATCCACTGGTTAGGGTTATTTTTTAAAGTCTTATAGGCGGATAGAACCTCTTCAAATGAAACTGTATGAAGAAAACCTTCTATATTTAGGAGTTTTTTCCTGAATAGTCCTATAACAGTATCGTAGATTCTCTTTCTGTCCCATCTCGGATGATCTCTGTAAGGTTCACTTTCAACCCTTATACCTGAAACCATTGTATGTCTGTTTATATGCCACTCTTCTCCAAGATCCAGACCTATACCTTCGCCATGGTATAGGGAAGTAGTTACTATGGTTCCTCCATATCTGGTTCCTCTTATAGCTTGATGCAGGGCTTTATATGAACCGCTCGTCTCTATACTGACATCCACACCCCTTTTACCGGTAGCCAGTTTTATCTCTAAACCGACATCAATCTCGGGACTTAAAGTCAAATCTGCACCAAATTTCTTAGCCAGATTCCTTCTCTCCTCTATCGGGTCTACAGCAATTATAAATATCGCTCCATTTAACCTTGCCATCTGAACAGTCAAGAGCCCGATAGCCCCTAATCCAAATACCGCCACATTATCTCCCAGAGAAAATCTCCCCTCCCTTACCGACATCAGTGCTACAGTAGCTGGATCTATACATAAAACCTCTTCATCGGTTAAACCTTCAGGGATATGACTTACCCTATCGGCATCAACAGTATGAGTCTCTCTTATTGGGAGATAACCCCATACCCTATCGCCCAATCTAAATCTGTCCACTTTGCTTCCAACTTCTATCACCGTGCCTATAGTGATATTACCCAGATGAAACGGAAAGAGCGAAGAATTCCCTTTTCTAGCAACGAATAATTCTAATTCGTTATCCCACTCCTTATTGACATTTGGTACCTTACCCAGAAAAAAAGAGAGGTGTGTCCCATGCTTCTCTGCAGAGATTTCACTCTTTATTCTGACTTCATCAGGTCTTAACTCTCGCTCTTCATAATCTCTGAAGACTACCTCTCCAGGTGCTACAGCAATCAGTTCTCTCATAAAAGCACCTCCTACCTTATCGGTTTATATACCCTTATGTACCCCTGAGTATCCATCAGATAATAATTTTCATACATAGCCTGCTTCATCTCTTTGGTCCATCTGTCAGAATCGCTCCAGTGATCATAGTAAAGGCTAAATTCCAGCATAATAAGATCAAACTTCTTCTCTCTGATCTCTTCAACTATCTTACTCTGATCCCACATTCCCTGGTAATAGAGTTGTGTAAATATAAATGGATCGAAGTAGATGTCTCTGTTATGGGCTGGTAAGATTCCAAGATTCTCAGCCAGGATGAGCCCATCTGTTTCCTCAACATAATTATCAAGAGCGATTGGAGGAGGAGAAGGCTTCCAGCCCCAGCTCAAAGTATTGGGACCATAATAGTAGTTAGCCAGCTGGAATAGTATTAAGAGTGATACCCCCACAAGGGCAATTTGATTCCTCTTTTTAAGGGCTTCACCTACAAGTATTCCAGCTATTATACCCATAATACATACCGGTTCTATAAGATAGTTGAGCATAGAACCAACCTTACCAACGGTAAGCTGGACTAAAAATGCAGAGATAAAATAAAGACTGATTATCCTCTTCTTCTTATCCCACAACCAGATTATTGAAGTTACCAGAGACGCTATTGTAAAGACAGTATATGTAAATAGCTCCTTCGACATAAAGAACCACAACTGCCTCAATGTAAATATATTGTTGTTATACTTTACTATATGCAGATAGAATTGTCCCTTTGTTATGAGGGTGAAGAAGATAAACACCAGCGCCCCATAGAGGGCAGTGTAACCTATGAGCTTACCAGCGGTTTTTCTGTCCTTTGTTAAAAGGTACAGGTATGCTCCGGCGGTTCCGGCAATCATAGACTGCCTTGTGTAAAGGGCAAGGAGGAAGAAAAGTACACACCACCTTAGTCTTCTGTAGTCATCCTCGTATCTTATAACCCAATATACACCAAGGATATTAAAAAGTATAGATAAAGTATCTATCCTCATATATATTCCCCATACATAGATATAGTCTATCGCTAAATAGAATAGAGCACTTAGAAAAGAGGCAAGCTTATTCCCTGTAAAGTATAAGACAATCTTATAGATTATACAGGCAGTAACTATAACGGCTAAGAAGGCAATGGTCCTGCCGGTAGCAAAAGATATACCAAATATAGGTACCAGGAGTATCGAAAACAGATGGAAGACAGGAGGGTAGTTTCCAACAATATACGGAGGAGAATTTATATCTTTGTAGAAGTTTCTCCCCTGAAGTATATACCTTACCTGATTAAGTATGGGACCTTCACCATAATCTAACGGTTGTGGATATCTGATTGCACATATAGCTCTATAGACATAAGAGTAGGCTATTGAACCCATACAGATAGCAAAGATAACAAGGGTAGTAAAAAGAAGTATTTTTCCATACTGTAGATTTCTTGTCATCTTATCACCTCTAGCTGCAAGTTTTACTATTCTTTAGATTATAAGATATCAAATTAAGGGCTTAGATTAAAGAAAATCCATATCTTTCAGGATTCTCTAAAAGGAGTTTGATAAAGGAGAGAAATCTCTCCAAATCTATAAGTTCTGATAGAATTATTCTATATACCTCCTCTTCTGTTATCTCTGCATAAAAATGTACTAATCTATTCCTGTATCCAGCCATTTTAACAAGTCTGTTTTCTGCAAAATCCTTATCTACAATATTATACTTACCTAATACAAGAGCAATCTCCCTATAGCTAGAAGATCTTTCTCCGGGAATTCTAGATACAATATGATTTCCTATGTCAAAAACAGCCTCTAAAGCTCTCCTTAGATAATGTTCTGCAATAGCAAAATTCTCCTCAGATCTGAAATCTTCCAGACTGATTTCTTTAAAAGCAGAGAGTTTATAGAGACTCTTCTCTATTATCCTTATCCTGTCCAGGATAACTTCCTTGTTAAGCGGAACTCTTCTCATATCCTCTCCAATAAGACCTTATCCTGTATCTCTAACAACGGTTTTATGTCTATATACTCCTTGACTATCTTTTCCCTGTAGTTATATTCAAACTCTTTTGATACCCTATATATTACCTTACCGGTAGTAACAACTTCAAACTTTAAAGTCAAAGGAGCCTTATCTAGAAATACTATATCTATCTCTTTCCCGGGATAAAATTCAGAAAACATACTGTAAAGTTTACCAAATAATTCCATATAATCCTTATTACACTTTTCCGATAAGACAATACCAATATCTATATCACTAAATTCTCCGTGAGTGCCAAGGATGTAGGAACCAAAAAGATAAACCAGTACTACATCCAGCCTTTTAAGTCTCTTTATAATTTCCCTGTATCTAAAGTCTATTCTAACCATCTTCCAATTCAGTATAGAGATAAAATTATACAAAATCAAGTGGGGTATATAAGGTAAAAGGGGTATTATGTTAGAATAAATAAAAAATAGTGATGGAGGAAAACGATGGACCCTTTGACACAAGCTATAGAGTTTATAGACTCTTCCAATAATATAGTGGCTTTTACAGGTGCAGGGGCATCTACCGAGAGTAATATACCAGATTTCAGGTCAGATAAGGGGTTATATAAAAAGGAGAAAGATGAGTATGGCTATCCCCCTGAAGTAATGTTAAGTCATAGCTTCTTTATGAAACATCCAGAGAAATTTTACGAGTTTTATAAAAGGGAGATAATACATAGAGACGCACAACCCAACCCCTGTCATATAGCACTGGCAAAATTAGAAGAGATAGGAAAACTTAAAGCGGTCATTACTCAAAATATAGATGGACTTCATCAGAAAGCAGGCTCTAAAAATGTATTAGAACTCCATGGTTCTATATACAGGAACTACTGTATCTCCTGTGGAAAATCTTTTGACCTCGACTATATAATAGATAGCAAAGAGGTCGTGCCCAGGTGTGATAGATGTAACGGTATCATAAAGCCTGATGTTGTCCTGTATGAAGAACCCCTTGACCCTGATGTTATAGAGGATTCTATAACATATATAAGTGAAGCGGACTGTCTGATAGTTATAGGAACAAGTTTAGTAGTGTATCCGGCAGCTGGACTTATAGAGTACTACAGGAAGAATAAGTTGATAATGATAAACAAAACGCCCACTCCGTATGACTGGAAAGCAAATGTGATAATAAGAGACAGCGCAGGTTCTACACTAAAAAAGATACTGGAAGCAATGGACCTGTGGAAATAAAAAAGACGGGGTTTCCCCCGTCTTATATCTTAAATTAAAACACTTTAACCCCAACTGCTAAAGAGAGGGCATCCAGGGCTTTTAGATAGTTATACACACTTGACTTATAATTGTTCTCTGCACTGATAAGTGCAGATTCTGTATTCATAAGTTGGAGTTTCGTTATTGTTCCGACCTTGAGTCTGGCATTATCCGTCTCCAGGTTTTTCCTTGCCAGAGCCAGATTCTTCTCCTGTAGCTTTACCTGGTTCAGGGCATTGAGAACATTCTGATAGGCAGTATTTATAGAAAGGTCCAGATTATCAAGCACCTGCTTTAGGGAATCCTGGGCACTTTCCAAGGCAAGCTGAGCACTTCTTATCTGACTCTGAGGGGTATATTCATTATTAGCCAGGTCATACTGCAGTTTTGCCAGCTCATAGCTATTCTTAGCCTGGACTACAGTAGGAAGATTATTCTGCGCCTGTTTCTTCAATGCATCTATGTCGATCTTTACCTCTTTAAAGGTCGGCTCTGCCAAAACCACAGGGGTAGAGGTATCCATTCCTATAGAGAGTAGTAGCTTATCGGTTGCAGATTTTAAATTAGCCTCAGCAGATGCTACTGCATTCTGAGCGGAGGTAACATTATTTTCTGCCTGTAATACATCTGAGTCTGTGGCATTACCTAAAGTCCTTCTCGTCTTTACCGCCTTAAGGTTTTCACTCGCTACCTCCAGTTGCTTTTTTGCCAGATTTAACTGATTCTGAGCCTCTAATACAGACAGGTAGTTACTCCTTACTGTCTGAGTGACCTGAAGCATTACATAGTTATACTGAGCCTGAGCATATGAGAGATTATTCCTAGCTTGTGTCAATGCTACTATGAGTGTGGTAGGATCACCCTCCTTCTCTAAAAGTGACTGTTTTGCATCCTCAAGGTTTCTCCTGGCATCTATTACACTCTGGTTTTGCTTTAATCCTAACTCTATAGCCGACTCCATAGTAAGCTGAACAGCATCCTTCCCATAGACAATACCGCCTGCCAATAATAAGGCAATTACTACTAAAACCACCAAGTACTTCTTCAAATTCATCCGAATCTCACTCCTTTCCTAAGATTATATTCAATTGTAATAGGGCTATATTATAATCAACTATAGCCTTATCAAGCTCTAACTGTGCCTGAGCCTTCTGAAGTTTAGCAATTTCCAGATCCAACTGGGTAATTAGACCAAGATTAAGTCTTATCTCCTGGTTCTTTACCAACAGTTCCTTCTGCTGCAGGTTAAGCTGAGCCTTTTCCACATTAGATTTAGCCTGCATTAAAGAGTTGTAATACTGTCTGACAGTTAACTCTACACTCTTCTTTGTATTCTCAAGGTTTATCCTAGCCTGCTCCAGAACCAGAGAAGCCTGTTTTATCCCCTCATTTTTACTACCACCATCAACAATGGGGATGTTCACAGTAAGACTTATTCCCCAATCAGGGTTGGTGTTCCCAGAGGCGCCCTTTAGAGGGATAGAGTAGGAAAGACTCAGTTGATAATTTTGATTATCCAGTCCCATCTTAAGGCTCTGACCATTCACAGAATAAGTACCACTCAAACCCAAGGTGATGCTTGACTTTGTTGCATCTCTATAGCCTCTCTCCGCTTCCTCCAGGTTATAACCGGCATTCTTTATATCCAGATTATTTTCCAGAGCTTCTTTTATAAGTTCATCGAGTGAAAGATCATTTACCTTTCTAAAGGATATCTCCTCTTTAAATGTAACATCTCTGTATGGAATACCAAGGGTATTAAAAAGGGTAAGGGTAGCGATCTTCAGATTATTCTTGGCTGACTCATAAGCTATCTGGCTACTCTTCAGATTTAACTGTGCATCCATAAAGCTATTTTCGGTTATAACCTTACGAGAAAACTGAGCCTGGGCCACCTTCAACTGCTCTTCTGCCAGAGAAAGACTCCTCTCTGCTATCTCTACCTGCCTCTGGGCAAAGAGGACATCAAAGAATTGCTTTGTTATCTTGAGCTTCAGATTTCTCAAGCCGTTTATATAGCTATTCCTGGCTCTGTAATAAGCCAATCTTGCACTCAGTAAGGAGGCTCCAGCAGGAGAATCCTCACTGAGATTGTAGGAAAGAGAAAAAGTAACAGAAGGCTGATCAATAGTAGTTGTAACAGGAGTACCTGAATATGTAGTTGTACTCTCCCCCCTTGAATATCCAATATTACTGTTGACTCTTGGTGTAGTAAATAGGGATTGTGCCTGTCTTAACTTTGACTCAGCGCTATCCAGCTGAGCTTTAAGTAATTTCAGCTCAGGAGCATTATCAATACTGTTAAGCACATCACTAAGTGACCATACCTCCCCTGCCAATACCATTTGAGGTAATAAGATAAAGAAGACTGATAAAATTAATATCCTCTTCATCAGATATAATCTCCAGTTGTAGAGAATTGTCTCGGTCTTTCCTCCAACTCCACCTTTATATCCATCCTGGTATTCTTCCTTATTACGTTCAAAGTCACCTGATTCTTCTTCGATCTGAGGACCTTTAATAACAAAGTATTCCAATCCTCTACCTTTTCATTATCAATCCCTACTATTATATCACCAGCCTGAAGTCTAGCCTTATCTGCTGGGCTAGATTTAACTACCTCCCCTACAATTACCCCATAATCTACCGGTAGATTATAGTAATACGCTATCCTTCGACTTAGTGTCTCACCTCCTATCCCTAACCAGGGATGACTTGCATACCCTTTCTTTATTATATCCTCTGCAATTTTTCTGGCAGTGTTACTTGGAATAGCAAATCCTATACCCTGTGCCCCCTGATATATGGCTGTATTGATCCCTATAACCTCTCCATTACTGTTAACCAGAGCTCCACCGCTATTGCCAGGATTTATAGCTGCATCTGTCTGTATAAGATTCTCTATGAGGGTCCCTCGATCTGGCTGAATACTCCTATCCAATGCGCTTACTATACCAGCGGTTACAGTCTTACCAAGTCCGAACGGATTACCTATAGCGATGGCGATCTGTCCTACTTTGAGCTTACTGGAATCCGCTAATCTTGCATATGGCAGATTATCAGCATCCACCTTTATCACTGCCAGATCTGTAAATGGATCTCTACCAACAAGTTTCCCTTCTAGGGACCTTCCATCTCCAAGTGTAACCTTTATGCTCCTTGCTCCCTCTATCACGTGATTGTTAGTCAGTATATACCCATCCTTACTTATTATCACTCCTGAACCGGCTCCTTCGGTTGGCACTGCTTGAAAGAAGTATTGAACTATGCTTATTGTACTTATATTTACCACACTGGGCCCTACTTTTTCTGCCACACTTGTATATATATTCTCTGTGTCAGTAAGATAGTTGGACTGAGCCATCACGATACCTGTCTTCGATATGCTACTTCCTAAATATCCGAGACCAACCCCTCCTAGAAAGGCTATAACTACAATTAACAATACTATTCTACGCATATCCTTTCCTCCTTATCATCTGAGTCTTTTTATAATCCTTTCTATAATATCTCTCTCTGTGACCCCTATTATCAAGAACCTCCTCCTGTTATAACTCCAGGCAAAACCGCTCATCCCATCGAACTGCCAGTAAGAATAAACTATCCCATCGGTAGTGACTCTTCTAACAGATGGAGGCATAGGGGGCAGATTCTGAAGATCAAAGAACATAATATTGTTAATCCCATCAGAGAAATGATAAGCTATACCTCCTGGAACTTCCTTTACACTTATACACTCATACCCCTTTTCCTGAAGGGGAGAGAGATTTACCAGAGTGGTATCCCTTCTCTTTGTCTCCTCTAATGGAATAAACCTTTCTCTACGTTCGACTGTCCTAAAATCCTTTCTTGGCTTTATCCATACAAACAGTCTTTCATTGGGTATGGTGGTAAAATCTATGTCTGTATAAAAAGAATACTCCTGTAACTTCCCATCAGGGGTGTACCTTTCTCTTTTAAGAATAAGACGGGTCTGATTGTCTATCCAAAGGACAAGCAAAATATTCTTGCCGTTTTTAGGAGATATACATATCTTTGTTACATCTCTACCTAAAAACTTATCAGGTTGACCAGATATATCGTAGTTTTTCATTATAAGTTCCAGGAGTTTATGGTGTATATCCCTATGCTGAGGGTCATACAGCGAAGGTCCTACTGTCAGTAGACCCTTACCGGGCTGATAGTAGTAACTACTATTACCATCATCTATCAGTAAGTCTCCAGCGAGGAACGAAGGAAATAAATACTCCCTTCTGAATTTACCCGTTGCAAGAGCAAAGACCTTACTTACAGTAATGTTAAGTCTTCCTCCGATATACATACCACTAGTCTCAGTAGCAACGAAACTTATTCTACCCTCTGATTCCCAGGCACTGCTCAGGATTTCAATAGGATTCTTCTCCTCGGCAAAGCCTGAAGATATCTCAAGTATTAATATTAATATGAAAACCAGTATCAGGTATCTCTTCATCTGGAGGTTTCCCCTAAACTACTTACAGACACAATCAAACCGGGGTTACTTCTTCCTATATGTCCACTGTAAGTCTCAATGTACTCCTGAATATAGGTATTGAGGACAGGGGTAGTCTCTAGAGTCACATCCCCACTGGGAAGATATCTAAGAGTTATCAGAAATAACATCAATCCACAAAGGGCAAAACCGATCGCCAGTTTCAACCCAAGAGAGAATCTCCTCTTTCTCTTTTCGCCTTCTATCCTTTCTATTACCTGAGATTCAAAATAAGGACCCGCTTCAAGTATAGGAAAGGCACCCATTAACCTGTGGATCTTTTCTATACTTTCCAGCTCTTTAGCACAATTCCTGCAGCTTCTAAGGTGATCCTTTACCTCTATACTCTTATCAGCGGGTAACTCTCCATCAAAGTACGCTGAAAGTAATCTCTTTACCTCGTTACACCTCACTTTTTTCTGTTACCTCCTCTAAAGTCTTGAGGTCTTTCAGAAGTGACCTGAGTTTCATCCTTGCTCTATACAGTCTTGATTCTACAGTACCTATAGGTATATCCAGCATCTCACTTATCTCCTGATAGGAAAGATCTTCAAATTCTCTAAGGACAAAAACTATCCTAAGGTCTTCCGGCAAATTCATAACAGCCTTCTTTATCCATTCCTGTATCTCCAGCCTCTCTACAGTCTCCTCAGGGCTATAGTAGCTACTCTGAGGAATAGTTAGCCACACTCCTTCTTCCAGATTCTCTTCCTTATTGGCTTTCTCTCTAATCTTATCCATACATAGGTTTATAACTATCTTTGATAACCACGTGGAAAATTTGCTCTCCTCTTTAAACTTCTTTATATTTAAAAAAGCCTTTACAAAAGCCTCCTGCGCTATATCTTCCGCATCTTCCGAACGACCCAGTGTCCTGTAAACAAGGTTCAATACATACCTCTCATACCTTCTAACTAATTCACTGAATGCTGATACATCTCCCCTTTTGGCTCTCTTAACTAGTAATTCTTCTTTCTCCTCCATATCTAGTCGACCTTCCTATATTTGACCTCTAATTTAAATGACGTATGGAGATACAGAAATATTCCATCTCAACAGAAATATTATACACTAATAAGCCCTACATATGATAATATTAAAGAACAGTAATAGATAAAAAAGGAGGGATAGTTTTATGGAGATAGAAAAGACATTTTATGGTTTGACAAGGGATGAAATCCCTATCTATCAGTACTCTCTGATCAATGATAATGGCCTTATAATGAAGGTCATCCCCTATGGCTGTACCATAACTGAGCTATGGGTACCAGATAAGAACGGAGAACTGGCAGACATAGTCCTTGGATTTGATACTATGGGAGAGTACGAAAACAATACCCCATACCTCGGTTGTATTGTTGGGCGCTATGGCAATCGTATAGCCAGAGGGAGATTCACCATCGATGGTATCACATACCAGCTAGCTCTAAATGAGGCAGGAAAACCAAACCATCTACACGGAGGATTTAAGAGTTTTAAAGATGTGGTCTTTAAGGCTATACCTATGAAGACCCCTTATGGACCTGCCCTGAGGTTAAAATACTTAAGTCACGACGGAGAAGAAGGTTATCCGGGCAATCTTGATGTAACAGTAACCTATACACTTACAAACAGAAATGAACTGAAAATAGACTATGTTGCTACCACAGATAAGCCTACCATTCTTAACCTGACAAACCATACATACTTTAATCTTGCGGGAGAAGGTTCCGGAACAATACTGGATCATGAGCTTATGCTTAATGCTGATCACTATACACCTGCAGACGAATATCTGATACCAACCGGGGAGATAGCATCTGTAAAGGGAACTGGTATAGACTTTACTGAGCCCAGAAAGATAGGAGAGAGAATAGAGCAGTACAGGGATTATCCATTTGGCGGTTATGATCATAACTTCCTTATAAATAAAAAAGATGGAGAACTGGCATTTGCAGGAAGATTGAGAGAATATAATACTGGGAGGGAGATGGAGGTTTATACCACAGAACCAGCGATAGTCTTATACACTGGAAACTGGTTAGATATAAAGGGAAAAGGTGGAAGATATTATACTAGATACGCAGGACTCTGCCTTGAGACACAACACTGCCCGGATTCTCCAAATCATCCCAACTTCCCATCCACAGTCTTGAGACCAGGAGAAACATTTAAATCCACCACAGTATATAGATTCGGTATAATCTCAAAGTGAGACGTAAAACTCTCTTACCATATGAACGTAACGGTAATACCGTAAGATATAGAGGAAAACACAGGTTATCTTACCCACCCCTCGATAGAATTGCTAGTAATTTCGTAAAAAATCAGTTATAATTAGGGTATAACCTATTGACAAAAAACAAATTTAGTGGTAATAAGGAATAGTAGAGAACTATTTAATAATGAAAGGGGGTGAGTAAGATGACAAAGGCTGATCTAGTAGATGTAGTTGCCCAAAAAGTGGGACAGACCAAAAAGCTTACTGCCCAGGTAATAGATCAAACTCTGGATGCTATAGCTGAAGCCCTAAAGAAGGGTGAAAAAGTCCAGCTTATTGGGTTTGGAAGCTTTGAAGTAAGAAAGAGAGCAGCAAGAAAGGGTATAAATCCCAGAACCAGAAAACCCATAAATATCCCAGCCAAGTCTGTACCAGTATTTAGACCTGGAAAAGAACTTAGAGAAGCAGTAAAGTAATGATTTACTTGGGATAGGGGGAATGCAAACTCAATAAGGCTATCGCTTCCCCCTATCCTGTGTTATAATAAAAGCTATGGAATTCATAAGTCCCACCAAAGGTAGGCTTACCTTTGAAGAGATGTTTAGAGAGATTATATCGTTCATTCGGGAAGAGCCAAAGAATCATTACCATCTTATAGTTGGTACGGATTCTCTCCCCGGAGAAGAGGTCTATTTTGTCACTGCTGTTATCATCCACAGGATAGGCAGTGGTGGAAGATATTTCTACAGAAAAATTACAAACAAGCATATAAAGTCCTTAAGGCAGAGGATCTTCTACGAAGCTACCCTGAGTCTAGAGACAGCAAGTCTTATTACTTCACAGTTAGCCAAGAATGGGGTCTCGGAACTTCCCATTGAGATACACGTTGATATAGGGACAAAAGGAGAAACAAGGCAGCTGATAAAGGAAGTAGTTGGGATGATTACATCTAGTGGTTATTCAGCGAAGATAAAGCCTGAATCCTTTGGAGCAAGTAAGGTTGCCGATAAACATTCAAAATAGGAGGAAACGATGAGAGGAAGTAATAGAGAGATAAGAATAAAAGAGGAAAGGATAAGAAGGTTTCTTGAAGAGAATAACTCTGATGGGCTTCTTATAAGCCTAAAGTATAACTTTGCATGGGCTACAGGTGGCAGGTATAACCATGTTGGGCTCATAACTGAACTGGGTCCCACAAGTTTACTTGTGACTAAGAGCAACTCATATGTTATAGCAAATTCTATAGAAGCTCCAAGAATAGAAAAAGAAGAGGTTGGTCTTTTAGGGCACTATGAACTTGTAGTTTTCCCATGGTATGAACCAGATGAAAAATTAAAGATGGTTGAGAAGATTACCGGGGGCAATTTTATCACCGATGCACCTTTTGGTAGTGCAAAGGTGGTCAATTTATTCCCCCTCAGATATCCTCTGGTAGAGGAAGAAGTTGAAAGGATAAAAGCGCTCGGCAAATCAGCCAGCCTATGTATGGAAGAGATATGCAAGTCTATAAAGCCTGGACAGACAGAGCTGGAGATAGCGGGTATGATGGCAGAGAATCTCCTGTCCAATGGAATGTACCCCAGTGTGCTTTTAGTAGCTGGAGATGAAAGAATCTCTAATTTCAGGCACCCCATACCTACGGAGAATAAAGTATCCCGTTATGCTATGGTAGTTATCTGTGCAATGAGAGATGGGATACAGGTAGCTGTTACCAGGCTTGTCCATTTTGGAAAGATAGATGCAGATCTGAGGAAGAAGCATAATGCAGTGGTAAAGGTTGATTCTGTTCTTATCCACAAGACAAAGGTAGGGAAAAGATGGAGTGAAATCTTGGAAGAGGGCATAAAGGCATACGAAGAGGTGGGATATCCTGAAGAATGGAAAAAGCACCATCAAGGTGGTCCAACTGGCTATCAGAGCAGAGAATTCACAGTAAATCCAAAGACTCAGGGGTCTGTGGTAAAGTGGCAGCCAATCGCATGGAACCCTTCTATAACTGGAACAAAATCAGAAGATACTATTCTGGTTGGGGAGGAAACTCCAGAAATAATAACGCCAACATTTGATTGGCCAATGATAGATGTAGAAGTTGATGGAGTGATATATAAAAGACCAGATATACTGGAGAGATGATTATGAAGGCGTTTATTATGGCAGCTGGCGAAGGTACCAGACTTCGCCCTCTTACTTATATAAGGCCTAAACCTCTGGTCCCTCTGGAGAATAGACCTATAATCAGCAGGATAATATCCCTTCTCAAGGGCAATGGTATTTCAGATATCATAATAAATCTACACTATAAGAAGGAAAGGATAAAGGAATTTTTAGGAGATGGAAAGGACTTTGGGGTGAATATTACCTACTCAGAAGAAGAGGTCCTTATGGGTACAGCCGGAGGAGTAAAAAAAGTGGAAGACCTCTTACCGGATACTTTTGTGGTTATAAGTGGAGATATAGCTACCGATATAAATATCAGCGAAATGGTGGCATTTCATAAAAAGAAAGGGGCTCTGGTTACCCTTGCAGTCACTATAGTGGATGACCCAACAAAATATGGGGTCGTGTCTTTAAATAGTGATGGGAAGATACAGAAGTTCGTAGAAAAACCTTCAAGGGATAAGGTATTCAGTCCTATTGTGAATGCAGGGATATATGTGCTGGAGAAAGAGGTTCTAAAAGAGATTCCAGAAGGAATATTCTACGACTTTGGCAAACAACTTTTTCCTGCCCTGATGGAGAAACAGGCTCCTCTATACGGATATCTCTCCAGTGGATACTGGATAGATATAGGTAGTATAAGTGATTATAAAAAGGTCCATAGTGATATAGGAGATGGTAAATTACAGATCCCTCACTACGGAGAATTATTCACCGATAATGTAAGGATAGGCATTGGAACATATGTTGACAGGGCAAAATTCTTCGGCAGTGTGTTTATAGGAAATGGGGTAGAGCTAGAAGAGGGAGTAACAGTAGTAGGTCCATCATTCATAGGTGACTCTGTAAAGATAGAGAAAGGGGTAAGGATAGAGGGGTCCATCATCTGGGACAATGTATATATAGAAGAGTCTTCCACCATAGTAAGATCTGTAATTGGGGACAACACAAGGGTGCTAAAAGAGAGTTATATAGTTGATGGAGTATTCTGTAAAATTCCCAGAGAGGCTATAGACACTTGAGAGTACTGATAACTGGTTCTTCTGGTCAGTTAGGCAAGGCGGTTGTGGAGGTCTTTTTCAAGAGTGGTATGGATGTCTATCCTATACCTCACTCGAGGTTAGACATCACCAGTAGGCAGAAGGTAGAAGAGATCATAAGGGCTTATCTGCCTGAGACAGTCATAAACTGTTCTGCCTTTACAGATGTGGATCTATGTGAGAAGGAAAGAGATAGAGCATATATGGTTAATGCTATAGGTCCCAAAAATCTGGCAATACTATCAGAAAGATACAATATACATCTGATCCATATAAGTACCGATTATGTCTTTGATGGAGAGAAAGATTCTCCATATACCGAATTTGATAGCCCAAATCCGGTAAATATCTATGGAAAAAGTAAACTCGAGGGAGAATATTTTGTAGAGAGATTTTCAAAGAGATATACTATAGTAAGAACAAGCTGGCTCTATGGTGATGGAAATAATTTTGTAAGAAAGATAGTAGAAAGGGCTAAAAAGGAAAATATTGTCAAGGTTGTAGACGACCAGTTTGGTTCTCCGACATATACTTATGATGTTGCCAGAGCCCTGTTGAGTATAGCAAAGGGAGAATTTTATGGCATTTATCACTGCGCAAATAAAGGGGTAGCATCTAGATTTGAAGAAGCTAGGTTTATAGTAGAGACATTGGGATTAAATGCAGAGGTCATACCGGTAAAAAGCAAAGACTTTCCTACACTAGCCAGAAGGCCCAGATACACCCCATTAGAGAATTATCTCTTGGAGTTAGAAGGAATATTTTATATGAGAGATTGGAGATCAGCGATGGAAGAATTTTTGAAGGGAGAAGGATTATGAGAGTACTTTTAGTAAATCCACCGATGGCAAGTTATTATCATAGACTTGGTTTAAAATACCCACCATTAGGTATTGGATACATAGGAGGAGTTCTTCAGAAGGAAGGATACACCGTAAGGGTTATAGATCTAAATGTAGAAAAGATAAATATTGGTAGTATTCCCTACGCAGATTTTGATGTGGTAGGCATATCGACAGATACCACCAGATACCCTATAGCCATCAATATCGCCAGGTATGCAAAAGCCAGAGGATGCAAGGTAGTTATAGGAGGTCCACATACAACATTCCTAGATAGGGAGACACTTGAGACAGGATATATAGACTATGTAGTCAGGGGAGAAGGAGAATACATAATGTTGGACCTCTTAAAGGCTATAGAGGGGGAGAAAGATATAAGAGAAGTAAAAGGGATCTCTTACATAAGGGATGGGGAATTTATAAGGAATCCAAATGCAGAACTAATAAGAGACCTTGACTCTCTTCCCTTCCCTGCCCGGAACCTCCTTCCGATGGATAGATACACTGCAAAATTGGAAGGAACATATGCAACATCACTCGTTACATCAAGGGGTTGTCCATTTAACTGCAGTTTCTGTTCTGCATCTGCATTTTCTGGTATAGAATGGAGGAGCAGGAGTGTAGAAAGTATAGTAGAAGAATTAAGGATACTCCACAAAAAGTATGGCTTCAAGGCAATAGCATTCTTCGATGATAACTTTACTCTAAACCCCAGTAGGGTCATAGAGCTGTGCGAGGAGATCCTCAGGCTTGGCTGGAAATTCAAGTGGTGGGCATTCTCAAGGGTGGAAGGAATACTCAACAATCCAAAGATGGTAGAACTTATGGCTAAGGCTGGGAATTATATGGTCTTTATAGGATTTGAGAGCGCCAATCAGGAGGTTCTTGATAGCTTCAAGAAAAAACTTGTTGTAGAAAAGGCAAAGGAAGCCATAAGTATTCTCCGTAAGAATAAGATAAAGGTTATGGGTAGCTTCATCCTTGGGGCTATCGGAGAGACAAAAGAGATGATACAGAGAACTATAGATTATGCCAGAAGATTAGAACCAGATATAGCCCAGTTTTCCGTACTGACACCATATCCAGGCACTGCACTATTTGAAGAGGTGAAGTCAAAACTTATACACAAAAACTGGTTACTCTATGATGGTGGATATAATGTCTTTAAGCTGGAACATCTGAATCCCAGAGAGGTAAGATGGTTGATAGCCAAAGCCTATATATCCTTCTATGGCAGGCCAAGAAGACTATTGAAACAGGGGATATCAAGTCTCTGGAGTATGGTAATAGGATATAAGCTCGATAAGAAGGTTCCTCTAAGGTTCGCTGAGGGAGATTGGTGCAGGATATAAAGACAAAGGATATAGAAAACTTCGTAGCCAGGTACTATAAGAGGAACTTCATCGTAAATGCTCTAGATATGGCATTTTTCAATATGGGGTCAACGTTCTATTCTACTTCCACAATATTCCCTGTGCTTATCAAAAATCTCGGTGGAGGTAATATCCATATAGGACTTTTACCAGCAATAACAAATCTGGGCTGGACTATCCCGAGCATAATCGGGGCAAAGATGATAGAAAAACTCCCGAGAAAGCTTGACTTTATATTAAAATGGACCATAGGAGAAAGATTACCCTATCTGATCATTGCATTACTACTGATACTCCTGGCACCTTCAAATCCGACACTCACTATGTATATATCCCTGTCCTTACTGTTTATCGCCGCCCTCACCGGTGGTATCCTTTATCCGGCATGGCTGGATTATATAGCAAAGATCATTCCTCCGGCTAAACGAGGGACTCTATTTTCAGTAGGCTTTGGTATAGGTGGAGTAATGGGAATATTTGCATCTTTCCTGGCAAGGCAATTTATAGAGGTGTATCGCTTTCCCTATAACTTCTTCTACTGTTTTATAAGTGCTAGCATTGCACTTGGATTATCATATGTCTTCATAGCCTTAGCAAAAGAACCAGATCTGATAGTAAACTCTGATGACCTGAGTTTAACACAGTATATAAAGAAACTACCGGATATCCTTAAGGCAGACAGAAATTTCACACTGTATATAGTGGGAAGGATCTTCTCCGCATTGGGAAGTATGGGCATAGGCTTTTATACCATCTACAGCCTTAAGGTATTTAATCTCAGTGATGAGTATGCAGGGGTATTCAGTGCCTTCCTCTTAAGCTCACAGACAGCTTCAACATTTCTTGTGGGTCCACTAGGAGACCTCAAAGGTCACAAACTCGTCCTCTCTGTAGGGATCTTATCGCTTTTAATGGGATATCTGGGACTTATAGTTGGTATAAGTCCATGGACATCATATCTGGCATTTATATTTCTAGGGATAAACTTCAGCACATTTATGACATCTGGTATGGCGCTTCTAACAGAGTTTGCACCTGCAGAGCTCAGGCCTGTCTATGTTGGACTATCAAATACATTAATAGGGCCATTCAGTTTTACTGCCCCCATAATAGGTGGAATCCTCGCAAACAGAATTGGATATAAATCAATGTTTCTTATCGCCTTTATTCTTACACTTCTTGGCTTTTTTGTAATGGCATTTCTAGTGAAAGAGCCGAGAAAGACTCAATAGAAAGATCAGGATATTTACAAGTACTATGGCTCCGCCAGGGGCTATATTCAGATAGTAGGATAGGAATAATCCAACTATAACCGAGATGACACCAATAGATACAGAAGATTCAAGTGTTCCCCTAAAGCTCTTTGAGATCTGCATCCCTGCAGCCACAGGGATGACTATAAGTGCAGAAGTAAGGAGAATCCCTGCTATCCTTATTGTTATAGCTACAGTAATAGCACTTACAAATACCAGCAAGTTATCCAATATCTCTACTGGTAAACCACCTGCTTTTGCAGAATCCTCATCAAATGTTATATAGAGTAAAGATCTGTAGAACACTAGGGTAAGGATAATAACGAGTAATCCAAAAGATAGCGCAAAGATAAGTTCCCCTCTGTCAACAGCCAAAAGGCTTCCGAAGAGATAGGAGTTTATATTAAAGTTTGTCCCTTTGGCGATACTTATGATAGTTATACCTATAGCTAGACCAGTAGACAGTAGTATTGCTATAGCGGTATCTCCATAGAGCTTTGACCTTCTAACTATATAGTTTACCAGTAATCCCCCCATAATAGAAAAAAGAAGAATGGTAATATTGGGACTTATACCGAGTACTATACCCAGGGCTATTCCTCCAAAGGAAAAATGAGCCACACCATCTGCGATGAGGGAAAGATTCTTCAACACCAGAAACACACCTATCAAAGGGCAAAGAATTCCAATAAGAACACCGTTTATAAGTGCATACTGCATAAAGGTATATCTGAGAGCCTCCATAATCTATCCCCTAAGTGACTCCTCTATGTCTATGGGCCAGAGGACCTTCTTGAAGAAGTCTCCAGGTTTCCCTATAAAGTGTAGTCTCTTATCGAGGTAAGCCATAGTGGTAACCTCACTGGCTATTGTACTTATATCATGAGAAACAATGATGATAGTTATATGCATATCTCTATTCAGATGACCCAATAATTCATAAAACTTGGTCTGATTGATCACATCTATCCCGGTGGTAGGTTCATCCAGTATCAGAAGTTCAGGGTTACTTACTATAGCCCTGGCTATATGTACCCTCTGCTGTTGCCCCCCAGAGAGTTCGCTGAGTTTCTTACCTCTGAATTCTGATAAGCCAACCACATCCAGCGCATAATTGATCAACTCATAATCTTTCTCTTTAAATCTCCTTACAATCCCGTCGGACAATCTTCCCAGTGCTACGATCTCTTCTACTGTTGCAGGGAAAAGATGATAGAGAGACGTGACTCTCTGTGGAATATAACTTATCCTCTTAGTATAAACATTTATCTCTCCTTTTGTGGGCTTCAAAAGACCGACGATTAACTTCAAAAGGGTACTTTTCCCCGAACCATTAGGACCGATAATTCCAAGGAATTCTTCCCTATTTAAAGTAAAAGAGATATCCTCAAGCACGAATTCATCTCTATAACAGAAGTATAGATTCTTTATCTCCAGTATCTTATTATTCATACTCCAAGGCAACCTTAAGATTTTCCAGATTTTCTTTCATCTTGGATATATAATCCTTCCCAGCCTTTATATCGCTCTCACTTAAGCCTTCTATTGGATCCAGGACCAGAATCTTGGTCCCTGTCTCCCTGGAGATCGACTGGGCAAGTTTTGGAGATATGAGAGGTTCTGTAAATATATACTTAATGTCATACTTCTTTATCACCTTTATAATCTCTGCCAGATCTCTGGGATTTGGTTCTGACTCAGGAGTGATTCCAGTCATAGGGATCTGAATAAGCCCATACCTTTCTGCAAACCTGGAAAATGCATTATGAGATGTAACAAAGACCTTCTTCTTACATCTGGCTAGAGTATTCTTTATCTCCCTGTCAAGCTCTTCTATCTTTCCCAGATAATTCTTATAGTTCTTCTCATAGTAAGGTCTGTTCTTTGGATCAATCTTTATAAGGGTATCCTTTATGACCTTTAATTGAGTCTTAACAAGGGCTGGATCGAGCCATATATGGGGGTCTTCCCCCTTTGCCCTGATAGATTTATAGATATCTACAACTATAAGATCTTTCCTTTTAGAATCTTTTATCAACTTATCAGCCCAGGGCTCTAGTCCAGCTCCATTATAGATAAACAGATCAGCGGACATTATCTTCATAAGATCTTTAGGACTCGGTTCCCAATCGTGTGGCTCAACGGCAAAAGGTATGAGTGTGATTATATTTATCTTTTCCTTTCCTATATTTCTGGTAAAGTCGTATAACGGATAGAAACTTACAACAACATTAGGGTTATCTTTGGCAGATGAAGGGGTAAACAACAGGAGCAGAATTAACAGTAACGATACTATTCTCATCTTTCTTTATCCTCCTTGCACTTCTTACAGTAACCATAAAACTCCAGGTAATGTTCAGTCACCTGAAATCCAAAATCCTTAGATATAGAATCTTCCAAAGAGGTAATAGGGCAATATTCTAGAGGTATAATCTTTCCACAGCAAAGACAGATAAGGTGATGGTGGTGTTCAAGATGTGCAGATTCATACCTTATAATACCATCTCTAAAGGTGATCCTTCTAACGAGTTTCTTCTTTTCAAATAATTCAAGTGTCCTATAGACAGTAGTACGCCCTACCCTGTTTGTAGGAGATAGATATTCATATACCTCATCCGCACTGACAGGACGAGCAAGGTCTAACAGAGCCTGAAGTATGAGCTTACGCTGTTCTGTGCACTTTTCCCCTATACTCCTCAGCATTTCACTAACTCTATCCATATTACACCCTACTCTAAATGAAACTAAATTTCATTTAAAATGATACCATAGAATACCTATCAAAGTCAAACGCAAGAGGGGCTCTTCAACCTTATACGTGGTAAATAAGATTCAAAAGTACTGATAGGATAAGCGTCTCCTTGTCCCTATGACCCGTATAAAAATGAGTTATTTCTGATATAATAAGTATCGTGTACCGCTAGATTTTTATAAGTTTCAAAGTCTCTAATAATATTAGAGGATGGGAGGTTAATCTATGGAAATTAATATCATACAGCTTGGAGCAAAAGGTGATGGAAAGACATTTAACACAGAAATTATTCAAAGAGCAATAGATGAATGCCATGAAAAAGGTGGAGGGAAAGTAATAATCCCTCAGGGTACATATCTATGTAAACCTTTAAAATTGAAGTCTAATGTAACCATCTATCTAGAAGAAGGAGCAGTCTTGAAGGCTACCACAAATATAAATGATTACTATCATATAGGGTATCACCACAATGAATGGAAAGAGGTTACGTCTTTTCTCTATGCGATGAATGAAAAGAACATATCTATAGAAGGAAAGGGAACAATCGACCTTTCAGGGAAGCATTTTATGGATTTTACAAGAACCCATAACGAATTTGAAGAATTAAAGTTTCTAGATAAAGAGCAGTTTGAGGAGACTGAATGTAAGACAAAACCAAGGCCTAATCAACCTATTTTCTTTTATAATTGTGAAAATCTTTATATCAATGGAATATCCATCACAGATTCTCCCTGCTGGACTATCTGTGTTCACTCTTCAACGGACATAAAGATAGATAGTATAAGAATATTTAATCACTTAAGAGTCCCAAATAGTGATGGAGTTCATCTCTGTTCTTGTAATAGAGCTTTTATCAAAAATAGCACCTTTATCTGTGGGGATGACTGTATAGCCATCACAGGTATAACTAACTGGGAGAAAACATCTGAAAATATAGTAATATGTGACTGTATCTTGGAGTCGAGATCATCTGGGATAAGGATTGGACATTTAGACAGTAAAGTAAGAAATGTAATAATTTCAAACCTAATCATAAGTAACTCAAATAGAGGAGTTGGAATCTTTGCAGATGGTAATAATGGATACGTAGAATCAGTCTTCATCTCTAATCTGATCGTCCGTACCAAGATATTTGCAGGTACATGGTGGGGAAAAGGAGAACCGCTGGTTATATTGGCACCTAAAAGTGGTAATAAGATAAGAGATATAAGTATAAGAGATATAAGGGCATATGCTGAAAATGGAATTCTGATATATGGTGAGAGAAATAATATTGAAGACATCCTACTGAAAGATATTGATATAAGACTTAACTTTGGTAAAAATAGGATACTTTTTGGGAAGGAATTAGATTTATCTCCGAATCCTAAAGTAGCTTATCCAGATTATGAGAAGAAAATTCCCTGGATAATCGCTAAAGATGTTCTTTCATTAAATATTCAGAATGTCACATATAGTCTTAATAGGGAGTATGATAAAGAGCTCGATATAAATGGAATCTTTGAGAGGATAGAGAAGCTTTCATTAATAAACATAAATAAAATAATCTGACAGAAAAAGGCATTAGTAAAAGGGGAGGTTTGCCTTATGGATAAAGTGAAAGTCGCCCTGATAGGTGCAGGAAGTATGGCTAATGCGGTGCATTATCCTTCTCTAGTAGAGTTCGAAGATGTAGAGATAGTAGGCCTTTGTGACCTGATAGAAGAGAAATTAAAAAAGACCGCAGAAAGATTCCATATAGAGAATACATTTAAGGACTACAAAGAGATGATAGAAAAGACCAATCCTGACGCTGTCTATATACTTATGCCTCCACATCATCTCTTTGATATAGTAATTCACTGTCTCAATCAAAAACTCCACGTATTCATAGAGAAGCCACCTGGAGTTACCAGGGAGCAGACCCGTCAGATGGCATTAACTGCAGAAAGAAATGACTGCCTTACTATGGTAGGATTTCAAAGACGATTTGCCCCGTTAATTACAGCCTGCAAAAGGGAGATGGATAATAGGGGAGGGATAACTCAAGCCATTGCTACCTTTGTCAAAAATTATAATGGAGGTCCATACTACGACGGAGCCATCGATATATTAACCTGCGATGCCATACACTCGGTCGATATTCTGAGATTTCTATGCGGAGAACCCAAAAAAGTTGTCTCTGATGTAAGGGCTTTAGACTCGAACTTTGATAATTCATTTAACGCACTTATAAAGTTTGAGAATGGCTCTGTAGGATATCTAAATACAAACTGGAAAGCAGGGAAAAGAATCTTTTCTGTAGAAATGCATTCTATAGGGATATCGGCATTTGTAGACCCAGAGGTGGAAGCAAGGATCTACAGAGACAATAACGAAACCCCAGAGGTGCTTAGAGCTAAAGAGTATGCCGGAAGTGATGCCTTCTACAAGATAGCCGGATTTTATCAGGAGAACAGACACTTTATTGACTGCATAAAGGAGAAGAAACAACCTCTTACCAACTTTAGTGATGCCTATAAGACAATGGAACTTGTAGACAGAATCTATCACTCACAGATATAGATCTTGTTCTCCTGCTATCCCTACAGATCCCTTGCTTATCATTTTCATCTTATCTCATCCTCTCTTATCCCTAATTTCTCAAGAACAAACTCTTTTACCTCCTGTGCTATCTCAAAAGATCTCCTGGCTTCTTCAACAGATGGAATCAAGAAGCGCTCAGGATACCTTGTTTCAACTGCATACATAGTTAAATTACCGAAATCAAGAATATCAAAATCTTTATCTTGTTTTTTACATAATTCTTTCAAAAATTCTAAGTTATGTGTCCTTTCAAACTCGATCCCTTTTGATATAAGATAAGCCTTAAGAAGCTTCTCTACAAATTGCTGGCAATGGAAACACACAATGGAAGAAACCATTTCATCTTCTGGAAGATTCATCTCATGTCTTACAACTCTATAATCCTCAAATGCCATTATTAGCCAATTTCTTACCTCTTTATTCATAAAATTACTCCCTCTTTCAATGCGGTTTTCGTTACTGAATGGACATAATTTTTAAGCCTTTCTATATCCTTTGGCGTGCGGATGAGAATATCGCAAGGTATCAAGTTTTCCGCCAGTCTTTCCCTTATCTTTTTAGAGAGCTTCATCTCAACATCAAAAGAAACTTCGCTTTTTAAGATTATAAGGATATCCCAGTCACTTAGTACATTAAAATCTCCCCTCGCTCTAGAGCCAAAAAGAATAATTTTATCTAGTTCCAAGCCAAATTCGGTAATAATATTTACAATCTCCTTCTTTATAATATTTTTCGTCTCTTCTATTTTATCCTTCATAGCTTTCCCTTCTATCCTCTTTCTGCCTCTGTAATATCTCTTTAATCTCTTCAAGGCTTTTCATTCCTCATCCTCTAATTCGACGGGTGGGATCTGGGAGAGGTGAGAGAGTACATTGAGGATCTGTCCAAACATAATCTCTTCCCTGATCCCTGACTCAATACCACTGCAACCATCCTCTGTCCTGCATTACCCTCCTGAAATAGTCTTCTGGTTGCATCATCATCGATGGTAGAACCACATACGGGACAGACAACTATCTTTCTCTTTATTGGCTTCCCATATATTTGTGGATATTCTAGTGTGCACTTTAGTATAAGGACAGCACTGGATTATACTCACTGGCATAGAACTCACATCCAGATATGGAGGGTTGATATATGACCGTGACGGATATTTTTCTCTCTCGCAGATTCTTTACTCACCTCTTTTATCGGAAATGTATTCTCAATAAAACTTTCCTCAAAATCTCCCATAGACGACCTCACTTTCTGGTAATCGTATAAAGATTTCTTCTATTCATATCTATCTCTCTGATTAAGATTATAGCACAGAGTTACAGAATATTGCTCTATAAATTTTTATTTAGATTATTTTTGGACAAGTGAAACATTTGTCATACCAGTATTAAAAGCTTATTTACCAAGCAAAAAGTTGAAGAGTCCAGACACTTTTGTGTTGTAAATAGATATACTGTATAATATTAAGTAAAACATTATGGATGATGCCAGGAGGTAAATAATGATAGAGAAGAAAACCGCTATAGTGACTGGAGGGGCAAGAGGGATCGGGAATGCCATCGCCCAACAGCTGGCTAAAGATGAGTTCGCAGTTGTTATCTTTGATATCATTCCTCCAGAGGATGTTAAAGAAAACCTGGAGACATTTAAGACCTACGATATTCCATTCCTCTATGTTCAGGGGAATCTAGCAGATGCCAGTGACAGAAAAAGACTGGTAGAAACCGTGATCAGGGAATTTGGCAGGATTGATGTACTTGTAAACAATGCAGGAGTTGCTCCAAAGGAGAGAAGAGATATCCTGGAGATGACTGAGGAGAGTTTTGACTTTGTAATAGGCATAAACCTAAAGGGAACACTATTCCTTACCCAGCTGGTTGCCAGAGAGATGATAAGACTTATTGAATCTGGAGCTGACATCTCTCCAGTTATCATAAATATATCCTCCATCTCTGCATATACATCCTCCACCAACAGGGCAGAGTACTGTATATCCAAGGCAGGGGTAAGTATGCTGACAAAACTTTTTGCCGATAGACTTGCTGGTTATGGTATATACGTTTATGAGATAAGACCTGGAATTATTCTCACAGATATGACCAGTGTGGTTAAAGAGAAATACGACAGACTGATCGCAGAGGGTATTACTCTGATAAAGAGATGGGGATATCCACAGGATATAGCCAATGCAGTCTCTATACTCTGTTCCGGGAAATTGACTTACTCTACCGGAGAGGTAATTAATGTGGACGGTGGTTTCCATATAAGGAGATTATAAGGAGGATCGGATTATGGAGCATACTCAGGTTCAGATCAATGGGATTAATTTAGACGTATATTCGCTGAATACTGTGGTGGTTGGGTCTGGCGCAGCAGGGCTTAACTCCGCTGATAGACTCTACTCCTTTGGGCAGAAAGATATAGCTATTGTAACTGAAGGACTGATGAAGGGGACATCAAGGAATACAGGTTCTGATAAGCAGACATATTATAAGCTTACCGTTGCTGGATCAAGCCCTGATTCTGTCTATGAGATGGCAGAAACACTATTCCAGGGTGGATGTATGCATGGAGACATAGCTCTTGTTGAATCCGCCCTTTCTGCCAGGTGTTTCTTCAGACTGGTAGAACTAGGGGTCCCTTTTCCTCACAATACATATGGGGAATATGTTGGCTATAAGACAGACCACGACCCAAGACAGAGGGCTACCTCTAGTGGACCCCTCACATCGAAATATATGACAGAGAAGCTTCAGGCGGAAGTTGAGAGGAAGGGGATAAAGATATTTGATGGGTATCAGGTGATTGGTATCCTTACAGATAGAGCCAGAACAAAGAGCATTGGACTATTGGCTTTAAATCTAAACGATCTGGAAAATCCGGATAAGAGATATGTCCTCTTCAACTGTACAAACATTGTGTATGCAACTGGTGGACCTGCAGGTATGTATAAATCTTCTGTATACCCTGAGAGCCAGACAGGTTCTACAGGGATTGCCCTTGAGGCAGGAGCCAGGGCAAGGAATGTTACCGAATCCCAATTTGGTATAGCATCGATAAAATTCAGATGGAATCTCTCAGGGACATATCAGCAGGTACTCCCAAGATATATCTCAACGGATAAAGACGGTAATGATGAGAGAGAATTTCTGTTAGACTACTTTAAAGATCCGAGGAAGATGCTCACTGCCATATTCCTAAAGGGATATCAATGGCCATTTGACCCGAGGAAGATAAAAAACTACGGGTCCTCTCTGATAGATGTACTTGTATATTATGAGACGGTTATAAAGGGGAGAAGGGTCTTCCTGGACTTTACAAAAAATCCTCTAGGAGAAAAGTTTAGCTTTGAACTCTTAGAAAAAGAGGCATATGAGTATCTCGCTAGGTCTAAAGCCCTCTTTGGTACGCCGATAGAGAGGCTGGCACATATGAATCAACCAGCAATAGATCTTTACAAGGATCACGGGATAGATCTCACAAAAGAATACCTTGAGATAGCTGTATGTAACCAGCATAATAATGGTGGTTTAGCTGGAGACATATGGTGGGAGAGCAATCTCAAGCACTTCTTCCCAGTTGGAGAAGTGAATGGGTCTCATGGAGTCTACAGACCTGGAGGGAGCGCCTTAAACTCGGGTCAGGTAGGTAGCACTAGATCTGCTGAGTATATCTCTGCATGTTACAGGGAAGAACCGATGACAGTCGAGGAGTTTCTAGCAATGGCAGAAGAACAGATAATCAAAAAGATAGAAATCGGCAGAAGATTCTTAGGGAATATAAGTCAGAACAGTAATGTACTGGAGATACGAAGAAGGATAGGAGAGCGGATGGATAGAGATGGAGGGATAATAAGGTCGTTGGAATCCGCATACAGGTCTGCAAAAGAAGCCAGGGATGATCTGAAGTCAATAACTGAGACGACGAGGATATCCTCCATTAGAGAGCTACCATACGCTTATCAGAACTATGACCTCCTTATAACTCAGTATGTCTATCTCTCAGCCATTGGAAATTATATAGAGAAGGGTGGAAAAAGCAGAGGGTCCTATCTGGTCTATGATAGTAATGGGGAACTTCCACTACCTGGATTACCCGAGGTCTTCAGATTCTCTCTTGACGAGGGAAGATTCTCGAAGACAATCCAGGAGGTGATATATGAGGATGGTGAGTGTCGCTTTGAATGGGTGCCAGTGAGACCTATTCCCAAGGGTGATGACTGGTTTGAGAATGTCTGGAATGACTACAGAAAGGGAGCGATATTTAAAAAGGAGTAATCTATGGATAAAATCTCTGCAGTACTGATAGCAATAGGTGGTTACGGGAATAACTATGTGAGGGCTATATTAAACGGGGGGGATATCTACGGTGTAGAGATCACTGGAGCGGTAGATCCGTATCCAGAGAGATGTATGCATATTGAAGAGCTGAAAAAGAGAGGAATTCCAATATACTCTGATCTGGAAGAATTCTACAAGACACAGAAGGCAGATCTGGCTGTAATATCATCTCCGATTCATTTTCACTGTAAGCAGACGAAAGTTGCACTGGAAAATGGAAGTAATGTCCTCTGCGAAAAACCAGCTTCGGCAACTGTGCAGGAAGTACAGGAGATGATATCTACCAGAGACAGGACCGGGCTCAAAGTAGCTATTGGATTTCAATGGGCATATGATCCAGCTTATATGGAGTTAAAGACGGATGTCTTAAAAGGATTGTTTGGGAAACCCAGAAGGCTCAAGACACTCGTCCTCTGGCCAAGGAATATGGCTTATTACAGACGCTCAGGCTGGGCTGGAAGAAAGAAGGACGAAAAGGGGAACTGGATACTCGATAGTGTAGCCAATAATGCCACTGCGCACTTCTTACACAATATGCTACACCTTTTGGGAAAGGGCATAGAGAAAAGTACAATGCCTGTAGAGGTAATGGCTGAATTATACAGAGCTAACCCGATTGAGAACTTTGATACTTCAAGTATCAGGATCCTGACAGAAAATGGGGCAGAGATACTCTTTTATGCCTCCCATGCTGTAAAGAATCTATTCGGTCCAATATTTGCATATGAGTTTGAATCAGCTATAGTGGCTTATAATGACCCGACAATTCCAGAAAGTGTCAACAAACTTGTCGCCAGATTTAAGAATGGAAACATAAAAGAATATGGTTCTCCAGATCATGGGAGTATAAGAAAACTCTGGAAGACCGTAGATGCAATCAGGGGTAAAGATATCATATACTGTCCACTCGAATCTGCAATGTCTCATACACTTGCGATCAATGGAGCTCAGGAATCTATGCCAGAGATAGTAGAGTTCCCTGAGAAGATAGTAAAAAGAGAGGGAGAACCGGTCCTAAATTGGGTAGAGGGGCTTGAAGAGGTACTTAAATACTGCTATAGAGAGGAAGTACTACCATCAGAAGCTGATATAAGCTGGGCAAAACCCGGAAAGAAGATATCGATGATAGGGTATACACACTTTCCAAGTAAGAGCTGATTATATAAGGGCAGGCGGATCCGCCTGCCCTTATATCTTTTAGATCTCCTATTCCTTTTTAAGTGTCTTTTCTCATCTGATCCTGTCTCTTTTCTGCTCTGGCTATATAGTCCCTGTATGTTATCAGATTAAACTCCTTTATAATATCCTCTAATCTTATATCTTCAGTTAGAGGCTCAACTGTAAAGAGGGCTTCATCCTCAAAGGATTCTATCTTAACCTTATCCCCATACTTCCTCCAGATCTTTAAGGGTTTATCCTGCTGGAAATCACAGTGGAATACTCCCGTATCAAGTTCTATCCTATCCCAAACCCAGTAAGAAAATCTGTCTGTCTTTATCCTCCATCTTCCAACATTATCTATAATTCCGGACTTCAGTCGCCATACAGAGGCAACAATAAAGATATTGAACAACATCGAAATGGAGTTTAAGATCCTTCCTCCAGGATAGGCAGATGAGAATATGATCAACCTGGCACCATCATCAACCTGTTTCCTCCAGCAGGAAGACCAGTTAGCATCAAAGCATATCTGACAGCCAATCTTACCAAATTCTGTCTCTATAGGTCTCTGGTCCATCTCTCCAGGAGAAACTCCATCTTCCATCTCTGGTTCAGTAGGGTGTATCTTATCATAACTGCCAAGTAGCTCTCCCTTGCGGTTGAAGATAAGCAGAGAATTATATATCTTTTCTCCCCTTCTGTCATAAGTAGAACCGGCAAGATATATACTATATCTTCTTGCAACACTGGACATAAATTGTTTCATCTTCTCTGTATCTTTAACATCCATAGCCTTTATCTGAAGCCCCGCATATGGAAAGATCTCGGGTAAGGCTACAATATCAGGTTTTACAGTGTTTATATCCTCCAGGACGTTCTCTATAAAGCTCAGATTATCTTCAACACCCTCCACCCTCCGACATTCAAAAGCCAGAGAAACAGTAGCTATCTTTACCTTCATCTTACACCTCCATCAGGAATATAAAAAATTATACCACTCATTTGATCTCAAGTACCATTTCCAGTAAGAAATATTATAATTAAATTATGATGCTAGAGTTAATCTAAATGCTGGAGGCTAAAGATGACTTCAAGAGAAAGAGTTATAAGAGCATTGAGATTTGAAAATCCTGATAGAGTCCCAAGAGACCTATGGTACCTGCCAGGAGTAGAGATGTTTAGAAAAAAGGAACTCGAAGAGGTTCTTAAGAAGTATCCGACTGATTTTACCACTCCAAGGTATAGATATGGAAGGAGTAAAAGGGCTAAAGGTACTGTCGGCTTAGTTGGAGAATATGTTGATGCCTGGGGATGTGTATGGAGAGTTGCAGAGCCCGGAGTTGTAGGAGAAGTAAAAGAGCCACCTCTGAAAGAATGGTCAGCCTTGAAAAATTATCAGTTACCGTGGGAATTATTGGAAGAGGCGGATCTCTCAGAAGTAAATAAAAGTTGTGCAGAGACAGATAAGTTTGTCAAGGTTGGAACAGAAGTCCGTCCCTTTGAAAGGATGCAGTTCTTAAGAGGTACTGAAAATCTCTTTCTGGATCTTGCCTATGGGGTAAGAGAAGTATTTATATTAAGGGATATGCTACATAATTTCTTTCTTAAAGAAATGGAAATGTGGGCAAAGACCGATGTCGATGGAGTTTCATTTATGGATGATTGGGGTTCTCAAAATTCACTTCTTATCTCCCCTAAACTCTGGAGGGAATTCTTTAAGCCCCTATATAAAGACTACTGTGACATACTACATTCCCACAATAAGTTTGTATTTTTCCATTCAGATGGACACATAGAGGCGATATATCCTGACCTTATAGAGATCGGAATAGACGCCATAAATTCTCAGTTATTCTGTATGAACATAGAAGAATTGGGTAGAAGGTATAAGGGCAAGATCACATTCTGGGGAGAGATAGACAGACAATACATACTTCCCTTTGGAACGGTGGAGGAAGTAAAATCTGCAGTAAGGAGAGTAAGAAAAGCCCTTGATACAGGACGAGGAGGGGTAATTGCCCAGTGTGAATGGGGAGTAAAAGACCCCAGAGAGAATATAGAGGCTGTATTTGAGGAGTGGGAGAAACCTCTGGAACAGATAGTTTGAGATCAATGTCAGGATTAGCAGAAAACTTTATTGAACCTAATATTATCGCAGAAGAGAATCTGAGCACAGATTTTATAAAAATTTGACCAGTTGACAAAAGCTATGCCTAGACATTAAACTATAAAAAATTACTTTGATAAGGAGATTGGATGTACAGGGAGATAATATTTTTTATATTGATTCTTTTAACTATACTTATGACTCTGCCTAAATCTGCATTTGCCTGGGGTGGTCATAAAGAGGTCACTTATTACTGTCTCAGGGATATAGAGTGGCTTAAGGAATTCAACGATATAAAGATAACGCCATTTAACTATCAGGACCCCGATAAAAGGACCTCACCTTATGAGGTTCCCTATAAAGAGGGAGCTATAAGGGATTCAACCTCTGCGCTGGATATCCTGACAATATACTGCGAGGAGCCTGACTGGGAACTCGATAAAAATGTGGATTCTTTCCTTTTCAAATTACTTGGATATATAGGGTTAGATAGCAGTAGCTGGAGACACGGTTACTGGGTGATAGGACCGGTAAAACTGGGAGGAGCACCAGACAGGTTTATATACTTCTATAATATGAGTATCTTGGCATTCAAAAATAATGACTACTATTGGGGATTCAGATTCCTTGCCAGATGTCTCCACTATATAGAAGATGTAACTCAACCTCAGCACACTTATCCAGTGCCCTATAAAGTGATATTAAAGAATCATTTCAATCCAAAAAGGATAATACCAATAGCCAGCAATCATCACTTTACTTTAGAGAGGTACCAGGCTTATCAGTGCAGAACAGGTTATCCGAAGTTTATAAATGCTATTGTATCGGCAAAACCTGCGGAGGTAAAAGATTTGAGGGCTTTCATAGTAGAATCTGCTATAAAGAGCTCAAAAAAGGCAGAAGAACTCTGGGATATACAGTCAAAGCTCTACGGACCAGACATAGATAGAGAAGAGGAATTTCACTGGTATCCCGGTCTGGAACTGGATGAGGCACTAAAGACCAGGTATGACGATATCATAGGAGAACAACTATCTGACCTTGCTTCTAAAGTAAAGGGATTAGTTCTTCATATGCGCGAAGTAGTTGAAGGTCTCTCTTATCCCATCTATAAGGGAGGTTTTAGGAGTCCAGTTAAGCAGTTTGCCGGCTTTTTCACAGTTAAGGGCTATACGTCTTACCTCTCCAGGTCTAGGCGCATCGTAGACAACAGGAAAATCTTTCCCGGAGACAGATTTTAGTACATCTATAAGTTCATTTACACTTGTCTCTTTACCTGTACCTATATTGTATATACCTATGGGTGCAGATAGTGCCCTTATGTTTGCCTCTACAACATCCATAACATATACGTAGTCCCTCGTCTGTTCGCCATCTCCATAGACTATGCAGGGTTTACCGGAGAGGATTCTTTCAGAGAATATCGCCACCACTCCAGCTTCTCCAAATGGATCCTGCCTTGGGCCATATACATTTGCGTATCTTAATGCTACATACTCCAGACCAAAGACCGAGTGGTAATATCCAAGATATATCTCTACCGCCCTTTTACTTGCACCATACGGGGATATGGGGGCAGTTGGAGTAGACTCATCAGCTAATCCTCCAACATCTCCATAAATGGCGCCACCTGTTGAAGCAAATATAAATCTTTTTACATTGTAATTCCTGGATAGTTCCAGGAGATTGAGGGAACCTATTATATTTATACTCGCATCGTAGACCGGGTCTTCAACCGATCTTCTTACATTTATCTGTGCCGCATGGTGGTCAACTATCTCAGGCTTAAAAGCCTTAAATACCTCTTCAAGTTTTTCCCTGTCCCTTATATCTACCTCAAAAAATAACGCCTTTGGATTTATATTCTCTCTCTTACCACTGGAGAGATCGTCGACAACCCCTACAGTATGACCCGAAGATACAAAAGCATCTACAATATGAGATGCAATAAATCCAGCTCCTCCTGTTACAAGTATTCTCATTTTATCCTCCTTCCTTAAGCCCTGGGATGTGTCTTTTTATATATCTCCTTGAGCCTTTCTAAAGTTATATGGGTATATTTCTGAGTTGTTGAAAGGTCAGAGTGACCTAAAAGTTCCTGTACCGCTCTGAGGTCCGCTCCATTTTCTAACAGATGCGTGGCAAAAGAATGCCTGATAGTGTGAGGACTTACATCCTTTCCCGTCATAATTCCGTATTTCTCCATCATCCTTTCTATACTCCTGCAGGTAAGCCTTGTTCCAAATCTACTCAGGAATAGCGCCTTCTCCTTATCGTCTCTGACAAGATTCGGTCTTACCTCCTCAAGATATCTCTTCAGACTCTTCAGTGCATACTCACCAAGAAACACTATACGCTCTTTATTACCCTTCCCTTTGATCAGTATCTCTCTGTCATCTCTTACATCAGAGACATTAAGCTGAACCAGTTCTCCAATCCTCATACCTGTAGAATACAGGCATTCTACTATAGCCCTATCTCTTATCCCCAGGGGGTTATCTAATGGTATGTTCTCTATAAGTCTCTCCATCTCCGATTGTGTCAGGAAATTGGGCAAAATCTTCTCCTGTTTTGGAGAGAATAGACTTACCAGGGGATTCTCGCCTATAAATCCTCTCTTTACCATAAATGTATAGAAGCGTCTCAGGGTAGATAGCTTCCTTATAACTGAGTTCTTATTATACTTATTCTCAGTAAGAGTCATTATAAAGTCTCTCACATTATCCCTGGTAGCAGAGTATATCTCCAGATTATCCTCTCTCAGAAAGGCGAGGAACTGTCTCAGATCTTTATCATAAGCCTTCAGTGTATTTACCATAGCCCCTCTCTCAGACCTCATATATTTTAAAAACAGGTCGATATAATATTCACTCGATTCCATCTAAGAGCCTCCTGAGACTCTCAATTGCCCTTTCCGCTGTAAGTCTGCGTCTCTCTTTACGAGATGGATATTTTATCTCCGGCATTATTCCATAATTTATGCCCATTGGCTGAAAGTTATCTGGATCGCCTGTGGTTATATACCTTATCAGACTCCCAATAGCTGTTTCCTCAGGAAACACAAGAGGTTCTTTCCCCTTCAAAAGTCTATATGCATTTATCCCAGCAACTATACCGGTAGATGATGACTCCAGATATCCCTCAACACCGGTGATCTGACCGGCAAAGAATATCCCGGAATCAGTCTTCAGAGAAAGGGAAGGATTGAGTAACACACGTGAATTTATAAATGTATTCCTGTGCATAACACCAAATCTTACAAACTCAGCAGATTTAAGAGCAGGAATAATTCTAAAAACCCTCTCCTGTTCCTTCCATCTAAGCTTTGTCTGACAACCAACCAGACTTAGGAGTTTACCCTCCTTATCCTCTCTCCTCAACTGAAGGACTGCATAGGGCATCCTACCTGTTCTCGGATCAATCAATCCTTTAGGTTTAAATGGACCAAACCTCAGGGCATCCCGATCTCTCCTGGCTATCTCCTCTATGGGAAGACATCCCTCATAGAATATCCCTTTTTCGAAATCCTCTAGTGGCACTGTCTCAGCGGATATGAGAGCTTCATAGAATCTCTCATACGTATGTTCGTCTAAAGGGCAGTTTAGATAATCTGCCCCTCCATAGTTATATCTGGAAGCCCAGAAACACTCGTTCTCATCTATGGACTCCCTTGTAACTATTGGACTTGTGGCATCGTAAAAGTATAAAAATTCTTCCCCTAGAAGTCTCTTCAGCGCACCGGCAAATTCTCCTTCAGTTAGTGGACCGGTAGCTATGATAAGAGGTCTACTATCGGGTATATCTTTACACTCTTCTCTGATTACATAGATTTTCTTATGGCTTAAGAGTCTCTCTGTAATATAGGCGCTAAAACCTCCTCTATCTACAACCAGAGACTTGCCACCGGGAATAGCATTCTTCCTTGCAGACTCTATTACTATAGAGCCGAGCAGTCTCATCTCCTCTTTCAATAACCAGCTGGCATCGTATGGTACATCAGATTTCAAAGAGTTACTGCATACCAGTTCTGCCAGATATCCAGTCCTGTGGACTGCAGTAGGAGTATAAGGTCTCATCTCATAGAGAATTACCTCTACACCTCTATTCGCCAGATAATAAGCAGACTCAACCCCTGCCAATCCACCACCAATAACTGTCACTCTCATAATTATCCCTTTTTAACGCTGGCTCTTCTCTTTCCAAGGATTACATAGTCACATTCAGGATTACTGCACTTTCTATACGTATTTCCCTTCTTGGAACGGGCAAGGACAATAGGATATCCACATTTAGGGCACTTGGCACTTGTAGGTTTATCCCAGAGGACAAAGTCACATTTCGGATAGTTTGAACATCTGTAGTATATCCTGCCATTTCTGGACTTCAGTCCAACTATCTCTCCTCCACATTTAGGGCAACTTACCCCGGTACTCTTTGTCATAGGTCTTGTATAGGTGCATTCAGGATATCCTGAGCACCCGATAAACATCCCATATCTACTTCTTCTTTCCACCAGAGGTTTTCCGCAGACCGGACAGTTACCCAGTATATTACTTACCTCTGCCTTTTCTTTTGCCTCATTTACCTGTTTCTCAAACTCTTGATAGAACTGTATAACCAGCCTTTCCCAGTCCTCTTTACCCTCCTCTATCTCATCCAGGTCCTCCTCCATTTTTGCCGTAAAGTTGGGGTCCATTATATTTGGGAAATACTTGGTTAAAAGGTCAGATACAATCATACCTACTTCTGTAGGTCTCAGGGTGTGATTCTCAACTATCACATAATTTCTCTCCTGAATAGTGCTTATAATGGTCGCATATGTGCTTGGACGCCCTATTCCCTTTTCCTCCAGCAATTTTATGAGAGAAGCCTCTGTGTATCGAGGAGGGGGCTGAGTAAAGTGCTGTGTGGGAATAAGCTCCAGGAGGTCAACATCTTTATTCTTATCAAGTCTCTCCAGTGGCATCTCTTCCTCCTCTTCTTCCTTCCCGCTGACCAACTGATACCCGGCAAATATCAGTCTGGAAGCGCTGGATCTGAAGATATACTCTTTCCCTTCCACATCTACAGTGATCGAATCATATACAGCATCTTCCATCTGACAGGCTACAAATCTCTCCCATATGAGTTTGTACAGGGCAAATTGGTCAGGGGTCAGATATTCCCTTATCTTCTCCGGGATTCTCTCCACAGAGGTAGGTCTGATAGCTTCATGTGCCTCCTGAGCAGACTTGGAAGATTTATACACCTTAGGTTTTTTCGGAAGATACTCATCTCCATACTGTTCTTTTATAAATCTTCTGACCTCTTCCAGAGCAGAGTCAGATATTCTTACTGAATCGGTCCTCATATAGGTGATAAGTCCGACTATAGTATCCCCTATTCTGAGTCCCTCATATAACTGCTGTGCTATATTCATAGTCCTAGATGGTGAGAAGCCAAGCCTCTTAGACGCCTCCTGCTGTAAAGTGCTTGTGATAAATGGAGGTGGTGGGGACTTCTTCCTCTTTGACCTCTTGATATCAAGAATACGAAACTTCGCAGATTCGAGTTCCTCAATTATCTTCTTAGCCTCAGCCTCATTCAGTATCTTTATCTTCTCTTTTCCTTTAGAGATAAGTTTTGCCTTAAATCTAACATCTTCCTGGATGAATACCCCTTCTATCTCCCAGTATTCCTCCGGGACAAAGGATGCTATCTCCCTTTCCCTATCACAGATGAATTTCAGGGCGACAGACTGGACCCTACCAGCACTGAGGTCATTCTTCATAAGTTTCTCCCAGAGGAATGGGCTTAACCTGTAACCCACAATCCTATCGAGTACTCTTCTACCCTGCTGGGCATTTACCCTGTTTATATCTATCGGCTTTGGATCCTTTAAACTATTCACTACAGCATTCTTGGTGATCTCGTGGAACTCTACTCTGCACTTCTCATTTGGATCTATTTTAAGGACATTTGCCAGGTGCCAGGAGATCGCCTCTCCCTCTCTATCAGGGTCTGTGGCAAAAAGGACCCTGCTAACCTTGGACTTGGCATCCTTCAACTCCTTTATTACCGGGAGTTTATCCTGAAGGGTAACATACTTTACCTTTACCCTACCCTTCTTTATCTCGACACCAAAGTCTGTCTCCGGCAGGTCTCTTATATGTCCCTGCGAAGCCTTGACTATATAGTTCTTTCCTAAATAGTGCGATATAGTCCTGGCCTTAGCAGGCGATTCCACTATCAATAGAGTCTTCTCATCCATCTCTTCTCTTCAATATCCTCCCCGGCGATCTCTCTATCAATCCTCTTAACTCCAATCTGGTAATTATAATATTAAATCTACTGACATCCAGTCCACTTATATTTAGTATATCATCTTCCAGCCTTGGTTCGTTCAGTATGTTCCAGATGACAGCCTCCTCCTCGGTAAGTTCAGGAGGTCTTATAGTGGTAACTTTTGGTATTATGTTAAACTCTTCAAGCACGTCATCCCCAGATGTTATAAGTTTTGCCCCTTCCTTTATAAGTTGATTGGTCCCCTGACTATTTTCACTATCTATATTACCCGGCACTGCGAAGACCTCTCTTCCCTGCTCTAATGCATAGCCTGCAGTTATCATTGCCCCACTCTTTAAAGAAGCCTCAATCACAAGTGTAATCTGAGTAAGACCACTGATAATCCTATTACGTCTGGGAAAGTGCCATGGCTCAGGACTATCTCCAATAGGAAATTCACTTATAAGGCATCCCCTCTTACTTTCTATTATATCTCTTCTCAGACTTCTGTTCACCTTTGGATAAACGATATCTATCCCTGTACCAAGAACCCCTATCGTATAACCCCCTCCTTTTATTGCCTCCATATGGGCAACAGCATCTATCCCGTAGGCAAATCCACTGACAATACCTATCCCATTCTCCACAAGACGCGATACGATCATCCTCGTGGCATTTATTCCATATCTGGTAGGTTTCCTTGTACCTACAACACTTATAAAGTTACCTTTCAACCACACCTTTTCACCCAGAACATACAGAAGCGCTGGTGGATCCGTTATCTCTCTTAAAAGTACAGGATAATCATCTGAAGATAAAGGGATCAGCTGTATACCAAGATCTAAAGACCTCTTATACTCTTCCTCAGCTCTCTTCCTTAAAGATAGTACCCTTTCTTTCTCGAGCCCCAGGAAGGATATTATATCCTCAGTGGAATAGCCCCTAGAAAATAATTCTTTTATCTGCCTGTATCTTCCAGTAAGATTTAAAAGAAGCCAGTCTATTAAGAAAATCTCTTCTCCCAATATTTCCTATCCAACACCCTGTACTGAATAGCTTCCAGTATATCTTCTTCTCTTATCAGTTCACTTTCCCCCAGGTCTGCTATAGTCCTGGCTAACTTTAACAGTTTATCATAAGAACGGGCACTCAGATGAAACTTGTCAACTATTTCCCTCAGGAGGGACTGTACCGAAGGGGTAAGCTTACAGTACTTCTTTAACTCGTTAGGTCCCATAAGTCCATTGAACCTGAAGCCTTCTTTAAACCTGTAAGCCTGAAATTCTCTTGCCTTCTTTATACGCTCTCTTATACTTTCAGATCTTTCTCCCGGGTTACTCTTTATAAGAGTGTCAGTCTCTAGCCTCGGAACTTCTATCTGTATATCTATCCTGTCCAGGATGGGTCCTGATATCTTACTAAAGTATCTCTCAATCTGATACGGACTGCAGGTGCAAGCCTTTCTTGTATCCCCAAGATATCCACAGGGACAGGGATTCATACTTGCCACTAACATAAATCTGGCAGGAAATCTTATACTCCCATGGGCTCTGGATATAACAAGAGTTCCATCTTCCATTGGCTGTCTCAATGCCTCCAGGACATCTCTTCTAAACTCAGGGAATTCATCGAGGAACAGGATACCATTATGGGCTAAACTTATCTCTCCAGGTCTGGGGTTACTTGTCCCTCCGACCATACCAGCCAGAGATATAGAGTGATGAGGTGCTCTAAAAGGCCTTTCTTCAACAATTCCTCCCCCTTTCGGTAACAGTCCTGCACTGCTGTATATCTTAGTTACCTCCAGAGCCTCTTCCTCAGTAAGCGGAGGAAGGATGGTGGGTAACCTCTGGGCGAGCATAGTCTTGCCAGAACCTGGAGGTCCAACCATAATCACATTGTGAAATCCGCAGGCTGCTATCTCTAAAGCCCTCTTAGCAGACTCCTGCCCTTTTATATCACTGAAATCACCTGAGACTTCGTTTATCCTTATAGACCTGGCAGGAATAGAAGGGGAAAGAGTAATATTTCCATTCAGAAACTGAACAATCTCCACCAGATTTTTGATCCCATAAACCTTTATCCCGGGTATAAGGGCTGCTTCTGATGAGTTTTCATAGGGGACAAACATTACAGGGATATCCAATTCTTTAGACATTATAGCCATAGATATGATACCATTAACCGGTCTTATAGAGCCATCCAGGGAGAGCTCTCCAACCACAAGAAATGGTTCTTCCAATTTTGGATTTATAACTTCAGAAGCCATAAGTATCCCCAGGGCTATAGGCAGATCAAAGGCAGGTCCCTCTTTCTTGATATCCGCAGGTGCCAGATTAACAGTGATCCTTTTAACAGGAAAATTGAGTTCAGAATTCTTTATAGCAGACCTTATTCTTTCTCTTGATTCCTGCACCGCCTGATCTGGAAGTCCTACGATGGTAAAACTGGGTAAACCGTTAGTTATATCCACCTCCACATCTACCGGTGCCCCTTCTATTCCCAGAAGAGTTGCACTCAATACCTTAGCCAACATACCTGTAAGTATCCCCTTCTAGCTGAAAGGCATCCTTTGTGAGGTTAAATTTGGTATCACCAGTCTTGGGATCTATATTTACTGTAAGGACATCAAATCTACAGCTCAACCTGGGCCATCCTCTGGCATTCAGATAGTACAGGGCGGTCCTGACTATCCGTTCCCTCTTTCTAAAAGTTACAGACTCTTCAGGAGCGCCAAACTTCTTGCTTGTTCTGGTTTTAACCTCTATAAAGCTCAGAACCCCTTTATCTTCAGCTATGATATCTATCTCTCCCCGTTGTGAATAAAAGTTCACCGCAAGGATATCATAGCCCAGACTCTTTAAATACTCCAAAGCCTTCCTTTCCCCTAGACTCCCTAATGCCCTTTTATTCCTCATACTCTAACACCTCTCTTACAGGTGAAAAAGAAATCCTGTGTATAATAGAGGGCTTGTATATCTTCAATCTTTCCCTGTGGGAAGGGGTAGGATAGCCCTTATTGTGGGAAAAGTCATACTGAGGGAAGAGTTTATCGTAGTATTCCATTATAGAATCCCTGGATACCTTGGCTATTATGGAGGCGGCAGAAACAGAAGCACAGATCTCATCACCATCTATTATGTTCAACTGGAATATATCCACATCAATCCCCAATGCATCAGTTATTATCCCCTTCACCTCCACATCGAGGTCCAATAAAGCCCTCTTAAAAGCCTCTCTATTAGCCCAGGCTAGCCCATTAGTATCAATCTCTCTAGGTTCGACTATCCCTAAACCTATATCTATTGCGACCTCTCTTATATCTCTCGCTATAGATTCCCTCTGTTTTGGGGTTAATTTTTTAGAATCATCCAGATATATCCTGCATTTGGGAGGCAGAATAACTGCAGCTGCTATCAGAGGACCAGCAATAGCACCTCTCCCAGCCTCGTCTATCCCACATACTGGATAGATACCCTTAGAAGATAGATTTAACTCTATGTCCTGAGTTGGCTTTACCTTATGATACCTATTCTTCCTGGAGGCCAATATATCAAAAAGGCTTTCCCTAAGACATTCTGGACAGGAACAAAACCAAAGTACCTACTGTCTTCACTGTTACCCCTATTATCACCAAGGACAAAGAGGTGACCCTGAGGGACCTTTACCGGACCAAAGTTATCGTAAGAAGGATACATCTTATGATTTTCCTCTATTGGCTGACCATTTATATATACCTTTCCATCAATAAGCTGTACAGTCTCTCCCTCAAGGGCTATAACCCTCTTTATATAGTCAACCTTGGGGTTCTGGGGGTACTTGAAGACTATTACATCAAAGCGCTGTATGGGTTTAAATCTGTATATAAACTTATTCACAAAGAGCTTATCCCCCACAAGGAGGGTAGGCTCCATAGAACCACTGGGAATAGCAAAAGGCTGTATTATAAAGGGTCTTATTATACCAAAGGCTAGGACTACAGCTATTATTACAGATTCTATAAGGTCTCTTACCAGTGTCTTTTCCTCCCTACTCATTTACTCCTGCTTCCTTTGCTCTGGCTTCCTTTATCCTAGCCTCCTTACCTATCTTGGTCCTGAGGTAATAGAGCTTGGCTCTTCTAACTTTACCCTTCCTTACCACCTCTACCCTATCTATTATGGGTGAGTGCAGTGGGAATACCTTCTCCACCCCAACTCCATATGAGACCTTCCTCACAGTAAAAGCCCTGTTGATTCCGCTACCCTTTATAGCTATAACAGTGCCTTCAAATACCTGTAATCTCTCTCTTCCACCTTCTAGAGATTTTGTGTAAACTCTTACCAGATCCCCTGGCTTAAAATTTTCTATATCCTGTCTTATCTGCTGTTTCTCCAACAATAGAATAGGATCCATTCTTACATCCCTCCTACGTAAATTAAAACCTTAGGCATTATATCATATTTATATAATAAAGTGCAACTATAAAAAGAGCTTTTCTATAAGCTTAACTATTACTCCTGAGCCTGAATATTGGCTCCAGCCCCTTTGCCTTTTCTTTCAGATATTCTATCTCTTCTTCTGTTATAGGCTTGAACCCTTCCGCTATATCCAGTGCCATCTTAAAGAACTTTGGCTCTCCGGGAGGAATGGCTGCGGTAATCGGCTGAGAGAGGGTAAATCTCAATGCCAGGCTAGCCAGGTCTGGTTCCTCAACTGGAAGATACCAGCACTTCTCATATTTACGGGGCTGTCCCTCCGGTATGAGAGTCTTAGCCATCGCCTTTAAGGCAAGTCTAGCGGTTCCCTTTTCAATAGCCTTTTCCACCACCTGAGGCCCAAAGTTGGCATTAAAGTAGTTTACCCAGTTTAATGGAAAAAGAACAGAATCAAAATGGAATGCATCCAATAACTTCAGTGCTACCTCTACAGAATGGGCAGAGAAACCAATATACCTTATGAGTCCCTTCTCCTTTGCAGAGATAAAGGTCTCCAATGCACCATTTGGTCCCATAGCTATCTCAAAGTCCTCATCAGTCGTCATAGCATGGAGCTGGTAAAGGTCAAAATGGTCTGTCTGTAAAAGTCTAAGGGAATTCTCAAGGGCTTCCTGAGCCTCTTTCTTTGTCCTCTTCTCTGTCTTACAGGCTAAGAATACTGAATCTCTCTTTCCCTTAAGGGCGATACCAAGTCTTTCCTCTGCGTCCATATATGTTGGAGCTACATCAAAATAATTTACACCTCTATCGATAGCCATAGAGACCAGATTATTAGCCTCATCCTGAGGTAATCTTGCTGCAACAATACCCCCAAATCCTATGATAGAGAGCATCTCTCCTGTATTTCCATACGGTCTTTTTTCCATAAGTGATCCCTCCTTAAAAATCCTAGAAAGATTATACAACTATCAGGATGATTTGTCCAGTATTATGATATACTTAAAGAAAATACAAGGTCTTATAAAGGGAGGGATGTTTATGGAAGATAGATTCGACTGGGAGAAATTTCCGGAAGACCAGGTCAGACGCCTTGGAAAGGTAAAACCATCATCTATAATCATAGGGATATTTATCGGGATAATAATCATTATAATCCTCTCGAGCTCCTTTTATACGGTAAATACAGACGAGGCTGGGGTCGTAAAGACATTTGGTGCATTCTCCAGGATTACAGGACCAGGGATACATACAAAGTGGTTCTGGCCTATCCAGACGGTAGAAAAGGTATCGGTAGAAAAGGTAAACAGGATAGAGATAGGGTTTAGGACTGTAGGTAAAGATAATGCTGGGAATATCATCTACAGTGATATTCCAGAGGAGAAGACTATGGTCACCAGGGATGAAAACATAGTAGAAGTGGAATTTATAGTCCAGTACATAGTAAGAGACCCATCTGCATATCTTTTCAATGTGGATAACCCCATAGAGACAATAAGGAAGACATCATGGTCTGCTATGAGAACAGTAATCGCAGGTAATACTGTGGATGATGTGTTAACGATAGGGAAAGAGGCGATTCAGAATCAGACAAAGGACCTTATACAATCAGTCCTGGATAGATACAACTGTGGTGTAAGGGTAGTGGCTGTTCAGCTACAGGATGTCGATCCACCGGCACAGGTAAAATCTGCATTCGATGAGGCTCAGAAAGCCAAAGAGAAGATGGACCAACTTGTGAATGAAGGAAAGAGATACTACAATCAGGTGGTTCTAGAGGCGCAAGGAGAGGCTTACAAGATACTGAAAGAGGCAGAGGCATACAAGATTCAGAAGATAAACCTTGCAAAGGGTGAGGTAAGCAGGTTTGAAGAGGTATACAGGCAGTATGTAAAGGAGAAGAATATAGCCAAGAAACAGATATATCTGGACAGGATGAGAAGCATACTTGCAGGGATAAACAAATATATAGTGGACCCATCTGTGAACCTCAACATATTCCTCCAGGAGGGAAAGACGAAGGTGATAAAATGAAGACAATAAACAGGATCGAGTTTACAATATTTATTGTACTTTTGGCTCTCATAATCTTTAGGGGGCTATTTCTTTACCAGTTAGATCAGACAGAACAGGCGGTAATAACGAGATTTGGCAGGATAATAAAGGTAGATAAGACTCCCGGTCTGGGATTTAAGGCTCCATTTATAGACACCGTAAACAAGTTCAGTAAAAAGATCCTCGAATATGATACCAATCCCCAGGTGGCAGTAACCAAGGATAAGAAGACTATAATAGTGGACTACTATGCAAAGTACAGGATAGAAGCACCGGATAAATTCTTACAGAGGGTAAGGACACAGCAGGGTGCCAATACCATCCTTGATGATGTTGTATACTCAGCTATGAGAAAAGAGGTGGGTAAATATACCCTTTCTCAGATCATTATGGGTAGAGAGGAGATACCTAATCTAGTGATAAATGATTTAAAAGCACTTCTACCTGAGTATGGGCTTGAGATAGTTGATGTGAGATTTAAGACCACTAATTTTCCACAGGAGGTTCAGGCATCGGTCTTTGAAAGAATGAAGGCGGAAAGATTGCAGATGGCACAGAAGTATATATCTGAAGGAGAAAAAGAAAAGATTGCCATTATGGCAGATGCGGATAAGATAAAGGCAGAACTTATCTCTAAAGCAAATATGGAGAGTCAGAAGATAAAAGGAGAGGGAGAAAGTATAGCAGTCTCACTCATCCAAAATGCCTACGCCAAAGCTCCAGAGCTGGCATTTATGATAAAATATCTTGAGACATACGGAGAGATAATAAAGAAAGAGGACACGAATATAATAATATCGACAAAGTCTGATATATTTAAGATCCTTCAGGATATGGAGATAAGATAAAAAAGGAGGGAATACTCTTGAATCTTCTTATAAGGTATGGGTATAACTTCAAGGACGATCACAGAAAAAGAATCTTATCTGCAAGAGATGATATAAACCTCGTAGATGACTTAGAGTCTACCGAGGTAATACTTGGGGGTATATCAAGAGAAGAATTCAGAATGGCAAGAAACTTGAGATGGATACAGGCAACTGGAGCGGGGGTAGATGGACTTCTATTTCCAGAATTGGTAGAGAGTGATGTGATACTAACCAATGCCAGCGGGGTCCACCCGATTCCCATAGCCGAACATACATTCGCTCTTATACTGGCTATTACAAGGGGACTTATAAAATCTTTCGAGGGGAAGAGGAGAAAGGAATGGTTACACAACGAGGTATTTATAGATGAACTCTATGGGAAAACCATAGGGATAATAGGATATGGAAGGATAGGACAGGGAATAGCCAGACTGGCAAGGGGATTCGGAATGAGAGTTATAGGTCTAAAAAGAGATCCGGGGAAGGAAGTAGAGGTAAAGCCAGATGTCCTTTTAGGTAAAGATTCCCTGGATATACTTCTAAAGGAATCCGATATAGTAGTTATTATTGTTCCACTTACAAAAGAGACTTACCATATGATAGGGGAGAGAGAGTTAAGGTTGATGAAACCCACAAGCATCCTGATAAATGTGGCAAGAGGAAAGGTAGTTGATGAGTCTGCACTTATAAAGGCTCTAAAAGAGAAATGGATATTCTCTGCCGGCTTAGATGTCTTTGAGACAGAACCCCTACCCCCTGAGAGCGAACTCTGGGGGCTCGATAACGTGGTAATAACTCCTCATATAGCGGGACTAAACCCGCACTATACAGATAGACTCCTCGATATATTCATCAGAAATCTTCAGGCTTATCCCGACATATCTAAGATGATCAATGTGGTGGATAAGAGATTGGGATATTAATAAGAGAGACCAGAAGGAAGGAGCCTATGAGGAAGGGACTAAATGGTATCTTTGTCTTCATACCTGCCCTTCCTCTCTTTATCAAGTATAATCCATATATCGTTCCTGTTAGAGAAGAGATTATGATAACAAGAAGTGTACCGTAGAAACCAAGCATCAGAGAAAAGATGACGACGAGTTCCACATCACCAATACCCAGTCCACCTTTAAATATAACTCGCAGGAGATAAAACATAAAAGCAAAGATACCGGCAGTTATAAAGTTATAAGGGAATCCATAGATTATTCCATAGACTGCAGACAGGACAATACAGGGAATAAGAGTAACATCTGGCAGTAACATATATCTCAGATCTATAAAGGCAGATATTAATAAAAGAGAGGCGATAGAAGTAAAAATGATAAAGTCCAGAGAAAAACCAAATTTCCTGAAGAACCCGAAAAATAGAATACCGGTAACCAGCTCAACAACAGGGTACTGCGGAGATATCCTCTCTCCACAGTACCTGCATCTACCCTTCAACAGGATATAACTCAACAGAGGTATATTATCAAGCCAGGAGAGTTGATGCCTGCAGTTTGGGCAAAAAGACCTGGGGGTAATAATAGAGATACCCTCAGGAATTCTGTATATACATACATTCAAGAAGCTTCCTATAACTAACCCAAGGAGAAATACCAATATACTCAACTTAGAGCGTCTATTATAGCCTTTCCAGAACTGGTTCCAATTCTATTGGCACCTGCAGAGATCATCTTTAAGGCATCCTCTAGTGTTCTGATACCACCACTGGCTTTAACTCCCAGCTTATCTCCAACTATTTGTCTCATAAGTCTTACATCTTCTACCGTTGCCCCTCCAGGGCCAAAGCCGGTGGATGTCTTTACGAAGCTTGCCCCACTGGACATAGCTATCTTACAGGCGGAGATCTTTTCCTCTTCTGTCAGATAACAGGTTTCAAGTATCACCTTTACTACCTTCCTACCTGCAAGATTGACTATCTTTTTTATCTCATTCTCGACATACTCATAATCTCTGCTCTTAAGTGCCCCAATATTTATAACCATATCCAGCTCATCAGCTCCTTCTTCCAGCGCCTCTTCTGCCTCGTGCATCTTAGTCCTGGTTGTTGTGGCTCCAAGGGGAAATCCTATAGCAACCCCCACCTTGACACCGGAACCTTTCATCGTCTCAACGGCAAGCTTAGTAAACCACGGGTTTATACACACTGCATAGAATCTGTATGCCCTCGCCTCTTCCAGAAATGCATACATCTCTTCAATGGTTGTCTGTGGTCTTAAAAGAGTCTGATCTATATACTTGAGGAGTTCCTCTTTAGTCATCTACGCCTCCTTATAGATATCCTAATTCTTTCAGTATCTTCTTCAATACCTCTTCTTCCTCTGGGGTGATTTCCCCCAGTGGTAACCTTACGCTTCCAACGTCTATACCCCTGAGTCTTAACATAGCCTTTAAAGCAGAGATAGATGAAAACTGCTTGGTTATAGTTCTTATTTTATTTAATACAAACTGTTTCTCCCTAGAGTCTCCTATCCTTCCGGAGAGAAAGTCATTATATACCCCAACGGATATTTCAGGAAGAGGATTTGCCAGAGCAGATATAGCACCCTTAGCCCCCATAAGCAGGGCTGGTAAGATCAAACTATCTGTTCCCACAATCACATCTTTATCCGGACCCAGTTCGTATATGAAGTCTTCAAGTGTCTGCAGGTCCTTACTACTGTCCTTTATACCCTTTACATTATCAGCCTCTACCATAATTTCCCTGGCTAGAGAAGGCTTTATCGTATTTCCAGTATTTCCTGGGAGGTTATAAAGATATACCGGTATCGGTTTCAGGGCGCAGGCAACACTGACAAAATGTCTTTTGAGAGCAGAATCTTCAAGTTTGAAATAGTATGGACTTACAATTGCCACCGCAGATACACCAGTATCCACAGCGGATTCTCCCACCTGTATGGTCTCCTTTGTGGTGATCTCACCGATCTGGGCTATAACAGGAACCCTATTTTTAACTATCTCTACCGCACTCTTAAATAGTAACTTCTTTTCCTCCTTTGAGAGTAGAGGACCTTCTCCATTTGTTCCTGCTATAAATAGACCATTGACCCCTCTATCGATGAGAAAATTCAGTAATTTCTCAAATGCAGTAAGGTCTATCCTATCCTCCTTAAATGGAGTTACAACAGCAGGAATAATACCCTTAAGCATCATCACACCTCTCTTCTATAAATTCAGTCCTTCACAGAATATGATTATACTTTATATGAAAATCATCGTCAAATTACTGTCATACTCCGCCGATCGATCTCATATACTCTACATACCTGGGAAAGGCAATCTCCGGCTCGGGTATCTCTGGATGCCACATCTTCTCCCATTCGAAGGAGAGATATCCATCATAACCTATCTCCTTGAGAAGATTAATAATCTCCACAAGAGGTATATCACCCTCTCCAGGGAGAACTAACTGCCAATTATCATCCAATCTTCTGGCATCCTTTATATGCATATGTCTGAGACTATCTTTGAGGTATCCTATGGTCTCCCTGGGACTCTCTCCACTTCTATATGGATGCCACACATCCCACAGGGCTTTTATGTTTTCACTCTCTGAGCGCTTTATGATCTCAGATATGAGTCTACCAGTTGAAAAATAATCGTGAGTCTCTATAACCACATCTACTCCAAGCCCTTTTATCTTTTCTCCTGCACTATGGAGAGCCTCAGGTATATAATTCATATACTCTGATTCTTTGACACCTTCAGGTACATTACCTATAAAACTCCGTACAATACCAGATCCCATCTCTCTGGCTAGTTCGCAGTATCTCACAAGAGTCTCTATATTCATATCCCTCTCCTCCTTTACAGGAGAAGAAAATCTAGTATAGGCACTTATACAACATATCTCTATACCATTATCCTCAAAAAGCTTCTTTATCTCGCGTCTTTCCAGAGGAGAAACCTCAAGGGATATGTGCTGTCTCCCTGCGCCCCTTAACTCTACTCCATTGTAGCCGTAAAGTCTGGCAGATTCAACTATCTTTCTGATATTCCAGTCAGGACAACCTAATGTACTAAAAGATAACTTCATTTTATCTCATCTCTTTCTCTAAACGGAGTAAATACTATATAGAACCTTGTCTCTTTGCCAGAGGTTATTATCCTCAAGAAGTTGGAATCTTTCACCGAACCATCATGAAACTCCAGACCTTTCAACTCTCCTATCTCCACAACCGCCCCCACAGGCTCTCTTATCTCTATAAAAAGATTTCCATATCTACCTTTAATCACAAAATTCTTATCACCGGTTCTTTCCAGACTTCCATTAATCTGTATTCTGGATTCTATCTTTCCTTCCCCCTTTAGTAAGACATTATCTTCCAGTATGAGTCCCCCATCTCTTCTATCCTTTAAAAATTCCAGTGTCCTTGTTATCTTCTCTACCTTCTCCTGAGGATAAGCCCTGGTTAAATCAAGAACTATCCTGTCCCTATCCTTCCCTCCATCAAAGGAGATGATTTTACCTTCAAACTCCTTCCCTATCCCTTCACTCTCACCATCTATAAATATCAAACTATGTCCTTCTGCATTGCAGAATGGATTCTTATATCTACCCTCTCTGAAGTACTCTCTCGTATATAACCCCGAACCAAGATCGTGTAAGAAGGACTGTCCATAGACATGGAAAATAAAATGACCAACATCTAGCTGATTGTGAGGTTCTCCATTATTACCAGCCTTTACAGCCAGTATCGGTCCAAGCTTATCCTCCCAGCTCCTCCGTGTTATAACCCAGTCTATACCTCGGAAATGTATAGATGTATCTTCAGGTACTTCCAATCCATCTGTCTCCTGCCTCAAGCATCTGAAGTTCTCCAGTTCTCTCATCTCAGTCTGAGAAGCTAGCCACTTCAGCTTCCTTCCACCAGTCGTATATTTACCCAAAAGCATCACAAGGTCTCTGTTTAACTTCAGCCCCCAGGGGGGACAATCACCAAAGTTCGCATATCTGTCTGGAGGAAGATAGCAGTACACAGGGAATTGTCCGGTAATCTGAAGTTTCGGATGCTCAAAGATATTTATCCTGCCCTCAGTAACTCTATACAAACTATCGGCAAATCTGGTAAGATGAGTCAACCCGAAGTTCCAGTATCCTATCCCCTCTACCCATCCACCCTCATCATCGAAATAGTCAAGGTACCTGTTGAGTCTCTGGATTACATCAAAAAGTATCTTGCTGAGATATGGTTCCTCTGCTCTACCCGCTATGGCAGATGCACCTATCGCTCCGGTACAGACAGCACACCAGTTAGACCAGTACGCATTCGCCCACCAGTATCTATCGGGATTTTCATAGAATGGTATAAATATCCTTCTCCTGAGCTCATACTTTATTCTCTCTTTTATGTTTCTATCTAGCCTTTCTCCTAACAGGTCTAAGATTTCCCCAAGCTGTTCTGCGGTCATAGAAGCAAAGAGATCTATATAGGGCTCATCATAATCTAAATCTTGCGGTAGATGAGCAGGATAACACCAGGTTATCTCGTTACATATATCCCAGATATAATCCTGAAGTCTGAGGAGAAAATCTTCTCTTCCTGTAAGAAAGGTCCCTATAGCAAGTAGATACATATTTGACCTCTTTGATCTATGAGGAGCTTCGTAGTGTGTCCTGTTTCCCGTTATATAGAATTCCCTGAAGTAAGAGTATTTAGCCTCTGGTATCGGCATCCTTACAAGTTCTTCGCAGGATTTAATTATCTCATCTCTGGGGACATCCTCCCTGATCTCTTCTCTCCTTAAGACTATAGGATTATTCAGTACCTCTTTAGATAAAGCCTCCTTTACATCTTTAATATCTGCCACATTATACATCTCGATCACCTCCAGAAAAATAAGTAGATTCTCGGAAACTCTAAAACCTATCTTAATCTTATTATACTATTTTGTCTCCTTGCTACAGTCCTACAAATTATAAAACAGTAGATAGGACAGGTACTAATTATGATTCAAAGAGTTCATTTATTAGTTTTTCTTTAGAAATCCTTAAATAAGAGGCTACTTCATTTAAGATATTGTTAATTGTCCCTATTTTTAGTGTGGTATGGTCTGGGATAGTAATACTATGACTAGATCCCATAATATTAGTATTCAATCTTAAATGGCTCCCAGTTTCTCTGATAAGAGTATAGTTATACTTACGAAGTAGCTTAGCCAGTTCTCTACCAGAAATATCTCTCGGAATTTTAGGCATATGCAAGGATCTCTTCTTTTACAATATATAATCGGATAATCTTAGGAATATCCTCTTCTTTATCAAAATGACACTTTATGGCATCTCTGATATTTTCTTTTAATTCCGCCATAGTTTCCCCTTCAGTAAAGATAGGATATCCTAATGCTCTAGCATTATATCCACCTTCCAGATCCTCTTCTACGATGAAAATTATCTCTTTAATCTCCATCACATCACCTCATATGTTAGTTTCCAGATTCTCGGAAACTCTAAAATTTCTTTTAATCTCGCCTTTATTATACTATTTTGCTCCCCTAACATAAATAATTGGGTGATGAGTCTTTCCTTCAGACTCACCACCCATAAGCTAACTACAAAAGTTAGTCTCTACTTCTTAATAAAGTACTGGCAAGGATTAGTTGGGGCAGGGTTTGGATATAGCCAGCTTCCAAACATCTCTTCTGGAACGTTTCTGAAGTTATTCTTTACTATTCCAAAGCCCTTAGGATTAGAACTTATACCTATAACATACAAGTTCTTTGCATCTATATCAAGTATCTGCTTCATCAAGAGCTTCTGCCTGGCAAAACTTGCAGTCTTAGTAATCTCATCGTATAGTTGCATCTGTTTCTTGACTTCTGGAGGTGGTTCTTCGCCAGACTTTCCACCAGAATTATACCAGAGCTGCCACAGTGGGGCATGGTTAGACTCACCACTAAATGGGAAATACCACCTTGGTTCTAAGAGTACTTCCATTCCTCCATCTCCGCCCCATATTGCTATATCATGTTCTGCAGCAGCTTTCCTAGAGTAAAATAATGATCTTTCTATAGGTTTTACCGCAGTTTTTACACCTACCGCTTCCCAGTACTTCTTAATGAGTTCACAAGCATCTATCCACTGAATCCCAGTAGTTACAACTTCTATGGTAACAGCTAAAGGTTTTCCATCTGGTCTTAATCTTATCCCATCAGGTCCCCGTTTTAGCCCCATTTCATCAAGGAACTTATTGGCTTTTGCTGGATCATACTCTATATAAGCCTTGGATAATTGTTCATGATAAAAAGGAGATTCTGGAAGTGGAGACGGCTGTCTGGGTTCACCCTTCCCTAGATATACAAGATCAATTATCTCCTTCCTGTTAATCGCTAAAGACATAGCAAAACGAAATCTTTTATCATTAAAGATCTTTCTGAGAACGGGATCTTTATGATTAAGATTAAAAGCAATCACCATAGTATTACTGCTGGTTGGTATCGTGTAAAAGAGTCTAAAATCTCCTTTCTCCTGATTCTTTTTATCGGCAAACATAGGGAAATAAGTAAGTGCCCCTATATGTCTATCCTGCATATCTATTTCTCCATTTAAAGCCTTCATCACAGCTACATCTACGCTTTCAACTATATCATAACTTATCTTGTCTATATATGGTAGCTGATTCCCAACAGTATCTACCTTCCAGTAGTATGGATTTCTCTCAAAAACACATCTTGGTCCAACTCCCAGAGCAATAGTAACCTTCCATGCATTAACCACTGGCCTATCTGGATTCATCCATGCGTCATTCATATTCTGGAACAAAGAGAACCAGTCTGTCAGTTGTTTTTCCTTCACCAAGGCGTCTAGCTTTTCTTTAGGGGCATATTTTATATGAAATTGCTTCATATAATGCTTGGGTACGATTAGACCCAAACCGTCTGGAGTGGCAAGCCTTTGTAAGAATAATCCGTTAGGCTGAGTAAATTTAAATCTTACTGTATAATCATCAACCTTCTCTACCTTGACCGGCTGACCATCAGTAGTTAACCACTTAGGGACATTAGGAGTAAGTTCCTTATTCATTAATACGTCTTCATACCAGAAGAGTATATCATCCGCAGTAAATGGTTGGCCATCTGACCATTTCATTCCCTTACGAAGATAGAATGTAAAAGTTTTAGCCTCATCACTTACTTTATAACCTTTAGCTATGTTAGGAATAACTGTTTTAAAATCTGGAGACCATCTCAATAATCCTTCATAGTCTACTGTTCTAGTTAACCATGCAGTGTCTGCTCTTCCTAAGAGTACAGTCCTCCAAGTTCCTCCATATTGTCCGATCTCTTCAACTGGAACTACTACCAGTGGCTCAGAAGGGAGTCTTTTATCCACTGGAGGTAGTTTGCCCTGCTTTACAAGTTCTATTAACATTGGAGCTTCATTAAAGGACTTGATAT